>Ga0209614_1000155_pt1 | contig 64020 bp, 60 predicted proteins | sample BlaSprsedimmetaG_FD_185484 | JGI IMG/M metagenome (GOLD analysis project Ga0209614, IMG submission 185484) | Hot spring sediment bacterial and archeal communities from California, USA to study Microbial Dark Matter (Phase II) - Blank Spring... ...
GCTGTTGCACAGATGGGGAAAAATGTCTCATTCCCGGTCGGCAAGGTGCAGATGCTGAAGATGTATCCTCTTAATTTCCCGGAATTTCTCCTGGCAAAGGATGAAGAACTTCTTCACGATTACCTGAATAATTTGTCCCCGGATGAAGAGATATCCGCTGCATTTACCGGCAAACTGGAAGAAGCATATCGTGAATACCTGATTACGGGAGGTATGCCCGAGGTTGTCAGCGCATGGATACAAACCTCCGACATCGAGCGTGTAGAAACAATACAAAGCGAGATTCTTGGTAATTATGAAAAGGATTTCGTGAAATATGCGTCCGTATCCGAATTTCCAAAACTTACCCTTATCTGGAATGCAATCCCTGCACAGCTGGCAAAAGACAATCAGAAATTCATATTCTCCCATGTAAAGCAGGGGATGCGTGCCCGAGATCTGGAAGACGCTCTGCAATGGCTGATATCGGCAGGGCTCATCTACAAGGTCGAAAAGATCGAGCGCCCGAATATTCCGGTTACAACGTATTCGGACACTACACACTTCAAGATCTATTTCTCAGATGTGGGACTTTTACGCAGGATGAGCAAATTTCCGGCAGATGTCGTTTTTGACACCTCTTCGCTGACCGCCGACATGCGGGGGATTCTCACGGAAAATTTCGTGGTGACAGAGCTGATTGCGAACGATTTCCAAAGACCATTTTTCTGGAAATCCGGCGGGATTGCCGAGGTTGATTGTGTCATACAGGAAGGCGTTGATGTCGTTCCAATCGAGGTGAAATCAGCAAGAAGGACTCGTTCAAGAAGCCTTTCAGAGTACAGGAAAAAATACAGTCCGCGTATTGCTGTCCGGACCAGCCTCAATACAATTGCCAGACATTCGGATGCATACGGTGAGGTTCTGGAGATTCCGCTCTACCTTATCTGGAGACTCAAGGCATATCTCTGAGGATTTTTCAACTGACGATTCTTTATTGGCTCACATTCGTTCGCACTCCGGATAGAGGAATTCTACAGGGCCGATCAATCGCAGGCGTGCACCTCACACTACATAACTGGCAAAAACCGATGATGATCTGCGCGCCCACCATTTCCGTAGCTGCATAAAAACAAATTTTCTCAATATTTTTCCCGGAGCGAGGGGGCATTCTCCGCGTGTTCCGATCGCCTGCCGCCGATACCAGATGCGCATGCCACACCGGTATCCGTCCGCACAGGTCCGCGCGGCCACGGCGGGGCATACCGGGGTCCCGGGCCCTGTCACCCACCGTACACCTGCTGCGAATCCTGCTTTTGGGCCCGCAGGTTCGCGGCAAAGGTCCGGGCGAGCAGGGGGGTCGCGGCCGCAGGAGGCAGACCGAGCGCCGCAGCGGCATCCCGCGTCAATGCCATCAGGTCAGGCGACCCGGCACCGGCGAGCACGGTCGCGTGGATCCTCCGGAGGTACGCAACCGCCCGGTCCATCTGCCGGTACGCCTCCTCACCCCTGCGCGGTTCGTCCCATGCCGAGAGGAGCACCCGGATGCCGGAAAGCCGCCGGAGCCGCAGTACCGATCGCATCGAGGCGGGGGCGTCGTCATAGACCGGCAGGTCGCCTGCCACGGGCACCGCATCACCGGCAAAGAGCGCTCCCGTACCGTGCATGAACAGCGCGATCGATCCGGGCGAGTGGCCCGGGGTGTGGAACACCTGCAGCTCCCCCCCGCCGGGAGCATCGAGCTCGATGGCATCGCCGTCGGCGAGGTCGAAGTCGACCTGCACCGGCCCGCCGACGAGCCCCGCAAACCCCGGCACCGGCCGCTCGCGGTTCTGGCGCTCCACATCCTCGATCCATGCCCGCTCGGCGGGATGCGCGGCAACTTCGCACCCGGTGGCCTGCCGGATCGCCCGTGCCGCCCCGATATGGTCGGGGTGCGAATGGGTCAGGACGATCAGCGCAATCTCCGACGGATCGCGGCCGGTGGACCGGATGTACGCGAAGACCCCCGCCTCGCACCCCGCCACCCCCGTGTCGATGAGGGTGATCGTCTCGCCGTACACGAGATACGAGTACACGAACCGGTCGAGGGCGATGCCGGGCGCCACCGGGACCCTGAACGGGTGCCTGAGCGCGTGGATGGACGAAACGACCTGCATAAGAAACTCCTGTCAGGAGAACTCTGGCATAGGAAGGTGATAAGCGTGCGGGATGGGCCAAGGATCCGGTGGAACAAGGCAGACGAGCGGGGAATCCCGGGCCGGCAGGTCCGGGTCCCCCCCATGGTGCCGGGCTTTTTTTGGGGCATTCCCTTCGCGGCGCCCCCGGCTCGAGCGCATGCGGCAGTCCGGAAACACCGGTGGCGCGGGGCGGTGCCGCAATCCGAGCGCACAGGAGCGGATCGCCGCCGGGCCGGGTACATGCCCGCTACCGCAGGTATTCCAGCAGGCGCGATTCCCGTACCCGGGGTGGCGATACTTCCTCGAACATTGAAACCCCCGATTCCCTTCTGGCCATGAACCGCTCGAAAAAACAGTCCTGGCACACGTGGAAAAGTCGTGCCTTGCTCACCACCGCGACCAGACGCCGCTCTCTCTTTTTGCAGATGTCGCACAATCCATCGGTCATTGCTACCTCTCCTCCAGGGACGGCGGTACGATACTGCCGCATTGTCAATTATTTAAATTATATATTTTGGAAAAAATAATAAATAATTCAGGCCCCCTGTAGTGTGGTTCCTGCGGGGGGGCTGCCGCCGGGATTTTCGGCCACGAACGCTGGCAGTCCCCGTCCCGGCGCGGATTCAGCTGCAGAGGCCCTCTGCAGCATGATGCACTCCCGGATCGTCCGTCGCCCGGAAGGATCCGGCCCGGGATGCCCGGCGTGCAAACCCGCGTGCTTTTTTGCCATCGCATCGTACGCCTGCACAGGACCTTCCCGCCGAAGCACGGTGAACCGATGAGCCAGAGAGCGTATGAATGCCCCGCGTGCAGCGCCCGGTCGCTTGCGCTGATGACCCGCGACAGCGACGGCGTGGGCCTCCGCTGCAGCCGCTGCGGAAACGAGGTGCGCATACCCCGCGACCTCTGGAACCTTTTCTGCGAAAAACCCGGCGACAGCCTTCCCGACTTTCTCGCGCTCGTGAAGGCCCTCAACTATTACGATCTGGAGTGACCCCGCCGCAACGGGAGTCAGGATCTCCCGTCACGCTGCCCGAGCGCCCGTTCCGCCAGTTTCCTGAGGACGGGGTTGTCGTCCTCGCACACGCGGGCAAGGGCGCGCTCCGCCTCGTCTCCCCTGATGCGGGCGATAGCCCGGACCGCCTCGAACCGCAGGTCGCTCGCCGCATCCTCATACACCTCGAGGAGGGGGCCGACCGCCGCGGACCCCAGATATTCCAGCTCGCCCCACCGCCCCTTCGCGATCAGGTAGCAGGCCTCCTCCTGCCGGTCGCCCGGTTTCCAGCCGACCTGGTCGAGTGCCTCGGCAACCCCCAGCTTGAACTCCTTCTCCCCGTACTTCAGGGCATTGACGAGGTGCTCCTGGGGCAGGCCCGACGAATCGTTCAGCGCCTGCAGGGCCACCTGCCGCACCCGGTAATCGACATCGTTGAGGGCCTGGATGAGCGGCTCAATCGCCTGCCGGTCACCGATATAGCCCAGCGAGGAGGCTGCGGCGATCTGCACCTCCTCGTCGCGGTCCCGCAGGGCGATGACCAGCGGATCGATGGACCGGCGGTGGCCGATGTAGCCCAGCGCCTCGGCCACGGTGGCCCGGACCCGGGCGGTCTCCTCGCGATGCAGGGACGCGATCAGCGCCTCGACCGACCGCTCGCTCCCGATCTTGCCGAGACTGCGTGCCGCCACGGAGCGCACGAAGGGATCGGCATCCCGCAGAGCGCCCGTGAGCGGGTCCACCGCCACGTCCCGCATCTCGCCGAGCAGTTCCGCCGCCGCCATCTGCACCGCCCGGTTTTCGTTCCGGAGCGCCCGGATCAGACCCTCCACCGCAGGCCGGCCCATCATCATCAGCCGCATCGACGCGGCGACCTGTGCCGTGCCCTTCCGCTCTTTCAGCGCCGTAATGAGAGTGTCGATCTCTTTCGCCCCGGAATCGGCAAACGCGTGCTCATCCTCGGCATGGAGCGTCCCGATCGAAGCGGGCTCCTCCTCCGTTGCCACCCGCGCGAGCCATGCGCTGCGCCACACATGCAAAAGCTCCCTCCGCCGGAGAACCTTCGCGGCCTTCTCCCGCACATCGGGGTCATCGTCGTGCAGCGCGGACATGATGGCGTCGGTCGCCCGGTCGTCGAATATGGCACCCAGCGCATCGAGGGCGGCGAGCTTCTCCGCCACCCCGGCGTGCTGCACGATCCACGCAAGCGGCGGAATCGCCGGGCCACCGATCTCCCCGAGGGCATGCGCCGCCCCCCGGCGCACCTCCGCGACATCGTCGGCGAGAGCCTCGACCAGGGGCGGGATGCCCCCCGCATGGCCCAGCGTACCCAGCGCCCGCGCCGCCGTGATCCGGACGACGACCGCCGAAGAGCCGAGCGCTTCGGTGAGAGCGGGGAGGGCGGGCTCTCCGAATGCGGCGAGGGCATCGGCGGCGGCGATGCGGACCCCGCAGTACCCGTCCTCGAAAAGCCCTGCGAGAAAACGGATGGAGAGCATATTTTTCAGCGCTCCGAGCGCCCCTGCCGCGGCGATCCGCACGTCCTCGTAGGGGTCGCGCAGCATGCTGATCAGGGGGCCTGCGGCTTTCTGGGTGCCGATGTGCCCCAGCGCTTCCGCGGCGGCCTGCCTGACCGCGTGGCTCTCGTCGTGCAGGGCTGTAAGGAGATACTCGACCGCCTCATCCCCCTTCATGCGCAGCGAATCGATCGCCGCCGCCCTTATCTCCTCGTCGCCGTGTTGCAGGGCCCGGAGCAGGTCGCGCAGGGGATCGGGGGCAGCGAGGGCGTCGCCGGGACCGGCGGGCGCGTGCGAAACTGCGGCGCTGCGCAGGGCGTCGGCGAGGGCCGCGTCGCCCGTGGGGGCGGGACCGGTCGTTGTGGCATCGCCGCCGTCGGAACCCGGCGTGTCCGCCCGACTATCCGCGCGGGCGCCCCGGCGCACGGCCGCGAGCCCCTCCCGAACGGCGCGTTCGCTGGCGGTAATCTCTTCGGCGGTCACCGTCTCTCTCCGTCGCTCCCCGCTGCTGTCCGACCGGGCCGTCGCGGGGGAGACGCCGGCCTCCCTGAACCCGGCCCGCACCTTCCGCTCGCTCTCCGCCATCAGGCGCTCCAGCCCGGGGCCTTCGGGGTCGATGGCGCCGGCACGGGAGCGTCTATTTGCTTCCCGCGACATTGCAGTGCGCCAACCCCGCGTGTCACAGGGGTGATCCTTCGCATGAAGGGTGCGCGCCGCCATCCCCTCATCATACTCCTTTTGGAACTGCGCGTCGTCCTCCTGCGCGGGCTGCCGGCGCGCATCGGATGCATTCTTCTCCCCGATCACCCGCAGGGCGTCGCGTGCGGCCCTGGCGAGCGCGGGATCCCCGGACCGGGCGGCGCCCGCGAGGGCCTCGCGGCCCGGCGCCCCCATCGTGCGCAGCGCTTCGACGGCGCCCGCCCGCACCCCCGAATGGTCCTGCCGGAGCGCCCCGATCAGGGGCTGCACGGCGGGGGCACCCATCCCCGCAAGCCGGTTCCACTGCTCCAGCGCGATCAGGTACGCCGCCACCTGCGCCGGGTTCGCCGGCCGCCACCCGAGCCGGTCGAGCGCCCAAGCAGCTTCCATGCGCACCTGCGGATAGGGGTCCTGCAACAGCGGCTCGAGAGCCGGAATCACGCGTCCATCGCCCATCGCCCCCAGCGCCTCGATCGATGCGGCCCGGATGGCAATCTCCGCGTCCTCCAGCAGCCCGGTGAGGACCGGCAGGGCCTGTGCGTCGCGGATGCCGGCAAGCGTCCGGATGATCGCCGCCCGCGTGCCCGGATCGCCGGACCGCACCTCCCCGAGAAGCAGCGGGAGTGCGCCCTTCTTCATCCTGGCAAGGCGGTTCCAGTCCTCGAGCAGAAAATAAAAGGCAGCCTTTTCGGGGCCGTCATCCGGCTCCCAGTCCACCCTGCGCAGCACCTCTGCGGCGGCCGTCCGCACGCTGCGGTCGGCATCCCCCAGCATCTGGCAGACCGCGGACAATGCATCGGGATTTCTCCGGATCATGCCGCCGAGGGCGATGACCGATCCCCGGCGCACTGCGGCATCCTCGTGCACCATCGCCGAAAAGAGCGCATCGAGAACCGACAACTTCATACGGCCGATGGCCTCCGCACACGCCTCCTGCGTCTCCGGCGGCGCATCCGCAATCACCGGCAGCAGCGCGGGGACGATGTCGGGAGCGCAGGTGGTGAGCGCCCGGGCGATGCGGCGGCGGTCCTCCTCGCCCATCTGCGCCATGAGGGCGCATACGCGCGCGAGTGCCGCACCGTCCATCGCATGGCACGATCGGGCGGCCTCGCACCGGGCTTCGGCGTCGCCCGAGAGGATGCGACGGATCGCCTCCTCTTCGGGACACGCTTTCTTCGTGAGCTTCGACGGTGACTTGAAAAAATCGAATACGGCCATGGAGTAGTGTGCTCCTTGCGGGCAGGGACGACGGGCGACCGGCGCCCGGCACGACATCCCGGAACGAGACTGTTCGGATTGAACAACACTCTCGTGCAGGGGCACATAAACGTTTTATTTTCTCATTCCCGGCAGGACGCCCGCACCCCGCAGGATATACGGGTCCGCGCGGGCGGGTCAGGGGAATGCCACCGAGGTAAGATAGTACAGGCCGAATACGATGAGAAAGACCCCGGTGGCCGAGAGGACGAGCCGATATCCCTTCTCCGGGAGCAGCTCGCGCCCCCGCTCGGTCGCCGCGGCCACCAGCGTATAGTACCCGAGATCCGCCATCCAGTGACCGCCCATGAAGGCCATCGCCATGATCATGCCGGTCTGGTAGCCGGAGAGGACGAACGCACTCCCGATGGTGAGCCACCAGATCCAGAAATAGGGGTTCGAGGCGCTCGTCACCACCCCGGCAACGAACGGGTGGACTGCGGGCGGTGCGTCCTCCGGGGAGGCCTGCCGCGCCGAGGCGCCGCTGATGCTCAGCACCCCGAAAATGATGAGGGCAACCCCTCCCGCGGCCGCCACCAGCGAAAAATACTGCAGGGCAATCGCGGCAAATCCGAGCAGCACCAGCGCGGACAGTACCAATTCGATAGCCATATGCCCCGCGACGACCATCGGCCCCGCCTTCCACCCGTCCCTGACGGACGCGTCGATGGTGGCCACGAGCATGGGGCCCGGGGCAACGGCGCCGGTGAGGCCTATCACGAACGCGAAGGCACCATACGCGAGCAGTTCCTGCATTTCCACCTCTCTTTCCGGCTGCGACAATAAGGGTTTGGGCCCAGCTGCCTTAAACCTGCATCGCGGTGCTGCACGCGTGCTGTTTTTGCCAGAAACCGCCCCTCCCGGGAGCGGACCCGGCATTGGGGTGAGCAATCAAAATCAGGGCATTCATTATCCCGGCGGAGAGATACTGCATACCGAATGGTGACCAGCCATGCGAACCGCACTACTCCTCATCAGCCTGCTCCTCGCCGGAGCACTGCTCATGACCGCCGGGTGCACCGAAGAGGCGGTCCTGATCGATCCCACGAAAACGCCAGCGCCGCCGGCAACCACCCCCGCCGCGACGGCGACGCCACCGGTCAGTGAATCCCTCTCCGCCAGCGTGCTCAGCATGCAGCAGCACATCACCACCCCGCCCTACTGGATGGTAACGGTGCGCGTGGACAACAGGGGGCCCGTCGATGCCTACCAGGTCGTCACGCGCGTCCGCCTCATCGATGCAGAGGACGGGACACAGGGAACATGGACCACGGAGCGGTTCGAGCGCATCTCCGCCGGCGACCACAAGACCTACACCGTCAAACTCTACGGGGAGCAAGGCCGCCAGTACCGGGCGGACGTGGAGATCCTCTCATCCCAGTACGAGCGGTAACCCGGCGATAGCCCCGGCCTCCCCGGGATTGCTGTTTTTTCCCGCCGCCCGCCGGTTCCGCACAAAAGAGATTATGGTCGGGGAGCGAACAGGAATGTATGGACACGACCGCGATGACCATCGTCGGGCTGAACGGGAGCCCGAGAGGTGCGGAGAGCAGGACGCGCAGGCTCGTGCAGGCAGTGCTCGACGGCGCGAAGGAGCGGGGGGCGCAGACATCGCTCATCGACGTCTGCGACCTCGATATCGAGTACTGCACCGGGTGCAGCGTGTGCTACGCGACGGGCGAGTGCATCCATGATGACGATTTCGGCTGGGTATTTGACACCATGCTCGACGCCGACGGCATCGTCATGGGATCGCCGAACTACATCAACGGGCCCACCGCCCAGATCAAAGCCCTGATCGACCGCATGGCCGACGCGATCCACTGCCAGCAGTTCACGGGGAAGTACGGCTGTGCGGTGGCAACCGCCGGCGGGTCGCAGGCGGACCGGGTGGCGGCCTACCTCAACGAGGTGCTCACCATCCTCGGGGCAACCTCGGTGGGCGCCGTCGACGCCGTGCTGGGTTCAGATGCGTCCTCGCTTCCCGCCGCAGAACTGCAGGCGCACGCCCTCGGCGCGCGGCTCGCGGACGCCATCATCACAAAAGAGGTCATCCCCGAACAGGATGCGATCCACAGAGCCATGCGGGAGCGGATGCAGTGGCTGGTGCGAGCCCACAAGGACGACTGGGCGCACCAGTACGAGGTCTGGGAGCAGAAGGGCTGGGACGCCCTCCCCTGAAGGGCGTCGTCAGTCCTGCTGCACGAAGGTCCGCACCCCGTCCAGGCGCTCGGAGAGGTTCCGCCCGTGGGAGCCCATCCAGTAGAGCTTCCTGCACCGGGGGCACCAGTAGAACACAAGACCGGTGCGCTCCGCCGGGGCATACTCGGTCCGGGTGATCTCCTCCTCGCTCGCTCGCCGGAGACAGGCGTTGCAGAGCGAACAGCGCCGCATCCGCAGCCGGATGTCCGGGTCGATCAGCCCGGCCCGCACGAGCTGGCGCACCTGATCGAGGACATCTTCGGACTCGATCAGCACCGCCCGGTCCGCACCCCGGCGGGCGAGTTCTCGGTCCCGCGTGAGCAGGATGCGCTGGCCGCGGCCGGCGATCTCGAGAAGGGTGGTATCCTCCCGGCGGCTCCCTGGCCGGAGGCTGTTTGCGCTGAGCACATCGAAGCCCATGAACCGCAGGTAGCGGGTGAGCGTGCCCAGCATCCGGTCGGCGAGGAACCGCACCGGAGTATCGTCAATCCGGGATGTGGTCGACATAGGGGATTGTTTCTCCGCATTCGGTGCAGTGCTTCTCTTCCATGTTGACAAACCGGAGCCCGTAGCCGCTGCGCTCGATGAGCAGGGCGCCGCAGACCGGACAGCGGGTGTTTTCGTACCGGTGCCCGAAGACATTGCCGAGGTAGGGGAACCGTATCCCGACGCTGCGTGCATGCTCGTAGATCTTCTCCAGCGTCTCCACCGGGGTGGCGGCATGATCGAGCATTTTATAGTCGGGATGGAACCGGGTAAAATGCATCGGGGTGTCCGGCCCGAGGTTCTCGTACACCCAGCGGATGAGGGCGTCCATCTCTTCCATCGAGTCGTTGAGGCCCGGGATGACCAGCGTGACGGTCTCGATATGCATCCCCAGCTCGTGGGCGCTTACGGTCGCGTCGAGCACGGGCTCGAGGCGGGCGCCGGCGACCTCACGATAGAACGAATCGGAAAACGCCTTGATATCGACCCTGAACGCATTGAGCATGGGCGCCAGTTCCCGCAGCGCCTCTTCGGTGGCATAGCCGTTCGTCACGTAGACTGTGCCAAGCCCGCGCGCGCGGGCGAGGGCGCCCATGTCCAGCGCGTACTCGTGCCATATCGTGGGCTCGTTGTAGGTCCACGCAATGCTCGCGCACCCGCGGGCAAGCGCCCTTCCCACCCCTTCCCGGGGGCCCAGGTCACGGAGAACCCCCTCGTCATATGTTTTCGTGGAGATATGCCAGTTCTGGCAATGTTTGCAGTGAAAATTGCATCCCACGCTGCCCAGCGAGTAGGAAAGGCTGCCGGGAAGAAAGTGAAAGAGCGGTTTCTTTTCGATGGGGTCCACCGCCTCCGCACTGATTTTGCCGTAGGTCATCGCATCGAGCGTTCCCTCGACGTTCTTTCGCACCCCGCAGATGCCGAACCGCCCGTCCTTGATACGGCAGCGGTGGCTGCACAGCGAGCACTGCACCGCATCGTCCTCGAGTTTTTCGTATAAACGCGCCTCGTGCACGGGTCGTCCCCCCTCAGAAACCTCTATTGCATGGCCTTCTATATAGGCACACCGCACCGCCGGAGGGGCGCAGGATCCGCCATACCTGGGATGTCAGGGAGTATCGATCTCCCTGAACCGGAACACCACCCGCCAGTCCTGCTGTTCCCGGAGGGTGACCTCGTTTGCCTCCCGCAGCGTCCGTATCAGCTCGGCATGGTTCCCCGACCGCTTGATCTGGTTGCCGATGACCGAGAGATGACGTACCATGTGGGCATACCGTTCGGAATTCCTCAGGTATTCCCGCTTGATCCGGATGGCGCCCATCGTGCCGGCGACGGCGGGGAGGATGATGGTCAGGGCGGCAAGCAGGGCGGTCGTATCGAGAGGGCCCACAGAAGAGCCGTCCCCCAGCCCCATCGCATGGATCGCCGCAAGGATCAGCGTCAGCGTGAACAGCCCGTCGCCCGTCTCCGAAAGCAGCATGAACCGGCGCCGGTTCCAGGTGCTGTTCGTGGCATAAAAGGAGATCTGCTCGTCGATCCATGCAGAAATCAGGAAATTTTTCAGGGGTTCGAAGGGGATATCGAGCTTGCAGTACTCGAGGGGGCGCTTTTCAAGTATCGCCTCGAATGCCGTATTGAGCCAGTCGTTGGGCGTATGCGAGAGACTGAGGTGGGGGGGCAGCGCGGGCCGTTCCACCGGCACGCAGAACACCGAGAGAAAGAGCGCGGTCCGCAGCCGCTCTGAAAGGAACCGGTAATCGATCCATTTCCGGTGCCAGTCGCCGATCCGCGAGAGCATCAGGAGCGCAAGAATGGCGGCGATTTCCGCAACCTCCAGCCAGACCAGCTCGTGGTTCGCCGGGAAGAACAGCGTCTGTATGGTCACGGTGGCCACCGCCGCCGCCGCAAGGGCGTAGACCGCCGCGCCGCCCCACGTGTAGAGGCGTTCGTACCTGCGCTTGAGAAGGTGCGCCATCACGAAGTGGGGCAGGAGCGTCTCTCCCAGCGGGTTGAGGATGTCGCCTGCAAGGCCCTACATGCGGGCTTTGAGCGAGAACCGCTCGAAACGATCGATGCAGCCCTGTTTCAGGACATTCGCGTCGATATGCTCCCGGTTAAAGCCGTCGAGGTACTCGAGGGATTCAAGGATACCGTCCCCGTGGCGCTCCTCGACGATCTTGCCGGTACGGAGGTGGACCCAGAAAATCGACCGGCCCACCACCCGTGCGTAGCGGACCATCTCCCCCGTCCCGCCCCGGGTCGCGGAGGACGCGCCGTCCCAGATGGCGACCAGCACATCGCAGGATTGGACGATCGTCCGGCCGACATCTTCGCAGACGGCCTCCCGGGGCTCCTTCACCGTTGAGATTTCGATCCTCGAGGCCTGCCTGAGGATCAGCTCACAGCGCTGCCGTGACTCGTGGGTGGAGCACTCTTCGAGATACGCCTCCGCCGAGTGGGGGAGAAAGAGGTGCAGCTCCGATCCCCCCTCCATCTCATGCGAGGGCCATCCAAGCACCTCCTCTGCGAGAAGGCGGTCTCCGCCCTCCAGCAGCGAGGTCAGGGCGATGTACCGGTGAGGGGTGGTGGCGAGGATCTGGTCCAGGCGGGAGAACACCTGCCGCAGGCTGGCCCGGATGGCCGGTTGATCCTTCACGCTCCGCTGGCCGGTTACCCCGATGCGCACGGTCACCGGGATCTTCAAAGAATCGAGCCGCAGATCCGTAATTCCGGGAGGTATCTCCATCCAGTGAAACAATTGGTCGCTTTGCGGAGAGATGTAACTTTTGGCGCCGGAAATACCCTCTCCGCCCGGCGCCGGTGCTGTCCGATGGGCAGGCTACGGTGGGCATGCCGCCCCTGATCCATGCATCCGGGGCAGCATTACACATATAGCACAGCCCGCGCCATACTTAGGTGGAATGAAAACCATTGTGCTCTCACTCGGTGGCTCGGTCCTCGTCCCGTCTCTTGAATCCAATACCATCCAGCGCTACAGGGAGGCATTGATCGATATTTCCCGGGAGTGTGCATTGTACGTGGTGATCGGGGGCGGAGGGGAGGCCCGGAGGTACATCGCCGCGGCGCGCAAACTGGGAATCGACGAGGCGTTCTCCGACGAACTGGGGATCGCCGTCACCCGCCTCAATGCCGCCCTGCTCATCGGGGCGCTCGGGGATGCAGCCTACCCGAAAATCGCCACGAATTACGAGGAGGCGCGCATGTTCTCCGGGCAGGGCAGGATCGTGGTCATGGGAGGCGTCACCCCGGCGCAGACCACCGATGCCGTGTCCGCGGTGCTCGCCGAGAGTGTGCATGCCGATGTCATGATCAATGCGACCTCGGTGGACGGCATTTACAGCGCGGATCCCAAAAAAGTTCCGGATGCCCGCCGTTTTGAGCACCTGACGCGGGACGAGCTGCTCCGCATCATCATCGGCTCGCGTCTCGATGCGGGGGCCAATACGGTCATCGACATCGTCGCCGCCAAGGTCATCCAGCGCAGCGGCATCCCGCTCGTGGTAATCGACGGGCGCGACCCGGAGACCCTGAAAACGGCGGTCCTGCAGGGCACCTTCTCGGGGACCGTGGTCAGCGAAACCGACCGGAATCCGCTCTCCATATCGGGAGACGGGAGACGTTAAGTATTTTTAACGGGCATGCGCATACTTGATGACATACGGGGCAGTAGGGTAGCCTGGTCCATCCTAGAGCGTTTGGGACGCTTTGACGGCAGTTCGAATCTGCCCTGCCCCATATCATGAGACGGGACGACGCCTGCGCCATCTATCGCGCCCTCGCAACAGAATACGCCGCAGGAAAAGAGCCCCGCACGTTCATCCATTTTGAAAACCCCTTCCAGTCCCTCATCCTCACCATTCTCTCCGCACAGACAACCGACCGGGCGGTCAACGAGATCCGGGAGACGCTCTTTACCCGGTACCCGACGCCGGAGGCGCTGGCATCGGCTGACCGGCAGGATCTCGAGAGGATCCTGCACAGGATCGGCCTCTACCGCACCAAGGCAAAGACCATCAAAGCCGCGGCCGCGGCGGTGGCGGAGGAGTTCGGCGGCAGGGTGCCGTCGACCATGGAAGACCTCCTCACCATCCCCGGCGTCGGCCGGAAAACCGCTAACATCGTCCAAAGCCACGCCCTCGGCATCCACGAGGGGATCGCCGTGGACACCCACGTCAAACGGGTCTCCCGCCGCCTCGGTCTCACCGACCACACCGACGCCGACCGGATCGAGCGCGACCTGATGGCCGTCTTTCCCGGTGCGTGCTGGAAGATGATCAACTCCCTCTTCATCCTGCACGGGCGGAACGTCTGCAAAGCCCGGAACCCGGCATGCGAGCGCTGCATCGTCCGCGCTCGCTGCCGCTATTTCCGGGAAACGAAAGGCGTGTGATCAGGGCAGCAGCACGCTCGCATAGAGAATATAACAGATCCCTGCCACCACGGCGGATGCGGGGATGGTCAGGATCCAGGCCGCGACGATCTCGCGCACGATCCCCCACTTGACCGCGGAATACCCTCGCGTCGACCCCACCCCCATGATGGATCCGGTCATCGCGTGGGTGGTGGAGACGGGGACGCCGAACGCGGTCATGAGCGAGAGCACCCCGCCCCCCGCTGTCGACGCCGAGAATCCCTGGTACGGCCGGATCTTGGTGATCTTGTTTGCCATCTTGTCGACCACGCGCCACCCGCCGAGGAGCGTTCCCAGCGCGATGGCGCCGCAGGACACCAGAATCACCCACAGGGGAACCGTGAAATCCGAAAGGATCCCGGCGGACACAAGAATGGCGGTGATGACCCCCATGGCGTTCTGGGCGTCGTTCGAACCGTGGCCGATGGCCTGAAACGACCCCGCAACAATCTGTAAGGGTTTGAAGGCGCGGTTTAACCGGGTCGGGTTTGCGGAAGAAAAGACGCGCATGATGAGCAGCCCGAACACAAAGGCGGCGACGAATCCAAGCATCGGGGACACCAGGATGAACAGCACCACGGCGAAGATCCCCTTGATCTCCACGAGGCCCGTGATGATGAGAAGGGGGACGGTGAGGGAGACTCCCGTGACGAACCCGATGCCCACCGTGTTTTTCCATTCTCCGTCTTTCCACCACCGCAGCAGGCCATAGGCGGCGGCAACGAGGACGCCCCCGAGGAGGGCGTACACCACGACCTGCCGGACCAGTTCCACCGCAGGCCAGAGAATTGCTTCGGCCCCCCCGACCGCAGCTCCCGCCCCGAGCAGGCCGCCGATGAGGGCATGACTGCTGGACACGGGAATACCGAACCAGGATGACAGAAAGACCCAGAGCACCGCGCCGAACATCGCAGCGAGGAGGACATGGGGGGTGAGGAAGAGGGGATCGACGATGCCTTTGCCGATGGTCTTCGCAATGGCGGTGGTAAAGACCAGCGGTCCCACCAGGTTGAAAAACGACGCGAGGACGACTGCCTTGAACGGCGAGAGGGCTTTCGTGGCGATGACGGTGGCAATGGAGTTTGCCGCATCATTGAGGCCATTGACAAAATTGAAAAGGAGAGCGAGGAGAATTCCCGCGGCAATAACGAGGATGTCCATGGTTCTCAGGAATGGCGGATGGCGATATCGCCCAGTACGTTTGCGGCGTCTTCACACTTGTCGGTGGCATTTTCGAGGTTTTCGTAGATGTCCTTTAACTTGATGATCGTGATCGCATCATCGCTCTGGAACAGTTCTTTGAGGGCGTGGCCGAGCACGTCGTCGGCGAGGTTCTCCAGGCGGTTGATCTCGATGCACCGTTCCTCGATATATTTCGGGTTTTTCATGTCCCGGATTCCGTGAATGGCCCCCTGGATCTCGAGCACGGAGAGGGCGATCAGTTTGGAAAATTCGGTCATATGGTCATCGGTCTCGCCGATGCCGTAGACGAGCATCTGCTGGGCGGTGCCGTCGATATAGTCGAGGATATCGTCCAGCGCGGATGCGAGGTTGGATATTTCCTCAGGTTCGAGGGGTGTGATGAAGGTCCGGTTGAGGTGCTCGTAGATCGAATGGGTGATCTCGTCGCCGCGGTGCTCGAGCTGTTTCATCTTGTGCACCTTGTTTTTGATATCCCGGTAGTCCTCGATCATTGAAACGAGATGATCGGAGGCCTCGACCAGTACTGCTGCCTGTTTCTCGAAGAGATCAAAAAACAACTTTTCCTGAGGGACAATCCATTCTCTAACACCCACAACGCATCAGTACAATGTCACCACGAGAGACAAAAAACCATCCGGAATTACCCATATACATGCCGGGTGGATTTGCGGGACGGTGCGCGGGCGTAATCGGCCGACCCCGCACGAGAGCAGAAATACCCGCACCATGACGGAACACCCGGGCCGGAAGGGTGGGTGCGACGGTCAGCGCACTGCGCTCCTCCAATAGTATAAATCATCCATCTCCAATACTGTACGGGAAATTCACCCCTTCAGGGAGACTTCTGGAATGTTCACAGTCCGTTTCTACCGGATGTACGATACAGGAAGGGACCTCGACCTCGACCGCCTGCAGGAGGCGCTGGCCCGGAACATACCCACCTCGAGGCCTGCATTCGAGCGCATCAAGCCGAGATCGATCCTGATGGCGTCGCCCCCCTCCAGTGGAGGATGGATCCCGTCCGGGCCGAACAAGACGGCAGCGTCATCGACATGGCGGCATTCGTGCGGCTCTATGACATCGGGGTCATCAGCCTCTGTTTTGTCTTCGAAAATCCCGGGGCGCAGCCCGGCGATCTCGAGAGGTTCGGCCTGGCATTCGCGGCACAGCAGGGGCTGGACCCCCTGTTCGAGGAGGGCCTCGGATCGATCCAGCAGATCCTTTCCGCGCATATCAGCGGCCTGAACGCCGAGACGGACTTCTTTGAAGATTATACGATTTTTACCACCGACAGAATGGACGACCCGGCGGACCCCCTGCCGCTCCTCCTCGGCGACGCCACCCCCGTGGCCGCGCAGGTCAGGGAGGAGACGCTCAAGTACACCCTGAGCTACAGCCTGCAGGACCGGATCATTCTCTCCTACGACAGCTCCCTCATCTGCAGCCCGGAACCCCCCAACGACCTGCTCGATCTCCTCGAGTACGCCAACGTGCAGGTATTCGAGCTCCGCTACTACGACCGGCTCCTCATGCGGCAGGTGGAGAAGATGTTCGACGATATCGAGCACGCCGACCGGATGTCGTGGTTCCGGCGCATGAACCAGTACCACACCATCATGGGCCGGGTCATGGAGACCAACGCCGAGATTACCGACGTGATCGAGAAGGTCAACAACCTGATCAAGGTCACCGAGGATATCCACTACGCCAGGGTGTATGCGAAGGCGCTTTCGGTGTTTCGCGCCGACCAGTGGAGCGAGAGCGTCACCAGAAAGATCGAGATGCTCAGGGACAACTACTCGATGCTCTCCGACGAAGTGCGCATCCAGCACTCGTACTTCCTCGAGTGGGTGATTATCATCCTGATCGCGCTGGAGTTCGGCTTCGCGATCTTCGAGTACCTGGTGCTGTGAGGGGATGCGGATCCAGTGGCCTGCAATCCCCTGAGCGTCTTGCGCGGAACACCGCGCTGCCGCTGCGGGCCGTCGGGCTCTGGAGCAGGATCCTGCTGGGCTGATGGGCAGCGGTGCCGATTGCGCTTGCGGGTGTTCCCGGCGCCCGGATCCACCCACACCTGGCCCCCGACGTGTATGCCGGGGGAGCGGGTCTGGCTGAACCGAGACCGGGTGCCGGAACGGCACGGGGTGGTGCCCCACCTCCTGAACGTTGTTGCCACCGCCGTGCGCCAACCTTTATTGTGTCCGGCATCGAAGACTCAGGAAACATTCCGGGGAGCCCGACAGATATGGCAACACTTGTCGAATCCGCAACAGCAGGCACCGTGACGCCGCAGATGAAGGCGGTGGCTGACGGCGAAGGGATCGATCCTGCGCTCCTGTGCAGGAGGATAGCCGACGGCAGCGTCGTTATCATGCAAAGGGGAGACCGCAGCGTCGGTATCGGATCCGGGCTCCGAACCAAAGTCAATGTGAACCTCGGAACGTCGAACCTCAGCATCTCCCCCGGCGAAGAGGTGAAAAAAGCGCTGATTGCGGAAAAATTCGGTGCGGATACCCTCTCCGACCTCTCGATGGGCGGAGACATTCCGGCAATCCGCCGGGCGATCATGCAGCACACGACCCTTCCGATAACCACGGTACCGATATACCAGACTGCTGCCGAGATCGGCCTGGGAACGATATCCGTGGAGGAGATCATCGCGACGATCCGGCGGCAAGCGGCAGAGGGTGTGAGCTCGATGGTTCTCCACTGCGTCACCGCCGGCGTGCTCGATCTCCTGAAAAAGAGAAGGCGGATCATGGGCGTGGTCTCAAAAGGCGGTTCTATCACGAGCGTTTTTATGCACAGGAACAGGTGTGAAAATCCGTTTATCGATCATATTGACGAGATAATCGAAATCTTTGCAAAGCACGACATCGTACTTTCCGTCGGAAATACCGCTAGGAGCGGCTGCATCAACGATGGGTGGGACAGAGCCCACAGGGAAGAGATCAGGCAGAACGTTGAGATTGCACGATATGCGCACCAGCATGGCGTCCAGGTTATCATCGAGGGGGCGGGCGGGCATATCCGCTTCGATCGGATTGCCGAGCAGGTGCGGTATTATAAAGAACAGTCCGCGTTCCCCCTCTTTGTCGCCGGCCCGCTCCCCACCGACATCGCCCTCGGCTACGATCATAGTGCAGCCTGCGCGGGGGCAAGTGCCGCCAGCGCCGCCGGAGCAGATTACCTCTGCTCTATCACCCCTGCCGAACATCTCGGGCTGCCATCACCGGAGCATGTCAAAGAGGGGCTGATTGCCTGCAAAATTGCAGCCCATATCGGTGACACGGTCAAATACGGCATGGATGGTCAGGATCGGACAATGGCCCTGCGACGGGCGAAATTCGACAAAGCGGGCCAGATTGACGGTTCCTTCGATAGCGAGCGGGCACGAAGGCTGGCGGCAGAAGACGACCGCTGCACGATGTGCGGGGATTTCTGCGCGATGAAATTGATGAAGCACCTGCTCGAGCCTGAGCAGTGAGGGGGCAGGTCACGGGGCCGCTGAAGAGACGATGGCGGCTCCCCATCACCGTGACGCCCGACGTCCACGACTTCCTGAAAAAACCCCAGTAATGCCTCTGGATTCATATATGCGTTCACCAGAGACGCTATTTCTGAAATTCAGCCTGCGATAATAGTTATTTCAGAAAATAGGATGGACCGAGCGGGAATTGAACCCGCGGCCTCTACCATGCCAAGGTAGCGATCTTCCCCTGATCTATCGGCCCGTGCACACACATGTTGTGCCTGATCAAATATAAGAATTGGTTTGCATGCTCCGAAATCATGCCAGTTTGCGGAGATTGCACGGGGCCTGCGCGATGCCACGCGCGGGGAGGGGGAGCATCCTCCCCATCGCCCCATCCCCTGCCAGGCCTGGCGGGAGGGCGAGCACCGCATCCCGCCCATGCCCGAGGGAAGATACACGGGAGAGGGGCGGTCCCCACCGGGCCCTGCACCCGGAGTGATGGAGGGTGCCGGGCGATTCAGGGCCACTCCGCACGGAACCAGAGCAGGGCCCTTCCTTCGTCGTCGAGGAGATCGAGCAGGTCGCCGTCGATGCGGTAGCCTGCCGCCGAGGAGAGGAGATCGAGGTACATGGCCTCCTGCGCCATGACGCCGTCCGGCCCGGTGCAGTACATCTTCGTGCTCATGGGCGGATCGATGCTGATGCTCGTGCCGTCGAGCCGGTAGGCGGCCTCGTAACGGTTGCACCCGGCGCTGCCGGTGACGGTGCCGTCCGGCGAGAACGTTGCGGTGATCGCGGTTCCGGCGATCAACGACGAGACCGCATCGCCGGTCGGGCTGACGGACTCGAGCGTCCACTCCGTCCCGGTGAGCGGGAGATCGGGCGGCTGGACCACCGGCTCAAAGACCAGCAGGTCGGCACCCTCGCCGTCCACAAGGATCAGCAGGCCGTCCTCGATCTGGTACGAAGCGGCGTCGGCGAGGAGCGAAAGGTAGCGGTCCTCCTGCTCCATGACGCCCGGCGGATCGATGCAGTACATCTCGGTCCGCATGGCCAACCCGACGGCGAGGGACGCTCCGTTCACGGTGTAGTCGGCGCCGTAGTGGTTGCACCCGGCCGACCCGCCGACCCTGCCGTCATCGCCGAATACCGCCGTGACCGTCGTGCCGTCAAGGACCGGTTCCATGCCGCCGTCCCCGCCGGCGAGGTTCGAGAGCGTCCACGACGTCCCGGCGAGCGCCCGATATACGGTCTCGTGTACAAAAACGAGCGTCGTCGTGCCGGCAGCATCGGTGAGAATGAGCCGGTCGTCCTCGATCCGGCATCCTGCCGCCGAGCCGAGCAGGTCGATGAACCGCGCCTCCTGCACCATGATGCCCTCGGGCTCCGAGCAGAGCATCAGCGTTTGGGCAACCGAGGAGACCGAGAGCGCCGTGCCCTCGAGCCGGTAGTCGCCGCCATACCCGTTGCACCCGGCGCTGCCGGTGACCTTCCCCTCGTCGTCGAACCGTGCTGAGATCTCCGTTCCCGGCAGGACCGCAACGAGCGAGCCGTCTTCGCCGAGGTATGCGTCCAGGTACCAGCAGGGCCCGGTGAGAGGAGCCACCGGTGCGGGCGTCGACGTGCCCGCCGTGCACCCAGCGCCGACGACGCAGGCGGCGACGATGACGGCAATCGACACCCACGCGAGGATGTCGGGCGAATTCCTTCTTCTGGTCGGTGCCATATACCGGCATATTGGCAAACGTGAGGGATAAATGAATGGGAGAGTACGAAAAATATCGAACCTATATGCCATCTGTTCGTCATACCCGGCGAATCGTGAGGGAAATCGGGTTTTTCGTTACCCTGCGACCCGGCATTCCGCCCGCTCCCGCCGGCCCCCCCCTCGTCCAGAACGACTGAAAGCCCCAGGATACCTCCTGCGTTGAGATGAAAATCCAAACATTTCTCAGAACGACCGCGAAACGCTACTCATGACACCAGACCGGATGGCAGCATGGCAGGCCCTGCGCATGGCCACGCGCCGGATGCCCCGCCATGCGATGTGCCGCGGGAAGGGAGGATGTGCCTGATGCTCGGCATCATCGGGGGAACGAGCCTGCGCTTCTCCGACCTCCCGCCCCTTGAGAAGCGCCGCATCCCGACACCCTACGGGCCGGCGGAGGTCTACTGCGGGGAATGCGCCCTGCTGCTCCGCCACCAGTACGGCCGCCCCCCGCACCGGATCAATTACCGCGCCTCGCTCGCCGCCCTTGCCATCCTCGGCGTGGACCGCGTGGTGGCGTTCGGGTCGGCGGGGTCCCTGAAGGCCGAGATCGCACCCGGCTCGCTCATGGTGCCCGACGACTATATCAGCACGAGCGACATCCCCTCCATCCACGACCACGCGATCGACCACGTCAGCCCGATGATCGATCCGGTGCTTACCCGTGATCTCGCCGCTCTCATCCCCGACGCAATCCACGGCGGCACCTACGTGCAGACGAAGGGGCCGCGGATCGAGACCGTGGCCGAAGTGAAGGTGCTCGCCCGCGTGGCAGACATCGTGGGGATGACGCTCGCCAGCGAGGCGACGCTCGCCTGCGAGCTTGGCATGCGGTTTGCGGCGCTCTGCACCGTGGACAACTACGCCCACGGGATCGGGGAAGGGGTGCTCACCTACGCCCACATCCTCGAAACATCCCGCCAGCACAGGAAACGCACCGAAACCATCCTGCAGCGCATTCTGGAGGCCATGGCATGAACCAGGAAACGAACGAAATATTTGAAGGAGGAGCGTCGATCCTCGTCGTCGGCGCACTCCTCGATGGGCAGACCGCGGACATCTTCATCGATGAGGACGGGATCATCCGGGCGATCGGCGAGGACGTCTGGGAGCACTACCGCGGCGAGGCGGAATTCATCATCGATGCCTCCGACCGGGTGGCGATACCGGGGCTCGTCAACACCCACACCCACGCGGCCATGACCCTGCTGCGGGGCTATGCCGACGACATGCACCTGCAGGAATGGCTGGCGGACAGGATCTGGCCGCTGGAAGCGCATCTCACCGGGGAGGACGTCTACTGGGGGACGAAACTCGCCTGCCTCGAGATGATCCGCACCGGCACCATCGGCTTCAGCGACATGTACTTCTTCATGGAGGAGGCCGCCCGGGCGGTCGATGAGACGGGCATGAAGGCGCAGCTCTGCTACGGGTTCATCGACCTCGGCGACGCCGACAAGCGGGAGGCGGAGATACGGGCGACGGAAGCGCTGGTCCGGCACATCAGGGCGCTGGACAACCCCCGCATCCGCCCCGCCGTGGGCCCGCACGCCCCCTACACCGTCTCCGTCGAAGGACTGGAATGGTGCGCCGAGTACGCCGACGCGGAGGATATCGGCATCCACGTCCACCTTGCCGAGACGGAAAAGGAGGTCCGGGACTGCGTCGAGCAGACCGGGATGCGCCCGGTCGCCCTGCTCGACTGGTGCAACTGCTTATCGCCCCGCACCCTCGCCGCACACGGCTGCTGGCTCGACGAGCAGGAATGCACCCTCCTCGGCGAGCGCAACGTCAGCGTCTCCCACAACCCGGCGAGCAACATGAAACTGGCGGTCAACCGGGCGATGCCCTACCACTGGCTGCGGAACGCGGGCGTCCGGGTCGCGCTGGGCACCGACGGATGCGCCTCCAACAACAATTTGGACCTCTTCGAGGAGATGAAATTCGCCGCCCTGCTGCAGAAATTCTACTGGAACAGCGACACTCTCCTTCCCGCCAGGGAGGCCTTCGCCATGGCGTCTGCGGCGGGGGCGCAGGCGCTCGGCTTCGGGCCCGGGAGGATCGAGAGAGGCGCACCGGCGGACATCGTCCTGCTGGACCGGCGCAGCCTGTGCATGACGCCGCTGCACAACGTCACCTCCAACATCGTCTATGCCTGCGGCGGGCACGCAGCGGATACCGTACTCTGCGACGGGAGAATCCTGATGTTCGAGAAAACGATCCCGGGGGAAGAGGAAATCCGGGAAAAAGCGGAGGAGCGGGCCGAAGACCTGGTCAGGCGGTCTCAATAGAGGAAACGGTCTCGAGACCGAGCTCCTCGATGGAGATCTCCCGCATCTTGAATTTCTGGATCTTGCCCGAGATGGTCATCGGGAAGGAATCGACGAACTTGTAGTAGCGGGGGATCTTGAAGCGGGCGATGCGCCCGTTGCAGAACTCCAGGATCTCTTTTTCGGCGAGGGGCTCGTTTCCTTTCGTCTTGATCCATGCCATGAGCTCCTCGCCGTATTTTTCGTCCGGAACGCCGATCACGTAGGCATCGTCGATCTTCGGGTGGTTGTGGAGGAACTCCTCGATTTCGCGGGGGTAGATATTTTCCCCGCCCCGGATCACCATGTCCTTTAAGCGCCCCACGATCTTCAAGTACCCCTCCTCGTCCATCACCGCGAGATCGCCGGTATGGTTCCAGCCATCGGCATCAATGGTCTGGTGGGTGGCGCTGGGGTTGTTGTAGTAACACTTCATCACCACATAGCCACGGGCGCATATCTCGCCGGGCATCCCCCGCGGCACGATCTTCTGGGTCAGCGGGTCGATGACTTTCAACTCCACGTGGGGAAACGCGCGGCCCACCGTGGTGACGCGTCGCTCGAGCGGGTCGTCGGTCGTGGTCATGGTCACGCCGGGCGAGGTCTCCGTCTGCCCGTAAACGATCACGATCTCGGACATGTGCATGCGGGTGCTCACCTCCCGCATCACCTCGATGGGGCAGGGGGAGCCGGCCATGATCCCGGTACGCAGGGTGTCGAGCTTGTATTTGGTGAAGTTGGGGTGCCTGAGCTCGGCGATGAACATGGTCGGCACCCCGTGCAGCGCCGTGCACCCCTCCTCCTGCACCGCCTGCAGCACCGCTTCCGCATCGAACACCGGGGCGGGGAGCACCATGGTCGCCCCGTGGGTGACGCATGCGAGGTTGGAGAGCACCATGCCGAAGCAGTGGTAGAACGGCACGGGGATACAGAGGCGGTCTTGTTCGGTGAATTTCATGCCTTCGCCGATGGTATACCCGTTATTGAGGACGTTGTGGTGGGTGAGCACCACCCCTTTGGGAAACCCCGTCGTCCCGCTGGTGTACTGGATATTGATGGGGTCGTCGAAGGAGAGGGACTCCCCGCGCTCGATCAGCTCGTCCCTGCTGATATTGCCCCCCATGTCCAGCATCTCGTTCCAGGTGTACATGCCATTGTAGGGAATATCGCCCAAAAAGACGACATTTTTGAGGAACGGGAATTTCTCGCTGTTGATCCGCCCCGCCCGCGCCTCGATCGCGTCCGGGCAGGCCTCGTAGAACATGCCCACGTAGTCGGATGTCTTGAACCGTCCCATGATGATGAGCGTGTGCACCTCGGCCTGCTTCAGGACATGCTCGAGCTCATAGGTGCGGTACGCGGGGTTGATATTGACCATGATGGCCCCGATTTTGGCGGTCGCGAACTGCACGAGCACCCATTCGGCAAAGTTCAACGCCCAGATCCCGACGCGGTCGCCTTTTCCCACGTCAAGCGCCATCAGGCCCCGTGCGACCTCGTCGACCGTTTCCTCGAACTCCCGGTAGGTGTACCGGAGCCCCTGGTGAATGTCGACGATAGCCTCGTTATCGGGGTATTTCGCCGCGATTTCATGCATCATCTCACCGATCGTCTGGCCGATCAGGTTCACATCAGAGGTCCCGCTCGCGTAACTCCGCTGTACCATCCTTACAAAATGGGTTGTCCATTATTTTATGGTTAATCATCCCACATCACAATTTTTAAGTCCGCTGGAGGCGTTATACTACTGGTTCAGGGGTCGTGGCCTAGTCCGGCATGGCGACGGGCTCCAGCGGTCTTTGCGAATGATGAACAATGGGTCTCCTGATTACCAGATGAGGATCCGTTGGAGCACTGATGCAAATTGCAGCGCTCTCTCGCATGTCGGAGAGACCCGTCGATCGTGAGTTCAAATCTCACCGACCCCACTGGTTTTTGCGTATCGTTTTTTTATGAGGTTCGACCATAATTATGCAACACAGGAGACGTTCATGTATTTCATCGGAGAAGCACTCGTAGGAGAAGGCGCTGAACTGGCACATATCGATCTGCTGATCGGCGATAAATCAGGGGCCGTGGGGACGGCGTTCGCGAACGCGGCATCCCAGATGTCCGCCGGGCACACGCCCCTGCTGGCGGTGGTCCGCCCGAACCTGCTGACAAAGCCGGCGACGCTGGTCATCCCCAAGGTCACCCTCAAAAAAGAGCAGCAGGTCAACCAGATGTTCGGCCCGGTGCAGGCGGCGGTGGCAAAGGCGGTCGCCGACGCACTGGAGGAGGGGATATTCGGGGACGTGGATGTCGAGGACGTCGTCATCCTCGCCAGCGCGTTCCTCCACCCGGACGCATCCGATTACAACCGGATCTACCGCTACAACTACGGGGCCACCAAACTCGCCATTACCCGCGCGTTCGGCGGGTTCCCGGACACCGCCACGCTGATCAAGGAGAAGGACAGGGCGGCGCACGCCGTCATGGGCTTCAAGGTCGCACGCCTCTGGGACCCGCCCTACCTGCAGGTGGCCATGGACCTCGTGGAGATGAAGCAGGTGGAAGCCGTGCTCACCGCACTGCCGAAGAACGACCACCTGCTCATCGAGGCCGGCACCCCCCTGATCAAGCAGTTCGGCCTCTCCATCATCGCCGAGATACGCAGGATGCGCCCCGACGCCTTCATCATCGCCGACTTAAAGACGCTCGACACCGGCAACCTGGAGGCGCGGATGGCGGCCAATTCCTCCGCCGACGCCGTCGTCATCTCCGGGCTCGCTCCCATCGCCACCCTTGAGAAGGCCATCACCGAGGCGAAAAAGACCGGGATCTACTCGGTCATCGACATGCTCAACGTGCCCAACCCCGTCGACATCGTCAGCGAACTTGCAGAACGCGGCGTGCTGCCGGATGTCGTCGAGATGCACCGCGCCATCGATACCGAGGGCGAGGAATACAACTGGGGCGACATCCCCGCCATCAGGAAGGCGGCGGGCGACAGGATCCTCATCGCCACCGCCGGCGGCATCCGCCAGCACGTGGTCAAGGACGCCCTCGGGGCGGGCGCCGACATCATCGTGGTGGGCCGCGCCATCACCGCGAGCAAGAACATCCAGAACGCCGCGGAAGGCTTCCTCGACGAAATGAACAAGCCCGAGATCGACCAGTTCAGGGTCATGACCGATTTTTAACCCGCAATACCACCATCTTTTTTGGCTTTTTTTTGCCGTATCGGGGTCCATATCCTCACATGCCGCCCGATTGCACGCACAGAGCCCAACCAGCCATGCCGGAAGCAAAAGACCCATGTAGCCACTCGTGAAATATACATGGAATGAACGGGTCGTCTGCACAGAAACGGCAGGTGTACATGGACCATGCGGCGACCACGCCGACGCACCCCGACGTGCTCGCGGCCATGCTCCCCTATTTCACGCAGGAGTTCGGCAATCCCTCGTCCCTCTATTCCATCGGCCGGAGGGTAAGGAAGGCCGTGGAGGGCGCACGGGAGCAGGTGGCCGCGGCGCTCGGCGCCGCGCCGGCCGAGATCTTCTTCTGCGCCGGGGGCACGGAGGCGGACAACTGGGCGCTGAAGGGCGCGGTCTCTGCGCACCGGAGCCGCGGCAGCCACATCATCACCACCGCGATCGAGCACCACGCCGTGCTCCATACCTGCGAATATCTTGAAACGCAGGGCGTCCGCGTCACCTACCTCCCCGTGGACCGGTACGGCCTCGTCGACCCACACGCCGTGGAGGATGCGATCTGCGACGATACCATTATGATCTCGGTGATGATGGCGAACAACGAGGCGGGGACCATCGAGCCCGTCGGGGCCATCGGCACGATCGCCCGCGAGCACGGCATCCTCTTTCACACCGACGCCGTGCAGGCGATCGGCCACCTCCCCATCGATGTGGAGGCCATGCACATCGACCTGCTCTCCCTCTCCGCCCACAAGTTCCACGGGCCCAAGGGGATCGGCGCCCTGTACGTGCGAGACGGCGTGGCGATCGAGCGGTTCGTCCACGGCGGCGCGCAGGAGAAGAGGCGGCGGGCGGGCACCGAGTACACCCCCGGGATCATCGGCCTCGGCGCCGCCATCGAGCGCGCCTGCACGGATATCGAGGGGCACGCGGCCCGCCTGCGGCGCCTGCGCGACCGGCTCATCGACGGCGTCCTGCGCGAGGTGCCGCACAGCGCCCTCAACGGGCATCCCGAACTGCGGCTGCCCGGCAATGCCAGCATGTCGTTTGCGGGCATCGACGGCGAGGCGCTGCTCCTGATGCTCGACGCACAGGGGATCTACGGGTCCACGGGCAGCGCCTGCAGCTCGGCCTCGGGCGAGCCGTCCCATGTGCTCACCGCGATGGGGGTGCCGCCGCGGCTCGCCGGCACCTCCCTGCGCCTGACCCTCGGCGAGGTGAATACCGATGAAGACGTCGACTACGTGCTCGCCGTCCTCCCGGGGATCGTGGAGCGCCTCAGGGCGATGTCGCCCCTCTCGGCCTGATAGAGGAGAAGTGTGCGTATGTACAATGAGACGGTAATGGACCATTTCACCAACCCGCGGAACGTGGGCGTGCTCGAGGATGCGGACGTCGTTGCGGAAACCAGCAGTCCCGGGTGCGGCGACATCACGAAAATCTATCTCAAGATCCGGGACAACCGGATCGTCGATGTGAAATTCCAGACACTCGGGTGCGCTGCCGCCATCGCCTCGAGCAGCATGGCAACCGAACTGGTCAAGGGAAAGACCCTTGAGGAGGCGTGGACGCTCACCCGCACGGATGTCGCGGACGCCCTCGGCGGCCTGCCCGAGCCGAAGCTCCACTGCTCGGTGCTGGCGGAAGATGCCATCCGCACGGCGATCAACCAGTACCGGATCGATCGGGGCCTCGCACCCTGGTAGCGGGGAGGCGGGCTGCCCCCTCCGTCACCTGATCAGCCGTCTCGAGCGGCCTCACCCGATGTGGATGCATTCGCCGGGTTTGATGACGGTCACCCGGATATCCGTCGTCCGCTCGACCGCCGCTTTGAAGGCGACGGGATCCTGTTCGATTTTCGGCCATGTGCCGTAGTGCACCGGAACGACAAGCGGCGCACCCACGAACTGCGCGGCCATCATCGCCTCTTCGGGACCCATGGTGAACCTGCCCCCGATCGGCAGGACTGCAACATCGGGGTGGTAGAGCTCCCCTATCAGTTTCATGTCCGAAAACAGGGCGGTGTCCCCGGCATGGTATACGGAAATCCCGTCGAGGGTGATGACAAAGCCGGCAGCAAGACCGCCGTAATAGCCCGGCCCTTCGGCCTCCAGCCAGCTTGAGTGGATGGCCTGCGTCATCGTAAACCGCACCCCCTCCACCTCGACGGTGCCACCCGGATTCATATCCACGGCATCGATTCCCTTCCCCGCCAGGTACTTGGCGATCTCGTTGTTTGCCACGGTCGTTTTCTTCAGGGCGATCACCTCGCCCATATGATCGCCATGGGCGTGGGTGATCGCCACAATATCGGGATCGATCTCGATCTCCCCGGAAGGCACGAAAGGATCGATAAGAATGGATTTCGTGCCCTCGAGCGCCACACACGCATGCCCGAGCCAGGTCAGTTTCATGCTTGCAGGGTGTGTCGGAAATAGTATAAAAAAGAAGGGATCCGGGTTTTCAGGAGATATCGATCAGCTCGGCTTCGGTGGTGTCGATCGCCTCCCGGAGCCCGTCCTCGGCAACGCCGCTCGTCATCTGTTCGGTGAGATCCTTATCCTCCATCACGTACTGGATGCGTTCCAGGTACGGGTCGAGGGTGGTGTCCTCCTCCATGGCGATGACGTGGCGGTATTCACGCAGCGACGAACTGCTGATCCCCAGTATCTCACTGACCTCGTTCATGGTCTTGCCCGAAGCGAGAAGGCCTTCGAGCACCTCGCGCTCGAACGGCATCTTGAAGTCCGAATCCCTGAAGAGCTTGATCCGGACCCTCGCACGCGCCACCGTTTTGGCCAGCTTTTCATTGCCCATGTCGCGGGCGATCTCGGTGTCGTTTTTGCCGTCATGGTAGAGGATGACGAGCTTTGCCAGCTGCCGCGGGGTCAGCTTGGTCGAGAAGATGCCATGATCGAGAACTTCCCGCATGATCAGGGCGATTTCCCGCTCGATTGCCTCGCGGTCGCGGAGCGTCCCGTGGATCTTTTTCATCGGCTCAACAATTGTCGTTTTGCTGGTAATATTCGTGAAAAGCTCGAGGAGCTTCTTCTTCTTTCTTTCTGGTTTCATTATCCTTCCCACGCGAAATTAGCATTAGAATACCTCTCATATTATAAATACATTGCTTTATTACCATACAGCGGTATTTACCCGAATTACGAGAGATTATACAATAATTACCCCGTCAGAATACGCTACGGTGACGATTTGATTCAGGAGCCTGCAGGCGGCCCTTTCGGCTTTCTGGAAATTTATAATTATTATTACGCAGAATTGCGCCATTTTGCCCTCAAAATTGAACATTCTTGTTTTTTGCCAGCCACACCAACCCGCAATACCTTACGAGAGGGCGCTGGATGGCAAACGAACCTCGTTTCAGCGACATCATGGAGAATATGTAAAAAGTATCGGGATATCACCAAGCGCTTTTGCTCCCCGCCCCTGCGTTTCCGGCTCGCCGGATAATCTATGCCCGGGCCGTATATTCGTCTTCAATTCTCTTTCTCGCGAGGGCGACATACTCATCGCTCGTCTCGTAGCCGACGAAATGGCGCCCGGCCTTGAGGGCGGCAATGGCGGTCTGGCCGCTTCCCATGAACGGATCGAGCACGACATCGCCGGCAAAGGTATACAGCTGGATGCACCGGTAGGGGAGATCCACGGGGAAGGGGGCGGGGTGGCCGATCTTGTTTGCGGACGTGGTGGGAAACGACCAGATGCTCTTGGTGAACTCGAGGAATTCCTCTTTCGTGATGGTATTTACCGCATCGGGCATCTTTTTGCGGCCAAACTGCCCCTTGGAAAAGACGAGGATGTACTCGTGCACATCGCGCAGCGTGGGGTTGGCGGCCGACATCCAGCTCCCCCACGCCGTCGAAACCCCGGAACTGGAACTCTTGTTCCAGATGATCTCGCCCCTGAGGAGGAATCCCAGCTTCGCCATATCCTCGATGACACAGGCATGCAGGGGGATGTAGGGCTTTCTCCCGAGATTGGCGACGTTGATGCACGCCCGCCCGCCCGGCACCAGCACCCGGTAGGTCTCCTGCCAGACGCGGGAGAGAAATGCCCGGTATTCGGCAAGGGAGAGATCATCGTCATAGACCTTGCCCACATTGTACGGGGGCGAGGTGACCATCAGGTGCACCGAGGACGCTGGCAGGGCATCCATCGATTCGCTCGATGCGCATTGTACGGTATTGAGGATGCGCTCGTCCACGGGCACTTCGCGGTCGTCACCCCCCTCCTCCTGCGAGAGCCCGGCGTAGAGGCGAGATCCATAGAATTCTGAAGAATCGTGATTAATGCGTGCCGACGATCCGAATCTGCTGGTTTTTGTGCCCCGGCCTCGAAAATTCCCTGCCATGCCCACCTATCCCTGTCCCTCTGGTCGGCGGGGGCACAGATCCGTCCCCCCATCTCCGCGAGAGAGTTCGCCGTCGGTCGAGAAAAAGGTTCATTTCCCCCGGCGCCATGGCGGGAGGCCCCGGGGCGGTGCGGCAGGATGCCGTGGCAGCCGCATTAACACCGGAACGCACCATCCCGTATTGGAATGCTTAACTCGTCTGAAATGCAAACCAGTATACAGGAGACTGCGGAGCGCACATCTGCCATGCGCTCCGGGGGTATGCCAAGCATGGAGCAATGTGGTCGCAATGGGCGATATATACGATAACGTCATGGAACTGGCACGGCGCAGAGGGTTTGTCTGGCCGAGTGCGGAAGTCTACGGGGCGGTTGCGGGGTTCATCGATTACGGCCCCCTCGGCGCCATGATGAAGCGGCGGGTCGAAAACCTCTGGAGAGAGTTCTACATCATCCGGGAAGGCTACTACGAGATCGAGTGCCCGACCGTCGGCACTGAAGCGATCTACGTCGCTTCCGGCCACGTGAAGGGATTCGCCGACAAGATGATCCAGTGCCCCCACTGCGGCGAGTACGCGCGGGCGGACCACATTGCCGAGGCGCATGGCACGGAAAACGCAGCGACGCTCTCGAAAGAGTCGCTCGCCAGGGTGATACAGGACCTCCCCTGCCCCGCCTGCGAGGAGCAGATCGGGTTTACGGAGGTCTTCGAGTTCAACCTGATGTTCGAGACCACCATCGGCCCCGGGTCGCAGAGAAAAGGATACCTGCGGCCGGAAACCGCACAGGGCATATTCACCGACTTTGCCCGCCTGCTCCGGTTCTACCGCAACAAACTCCCCTTCGGCGCCGTGCAGATCGGAAAGTCCTACCGCAACGAGATCTCGCCCCGCCAGGGCGTCATCCGCCTGCGGGAGTTTTCGCAGGCTGAAGCGGAGATATTCGTGCATCCCGACGAAAAGGAGCACCCCGCCTTCGGCGCCTATGCAGACTACCGCGTGCCGCTTCTGGGCATCGAGCAGCAGGAGAAGGGACAGGACCCCGTGGTCGCCACCATGCGGGAAGCCGTGGACGCGGGCCTCGTGGCAAACGAGTACGTCGCCTACTACGTCGCCCTCACCCACGACTTCATGGCGCGCAGCGGGGTCGACCCGGCAAAAATGCGGTTCCGCCAGCACCTGCCCGACGAACGCGCCCACTACGCCGAGGACTGCTGGGATGCCGAGATCCACTCGGGCCGCTTCGGCTGGGTGGAGACGGTGGGGATCGCGGACCGGACCGACTACGACCTCCGGGCGCATGCCGGGCACAGCGGCGATTCGTTCACGGTCTTTGTCCCCTACGACGAGGTGCGCTACGAGACCCGCACGCGCATCGTCCCCGACATGGGCGTGCTCGGCCCGAAATACCGCGGCACAGCGAAAGCGATCGCCGACGCCCTCGCCGCCGCAGACCCTGGCGAGGACGGGGTCGAGGTCACCGTGGACGGGGAGCGTATCTTCATCCCTGCGGACACCTACGAGGTGCGGGAGGAGGAGGTGGAGGTCCGGGGCGACGAGGTCATGCCCCACGTGATCGAGCCCTCCTACGGCATCGACCGGATCTTCTACAGCATCCTCGAGCACACCTACGACGAGGAGATCGTGGACGGGGAGGTCCGCCGTGTGCTCCGCCTTCCCCCGGGCATCGCACCCGTCCAGGTGGCGGTCTTTCCGCTCATGACCCGCGACGGCCTCGACGCAATCGCCCGCGATATCGTGCAGACGCTCAGTGGGCGGGGGGTGCTCACCCAGTACGACGATAACGGTGCCATCGGACGCCGCTACCGGCGCCAGGACGAGATCGGGACACCGTTTGCGGTGACGGTGGACTACGAGACGAAAGACGACCGCACGGTGACCGTCCGTGACCGCGACACCATGCAGCAGATCCGGTGCGGCATCGACGACCTGCCCGTCCTGCTGGCGTCGCTGCTCGACGGCTCGGTCGAGTTCAGCGCTCTTGTGCAATGAAGTATGTCCGCCACCCCCTCATCGCCCCCGGTTCCCTCGAGGAGCGGTCCTACCAGATCTCCATCGCGCTCAAAGCCCTCGACGGCAACACGATGGTTGTGCTCCCCACGGGCCTCGGGAAGACCGCTGTCGCCCTGCTCACGGCCGCATCGCGGCTTCACAACCGGGGCGGCAAGATCCTGATGCTCGCCCCCACCAAACCGCTGGTGGAGCAGCACCACCGTTTTTTCGGCACCTATCTTCTCGATCCCGGCACCGCTGACGGCGCGGGGTCGGGATGCGCCATGTTCACCGGCGAGACCAACGTCGAGGAACGCACGCGCCTCTGGCGGGAGACGCGGGTGATCTGCGCAACCCCGCAGGTGGTGAAAAACGACTGCATCGCCGGGCGCTATGACCTCGCGGACGTGAGCCTGCTCATCGTCGACGAATGCCACCGTGCGGTCGGCAACTATTCGTATGTCTTCCTTGGGCGCCACTACATGGAGACGGCAACTGCCCCCCTGGTCCTTGCCATGACAGCGTCGCCGGGGAGCAACCGCGAACGGGTGGATGAGGTCTGCGAGCACCTCGCCATCGCCGCCGTCGAATCGCGCACCGAGGACGATGCCGACGTCCGCCCCTATATCCACGAGCGCGAGATCCAGTACATGAGCGTCGAGCTGCCTGCGGCGCTGGTGCACGCGCGGGACACGCTGCTTGCGCTCATGGACGCCCGCCTCAAGAAACTCTCCGCCGTCGGCTACCAGGTGCCCCCCGCGGAAAAACTCTCCATGAAAGCGCTCAACGCCCTCAATGCATCGATCCAGCGCCGCATACAGCAGCGGGACGCATCAGGGTACATGGCCGCGTCGGTGTATGCCGAGATCATGAAACTGCGCCACGCCGTCTCCCTCGCAGAATCGCAGGGGAGCACCGCGCTGCGCCATTACCTGGAGAAGATATCCTCCGAGGCGGGCAGCGCCGCGGCCACCAAGGCAAGCAAACGGCTGGTGCAGGATATCCGGTTCCAGCAGGTCCTGCATGCCGCGCTCGGGTGGGAGGAGGAACTCCACCCGAAACTGAACCTCGCCCGGAACCTCGTCCGCATCCAGCTCGCCTCGTTCCCCGAGAGCCGCATCATCATCTTCGCGACCTTTCGGGACACGGTCCAGGTGCTCGTCGACCACCTCAACGCCGGAGGGATCGAGTGCAGGCGGTTCGTGGGACAGGCATCCCGCGACGCGGAAAAGGGCCTTACCCAGAAGAAACAGCTGGAAACCCTCCAGCAGTTCAGGGAGGGCGCGTTCAAGGTGCTGATCGCCACCTCGGTGGGCGAGGAAGGGCTCGACGTCCCCTCGACCGACATGGTGATCTTCTACGAAGCCGTCCCCTCCGAGATCAGGAGCATCCAGAGAAAGGGGAGGACCGGCAGGCACGGGAGCGGGAGGATCGTGGTGCTCGTGACCGCCGGGACCTCCGATGAAGCGTTCAGCTACGTCAGCATCTCCCGCGAAAAGGCCATGCAGAGTGGGATTAAGAGCATGGCAGGCGCCCCGAAGGCCCCGCCTGCGCCGCAGGCACCGGAAGGCCAGACCTCCATCGACCGGTTCGTGGCTGCAGGGCCGCGTATCGCGGCCGACGACCGTGAGACCTCATCACGGGTGGTCGAGCGTCTCCACGCAATCGGGGCAACCCTCGAGATCCGGCGGCTCGCGCAGGGGGACTATGCCGTGGGCGACCGCATCCTCATCGAGCGGAAGACCACGCGGGACTTCATGGACACGCTCGTGGAACGCGACCTGCTCGGGCAGATCCGGAGGCTCGCCGACGCCGCCCCGCGCCCCGTCCTCATCATCGAGGGCGCCGACCTCTACGGGCAGCGTAACATTCACCCCAACGCCGTGCGGGGGGCCCTCGCTGCGATCGCCGTGGATATGGGGGTCACCCTGCTGTATACCGCATCGGCCGAGGAGACCGCCGAGATGATCTTCGTGCTCGCCCGGCGAGCGGAGGGCGGCAGAACGGAGGGGAGCGCGCACCCGAAAAAGTTATACCGGTCGGAACAGGAGCAGATCGAATACATCCTTTCGGCCTATCCTGCGATCGGCCCCCGCCACGCCCGCCTGCTGCTCGCCCACTTCGGGAGCCTCCACGCCGTGATCACCGCCGAGAAGGAAGCGTTGCAGGGTGTGCCCGGGATCGGAGAGAAGACCGCCCGGACCATCTGGGAACTCTCGCGGCGCACCTGGGGGTGAGGGATACCGGCATCAGAGGTGGCGGCGCACCTCGATGCCCTGCGCCACGCACTCCATGAGCGTGCAGCAGTCCTCGGTTCTCGCTTCGCTGCGGATGCGCTCGCAGAGGTACACGAGCGTGCGGTCGAGTTCCGCGGCAAGGGCCGATGCACCGCTGCCCGGGGGCGTCGGCAGTTCCGGAGCAGGGGGCGCTTCTCTGGGGGCGGGGGCGACGGACTCTTCTGTGCTCCCGCCGCCCTGTTCGGCACAGACCACGCAGAGGGTCTCCCCCTTGTACTCAAAGAGGGGGGAGCCGCAGGCGGGGCACGCTTTCGACAGCATTTTTCCTCCCTTCAGGAGGTAATCGGCCATGATCTCATCGGGCTTTTTCATGCATAATTCACCGGAATTCTCAATCACCTTATATAGGGCTGTACCTAATTAATACTGGGAGGGTTGAACCTATGACAAATCCGGAAAACACAATCCATACGTGTATCCAGATGTTGCAGCATATTATGGAGGATAGCACCATTCCGCGGAATATCCGCCGGGTTGCAGATGAAACACGCAAGGTGCTTATGGACGATTCGCAGGGGCTCAGCCTGCGTGCAGCAACCGCCATCTCCATGATCGATGAAATAAGCAACGACCCCAATATGCCGGTCCATGCACGGACCAGGATTTGGGAGCTGGTCTCCCAGCTCGAAACAGTGCCGCTTGACTGACTGATTTTTTCTCCCACCCTTTTTCTCGTTCGCGTCCACCCTACGGGGAGGTTGTTTCCGGCCCGAGCACGGTGACGTGCACCGTCCGCTGCCGCGTCGAGCGTACGTCGAGCTCCAGCAGCACGATCTGCTGCCACGTTCCGGTGAGCATCGATCCATTCCGGAGCGGGATGGTCAGCGAAGGGCCGACGAGAGCCGCTTTTACATGTGATCGACCGTTGCCGTCGCCCCATGCCCGGTCGTGCTCGTAGGGGATGGCGTCCGGCGCCAGCACCGAAAGGGCGCGCCGCAGGTCGCTGAGCACGCCCGGCTCGAACTCGATGGTGGTCAGGGCCGCGGTCGAGCCGGGGATAAAGAGGTTCACGAGCCCCTCACGCAGCCCGCTCTCCGCAACCGCCGAGCGCACCGCCGGCGTCAGGTCAATGATATCGCCCTCCCCGTGCGTCGTCAGGGAAATGTCTGTCTGGTACATGCCACACACTCCACGGGAGTATGGGACCCGCCGCGTCCTAATAGGTGTGCCGGTGGGTGCCGGACCGGGGGAGGGGAAAAGAGGGGATCAGTCGTCCTCGTTCTGGAGGATGGCAAACCCGGTGATCGAGTCCCCGGCGTCCAGCTTCATGATCCTGACGCCCCGGGTATTGCGTTTCTGGATGGAGATCTCCGAGACCGTGGTGCGCATCACGATGCCGGAGGAGCTCATGATGATGATCTCGTCGTCTCCCGAAACGGCCCGTGAACCGACCACGCCGCCGCCGAGCCCGGTCTGGATGTTGCGCACTCCCATGGTGCCGCGGCCGTGCCCCTTGAACTCGTCGAACTCGGTTCGCTTGCCGTATCCCCCTTCCGTGATGGTGAGGAGGTGGTCGTTTTCGATCACCGTCATACACTGCAGCTCGTCGCCGTAGCGGAGCTTGATGCCCCGGACCCCCATGGCATTGCGGTGGAGCTGGCGCACCGCATCCTCGTGGAACCGCAGGCTCTGCCCGTGCTTCGTGGTGAGGATCAGCTCGTCGTCGCCGGCGGTGGTCTTGACATCGACCAGTTCGTCGTCGTCCCGCAGGTTGATGGCATTGATGCCTCCCTGCCGCGGGCGGGAGAATTCGTCCTGCGAGATCTTCACCACCGTGCCCTGCCGGGTGGCAAAGAAAAAGTAGCGATCGCGGCGGAACTCATCCACGGGGATTACCGCGGTCACCCGCTCGTCGGCAAGGTTGAGGAGGTTGACGATGGCCTTGCCGCGGCTCGTCCTGCTACTCTCCGGGATGTCGTAGACCTTCAGCCAGTACACGCGCCCCCGGCTGGTGAAACAGAGGAGATAATCGTGCGTGTTCGCCACAAAGACCGAGGAGACGTAATCCTCCTCCTTGGTCGCCATTCCCATGATCCCTCGCCCGCCGCGGTGCTGGCCGCGGTAGGTCTCGAGGGGCATGCGCTTGATATAGTTCTGGGCGGTCAGCGAGACAAGCGCGGGCTTGTTTTCGATGAGATCCTCCCTCTCGATCGAGCCGTACTCGTGGCTGATCTGCGTCCGCCTCTCATCCCCGAACCGCTCCTTGATCTCGACGATCTCCGTTCTGATCTCGGCGAGCATATGGGCTTCCGCAGAGAGGATGTACCTGAGGCGGGTGATCTCCTGCTCGAGTTCGGCCTTCTCGTCCTCGATCTTCTTCTGCTCGAGCGCCGCGAGCCTGCGCAGCTGCATCTTCAGGATGGCATCGGCCTGGACCTCGTCGAGCCCGAATGTTGCGATCAGGCGTTCCTGCGCCTCGTCGGTGGTCTGCGATGCACGGATGGTGGCAATCACCTCGTCGATGGCGTTCAGGGCGATGAGGAGACCGTCCAGGATATGCATCCGGTCTTCGGCTTTGCGGAGATCGAACTGCGTCCGCCGCCGGACCACCTCCACCCGGTGACGGAGGAAGTGGCGGATGATCTCCTTGAGGTTGAGCACCTTCGGCTGCTGGTCGACGATGGCAAGGTTGATCACGCCGAAGGTCGTCTCCAGCGGCGTGTGCTTGTAGATCTGGTTGAGGATGACCTGAGGAAGGCTGCCCTTCTTCAGCTCGATGACGACGCGGATGCCATCCTTGTCCGACTCGTCGCGGAGATCGGAGATCCCCTCGATCTTTTTGTCCCGGACGAGGTCGGCGATCTGCTCGATCAGGCGCGCCTTATTGACCTGGTAGGGGATTTCCGAGATGATAATCTGGGTCTTTTTGTCCTCCTCGATCTCGGCGACGCCGCGGACCCGGATACGCCCCCTGCCGGTCTGGTAGGCGGAGCGTATGCCCTCCCGTCCCAGGATGATGCCGCCCGTGGGGAAGTCGGGGGCCGGCATGATCTGCATCAGCTCATCGATAGTCACCTCCGGCGTATCGATCACCGAGCAGACGGCATCGCAGACCTCGCCCACGTTGTGCGGCGGCATGTTGGTCGCCATGCCCACCGCAATGCCACTCGTCCCGTTGATCAGGATATTGGGCGTTTTGGCCGGGAGCACCACGGGTTCTTTGAGCGATTCGTCGAAATTGGGCATGAAATCGACGGTACTCTTGTTGATATCCTCCAGCAGCATCTCCGCGATCGGGTCGAGCCGCACCTCGGTGTACCGCATCGCCGCCGCCGCATCGCCGTCGATGGAGCCGAAGTTGCCCTGCCCCTCGACGAGGCGGTACCGGTAGCTGAAGGGCTGCGCCATCTTGACGACCGTGTCGTAGATGGCCGCATCGCCGTGGGGGTGGTACTTCCCCATCACGTCTCCGACCACACGAGCGCTCTTTTTGAAAGGCTTATCGCTCGTGTTGCCCATCTCCCCCATGGCAAAGAGGGTGCGCCGGTGCACCGGCTTGAGACCGTCCCTGACATCGGGTATGGCGCGGCCGATGATGACGCTCATCGCGTAGTCGATGTAGGAGGATTTCATCTCCTCCTCGATGTCGATGGGAACGACGCGCTGCTCCTCAGATGTCAAGGTTGGTCACCTCCTTCGCATGGCGCCGGATGAAATCGTAGCGGGCTTTGACATCATCGCCCATGAGTTTTTCAAAGATTTCGTTGGCATAGCTTGCATTCTCGATATTCACCTGCTTGAGCACGCGGGTCTCCGGCGCCATGGTCGTATCCCAGAGCTGCTGGGCATTCATCTCGCCCAGACCCTTGTAGCGCTGGATTGAGACCCCTTTCTCGCCGAACTCCCGGAGATACTCCCTCATCTCCTCTTCCGTGAAGGCATAGCGCTCCTGTTTGCCCTTTGCCACCCGGTAGAGCGGCGGCTGGGCGATGTACACGTAGCCGCGCTCGATGAGTTCGGGCATGTACCGGTAGAAGAACGTCAGCAGCAGGGTCCGGATATGCGCACCGTCGACGTCCGCATCGGTCATCAGGATGACATGGTGGTAACGCGCCCGATCCGCATCGAAGTCTTCACCGACGCCGGTGCCGATCGCGGATATGAGCGCCTGTATTTCCGCATTTTTGAGGATTTTATGGGGGTTTGCCTTTTCCACGTTGAGGATCTTTCCACGGAGCGGCAAAATCGCCTGGAAAAGCCTCGACCGCCCCTGCTTGGCAGAGCCGCCCGCGGAATCTCCCTCCACGATATAGAGCTCGCACTTTTCGGGATTTTTCTCCGAGCAGTCCGCCAGCTTGCCCGGGAGCCCCGCGCTCTCCAGCACGCTCTTTCTCCGGGCCAGTTCCCGCGCTTTGCGCGCTGCTTCGCGGGCACGCGATGCCATGACCGCCTTCTCCACGATCGCCGCCAGCGTCCGGGGGTTCTCCTCGAAATATTCGGAGAGGGCCTGGTAGACGAGCGAATCCACGATGCCCCGCACATTGCTGTTGCCGAGGCGGGTCTTGGTCTGCCCTTCGAACTGCGGATTCGCGATTTTGAGGCTGATGATGGCGTTGAGGCCTTCCCTCACGTCATCACCCTTGAGGGGCGTGGAGAGGCCTTTCAAGAGATTGTTCTTCTTCGCCGCGTTGTTCAGCGCCCGGGTGAGCGCGCTCCTGAACCCCTCGAGATGCGTGCCGCCCTCGCGGGTGTTGACGGAGTTGACGAAGGTGAGCATCGTGTCCGCGAAGGTCCGGGTGTACTGGAGTCCCACGCCCACTTCGACCTTGTTCTCGGCGTCCTGGCTCTCCAGATAGATGACATCGTCGTGGAGCACCTCCTTGCCGCTCGTCAGGTGAGCGACGAATTCTCGGATGCCGCCTTCGTAGCAGAAGGTCGCCCCATCCCCGGTGCGGTCGTCCCGGATCCGGATGGTGATGCCGCTGTTGAGGAACGCAAGCTCCCGCAGGCGGTACTCGAGCACATCGTAGTCGAAGTCCATGGTCTCGAAGATGGCCGGATCGGGGTGGAAGGTGATGCGGGTGCCGGTGAGCCTGCGGGGGGAAAAGGGAACCTCAGACCCGTAGCGGGCCTCGAACCGCTTCTTCATCTCCCCTTCGGTTTCCTTTCGGGTGGAAAGCGGCGTGGTGACATCACCCCGCTCGAATGCCATCTCGTGGACGAGCCCATCGCGGAAGACCGATACCGTGAACCACGAGGAGAGGGCATTGACCGCCGAGACGCCCACCCCGTGCAGGCCGCCGGATACCTGGTAGGAATTCTTGTCGAACTTTCCCCCGGCGTGCAGGACCGTCAGCACGACTTCAAGGGCGCTCTTGTCGTACTGGGCCATCCTGTCGACCGGGATCCCCCGCCCGTTGTCCTCTACCGTGCAGCTGCCGTCGCTGCCCAGCGAGACCTCGATCAGGTCGCAGTAGCCGCCGAGCGCTTCGTCGATGGCGTTGTCCACCACCTCGTAGACCAGATGGTGGAGGCCCCGCGTATCGGTGCTTCCGATGTACATGGCGGGGCGTTCGCGGACGGGCTGGAGCCCTTCGAGTACGGTGATATGGGATGCATCGTACCTCTCAGCCATGCACCATCCGCCCTCCCGCGAACTGCCGCCGACCGCTGCCCCGGGGGACCACTTCGGGAAGAAAATCTCTATTGAATGAGAAAATTACGTTCGGATAGACAATCACAGTAGTAATTGGTTCTGCCACACCATTAATCTGTGGAAAGAGGTTCCGCCTCAGTCATATTTGCCCACCTGCGGGTCCTCGATACCCAGTTCCCGGTCGATGGCAACCACGAGACGGTTCAGGGCCCTGACCACCTCGGCCGCGTCCTCCCTGTCCATCACCCCGGCCTGGTGCCACAGGATGCGCTTGCGCAAATTCGTGGTCAGCTCCTCGACAGGGGTCCCCCTGAACCGGCCGGGCAGCTCCATCTCGGTGATATGGTCGGCAACCCCGACCCATGCCTCGTCGGGAGGGAGCCCGAAATGTTTGGCGATCAGAACAAGATTGGTGACAAACCCGCGACCGAACTGGCTCTCCATGCCATGCAATACTACGGGGATCTACAAAAAGAGTGCGCCTTTCCCTCAGCTCATGCAGTCAGCACCCAGCAGGCGACCGATCCTGCGACCACGACCAGTGTCGAGGAGATCAATGCAGAGAGGTCCTGTCCGGTGAGCGGTTTTGGGGGGAGCGAGTCGAAGTAGTCCGCCCCGTAGCAACGGGAGAGCATGCACGCATATGTCCGTTCCCCCTGCTCAAAACTCCGGAGGAAGAACATCCCCATGGTATAGCCCAGCGTGCGGATGCGGTAGCGGTAGGGGAGATCTGCATCGAGGGGGTGGAAACTCCTCGCGGCAAGGGCAGCGCTCACCCGGTCATACATGCCGGCGAAGACGAAGAGATAGCGCACCATCATGCCGAGCGAGAGCACCATGATCGAGGGGAGGCCCAGCCTCCGTGCCCCCCCGAGAAGATCCTGAACGGGCGTAGTGGAAGAGAGAAGGATGATAAAAGAGATGCAGACGAGGAATTTCACCATGAGGATCGATGCAAACTCGACCGATTCCGCATAGACCGTGATCCCGAAGGGCAGGATGCGAATCGGGGAGAACGATTCGTAGTGGGGATTTTCGAAAAAGATCTGCAGGACGATCAGGAAGAACCCGAATGGCAGCACCATGAGAAAGCGCCTGAGATACGTGCGGGGGGAGAGCCGGGACGCCGCCCAGAGAACGATGAAAAACGCACCGAAGAGCAGGCCGAGCCAGTACACCGAGACCGTATACGGGTAGGCGACCGCGGCGACGATGACCGCGACCGACATGATCAGCTTCACGCGTGCATCGAGGGCGTGGATAGCGCTACAACGCCCGGCATCGCGCTCGATCGAGGCGAGCAGCTCTAACATGTCCTTTCCCGTAGCAGGTTCACGATCGCGTCCTCGATCTCCTCTTGCGCATAGCCGGTGGTGATATCGACGCCATTCTCCCGCAGGATGCGGACGAGCCGCATCATGGGGGGTTCCCGCAGCCTCGCCCTCTGGAGGAGGTCATTCCTCAGAAACAGCTCCTCGACCGTTCCTTTCCCGATGACCGCTCCACGGTCGAGCACATAGATATAGTCAGCGAGTTCGGGGACGAGATCAACGTGGTGCGTGGAGAAGATGATCGTCATCCCGAACCGCCGGGGGAGGGTCCTGAGGAACGCCGTCAGGGTATCCACCCCCTGCGGGTCGAGTCCTGAGCTCGGTTCGTCGAGGACGAGCACCTGCGGCTCCATGGCGATGACCCCGGCGATGGCGACCCGTTTCTTCTCCCCGCCGGAGAGGTGATGGGGGGGCCGATCCGCAAGGTGCTCGATCCCCAGAAGATCCAGTGCCCCGCTGACCCGGTGCTCGATCGTTTCGGCATCGAGCCCGAGGTTCACCGGGCCGAACGCCACATCCTCCCGGACCGTCGGCGAAAAGATCTGGTCATCGGGATTCTGGAAGACGATGCCCACCTGCTTGCGCACCTCGCGCACGGTTGCCCGGGAGACCGCCTCCCCCCGATAGAGCACCTCCCCGGACGTCGGGAAGAGCAGACCGTTAAAGTGCTTGAACAGCGTGCTCTTGCCCGCGCCGTTCGGGCCCAGCACGGCAATGGTCGAGGCTCTCGGGGCAATGAAATTCACCCCGCACAACGCGTGTATTCCCTCCCCGTAGGAGTGGCTGAGATCCCTCGTCTCCAGGATGTGCATGGATACAGGTATCTCCCGGAAAAGAAAAAGTCAGGCTCTTCCTGCCGCTGCAACCCTGGCAACGGCAAAGACCCCAACCATCGATAGCACGATACCGGCAATGATCGCCATGACTTCCCCGGCCTTTCCGGCTTCCTCCCCGAGCGTGTAGTCAGGCATCGGCGCCTCGTACGCGAATGTCCCCGCACCGATGGCCTCCGGATCTCCCTCCTCGGGAGCGTCGCCGGTCAGGGTCTTTTCCCCCTGAACATAGAATGCAGAGCTCTCAAGGCCGTCGGGATCCCCGGAGGCGAAAAACACCGCGGTCACGCCGATGACGAGGGCGAGTGCCACCCCGGCAACGACCAGCTGCCGCGTCTCCATCATGACGCCACCGCCCCTGCCGGCATTGCAAGGATATCCGGGCGCACGGTTGCGATCAGGTAGAGAGCAATCGCCGTGATAGCGCCCTCGATGACCCCGATGACCGCATGGTACGTCCCCATGGCGATCAGTCCCGGGACGAGCGGGAATGTGCCGGCGAAAAACAGCTCCACCGATGCAGCGAGGGCGGGGATAACGCACGCAAGCCATGCGGCGATCCCCGCGGACATGTACGGCGAGCCGAATGCGGCTTTCAGGCCCTGGTACGAATAGAACCCAACAAAACCGCCGATGACCCCCATATTGATGATGTTGGCCCCCATGACGGTGATGCCGCCGTCACCGAAGATGAATCCCTGGATAATCAGCACCAGGGTCAGGATGAACACGGCCCCGTACGGCGAGCCGAGCACGATTGCGGCGAGCGCTCCGCCCACCAGGTGCCCGCTGGTCCCCATGGCGATGGGGAGGTTGAACGCCTGCAGGGCGAAAATGCCCGCCGCCAGAACGGCTACCAGCGGGATCCGGGCTTCATTCAGTTCACGGTTCGCCCATCGCAGGGCAAGCGCAAAAAATACGAGGGCGATAATCCAGTAGACGATCGCCTGGCCAATCGGTAGAAACGCATCAGGAATGTGCATACATACACCTGAGCGATCTGTAACACTTTATTGATTATATATCTTACCCTATGTGTTAAAATCTATTAACAGTGTTACTTGATTATTACATTTTTCAATTCGTTCCCACAGAATGAGAAAAAATGTTTGACCAGTACGGGATTTCTGGCGAGGCGGTGCACCAGCGCCCCGGGCCGGTCCATGTCGCCGTGGCGCACGATCTCCGCGATCAGGTCTGGATCGTTGAGGGTGCGGACCAGCTGATCGGTCCGGGCCGGACCGAGGCGCTGCCGTAGCCGGAACAGCCGGAACCCGAGCGCAAGTTCGTGCCCGAAATCCTCCTTCCAGTGTTTCTCGTACCGGCTCAGGGCATGGTCGGAAAAATCTCCCTCATCGCAGCATTGTGCGGCAACCTCTGCGGCAAGCTTGGCCGACCGCACCCCCGTGTAGATCCCGCCGCCCGAGGTGGGCTTCGCGAACCCGGCCGCATCCCCGACGAACAGGGTGCGGCTTCCATAGGTCTGCGGCATCACGCCGAGGGGGATGGTCCCGGTGACAAGATGAAGGCAGCCACCCCCCCCGACGGTCGTGAGAAGATGCATGAACCGCTCCTTCACGTCCTGCGTCCCGCAGAGCCCGACCCGGGCGCGATGGTGCCCTGCGGGGATGGCCCACCCGAAGAATTCCGGCGAGCAGTCAGGATAGAGCTCCACGTAGCGCCCGTCCATGGGGCGCACGATATCCGCCTGAATCCCGGAGAGATAGACCGGCGCCCGCTGCAGTCCCAGCATGCGGGCGATGCTGCTCCGGGGCCCGTCGGCGGCGATCACCAGCTGCGACCGGATGCGCCCCGTCCCGTCGACCCCCCTCGTGACGAGCTCCCCGTCGTGTCTGCCCACCACCGCGGTCTTGAGCCGGATCGCCGCGCCCGATCGGGCCGCCGCCTCCGCCATCTCGCGATCGAGCTCACCCCGGTCCGCCACCACCGCCTTCGGGGCCCTGGCATCGAATACCAGCTCTGAGCCGAATTCCGTGACCACCCGGGCCCCGCGCACCTGCTGGATCACCGATCGCCCGGACACCCCGCACGCGGCGAACGCCGCGCAGCTGAGCAGGCCCGCGCACTGGACCGGGTGGCCGATGGTGGCGTGCTCCTCGACAACAAGGGTCGCCAGCCCCCGGTCCGCACATGCCCGGGCCGCTGCGCTCCCGCAGGGCCCCGCGCCGACCACGACCACATCGTACACCCGTCGCCCGTCCATCCTTGACATCAAGGTTCGCAAAGGAGCCAAATAACCTATTTGTTGCAGAAGTCCTCACATGATATGGAGATGACAGCCGATCCCGAATTCAGGTGGAAGCAGTGCCTTATCATCAGAAACGATATTAAAATGAGCTGCGGGAAAAAATGCGCACAGATCGCCCATGCAGCGGTCGGCGCCTGTGAAAAGGCGGACAGGACGCTCAAAAAGCAATGGCTTGCCGAGGGACAGAAAAAAGTGGTGCTGAAAGTGACCAGTGCGCGGGAGCTCTACGAGCTCAAGGTCATTGCAGAACAGGCGGGCATCGCCGCATCCCTCATCAGCGACGCGGGACTGACGGAGATCCCCCCGGGCACCGTGACCGCACTCGGGCTGGGACCGGCGAAAACGGAGGATCTCGACCGGATATGCGGCGGTCTCTCCCTGCTATGAAACCCACGCCCCACCCCCTCGAGCACGACCTCGGCATGCGCTACTACGCAACCGACACGCCAGGGATCGGGGGCGTGCTCCGCACCGCGCCGGAGGATTTCGTGGTCGAGGAACTGCCGCTCGCCATCGGCGACGAGGGGGCCCACCTCATCTGCCGCCTGACCAAGAGAAACTGGGAGACCCAGCGGGCGGTCAAGGAAATTGCCCGGGCGCTCGGGATCAGCCACCGCCGCATCGGCTGGGCGGGCACCAAAGACCGGCGCGCGGTGACGACCCAGTATATTTCCATCTACGACGCATCGCCCGACGACCTCGAACGGATCACCCTGCGCGATCTTGCAATCGAGGCGGTGGGCCGCGCCCGCACCCCTCTCAACCTCGGCGACCTCGAGGGCAACCGCTTCGCCATCACCATCCGCGACTGCCGGGCGGAGGACCTCGAAGCGGAGACAGCGATCGTCGCGGCTGCCGCGGCATCCGGCCTTCCCAACTACTTCGGCATCCAGCGGTTCGGGGGCCTTCGCCCGGTCACCCATAAGGTGGGCCTGCACATGCTGCGGGGCGAATTCAAGGACGCAGTGCGGGTATATGTCGGGGAAGCGCACGCAATCGAGCCCGAAGAGACGAGGACGGCACGGACGCTCTATGCAGAGACCATGGATGCGCGGGAGGTGCTCGGGGTGTTTCCTGTCCAGCTCAGGTACGAACGGGCCCTGCTGCACCACCTCGTCGGCCACCAGGACGACTACAGGGGGGCCCTGCAGACCCTCCCTCCCAAACTGCTGTCCATGTTCGTGAGCGCCTACCAGTCGTACCTCTTCAACATGACGCTCAGCAGGAGGATGGAGGAGGCATGGCCCATGCAAGAGCCCGTCCCGGGCGATGTGCTGCTCTTTGGAAACGGCAAGGCAGATCTCGTCACCGAACAGAACCGGCATACCGCCGCCGTCCACCTCCGCCGCAAACGCTGCGTCATCGCCCTCGGCATCCCTGGCGGGGAGGCGCCGGCAGTGCGAGGCCGCATGGAGGATTTCGCGGTGGGCAGCATGGAGGATGACGGCGTACAGAAGAGCGATTTTGCGCGCATCTCCGCCGTGGTGGGCGTGCGGTTCGCAGGAGCGTTCCGCCCCGCGCTGATCACAACGGCGATCGGCGTCGATGCGGCGGACCGCACCCTCGGGCTCCGGTTTACCCTCCCCCCCGGAACCTACGCCACCACGGTGTGCAGGGAATTCATGAAAGCACCGCCGGAAGCGATGATCTAGCGGTCCCGGCGAGGACCTGGGCACCCTCGATGGCATCATAGAGGTTGCCCAGATCATCGATGAGCCCGACGGCACGTGCTTCCTCGCCCCGGAAGAGCCGGGCGTCCTCGAGAATATCGGGAGAGATCTCCCGCTGCGCCACGATATCCGCCATAAACGCCTCGTAACTCCGATCGACGAGCTCCTGGGCATATGCGCGCTCCTCCTCGGTGAGGGGGCGATAGCCAGACGTCATATCCTTCTTCGAACCGGATTTCACCACATCGACACCAATCCCCTCCTCCTCGAGGTAGTCGCTGAGATCGTAGAACGTCCAGGCGGTGCCGATGCTTCCCGTGATGGTGTCGGGGCTGGCATAAATGCGATCGGCGTGGGAACTGACATAGTAGGCGGCCGATGCCGCCATATCCCCCATGGACACGACCACCGGTTTTCGCGCCCGTGCATACTCAAGATCACGGATAATCTCCTGCGCAGCGGCAGGCGACCCGCCCGGGCTGTTCACCCTGAGCACGATGGCCTCGACGAGAGGGTCGTCGGCGGCTCGTCTGAGCTCCATCCCCACGAACTCGCTCCCCACAAAGCCGTCACCGTAGAAATTGCCGGTGACCATCGTTCCCTCGATCCTGATCACCGTGATCTTTCGCTCCTCGGCATAGGTGACGAGGAGTCCGGCAATCGCGAGTGCTACGATGATCACGAATACAACCGCGAGTGCACCAATCAACTTTCTGCGCTTTTTTGATTTCTCGCGGGACTGTATGCGCCGGACTTCGTCATCGAGCCATGCCACCGGGTCACTCCCCGTACAGGACGGAATATTCTGTCACCAGATTGCTCCCGCAGAGGTAGTGGGCCGTCAGCTGGAGGCGGTACATCTCCTCCACGGACTCAATATGCGGTCCGCCGACCAGTGAAGGCGTATCCTCCCCGCCCACGATAAAGGGGAGATGGATGAGGCGGACAGCATCCACAAGGCCGTGGTGCAGCATGTGGTAGTTCAGGGTCGGGCCGCCTTCCACCATAAGCCTCTTCACGTCGTAGGTCTCGGCGAGGATCTGCATCAGGAGCGGCAGATCGACCCTCGTCTCGCCTGCCACCACCACGTCGGCACCCCGCTCCCGGATCGCACCGACCCGGTCGGCAGGCGCCTGCGCGCACACCGCGATCAGGGTGGGCGCGTCACGGTTCAGGACATTGGCATCGAGTGAAATGTCGGCCATGCTGTTCGGGATAACCCGCACCGGCTGCGTTCCCTCGACGAGTCGAACGGTGAGATACGAGTTGTCGATGGCGATAGTGCGTGACCCGACCATGATGGCGTCATATTCCGCACGCGTCGCATGAAGGAGGAGCTCGGTCTCGTGATCCATATACTGCATGAGAATTTTACTGGATGCGCCGCGTTGCAAGGTCAGCTTGCCGTCCACGGTTATTTCCGACATGATGAGAACGTACGGCCTGTTGCGCTGGAATGACATAAAACCCCTTGCCTAAGGGTATATTGTGCATATTTAAAGTAGTTCTGCAGCGCAGTCCGAAACCGGCGCACCACTCTTCGCCCGGAGCGTGCGGAGAGACAAAATAAAAACAAGATTTAATGGCGTTTACGCCAATTGTTGCAATGAAGACGCATGAATATTACCGCCCTCCGTCCCTACGTCATTGAGCGCCTGGAGCCGCTTGCCGGAGTCTTCATCAGGATAGGGATGACCCCCAACCAGATCTCCCTCATCTCCCTTCTCTTCGGCATCACCTGCGCGTATCTCTTCTCCATCCAGGCGTTCCTGGCGGGCAGCATCCTGCTGTTCCTCTCCGGGGTCCTCGATCTTATCGACGGGACCGTCGCCCGGAAAATGGACAGGGAAAGCCAGTTCGGGGCGGTATTTGACTGGATTGTTGACAAGTACGTGGACGGCCTCGCACTTCTGGGCATCGGCATCTCCGGGATGGCCAGCATCAGCCTCATCCTGCCCGTGGCCGAAATCGCGGATGCAGGGGTGGCGGCGCTCGCCATCATCGGATCGATGATGAATACCTTTATCAAACCCGTCGTCTATGCGGAAGTGGGTTATTCAGAACGTGTACAGGGCAAAATCAACGATCCGCTCGAAGGAGTCGGGTTTTTCGGGCGCCCGGAAACACTTCTCGTCCTGATCGTCGGCGGGGTGACCGGGCTGATGTGGGTTTCCATCCTTATCATTGCGCTCTGCACCAATCTTTCCGCGATCCAGCGGATCATCTACCTCTACCGGCAACTCTCATAAGCTCGGCCCGGTAGAGGGAGAACAGGTCGTCCGCCAGTGATCCAAGGCGGGGAATGAGAAGGAACAACCCATAGGCAATGGCGATCAGGGCCACCAGCGCAAGGAGTTCGCAGATGACATTGTGGGCCCAGAAAAAACTCTCAAAACCATACTCGCCGTTCGATGCAATTTCCGGGAGATAGGGAAACCACTGCCCCGTGTAGGCGAGAATGACGAATACGTTGCGGCCGAGGTTCAGGAGATAGATCACCGGCACGACGACCAGCAGGGCGAGCACTTTCTGCCTCGTGGTTGTGGGGACCGCCGCCGCAACGCCGAGCATGATCGCGATGCTCTGGATGCCCGTGCAGGCGAGGATGATCTCGACACGGAACCCGTTGCTGGCGATGATATGGTCGGCATCAAGCACGGCGGGGTAGCCGATCAGGTCGAATACCGACATCAGCTGGCCGACCACCAGGCCGATAAGAGCGTTGCCGAGCGGCTCGAAAAACCCGAACGGGGCGTATACGAGAAACGCAACTGCCGCAGCCCGGCTCAGCTGGAATACCGCCTCGTTCTCCTGCCAGAGCAGCCGCGCGGTGATGGCGAGAAATGGCACCGAAAGCAGCGCAATCGAAGGGTAGAAGAAGTTGTTTTCACTCAGGAAACTGGGTATCTGCAGGAAAAGGACCGCGATGATGCTCGTCCACCCGAGCATCGCGCAGTACTTCCTATAGGCGTGGGGGAGCAGGAATGCGAAAAACGCGACGCAGGAGATGATGACGAGGAGTGCTTCCATCCATAAATCATTGAACCCCGGGAGAAAAAAGGGTTATGTGATGCGCCCAAACAGGCGCGGCCCGAAGACAGCGACCATGCTACCCGCTACACAAGAGTTAATCAGCATCATTATCCCATTCATACAGGATGATGTTCTGCCCACATTGCAAGAGCCTCATGGTGTCATCCGGCGGCCAGTTGAAGTGCAGGAAGTGCGGCCACATCCGTGAGGTCGAAGGCGACGAACGTATGATGAAGAAAACGCGTCGCGTGGAAAAGGAGATCACCATCGTCGACGATACGCAGGAGACCCGGACGCTTCCCACCACCCGTGTACGGTGCCCCGATTGCGGTCATAATACGGCAGAATGGTGGCTGCGCCAGCTGCGGTCGGCTGATGAAAGCGAGGTTCGATTCTTCCGGTGCGTGAAATGTAAGCACACGTGGCGGGAATACGACTGAAGAACAAGCATATCCCCCTTTCGGGATCCCCGACCCCGAATTCCGGGAGAGAGAAACCCTGGCCGCAACGGCACCTTCGTTTTGCAGCTCCATGAGAACGCGGGCCTGCCGGCCATTTTTTGATCTGAGAAAAGTTATTAATAATTAATCATTATAAATTTTTGAACACATGGAGGTCACACGACGTGCCTGAGGATTTTGAAGTACCTCTTGAAGAGGGTAAAATATACCTGCCCGATCCCGAATACCGGGAAACCGCAGAATTCAAGGATTATACAAGTGCGTACCGGGAGTTTCTCCACGACCAGGACGGCTTCTGGCACCGGATCGCCTCCGAGCTCGAATGGTACGAACCATGGGAGCACGTGAAAAACTGGGAATACCCGTTTGCCCGGTGGTTTGAAGGTGCAAAACTCAATATCACCTACAACTGTCTCGACCGGCATGTCCACGACAGCAGGCGGAACAAGGTCGCGCTGTTCTGGCGCGGCGAGAATAACAGGGAGCGGATCTACACCTACGAACACCTCTACAAGGAGGTCATGAGGTTTGCCAACGGCCTGAAAAAACTCGGCGTCGGAAAGGGCGATACCGTCTGCATCTATATGCCCATGGTCCCCGAACAGGTCATCGCCATGCTCGCCTGCGCACGCATCGGCGCGCTCCACAGCGTGGTATTTGCCGGGTTCGGCGCATCGGCGCTCAACCAGCGGATCAACGGGGCACAGGCAAAGGTCGTGGTGACCGCCGACGTATCAAGGCGACGCGGCAAGACCATTCCCCTGAAACCCACCGTCGAGGAGGCACTCATCGATGCCCCTTCCGTGGATTATGTGGTTGTGCTGGGCACCCAGGAAACCCCCGAGGAGCTCGTCTCCGACATTGAAGTTGACTATTATGAATTGATGGAAGATGTGGATGCAGCGTGCGAACCCGAGATTATGGATGCGGAAGACCCCCTCTTCATTCTCTACACCTCCGGAACCACGGGCGCACCAAAAGGCATCATCCATACCTGCGCCGGGTACATGGTGGGCGCATACTACACCACCAGGAAGATTTTCAATGTCACCGACAACGACATCTACTGGTGCACCGCAGACCCGGGGTGGATTACCGGACACACCTACGTCGTGTACGGACCCCTGCTTACTGGCGCAACGATATTTCTCACCGAGCTCACACCCGACTACCCGGACAATGGCATCTACTGGAAGCTGATCGAAAAGTACGGCATCAACATCTTCTACACTGCGCCGACCGCCATACGCATGTTCATGAAGGTGGGCGAGGAATGGCCCGCACAATACGACCTCAGCTCCCTGCGCATTCTCGGTTCGGTCGGCGAACCGCTCAATCCCGAGGCCTTTGAGTGGTACTACGAGCACATCGGAGGCAAGCGGTGCCCCATCCTCGACACATGGTGGCAGACCGAGACGGGGATGCATATCATCACCACCCTCATCGGCGAACCGATGAAGCCGGGATATGCAGGAAAAGCGATCCCCGGCGTCGTGGTCGATGTCGTGGACAAAGACGGCAATCCCGTCCCCCCGGGCACGGGCGGGTTCCTGGTCATCAAAGAGCCATGGCCTTCGATGATGCGCATGGTGTACCAGAACGAGGAGCGGTACAGAAAATACTGGAGCACTATCAAGAACTGCTATACGGCAGGAGACCTTGCGGTCAGGGACAACGACGGTTATATCATGCTCCTGGGTCGTTCGGATGATCTCATTCTCGTCGCGGGCCACAATATCGGCACCGCAGAGGTGGAGAGCGCACTTGTCTCCCACAAGGCGGTGGCGGAAGCCGCGGCGATCGGCAAACCCAACACCATCAAAGGAAACATCATCAAGGTATTCGTCACGCTGGTCGAAGATGCGCAACCCTCCGACCGTCTCACCCAGGAGCTCAAGTATCACGTACGCCAGACACTCGGGCCCATTGCTGTTCCCGCCGAACTCGAATATGTCGATTCCCTCCCCAAGACAAGGAGCGGGAAAATCATGAGAAGGGTACTCAAAGCGCAGGAATTGGGCATGGATCTGGGAGATATTTCCACCCTCGAAGAATAAAAATACCCAACTCTTTATATACTTTTTAAGGGACTTATAAACATGGATGCTCAACCTGAGGAATCACTCAAGATAGAAAATATTGTCGCCTCAGCGAAAGTAACCGATTCTCTGGATTTACAGATGCTTTCCTCCAGGATACCGGATGCAGAGTACAATAAAAAGCGGTTCCCGGGGGTCGTACTACGGATGCAGGATCCGAAAATCGCCGCACTCGTATTTGGATCTGGAAAAGTCGTTCTTACGGGGGCAAAGAGCATCGACAGCCTCAGCAAAGGGCTTGAAATACTGGGTGACAAACTGCGCTCCCTCGATGTGGATATTCCCGAAGAACTCACCTATAAGATCCAGAATATCGTGACCTCCGCAGATCTGGGAACGCCCATCAACCTCAATAAAATCGCGGTGGGGTTCAACCTCGACCGTATCGAGTACGAACCGGAGCAGTTCCCAGGACTGGTCTACCGGCTTGAGGAGCCCAAGGTCGTGGTGCTCCTCTTCGGATCGGGGAAATTGATCATCACCGGCGGAAAAAAGCCGGAAGATGCGAAAAAGGCCGTACGGAAGATCCTTGCGGATCTCTCAAACCTCGGCTTAATGTAACTCTTTTTTCGCCATCACCCTCTCGGGGCCACCATCACCGGTGCACACCACCATTGATGAGAAACGCCACCGGCACTGCTGCGCCTGAAACAATTGCGGGGGGCATTGAAGAACTCCCGGAACGTGATTTGCACGTTGTTTTCCGTGGGCCATGCGTTCTCGCGTGTAGAAACAGCCTCCGGTACGTGCGCCTACCCTGATCGCATGGATGCCGGATGCATCACCGGGTCAGAACCCGAGCCATGAGCGTACTTTGCTGAAAAATCCCCCTTCGGCGGGTGCCGGTGCTGCGGCGGGAGCGGGCTCGGCCGCGGGTGCAGGGCTTTCCGGTTTCGGGTGGCTGAGCCTGTACTCGGCAATCGCTTTGTTGGCTTTCACCACCTCGTTGCTCGGGTACAGCCCCATCGCCTGGTCGTACGCCTTGATTGCCTGATCATAGCGTCCGAACAGGAAATGGACATTCCCCGTCTTCAGCCATCCTTCGGGGGACATGCTCCGGGTCTCATTCTTCGGGGTCATATTTTACCTTCTTATAATAGTGCATTTTCTATTTAGCTATAAATATATGCGTTTCGAACCGCGCTCGCGGGAAATCCGGCCACGACCCGGTAAACAATGAATAAATACTGGCTATTCCGGTGATTTCGGATATATCATCGCACACTTTCCATGGCGACGTCCCGCAAGCCCCCCTGATAAAGGCGGGAACACGAGCATGGCGGGAGTTCACGGCTACGCGATGCGTGGCAGTTATGCGCATCATGCAGGGGCTGCAGCCCCGTGCCGGGAGATGGAATGGCGGTGCACCGCAGCGGCAGCGATGAATCAAAGGCCCGCGTGGATTGGGATGCCCCGGAAGTGAGCGGGGATCACGGCGGCACAATTTCATAATCTTTTTAATATGCTGGAGCAAAATAGAAAATGATAATGGAGTGTTCGATTAACCAGACCCGATTCTGGTCCGATTTGCTCCTGTCGCAAATAATAATACTTTTATACTTTAGAAAAAAATATATACTGTACAATCAGGTGAAAGGATGAGATCAGAGAAAGTAATGTACTTCACTCCCAGAGAAGAGGAGTTTGCGCAGCTTCTCATGGACATTGGCCTGAAGAGGAATGTTGCAAAAGTCCTGATTTATCTGGCGAACACCACCGATGCAACCTCCCGCGACATCGAGCGCGGCACCGACCTCCGCCAGCCCGAAGTGAGCATCGCCATGCGCACCCTGAAAGAAAACGGCTGGATCGAGAGCAGGGAAAGCAAGGCTGAAAGCAAAGGACGACCCGTCAAGATCTATACGCTTTCCCGCCCCATCGAAGAGATCATGGATATCATCGAGAAGGAAAAACGAAAAGAAGTGGAAACCCAGCTCGACCTGATCCACAAAGTCCGTGACTACATCTCGGTATGAAGGGTGCGGATACCTTTTTTTCCCCCTATTACGACCGTCGTTTTCCCGGCAAATTCGCAGAACAGCCCGCAGCTGAGCACGCCGGGGAGTGTATTGATTGCCGTCTCGAGAGCCTCCGGGTCATCGATCGACGGAAACGTGCAGTCGATCACCCAGTTGCCGTTGTCGGTGATCACCGGGCCGTCTTTGGCAACCCCCTCGCGAATGACCGGCGATCCTCCCATTCCGGTGAGCCTGCTCGCCACGAGCGGTACGGCAAAGGGAAGAACTTCCACCGGGACCGGGGCTGAAAACGTCCCGATCAGTTTTCGTTCATCGACCACGATCACCAGGCGGCGCGCCGCCTCTGCGATGCACCGCTCACGCGTCTGGGCAGCACCCCGCCCCTTGATGAGCCGCAGCGACCGGTCCACCTGGTCCGCGCCGTCGATGGCAATATCCAGTTCGCAGCAGTCCGCAAGGCTGGTCTGGGGTATCCCGAACGCCCGTGCCCGCAGTTCGGCCTGGTAGGAGGTCGGGACTCCGCAGAGCGAGAGGCCTTCGTCCATTCGCTCGACAAGGCGCTCCATCGCATAGAGCACCGTGGATCCGGTTCCCAGCCCGACCATCATTCCTTCCTCGACCAGGTCCGCCGCATAGCGTCCGGCACGGCGTTTTCCACCATCCTGTGTCTGCTCGGCCATTTTAGATTCCCTCCTCGTATCCCTGCACGGGACGAACCCGTTCACTCATTCCTGTGCCCTGTTCGATTATGTGTATTGTCATTCGGCCCCTCCGGGTTCCCGTTCCTTCGCGCGCCCGAGGTACCGGTTGATATGCCAAAAATAGCGCCAGTGCAGCGCAATATGGACCCCCATGAGCACGATAAAGGCCATCCCGCCATAATCATGCACTGCGATCCAGTCGTTCCTCGAAAGCCCGAGGAATGCATCCTGATAGAGAGGATTTCTCCCGCCCTGAAAACCGCCATTCGAGAAAACGAAAAAAAGGATCCCTCCCGATACCGCAACGGGGACGAATGAGAGCAGGCTCAGGAGATCAACGGCGGCATTCAGTCTTCGCCGGATTGCCATATGCGGTGAACATTTTCACGACCGTACAAATAGGTTTGCATCCTCTTGCGGGAGGAACCTGAACGGGACGGCAGGGGGGGGTCAGTTGAAGAGATCCCTGAGGATCCCGCTCCCGCGAAACGCCGTGCAGTCCAGCGTGATGGGAGTGACAGAAATGTTGCCCTGCCGCACCGAGTGCACGTCTGTACCCTCCCCGGCATCTCCGTAGAGCGGGCCGTCAATCCAGTAATACGGCCTTCCCCGGGGGTCCAGCCGCATTTCCACCCCCGTGTGGAAGAGCTTTTCAGCGAGACGGGTTATCTCGTAGCCGCCGTTCACCTTCGAGGGGATATTTACGTTGATCACGTCCACATGATCGGGAAAGCCCCGCTCGATCACCTTCGCACAGACATCCCTGACAATGGATCCGGCCTCGCTGAAATCATATTCGGAGAACTGGGGATCTGCAAATTTGTCGCCCTGATCCTCGACCTGCAGGGAAAACGCGATCCCCGGCGTTCCCTGGTTGGCCCCTTCGAGCGCCGCACCGACGGTTCCGGAGGTCATAATGGACTCGTACGAGAGGTTTTCCCCGATATTGATGCCGCTCACCACGAGGTCGGGATTGAGCTTCAACGCATAGAGCCCGATGATGACCGAATCCGTCGGCTTCCCGCCGACCGAGTAGGCCTCGACCCCATGCATCATGACCTTCTGTGCCCTGATGGGCTCGAATATGGAAATCGACCTTCCCACCGCACTCTGCTGCGCGGAGGGGGCGACCACGGTGACATCGGCGAGCGGCGCAAGGGCATCATATGCCGCCCAGAGCCCCGCCGAGGTAATCCCGTCGTCATTGGTCAGGAGTATTTTCGGTGCCATTGTTCCCTCAGATAGATCGGTGTGCAGAAAAAAGAATTCATCGATCGTCAGACTGATGAATTCTGCAAAGAAACCTCATGAGCAATGAAGGCACTGCTTGCAGAATATTCGGTCTTTCACGACCCGGTGCTGGCGCCGGAAGGGGAGGCGATGCTCAGGGTTCTTGCGGAGAGCTTCAAACGATGCGGGTATGAGACGGTCTCGCCGCGGGAGGGCGACTTCGGGGAGGAGCTGCGCAATCTCGCGCCGGCATGCGATGTGGGCCTCGTCATCGCACCGGACCACCTGCTGGCACGGTTCACGAGGATTATCGAGGAACGGACCCATAATATCGGGTGCGGGAGCATGAGTGTGGCCGTATGCGCGAACAAACAGCGTACCGCAGCAATCCTTTCCGCACACGGCATCGCAGTGCCGGATGCGGCGACTGAGGGCAGGCGCGTGATCAAGGAGGTGTGCGGGTGCGGCACCCAGAACATGCGGCTTACGGACGAGGAGCCCTCGCCGGGTGAATTCGGGCAGCAGTTCATCGAGGGCGAGCACCTGAGCGTGAGCCTTATCGGGAGTCGCGTGGTGGGCGAGGCATGCCTCTACTATTCGGGCACGCCACCTCTCGTCCTCTCGCTCAACAGCCAGGATATCGAGATTGTCGAGGGGCGGTTCTGCTACAGGGGCGGAGAGACCCCGGTGGATCACCCGCGATCCGCCGAGATCATCGATGTCGCCACGCGGGCGGCGACGGTTCTCGGCTGCCAGGGATACGCGGGAGTGGACGTGGTGGTCGGCGACCGGGTCTACGTGGTGGATGTCAACCCGCGCATCACTTCGAGCCTTGTGGGGATCGCCTCGGTGATGGAGGAGGAGATCGCTGCCCTGCTCGTGGACGCGTCCTACGGCATCCTCCCCGATCGCGTCGCCCTCTCCGGCCACGTGGCCTTCGACACCCATGGGAAGGTGATCCCCTCGTGATCGGCATCGACGTGGGCGGGGCGAACGTGAAGATCGCCATCGAGGACGCCGTGCATATTCACTACTGCCCGCTCTGGGAACATGCCCCGCTCTCCGATATCTTCGCGCCCTATGCGGGGCAGCCTGCAGCCGTGGTGATGAGCGGCGAGCAGGCAGACAGCTTTGCATCAAAAGAAGCGGGAATCGCGTTTATCGTCGGGGCCGTCCGGGCGATCTTTCCGCAGGCGCTCTTCTACGGCATGGACGGCGCATTCCACACCCACGCCATGCCACAGTTGTCAGCCGCCAACTGGCTCGTTTCGGCCGATTTCCTCCGAACGCGCCACCCCGATGCGGTCCTTGTGGACATGGGCAGCACCACGACGGACATCATCCCGCTCACGGACTTCGACCACCTCAGGGGAATGTCCGATCTCAGGCGCCTTCAGACAGGCTATCTCGTCTATTCGGGACTCCTCAGGACGCCGGTAGCCTCCCTCGTCCGGAGCCTGGTCGTCGAGGGGACCGAGACGCTGGTAAGCAGCGAACGCTTTGCAATCGCTGCCGACGTCCACCGGGCGCTCGGGCATATCACCGAAGACCGGTATACGGTACCGACGCCCGACAACGGGGGAAGCAGCGTGGACGCCTCGCTCCAGCGCCTCGCACGCATGGTCTGTGCGGATCTGCACGAGATCGGGCGGGATGCCGCGCTCGATATCGCCCGCCAGGTCTGGGATGCACAGAAAAGCCAGATTGCATCACAGGTCGTGCGCGTTGCGAAGGCGCGAGGAGCAACGTCGATACTCACCGCCGGGATCGGATCACCCGTGATCGCGAAGGCCGTGGGCGGAACAGATCTCGGAGAGGAACTCGGAATATGGAGCGATGCATTCCCGGCATTTGCCGTACGGGAGGTGGCATTACGAAACGCTGGGCGCTGTCCCTGATCCTGCTTGCAGGATCCCTTCTCGTCTCACTGCTGGCCTTTCTCGCGGGGTTCCCCTTTTTCTTTTTTTTCCTGTTTATACCGTTTATCCCCCTCTTCAAGCCCCCCAAACAGCGAAAGAAGTGCCCGGTCTGCGGGTGGGAGACGACCGGAGCCGAACGGTATTGCCCGTACGACGGGAGCCTCCTTGCCGGTGCTGAACGCGGATTCGATGAGGGAGAGAAGGGATAGGGGGATTCTCACCCCATACATGTCCAGGAACGGGACGTCCCCGTAATTCTTTTTCGCGTAATTCCGCACGCTGCCGTGATCCAGCAGAATGTGCATGCGCTCGAGCAGTTTGCTGACATGGTGATAGGGGAAAAGACGGGCATTCACCACACAGAAATCAATGATCGGCGCACCGAGGCGGGTCTTCGGATAGAACGGCGACTCCGCATAGCACAGTCGCCCGCAAGCGGTGCAATGGTACCGCTGCACGAATACGAATATTGTTCTCTGCTGCCGATCGTCTCTCACCGTGGCAAAGCGTTTCCTCCGGATATCATGCGCTTTCACCTCCCCTCCGCAATACGGGCATGCTTCAAGGTCCCTATACGTGGCGCCGTCCAGCGACACCATCGCGCCGTACACGAGATCGGAAAGCATGGACGGCACCCGAACACGTGGCAAGACCGCGTTTCACCTCCCCATGATAGACTTCATCAATCAAGAGTACATTGCCATTCTATCATGTAAAAGGGCACGATGAATGCAATTTGGATCGGCGGATGCACGCACGGCCCCGCACGGGCGAACAGACGGGCACCCCCGCACCGCGTCGAACGCGGGGTCGCAGGAGATGTTAGAACCATTTTAACAAACAAATAATGTCAAATACGTTTATATGTTCCCGCCTCTTCTTCGCCAACCATAAAATCCAAAATTATCCCGTTTTCCACCAATGATCACCCTATACGCTCCCGTTGATTGGATTCATTTAAATAATTGAACCAAGTGAACATCTTTTGTTCGAGGTTAGATTATGGACATGAAGTACGTACAGACAACCTGTCCCTACTGCGGGACGGGATGCACATTCAACCTCGTGGTCAAGGACGGAAAAGTGGCGGGAGTCGCTCCCTACCACCGCTCGCCCGTCAACGAGGGCAAGGTCTGCCCCAAGGGGACCTACGCCCACGAGTTCGTGAACCGCGAGGACCGCCTCAGCAAGCCGCTCATCAAGAAGAACGGCGAGTTTGTCGAGGCGACATGGGATGAGGCATACGACCTCATCGCCGAGAAGTTCAAGGGATACAAACCCGATGAAATCGCCGTGCTCTCATCGGCACGTACCTCCAACGAGGAAAACTACGCCCTGATGAAACTCGCACGCGGTGCGTTCAAGACCCGGCACATCGACCACTGCGCACGCCTCTGCCACGCATCCACCGTCGCAGGGCTCGCCGCATCCTTCGGGTCCGGGGCGATGACAAACTCCATTCTCGACATCGCCGAATCCAAGTGCGTGTTTATTCTCGGGTCGAACACCTTCGAGCAGCACCCCCTCATCGGCCGCAAGGTCATGCAGGCAAAGATGAACGGGGCAAAGGTCATCTACGCCGACCCCCGCTACACCGCAACCGCCAAGCAGGCCGACCTCTACATGCAGTTCCGCTCCGGCAGTGATGTCGCGATCCTCAACGGCATGATGCAGGAGATCATCAGGAACGGCTGGGAAGACAAGGAGTTCCTCGCAAACCGCGTCAAGGGCTACGAAGAACTCAAAGCAGTGGTCATGAAGGACGACTACAGCCTGGAGAACGTCTCCAAGATCTCCGGCATCCCCGTCGACCAGCTCAAGACCGCCGCCGAGTGGTTCGCAAAGGCCGACTCCGCATGCATCCTCTACTCAATGGGTATCACCCAGCACACCGTCGGCGTCGACAACGTCAAGTCGGTCGCCAACATCCAGATGCTCACCGGCAACCTCGGCAAGGCAGGTGCAGGCGTCAACGCTCTGCGTGGCCAGAACAACGTGCAGGGAGCCTGCGACATGGGCGCACTGCCCGTCGTGTTCACCGGCTACCAGAAGGTCATCGACGAGGCAGCACACAAGAAGTTCGCCGACGGATGGGGCTTCCCCGACGGTATCGCCGAGCCCAAGAACGGCTACGAGGTCACCGTCATGATGGACGTCCTCGCCGACAACCCCGGCGAACTTAAAGCGATGTACATCATGGGCGAGAACCCGATGATCTCCGACCCCGACCTCCACCACGTCGAGCACGCCATCGACAACCTGGAGTTCCTGGTGGTCCAGGACATCTTCCTCACCGAGACCGCCCAGCGCGCCGACGTCGTCCTGCCCGCCACCTGCTACGCAGAAAAGGACGGTACCCAGACATCCACCGAACGCCGCGTCCAGATGTGGCGCAAGGCACAGGACCCGCCCGGCGAGGCAAAAGTCGACTGGAAGATCATCGCCGAGGTCGGCGCAAAGATGGGATACCCCGACCAGTTCGCATGGGAGAGCGCAGAGGACATCTTCAACGAGATGGCCGAACTCACCCCGTCCTACCACGGCATGAACTACGAGCGCCTCAACAAGCCCGAAGCGCTCCACTGGCCCTGCCCCACTGAGGACCACCCCGGCACCCCGATCCTCCACATCGGCAAGTTCTCCCACCCCGATGGCATGGGTGTCATGCACGCAATCGAATGGAAGCCGCCCGCAGAAGTGCCCGACGCAGAGTACCCCTACATCCTCACCACCGGACGCTGTATCTGGCACTGGCACACCGGTTCCATGACCCGGCGGTCAGAGCACCTTGACACCGAGGTGCCCACCGGCTGGATCGAGATCAACACCGAAGACGCAGCAGCCCTCGGCATCAAGGACAAGGAAATGATCAAGGCAATCACCCGCCGCGGCGAGGTCGAGGTGCCCGCAAGGGTCACCGACGAGATCATGAAAGGTGTCATGTTCATGCCCTTCCACTTCGCCGAGTGTGCCGCAAACGTCCTCACCAACAACGCACTCGACCCCGTCGCCAAGATCCCGGAGTACAAGGCATGTGCGGTCAAGGTCGAAAAGATCCAGGAGGCCTGAACAATGGTAGCAAAAGGCGATATGGTATACGCATGGTCCGGCGACGCCGACATCCTCGCAAAGGGTGAGCTCGGCGGCGCAGTCACCGCACTCCAGAAGTTCGCTCTCGAGTCAGGCATGGTCGACGCCGTGCTGGCAGTAAAGAAAGGGCAGGATCTCTATGACGCCGTGCCGACGCTCATCACCGACCCGGCAGAGCTTGCCGGCACCGCCGGCTCGCTCCACTGCGGGACGCTGCTTGTGGCGAACGTGATCAAGAAGCACCTGAACGGTGCGAAGGATATGAAGATCGGCGTCACGGTGAAAGGGTGTGACATGATGGCACTGCTGGAGCTTGCAAAACGGGGTGCCGTCAACCTGGACAACGTGCTGACCATCGGTCTCAACTGTGGCGGTTCGGTCAGTCCCGTCAGCGCCCGCAAGATGATTGGGGACAAGTTCGGAGTCGACCCTGATACCGTCCACAAGGAGGAGATCGACAAAGGCCAGTTCATCATCGAGTATGGCGATGAGCACAAGGGCATCTCCATCGACGAGCTCGAAGATGAGGGCTACGGCCGCCGGTCCAACTGCCGCCGCTGCAAGTACAAGGTCCCGCGCCAGGCAGACCTCGCCTGCGGCAACTGGGGCGTCATCGGCCCGAAAGCAGGAAAGGCCACCTTCATCGAAGTGTGCAGCGACAAGGGTGCCGACCTGCTGAACAAAGCGGTTGCAGCAGGTGCAGTCGAGACCGAAGCGCCGGTCGAAAAAGGCCTTGTCATCCGCGGCAAAGTCGAGGGTGCCATGTTCAAACTCGGCGACAAATGGCGTGCAAAGGACTTCGGAGCGCTCAGCAAAGACCTCTGGGGAACCATCCAGAAGGAGACCTCCCGGTGCATCAAATGCTATTCCTGCATTGAGAACTGCCCGGTCTGCTTCACGGTCGCGGATGAACTCAAAGGCGACTCCAGGATGGTCACGTCAGGAGAGGTCCCGCCGAACCCGATGTTCCACCTGCGGCGGTTCGCACACATCAGCGACACATGTATCAACTGCGGCCAGTGCGAAGAGCTCTGCCCGATGGATATCCCGCTCGCCCTCTTCTCCCACGCCATACGGACGGAGAGCGATGCGGCATTCAAACCGAAACTCGGGGAAGTTTCGTACAACAACAAATAACTTTTTTCAATTGTTAACCAGGTTTTTGATTGCACACCCCATTCCAGGGGCTGCCAATATCGCCAATATGGCCCTCATCCACCAATATTCATCAAAAAATAGTGGTTAAACACCATTGTTAAATAATACGACATCGAACCCTATTCGTTCGAGGTTTGAACATGGACATGAAGTACGTACAGACAACCTGTCCCTACTGCGGGACGGGATGCACATTCAACCTCGTGGTCAAGGACGGAAAAGTGGCGGGAGTCGCTCCCTACCACCGCTCGCCCGTCAACGAGGGCAAGGTCTGCCCCAAGGGGACCTACGCCCACGAGTTCGTGAACCGCGAGGACCGCCTCAGCAAGCCGCTCATCAAGAAGAACGGCGAGTTTGTCGAGGCGACATGGGATGAGGCATACGACCTCATCGCCGAGAAGTTCAAGGGATACAAACCCGATGAAATCGCCGTGCTCTCATCGGCACGTACCTCCAACGAGGAAAACTACGCCCTGATGAAACTCGCACGCGGTGCGTTCAAGACCCGGCACATCGACCACTGCGCACGCCTCTGCCACGCATCCACCGTCGCAGGGCTCGCCGCATCCTTCGGGTCCGGGGCGATGACAAACTCCATTCTCGACATCGCCGAATCCAAGTGCGTGTTTATTCTCGGGTCGAACACCTTCGAGCAGCACCCCCTCATCGGCCGCAAGGTCATGCAGGCAAAGATGAACGGGGCAAAGGTCATCTACGCCGACCCCCGCTACACCGCAACCGCCAAGCAGGCCGACCTCTACATGCAGTTCCGCTCCGGCAGTGATGTCGCGATCCTCAACGGCATGATGCAGGAGATCATCAGGAACGGCTGGGAAGACAAGGAGTTCCTCGCAAACCGCGTCAAGGGCTACGAAGAACTCAAAGCAGTGGTCATGAAGGACGACTACAGCCTGGAGAACGTCTCCAAGATCTCCGGCATCCCCGTCGACCAGCTCAAGACCGCCGCCGAGTGGTTCGCAAAGGCCGACTCCGCATGCATCCTCTACTCAATGGGTATCACCCAGCACACCGTCGGCGTCGACAACGTCAAGTCGGTCGCCAACATCCAGATGCTCACCGGCAACCTCGGCAAGGCAGGTGCAGGCGTCAACGCTCTGCGTGGCCAGAACAACGTGCAGGGAGCCTGCGACATGGGCGCACTGCCCGTCGTGTTCACCGGCTACCAGAAGGTCATCGACGAGGCAGCACACAAGAAGTTCGCCGACGGATGGGGCTTCCCCGACGGTATCGCCGAGCCCAAGAACGGCTACGAGGTCACCGTCATGATGGACGTCCTCGCCGACAACCCCGGCGAACTTAAAGCGATGTACATCATGGGCGAGAACCCGATGATCTCCGACCCCGACCTCCACCACGTCGAGCACGCCATCGACAACCTGGAGTTCCTGGTGGTCCAGGACATCTTCCTCACCGAGACCGCCCAGCGCGCCGACGTCGTCCTGCCCGCCACCTGCTACGCAGAAAAGGACGGTACCCAGACATCCACCGAACGCCGCGTCCAGATGTGGCGCAAGGCACAGGACCCGCCCGGCGAGGCAAAAGTCGACTGGAAGATCATCGCCGAGGTCGGCGCAAAGATGGGATACCCCGACCAGTTCGCATGGGAGAGCGCAGAGGACATCTTCAACGAGATGGCCGAACTCACCCCGTCCTACCACGGCATGAACTACGAGCGCCTCAACAAGCCCGAAGCGCTCCACTGGCCCTGCCCCACTGAGGACCACCCCGGCACCCCGATCCTCCACATCGGCAAGTTCTCCCACCCCGATGGCATGGGTGTCATGCACGCAATCGAATGGAAGCCGCCCGCAGAAGTGCCCGACGCAGAGTACCCCTACATCCTCACCACCGGACGCTGTATCTGGCACTGGCACACCGGTTCCATGACCCGGCGGTCAGAGCACCTTGACACCGAGGTGCCCACCGGCTGGATCGAGATCAACACCGAAGACGCAGCAGCCCTCGGCATCAAGGACAAGGAAATGATCAAGGCAATCACCCGCCGCGGCGAGGTCGAGGTGCCCGCAAGGGTCACCGACGAGATCATGAAAGGTGTCATGTTCATGCCCTTCCACTTCGCCGAGTGTGCCGCAAACGTCCTCACCAACAACGCACTCGACCCCGTCGCCAAGATCCCGGAGTACAAGGCATGTGCGGTCAAGGTCGAAAAGATCCAGGAGGCCTGAACAATGGTAGCAAAAGGCGATATGGTATACGCATGGTCCGGCGACGCCGACATCCTCGCAAAGGGTGAG
>Ga0209614_1000157_pt1 | contig 63586 bp, 51 predicted proteins | sample BlaSprsedimmetaG_FD_185484 | JGI IMG/M metagenome (GOLD analysis project Ga0209614, IMG submission 185484) | Hot spring sediment bacterial and archeal communities from California, USA to study Microbial Dark Matter (Phase II) - Blank Spring... ...
GCAAAATTACCTGTATTGGTTTATCGCTATGAGCGATCAAATCAAAGAAAGCGAGAAGGTTAAATTATGGTTCTGGCTGTCATTAAGTGTTGTAAATGCACTTGCTGAATTGAAAAAATTAAAAATGGGCACACCATATATTAGTACATAGCCAGTTATCTACGTAGTTGAAAGTGGTAGCGATATGTTAATTGAAAAAATATAAGTAAATTAAAAGAAAACGTATAACTGATTATTTTAATTTCTCTTCAAATAGTTTAAAAATTCTTTTGTATTCATCGGTCCAGCTGCTGGGTTCGCTAAAGGCATGGCTTTCCACCGGATAGACGGCCAGTTCCCAGTTTTCCTTTCCCAGTTCAATGAGCCGCTGAACCAGTCGTACGATATCCTGAAAATGTACGTTGTCGTCTACCATGCCATGGCACATAAGCAGGGCTCCCTGCAAACCTTCCGCATAATAGATGGGTGAACTGCGTGCATAGGCCAGGCTGTCGGCTGCGGGAGTATTCAGAATGTTCGAAGTATATCCGTGGTTGTAATGGGCCCAGTCGGTTACCGACCGCAGGGCGGCTCCGGCGGCGAACACACCGGGTTCTTTGAACATGGCCATCAGGGTAATGAAGCCTCCGTATGAACCTCCGTAAATACCGATTTTCTCCGGGTCGATCTGTTGTGTTTCGACCAGCCAGCGGGCTCCGTCTACCTGATCGTCCAGGTCTTTTCCTCCCATGTGCCGGTAAATGGCGGTACGCCAGTCGCGCCCGTATCCTGCACTGCCGCGGTAATCGATATCAAGCACCGTATAGCTGTGGTCGGCCAGGAAATTATGAAACATATATTCTCTGAAGTAGGAGCTCCACCACTTGTGAGCATTCTGGAGGTAACCGGCTCCGTGAACGAAGATAACGGCAGGTCCACCCGGCGCCGGGTTATCGGGACGGTAGAGCCTTGCCGGCACCATCACCCCGTCGCGGGCCTTAAATCGCACAAAACCGGGTTTTCTCCATGGATATGCCAGGAATTCTTCCGAGAAGGAATGGGTGATCCTGACCGGTTCGGCTCCTTCGCGGTTTTCCATCAGGTACAGTTCTTCAGGCCGGTTCGATTCCGAATGGATCAGGGCGATCATCGATTCGTCGGGGGATAACTGTGCGTCGTTCCTGCCTTCCATGAAGGTGAGCCGCACGGCTTGCCCACCGTTCAGGGGCATCCGGTACAGATGCCTTTCGCCGCTGTGCACTTCGTTTGAGGTAAAATACCAGTACTTTTCATCCCGGGAGATAATAGGCTCGTAAATCTCGAATTCACCCCGTGTGAGGGCTTTCTTTTTCCCGGTTTTAATGTCTGCCTTATACAGGTGAGAGAATCCTGATTCTTCCGACTGGAAAAAAACCTCCCTGCCACCGGGCATCCATCCCAGGGTGGCATTCCACTGGCCGATGCCGGGCCCTCCGATCCAGGCCTCATCGCGTTGCCGGTCGAGCAGTTTCAAATGCCCTGTTTCAGGATCGGCCAGCATGATCCAGCGATCCTTATTGTCGAGCGAGGTGATCTGGAGCACGGCATTTTCTCCGTTGGGTGACCAGATCAGAGGGCCGAACATGACTTTACGTTCTTCGGTTTCTTTTACCTGCCTGTTGGGATAATCTTTCAGGTAACCGGGCGGGTCGGACAGGCCGGGGATGTCTGCCGTGATGAGGCTGTAGGAGGTGTCGCGGCGGGTATCGTAAATATAAAGTTGTGAACCTGAGGTGTACTGGGTTCCCACTTTGGGCCGTGCGGAAGTTTCCTCGGTATATCCCGTTTCGGTGACAAAATGGGGTATTAGGGTCGATTTCGTATTGCGTGGCATATCGTAAACGAGATAGGTAATATACCGTTCGCAGGGACTGAGCCGGGTGTCGGCAACCCGTACGTTTCCCGTATAGATGTTATAAGGCGGTCCCTGTGGGGCTTCCCTTCCGTCTGCTCTTCTTTCCCTTTCTTCCTTCTTCTTCCGGAGGTATTCGAACAGTTGCAACTGGTCTCTGTAAAGCCATTCCTCATTTTTGTCGGCATAGGGTCTGGTTTCGGAAGGGGGTTCTCCCTGTCTGAAACGGGTAAGCTGGATCAGCTGGCCGGTTTCCATATGCCAGGTGTAGAGATCCTGATTGAGTGAGAATACGATCTTGTTTTCTTTCCCGTTGAAGACCGGGTTGGTTTCATTCCCGGCCGTGGCGGTTACCTGCAGGGTTTCACCAGTAACCAGGTTGTGCAGGAACACATCGCCGTTTCTGATAAAGACTTTTTTTGTCCGGTCCCGGTTGTAGGTATCTGTCCGGCCGGGAACGGTTTCTTTTTCTTCCTCACTGACCCTGAATGGTTTGGTCTGATCCATCCTGACGGCATACAGTTCGCTTTCAGGTCCGGATTCCGGATTCCACCTGAAGTAAAGAGTCTGACCGTCATCCGACCAAACCGGGTTTTCCGGTGAAATGCCGATCCATTTCGGATCGCTCATAATATTTTCAATAGTGAGGTTTTCCTGGGATAATCCTTTCCATCCAGCCGTAAGGATCAAGATACACAGGATGAGCAAGCGGAGGTTTGCATTTTTCATGATTACTATTCTTGGAATGATTCTTTAAAAATAAGAAAATATCATGAGGGGGTAATACAGGTGGGTTTGTGTTGAGCAACAGACGTTCAATGTTCGGTCATCCGGTTCATCAGTTCCAGGATTTTTCCCGGATCGGTGCAGGTAATCATTTCTTTCCACACATGCTGAAATATTTCAAATTCTTTGAAGTAAAGGATCAGATGGCTCCGCATTTCGTAAACACCGCGGGGAAGACCTCTTGTTTTTACCGATTCGGTGAGGTGTTCTGAAGCAAGCTCCACGCGTTCCCTGAGGCCCGGGGCAGGAGGAACGGTGCCTGTGCGAAAGTACTCCCGAATATCCCTGAAGATCCAGGGTTTCCCTATAGCCGCGCGTCCGATCATGATCCCGTCCACTCCGGTTTGTTGAAACCTTTCTTTTGCATCTTCCGGGGTCCGGATATCGCCGTTCCCGAACACGGGAATATGCACTCCGGGATGGTTTTTCACTTCCCCGATCAGGGTCCAGTCGGCTTTTCCCCCGTAGCCCTGATCACCTGTGCGTCCGTGTATGGTGATGGCCCTGATTCCGGCATCCTGGAGGCGAAGGGTTATTTCCAATATATCCAGGTGGTCACGATCCCATCCCAGCCTGGTTTTGACGGTAACCGGGCATGAGGCCGCCTGAACGATGGCAGCGGTTATACCCACCATGGCCGGAATATTTTTCAGCATTCCGGCTCCGGCACCCCGGCGGGCAATTTTTCGTGCGGGACAACCGAAATTGATATCCAGGACATCGGGGGCATACGTCATGATCCGCCGGGCGGCTTCGGTCATTTCTTCTTTCCGGTGACCGTACAACTGAATGCCCAGCGGTCTTTCCTCCTGCCGAAAGGTGAGTTTTTCCAGGGTACGGCGTCTGTTGTGCAGCAATTCTTCGGCGGAAACGAATTCGGTAAAAACCATATCGGCACCGTAGCGCCTGCAGAGGCAACGGAAAACGGTATGGGTGATGTTTTCCATGGGTGCCAGAAGCAGGGTATGGGGTGGAAGGGATATGATTCCCGGAAAGAGCATTGAAAAAATATTCTTAGATTTGGTGCAAAATTAAGAAAATCGAGAAATGGCGAGCGGTTTATTCGAGAACACTTCCATCCCATTTCGCCTGCTGATCAGCCTGGTTATCATTCTGGGATCGTTTCTGGTTTTCAGTGTGATCGGGACATTGCTGGTAATGCTGGTGTACGGGGCTGATCCTGTGATGATTCTGGAAGGTTTATCCGATCCGGACGATCCGCATGTCCTGAATATGCTCCGGTTTTTACAGGTGGTGCAGTCCCTGGGTTTGTTCATCATCCCTTCCCTGCTTCTGGCTTACCTGTTAAGCAGCCATCCGGGACATTTCCTGGGTTTCCGGCAATGTCCCGGATGGCCGGTATGGATCACCGGCGGGCTGGTACTGATCGTAGCCATCCCGTTGATCAATGTGCTTGCCGAGTGGAACATGGCCGTTCGTTTTCCTGATTTTCTGGAGGGTGTGGAAGAATGGATGCGATCAAGAGAAGAAGAAGCTTCCCGGTTAACAGAGGCTTTTCTGGAATTTGACCGGCCCGGAGGATTATGGATCAGTTTGCTGATAGTAGCGATGATACCGGCACTGGGCGAGGAATTGCTCTTCCGGGGGGTGGTTCAGAGGCTGTTTACCGAGTGGTGGAGGAATGTTCCTGCAGCCGTTGTTGTGACCGCAATTCTGTTCAGTGCCCTGCACCTTCAGTTTTTCGGATTTGTGCCGCGGATGCTGATGGGAATCTGGTTCGGTTACCTGCTGGTATGGAGCGGAACATTGTGGCTGCCCATCCTGTCGCATTTTTTAAACAATGCCGTGATTGTTGTTTTTTATTTCCTGATGGAGCGGGGAATGATCAACAGCGATATCGAGCACATAGGGGCTACTCCCGGAAGTTACTGGACAGGTATTCTGAGTGTGATTCTCACAGGGGTGATGATATGGATGGTTTACCGGCAGGGCAAAGGAGTGAGCCCGGATCAGATTTCCTAACCTGTTTTCTTTTGCCCGTTTTCGTAGTGGTTCTGTTTTTCCATTTCATTTTTCCGGTACACGTAGGTAACCCCGTATTCTCCGGCTTTTTCTCTTTTCATTTCATCGGGCAGGTCACGGAAATGATCCTCCACTTCGTTCCACACCTGCACAATGATCCGGTCGGCTTCACTGCGCAGGTTGGCTAAATTAGTCTGACTGCGGGCCTGCTTCTGTAACATGGTTTTCTGAAACCGGTACCCTTCCATAAATTTTTCAAACCATACCCTGACCATGGCCATGGTAGGGTTGGTGACAGGCGAAAGCCCTTTTCGAATCCTCTGGTTTTCACCCTCGATGATCCGTTCTCCCCAGGTGATCACATCATCTTCCGATTGCAAAGGGGGCAGGGTTTTTTCATCAGGGGAGAGCCTGAAATACTCACGGGTGGATTCGGGAAGTTCCCCCCGCTGTATCGACATATTCATTACCTGAATAAAATGAGACAGGTATAACCGCGCCTTTTTCAATTCCTGCTGGTATTTTTTCCCGTAGTCTACATACCTGGAATAATTCTGCCTGTTCAACTGGATGCCGGTTTCAAAAGAGGGAAGGAAGGAGCTGATTTCCTGCAGGGTTTTTTGTGAAAAAGCCAGGCGGAATGGAGGCAATTCCCTGCCCTTTTCAAGAGCCGTTTTAAGGGCCCTGAGCCTTGCATTATCGGTGTTGGGTAGACGGCGGTAAGGCATTTTGTTGAAAAGATGTTAATGGGTGGTTAATAAAATGAACACAAACTGCGAAGATATAATTATTAAGGAATTAAACAAGAGTATTCGCAGGTTGAAAAGAAAAAACATTCAGATATTTAACCATTGTGTGCAGAGGGACCGGAAGGGTATGCCGGTTATATGGAATGAACGACGGATTTCGCGGGGTGGTTTTTGGAATGAAAAAATTTGGTGTTAACTTCGGAATCTCATTAAAATCTAAAACGATGTTTGCACCTGAAGTTTATATTAACAGAAGAAAAAGGCTAAAAGAAGCCATGGGTTCGGGCGTTCTGCTTTTTCCGGGGAATACGGAAGCAGCGATGAATTATCCGGCCAATACATATCCTTTCCGGCAGGACAGTAATTTTTTGTACTTTTTCGGTCTGGATATGCCCGACCTGTATGCCATGATCAATGTGGATGAAGATCAGGAGATCATTTTCGGCAACGATGTAAGCATGGATGATGTAATCTGGATGGGCCCCCAGCCGGCCATGTTGGAACGGGCAGCCAGGGTGGGTGTATCGCAAACCATGCCTCTGAAGGCTTATCCCGATATGATCAGGAAAGCCATGGCAAAGGGTCAGAAGATACATTTTCTTCCCCCTTACCGGGGGGAAGCGGCGATCCAGCTGGCCGAGCTGCTGGGTAAAAAACCGGCAGAGATCAAATCCATGGCTTCGGAAGCCCTGATCAGGGCGGTGGTGGCCCTGCGTGAGGTAAAAGAAGAGGGGGAGATCAAAGAAATTGAAAGGGCCGTGGATATCAGCTATATTATGCATACTACCGCCATGAAAATGGCCAAACCCGGGGTGGTGGAGAGGGAAATATCCGGCACCATTGAGGGGATATCGCTGGCCAATGGAAATCCGGTGGCATTTCCTGTGATCCTGACGATCAACGGGCAGACCCTGCACAACCATTATCACGGAAATACCCTTAAGGAAGGAAGATTTCTGGTGGTGGATGCTGGAGCCGAATCCCCTTTGCATTATGCAGGAGATATCACCCGTTCAACGCCGGTAGGTGGAAAATTCGATGCCCGGCAGCGTGAAATATACCAGATTGTACTGGATGCCAACATGACTGCCATACAGGGAGTGAGGCCGGGAGTACCGAATAAGACCCTGCACATAAAGGCAGTTACTACCATAGCCGCGGGGTTGAAACAACTGGGTTTGATGAAGGGGGATGTGGAAGAGGCGGTAAACCGGGGGGCGCATGCCCTGTTCATGCCTCACGGACTGGGTCATATGATGGGGCTGGATGTTCACGATATGGAAGGGCTTGGAGAAAATTATGTGGGTTATGATGAGGAGATCAAACGGAGCGACCAGTTCGGGTTGGCTTCGCTGCGGCTCGGGAAAAGACTGAAACCCGGTTTTGTTTTTACCATTGAGCCCGGCATATATTTCATTCCTGCCCTGATTGATCAGTGGAAAGCAGAGGGGAAGTTTACCGAATATATCGATTACAGCAAGGTGGAAGCCTTCCGTGATTTTGGCGGGGTACGTGTGGAAGACGATGTGCTGGTGACAGAAGACGGTTACCAGGTTCTGGGAAAACCTATTCCCAAAACCGTGGATGAGGTTGAAAAGATGGCGAAGTAGTATTTTCTGCGATTATCCCAGGGTGGCTTTGTAGTATTCCCGGTTCATTTTGGCAATATTCCACAGGGAAATTTCCTTGGGGCATTCGGCTTCACAGGCGCCTGTATTGGTGCAATTACCGAATCCAAGCCTGTCCATTTCCCTTACCATGGTTCTGACCCTTTCCTTTGCTTCAACCTGTCCCTGGGGCAAAAGGGCCAGCTGGGAGATCTTGGCCGAAACGAACAGCATGGCCGATGCATTTTTACAGGCGGCCACGCAGGAGCCGCAACCGATACATATCCCTGCATCAAAAGCTCTTTCAGCTATTTCCTTTTTAATGGGTATGGAATTGGCTTCCGGCGCCGCCCCGGTATTTACTGAAATGAAACCGCCCGACTGGATCAGCTGATCAAAAGACGACCTGTCGATGATCAGGTCTTTGATAACCGGGAAAGCCTTTGCCCTGAAGGGTTCCACCGTGATGGTATCGCCGTCTTTGAAAACACTCATATTCAGCTGACAGGTAGTGATCCCTTTTACAGGGCCATTGGGTCTGCCATTGATAAACAATCCGCAGGTGCCGCATATTCCTTCCCTGCAATCGCTGTCGAAAGCCACCGGATCTTTCCCTTCTTTGATCAGTTTATCATTCAGGTAATCCAGCATTTCAAGAAAGGTCATTTCTCTGGAAACACCTTCCAGTTCGTATCGAACAAATTTCCCCTTATCGTTTGGGCTTTTCTGGCGCCAGATATCGAGTGTTATTTTCATGACAGATGCTTTTTTCGAAGAAATATATAATCAATAACCCTTTGCTGATCCTTATTTATAGCTTCTTTTGGTTACTTTTACATTTTCAAAAGAGAGCGGTTCCTTGTGCAGTTTGGGCGGGGAATGATCTCCTGTGTATTCCCAGGCTGCCACATACATGTATTCCTCGTCGTTTCGCATTGGCTCACCTTCCTCGGTCTGGTATTCTTCCCTGAAATGTGCCCCGCATGATTCTTTCCGTTGTAATGCGTCGGTGATGATGAGCTCGGCCAGGTCGAAGAAGTCGGCTACCCGGAAAGCTTTTTCCAGCTCATGGTTGTATTCATCGATCTTTCCGGGCACTTTCACATCATTCCAGAATTCATCCCTGAGTTCTTTCACTTCTTTCAGGGCTTTGTTCAATCCTTCTTCATTTCTGACCATGCCGGAATACTGCCACATGATGTGTCCCAGCCGCTTATGGAAGGAAGTCACGGTTTGACTTCCGTTGACCGAGAGTAATTTTTTCAGCTTGTCGGCTGCTTCCTTTTCCGCTTTATCAAAGGCCGGATCATCCACCGGGATTTTCGGTGTTTTTATTTCGGACGACAGGTAATCGCCTATGGTAACGGGAAGAATGAAGTATCCGTCGCCGGCACATTGGAGCAGGGAGCTGGCGCCCAGCCGGTTGGCGCCGTGATCACTGAAATTTGCTTCACCAATTGCATAAAGTCCCGGGATGGTGGTCATCAGATGATAGTCGACCCACAATCCTCCCATGGTATAGTGTGAGGCCGGGTAGATCCTCATGGGTTCGGTGTAGGGGTCCATGCCGGTGATCTTGGTATACAGATCGAACAGGTTTCCGTATTTTGCTGCAATGGCCTGTTTGCCCTGTGCTTTGATGGCATCCCTGAAATCCAGGTATACGGAGAGTCCGGTGCTTCCCACTCCGTAGCCTGCATCACATCGTTCTTTTGCTGCTCTCGAGGCCACGTCACGGGGAACCAGATTCCCGAATGCGGGATATCTCCGTTCCAGGTAGTAATCCCGTTCTTCTTCGGGGATATCGTTCGGCTTCCGTTTATCTCCTTTATTTTTCGGGACCCATACCCTGCCGTCATTCCTGAGTGATTCGGACATGAGGGTAAGCTTGGCCTGGTAATCGTTCAGAACGGGAATGCTGGTGGGGTGGATCTGTGCCATGCTTGGATTTGCCATAAAGGCTCCTTTTCTGTAGGCGGCCATGGCAGCCGATCCGTTGGAATTGATGGCCAGGGTTGACAGATAGTAAACGGTTCCAAAACCTCCGGTGGCAAGCACCACGGCATGTGCAGCATGGCGTTCGATTTCACCGGTAACCAGGTTGCGTGCAATGATCCCCCGGGCTTTTCCGTCTATCACAATCAGGTCAAGTACGAAGCGACGGGGATACATTTCGGCTTTTCCTGCTTTGATCTGGCGCATCAGGGCCTGGTACGCCGCCAGGGTACACTGCTGTCCGGTTTGTCCCTGGGCATAAAAGGTGCGTGAAACCTGTACACCCCCAAAAGAACGGTTTGACAGGTACCCGCTGTATTCCCGTGCAAAGGGTACCCCCTGAGCCACAAACTGGTCAATCACATTGTTGCTGATTTCTGCCAGCCTGTAAACATTGGCTTCTCTGGCACGGAAATCGCCTCCCTTGATCATATCATAAAACAGGCGATAATCGCTGTCACCGTCGTTCTTGTAGTTTTTGGTGGCGTTGATACCTCCCTGGGAGGCAATGGAATGAGCTCTTCTGGAGGAGTCCTGGTAAACAAATACCTTCACATTGTAACCCAGCTCGGCCATGGAAGCGGCAGCTGCCGCACCTGCTGCACCGGCCCCCACCACAATGATATCGAGTTTCTTTTTATTGGCCGGACTAACCAGTTTGCAGGTGGCTTTATATCGTGTCCACTTTTCAGCCAGGGGGCCATCCGGTATTTTGGAGTCTAACTTGTACATATCCTGTTGTTTAAACATTATTTAAAGAAATAAATAACAAACGGAATCAGGGCAAATCCAAGCGGAACCAGTATGGAGTAGATAATACCGATGGTTTTGATCACCGGTGTGCATTTCCGGTTGTTCAGCCCGAATGTTTGGAATGCCGACTGAAAGGCATGATGCAGGTGAAATCCCAGGATGAGGAATGAGATCCAGTAAATGATGTTATAGCCCAGATGTCTGAACAGCTCGTGGGCCATTCCGTAAAAGTTATGATGGTCGCCTTCAACCAGTCCCAGCCGCACAAACCAGAAATTCAGAAAATGGATAAAAAGAAAAATAAAAACAATGCCTCCCGTCCAGATCATATATTTGGAAAAGAAGGATGTCTGGGACGGATATCTTTTTTTATACCTGGCCGGCCTGGCTATCCAGTTTTGTATCTGGAGAATGATGCCCATGATGATGTGGATGAGCAGACCGCCAATAAGCACTACCTCAAAAATTTTCACCAGCCAGAAACCCGACATGAAGGCAGCAGCCCGGTTGAATGTTTCCGGATTGTCACCAAGAAGCAGCAGATTAATCGAAAGGTGAACCAGCAGGAACAGGATCAGGAAGAATCCCGCCAGTGCCATGACCAGTTTTTGTGCCAGGGAAGATCCGAATAGTTTGCCCATGAGAATATGATTAAAGTTAATTATCTTGGCGGGGAAACACATTTTGCCCGGAAACCAAATCTAATGAAACGAAAGAGTATTTTCTATGTTCCGGAACATAAATAGCACGGATTTATAGGCATTCTAAACAAAAATTATGGAAGATAATACCAAAGTCTCCCTGTTTGTGCGCAACAGGAAAAAGCTGGCTGAAAAAATGCTTCCTTCCTCGGCGCTGGTGATTCATTCTGCCGACCAGATGCCGAGGAACGGTGACCAGTTTTTTCCTTTCCGCCAGAGCAGTGATTTTTACTATCTCACGGGTATCAGGCAGGAAAAAAGTATCCTGGTGTTGTGTCCCAACCACCCTAACCGGAGCCGGCAGGAGATGTTATTTATCCTTCCGGCCAATGAAAAAACCGAGGTATGGGAAGGGAGGAAGCTGTCGTTTGAAGAAGCGTCGCGTATTTCGGGTATTTCATCGGCATTTCCGCTGAACCTGTATGAAAGCCGGCTTCATGAAGTGTTGATGCACAGCAGGCACATTTACCTGAACGGGGTGATGCATTACAGGGAACCGGATGGAGTTCTTACCCGTGATGAAAGGATTTCGAGGTTTTTGCTAGAGAAATATCCTCTGCACAGGCCGGAACCGCTGGCTCCGGTCATTTCGGAATTAAGGCTTCAAAAAGAAGAAGAAGAACTGGAATGGATCAGAAAAGCCTGTGCCATTACCTCGGGAATTTTTCACCATTTGCTGAGAGTTATTAAACCCGGAATACCTGAATATGTGATTGAGGCGGATATGACCCGGGAATGCCTTGTAAGGGGAGCGGAAGGACATGCGTTTTTACCTGTGGTAGCATCAGGTGCCAATGCCTGTGTATTACATTACCAGGCAAACAGGGATCTTTGCCGGGACGGAGAGTTGGTGCTGCTGGATTTTGGGGCAGAATACAATCTGTATGCTTCCGATTGCAGCCGGACGGTTCCGGTAAACGGCAGGTTTACGTTGCGGCAGCGTGAATTGTACCGGTCTGTTTTGAAAATTTACCGTGAAGCTGTTTCCCTGCTGGTTCCCGGAGCCACCCTTGAGGAAGTGAACCGGGAATTACAGGCATTTTGGGAAGAGGAACACATCAGGCTGGGTTTGTATACAGGAAAGGATCTGAAAAATCAGGATCCGGCAAGGCCTCTGTACAGAAAGTATTTTCCCCATGGGATTTCGCATTTCCTGGGGCTGGATGTACATGATCCAGGGGGCAGGCACGTTGTTCTGAAAGAGGGCATGGTACTTACCTGTGAGCCGGGCATATATATTCCTGAAGAAGGGGTGGGAATCAGGCTGGAAAACAATTTGTTGATCACCCCTGAAGGAAATGAGAATCTGATGGAAGGGACGGTGATAGAACCGGAGGAAATTGAAAACCTGATGCATATAGACTAAGTAAAACAGGATTAGCCATGGAAAAGAAGCAAATGATCGTAAGTGGACACCGAATCGGATATTTTCAGGCTGGCCGGGGAGAAAAAAATGTGTTGCTGCTGCACGGATACCTGGAATCATCTGAAATATGGGAGGGATTCTGCGGCGCTCTTTCCGGGGAAGTGCGGGTCATTGTGCCCGATTTGCCGGGTCACGGGGATTCCGAAGTTCCCGGCGGGAAACCTTCCATCGACCGTATGTCGGAAATGGTATTTGAATTAATGGATAAGCTGGGGATACAACGGTTTACGGCGGCCGGGCATTCCATGGGGGGCTATGTGGCTCTGGCCATGGCCGGGCAACAGGCTTCCCGGCTGGAGGGGTTCTGTTTGTTTCATTCAACCCCCTTTGCCGATACCGGGGAAAAGAAGCAAAACCGTGAACGGGGAATTGAACTGATCAGACAGGGTAAGAAAAACCGGCTGGTGGGACAGCATGTACCCGGCACGTTTGCTTTGCATCATGAGCAAACGATGCAGAAAACCATAGAAGCCATCAGGGAGCGTGCTCTCAAGATTCCTGACCAGGGGGTGATATATGCGCTGGAAGCCATGAAAAACCGGCCCGACCGGACCCGTACATTAAAGGAACTAAAAATTCCTGTTCTGCTGGTACACGGCAAGCACGACAGGTTTATATCCCTGGAGGTATTTAAAAAAATCCATGCTCTGGTTCCCGGTTCGGTGGCTGTTTTTCTGGGAAATTCCGGCCATATGGGTTTTCTGGAAGAACCACAGGAAGCGGCACAACATTTACTCCGTTTCCTTCGGCAGATAGAGGTTTGAGACCGGTTGCCACATTGTATAAAAAATTAACAGTTTATTGTTGATTTTTGTGTGGAAATTTCCTATCTTTTTTGCACCTAACTGCCACCGGATTTCTGCGAAATTTTTCAGGCGCAGTTTCGCATATTGAAGGCAATATGTGGGATTTATCGGGGGCGGGCAGGGAGAAGGGAATATGCTGGGAGCCCTTCTTTCATGTTAATCTTTTCATAGAATGTGCCTGGAGATGCCCGGTTACCTGCCGGGCATCTTTTTTTTCCGGTTTTACATCATGGTTTCAAGCACTTCTTTTCCTTTCAGAAAAGCCGCATCAATCTGGTGAATAATAGGATAAAAGCCTTCGTTATCGAGGATGTTCCGTGCAATGTATGCTTTTATCTGTGCATGGATTATCTTCCCGCTGATTTGTAGCTCAGACGGTTTTGGTTCGATTCCCTGCCGGCCAGTATAGTTGGTAAAGGCCTGCAGCAGGTTCTGCCTGTTGAGATAAGCATTCAGTTCCTTCCAGTCACTGAACCGGGTAAGTTCATTTCGGTACCGGTCGGTATACTCAAATGCGAACAGGTAAATCAATCCCCGGTTGCTTACTTGCATGAAATAATCGGTAATACCTGTCGTATCGAACGGGACAAACACATCGGGCATAATCCCTCCGCCTCCATACACCACGTTTCCGCCGGGTGTGACATATTTAAGGGAATCGGCAAACCGGATACTGTCCCTAACTGTGAATTCCCCATGGAGATAGCGAGTCTGCCAGTCGTTGTAATATTCCTCGGTTCCGTTGGAGTAAGGTTTTTGAATGCTTCTTCCGGTAGGGGTATAGTACCTGGCGATGGTTAGGCGGAGGGCTGAACCGTCGGCCAGGAGGATGGGTTCCTGAACCAGTCCTTTTCCAAAAGTGCGCCTGCCCACCACCATTCCACGGTCATTATCCTGAATGGCTCCGGCCAGGATTTCGCTGGCAGAAGCGGAAAATTCATCTACCAGCACCACCACTTTCTCGCGCAGGCATATGCCGCCGTGAGTGGCTCTAATTTCCGAGCGGGGACGGGCCCGTCCTTCCGTGTATACAATCATCTTCCCTCCGGAGAGGAACTGGTCGGCAATGTGTGTGGCAGCGTCCATATAACCGCCGCTGTTACCTCTGAGGTCGATGATCAAACCGGTCATTCCCTGTTCTTTCAGTCGGGAAGCGGCATCCATAAATTCATTGAAGGTAGTGCGCGCAAATTTGCTGATCTTAATAAAGCCGGTACTGTCGTTTACCATATAGGCCACGTCCACACTGTAAAGAGGGATCTTGTCGCGGGTAATTTCAAAGGTCAGCTCGTCAGGTACTCCTTTTCTTTTTATGCCCACTTTTACCCGGGTTCCCTGTGGTCCTTTGAGCATGCCCACAATATCGTCCTGATGGATACCGACACCTGCCACCAGCGAATCGTTAATCCGTACAATCCTGTCTCCGGCCAGAATCCCAACCTTATCGGATGGTCCCCCCGGAATGGTGTTGATGATCACTACGGTATCTTCGGGCATATTGAACTGTACTCCGATTCCGTCGAAATTGCCTTCCAGGGGTTCATTTACTGCCTGGAGGTCTTCTGCGGGTATGTATACCGAATGGGGGTCGAGTTCACTGAGCAGGGAAACGATGGTAGATTCTTCGAGGCGACTGATATCCACGCTGTCAACGTATTCCTCGCGTATGTAGTTCAGAATGGTGCTGATCTTGTCGGTGCGTGGATAGATAAACATGGATGGTTTTCTTCCGGGTTTTCCCAGAAGCATTCCAATCAGCACTCCTGCAGCCAGAAAAAGGGCCAGGAGAAGAGGAAGCCAAACCGATATTTTTGAATTTTTCCTGCTCATGTGTTCTGTTCCAGTTCCAGATAAACCACTTCAATATGAGCTCTTCGCAGAATGTCCAACCCTTCCACATTCCGGTAGGTGTCGCAATATACCACTCTTTTGATACCCGACTGGATAATGAGTTTGGAGCATTCCATGCAGGGCGAGGAGGTAACGTACAGGGTAGCGCCTTCGCTGCTGTTGTTCGACTTGGCCACTTTGGTAATGGCATTGGCCTCGGCATGCAGTACATAGGGTTTTGTTACTCCTGCTTCGTCTTCGCACTGGTTTTCAAAACCTGCCGGTGTGCCGTTATATCCGTCGGAAATGATCATCTTGTTTTTTACAATAAGCGCTCCGACTTTTCTTCGCCGGCAGTATGAGTTCTGTGACCAGATACGCGCCATTTCCAGATACCTTCTATCATACTGTTCCTGCTTGTCCCCGTAGGGCCTGTATATAGTATCCTGTTTACTTTTCATTGGTGTAGAAGGAAATAATCTCCAACGGAGAATTCAATGAAGTGCCCAGGACCGGGATCGAACCGGTATGGTATTGCTACCACTGGTGTTTGAGACCAGCGCGTCTACCAATTCCGCCACCTGGGCCTGAACTCAATGAACCTGTCGGTCTGCGAAGATAGGGATTTGTTTTATTAGAACAAAGAAAAAATCATGATGCATTTAACGATCAATCTCCTGATAATTAATACCCAGCAGGGGTAAAGCGGTTGTATAACAGGTCGGCAATACGTAAAAAGTTTTCTACTTTTGAAACGTGCATCATAAACCCCAAAAAATCTATTTGCCATGGAAATAAAACAGGATCACCAAACCGTACTGGCCAATCTGGGAATACGTGATACGAACATGGGCGTATCATCCGGAACCAGGTGGCTGGATTGCCGGGGTGAAACCTCCAGGTCGGTTTCTCCGGTTGACGGCTCTTTGATCGGTGAAGTGAAGAACGGTACCTGGGAGGATTATGAAAAAACGATCAGTCAGGCTCAGGAAGCCTTTTTGCAGTGGCGTCAGTGGCCTGCTCCCAAAAGGGGTGAGGTGGTACGGCAGATCGGGCTGGCATTAAGGAAGTACAAGGCTGATCTGGGTTATCTGGTAACATGGGAAATGGGAAAGATTTATCAGGAGGGTCTCGGAGAAGTGCAGGAAATGATCGATATCTGCGATTTTGCTGTGGGCCAGTCGCGCCTGCTCAGCGGGTTAACCATGCATTCTGAGAGGCCAGGCCACCGGATGTATGAACAGTATCATCCGCTGGGCATTCTGGGACTGATCACCTCATTTAATTTCCCTGTGGCTGTATGGGCTTGGAACGCTATGATCGCTGCGGTGGCGGGGGATGTAATATTCTGGAAGCCCAGCTCAAAAACTCCTCTTACCGCCATTGCCACGATGAATATCATTTCGCGGGTGCTGGAAGAGAATAACGTACCGGAAGGGGTTTTCAACCTGTTCATTGCCAAATCGTCGGTACTGGGTGATCAGTTCCTTGACGACCGGAGGATCCCGCTTTTTTCCGTAACGGGTTCCACGGCAGTGGGGAAACATGTTGGAGGCATCGTTGGAAAAAGACTGGGAAAGGTAATCCTTGAACTGGGAGGAAACAATGCCATCATTGTTTCCGATAAGGCCGATCTGGATATGGCCATTCCTGCCATAGTATTCGGTTCGGTAGGAACAGCCGGGCAACGTTGCACCACAACCCGGCGGCTGATTGTGCAGGAAGGGGTTTACAGCGAAGTGGCCCGCAGGCTGAAAGACGCCTACCGGCAGGTGGCCGGGCGAATTGGCAATCCGCTTGATCCGGAGGTGCTCGTGGGTCCGCTGATCGACCGGTTTGCGGTGGAGAACTTTACCTATGCTCTGGAAGCGGTGAAGAAAGAAGGTGGCCGGATCCTCTTTGGCGGTGAAGTGCTGGAAGGGGAACAATTTCCGGGAGGAAATTATGTGGTTCCCGCCCTGGTAGAAGCTGAAAATCATTACCGCATTGTCCAGGAAGAAACCTTTGCCCCCATCCTGTATCTGATGAAGTACAAAACCCTGGATGAAGCCTTGCAGATGCACAATGATGTGCCGCAGGGATTGTCTTCGGCTATCTTTACACTTGACCTGAGGGAAGCCGAACGTTTTCTTTCAGAAGCAGGATCTGATTGCGGGATTGCCAATGTCAATATCGGAACATCCGGGGCGGAAATTGGCGGGGCTTTTGGAGGAGAGAAAGATACGGGTGGCGGACGTGAATCGGGATCCGATGCCTGGAAAGCCTATATGCGCCGGCAAACCAATACCATTAATTACAGCACCGACCTGCCTCTGGCTCAGGGTATTAAATTTGATATCTGAGAGTGTGATTGCGGGAGTGACGGCCGATTGCACGGTATCTGTTAACCGGCGTTTGAGAGCAGCTTCTTTTTAGCCAGGGTTCGTGCGGCTGATGCGATGCTATCCGTATCGAAACCGCACTCATGTTGCAATTCCTTCCGGGTGCCGTGTTCAATAAAACGGTCGGGAATACCCAGCCGCATGACCTGAACAGACAGGCCTTTGTCATTATAATATTCCATTACGGCTGATCCGAATCCGCCCTGTATGCAACCGTCCTCCACGGTGATCACATCGTTGAATTTCCTGGCTACCGTATCCAGTATACGGGTATCGAGAGGTTTGACAAAGCGCATGTCGTAATGCAGAACCTGAATGTTGTCTTTTTCCAGTTGTCGGGAGGCTTCTGCCACCATATTCCCTGCATGGCCGATGGAAAGAATAGCCACGTCGGTCCCCTCACGGATCAAACGCCCCGTGCCCGGTTTGATTTCAGAAAATGCCTGCTTCCAGTCGGGAATGACGCCATTCCCTCGCGGATACCGGATGGAAAAAGTCCCATATTTTCCCAGTTGGGCCGTATACATCAGATTGCGCAGTTCCACTTCATCCATGGGAGCTGACACGGTCATTCCGGGAATAATCCGCATGAATGCCAGATCAAAGGCTCCGTGGTGGGTAGCGCCGTCATCCCCCACCAGACCGCCCCGGTCGAGGCAAAATACCACGGGCAGTTTTTGCAGGGCCACATCGTGGATGACCTGGTCATAGGCCCGTTGTATGAAGGTAGAGTATATATTGCAGAACGGGATCATGCCCTGGGTGGCCAGACCGGCTGAAAAGGTAACGGCATGCTGTTCACAGATCCCCACATCGAAAGCACGCTGGGGATATTTTTTCATCATGAGATTCAGGGAACATCCCGTGGGCATGGCGGGGGTAATACCCACCACACGGTTGTTCATTTCTGCCAGCTCAATGAGGGTATGGCCGAAAACATCCTGGTAGCGGGGAGGAAGATTTTTACCGGAAGAAACATGGAAAATTTTCCCGGTTTTTTTGTCGAATATGCCGGGGGCGTGGAAAGCTGTCTGGTTTTCTTCAGCGAAGCGGTATCCTTTACCTTTTTTTGTGAGTATATGCAGCAGTTTGGGTCCTTTGATCTTTTTCAGGTCGCGCAGGATCTGGGTAAGATGGATCACATCGTGACCGTCGACAGGGCCGAAATACCTGAAATTCAGAGATTCAAAAAGGTTACTGTGCCGCAGGAGGGTGGTTTTCAAACCGGCTTCCAATTTGCTGGCCAGATCTCTGGTATGCGGGGCGATCTTGCTGAGTTTTCCCAGCATATTCCATATCTCATCCTTGAACCGGTTATAGGTGGGCGAGGTGGTGATATCTACCAGGTATTCTTTCAGCGCTCCCACATTGGCATCAATGGCAATGTTGTTGTCGTTCAGAATGACCAGCATGTCGGGTTTCAGATCGCCGGCGTTGTTCAGCCCTTCGAAAGCCAAACCAGCGTTCATGGCACCGTCGCCGATCACGGCCACCACCTGACGGGGGTTATTAAAATAACGCTGATTGGCAACGGCCATACCCAGGGCAGCTGAAATACTGGTGGAGGAATGACCCACCCCGAAAGCATCGTATTCACTCTCGGATGGTTTCGGGAATCCGCTGATACCCCTGTATTTCCTGTTGGTATGAAAAACTTTTTTCCTTCCGGTCAGGATTTTGTGTCCGTAGGCCTGATGGCCTACATCCCAGATGATTTGATCATCCGGGGTATTGTATACATAATGCAGGGCCACTGTGAGTTCCACTACTCCGAGGCTGGCGCCGAAATGGCCCGGGTTGGAAGAAACCACATCAATGATAAACTCTCTGAGTTCATCACATAGCCGGGGAAGGTCGGTTTCCTTCAGTCTTCTTAGATCATCAGGAAATTCAATCCCGGCGAGCAAATTATGTTCCGGTTCATCCATTTATTCAAATACAAATATAATATTATTTTGAATGCAGGATTTCTGTTTACGGAGAGCAAAGTCAAATCACGAAATTCCGCCATTGTTGTTATATTTGATCCGTAAGAAATACCAAGCAAGAACCATGAAACGAAGGAACATTTTACTCGTTTTCCCGGTAACCGCATTACTGGTCTTTGCCTGTGTGCCTGCCAAACAGTTCCGTGACCTGGAAACCGGTTACCAGGAATGTATGGATGAGGTGGAACAACTGAAAATTGAAAATCAGCAGTATGCCAGGGAGAACACCGAATACAAGGCTTCTGTGGATAAGCTGGGAAGGCAGATTCAACAGCTGGTTTCCGACAGTATGGAACGTTATAAGGTCTGGAAGGACCTGAAGGCAGACTACAACCGGTTGAGTCGTGATTATAATAATCTGCAGCAGGCACAGGAAGCCATGATCAAGGGGAATGTCAAGGAAACCGGCCGATTGCTCAGAGAGTTGCAATCGGCCCAGGAAACGCTGCAGGAGAAAGAAGACGAACTGCGTTTGTTGCAGGCTTCACTTCAGAAAGAAAGGACCCAGCTTGATGAAATGCAGTTCGAATTGCAGGAACAGAATGCCCGGTTGATAGAATTACAGGAGGTGCTGGCCCGCAAGGATTCAGCTGTGGCTTCTCTCAGGCGAAAAGTATCCACCGCCCTGCTCGGATATGAGAAGGAGGGTTTGTCGGTGGATATCAGAAATGGCAAAGTTTATGTTTCGCTCGAGGAAAAACTGCTGTTCGAGTCGGGCAGTTATTCGGTTGATCCCAGGGGCCGTGAAGCTCTCAGAAAGCTGGCCAGGGTGCTGGAGCAGAACCCGGATATCAACATCATGATAGAAGGACATACCGATGATGTGCCTTATATTCCGAAAGGGGGAATAGAAGACAACTGGGATCTGAGCGTAAAACGGGCCACTTCCATTGTCAGGATCCTTCTGGACGGAACCACCATCGATCCAAAAAGGTTGACTGCTGCGGGCAGGGGGCCCACCATGCCGGTTGATCCGGCCAAAACTCCGGAAGCCCGGCAGAAAAACCGGAGGACAGAAATTATTCTGACCCCTAAACTGGATGAAATCCTTGAAATACTGGAAACCAACTAACAGGGTATTCCGGCGGAACAGATGAACACATTACGGGTAAAAACCGGTTGGTTGCGGGTATTGACCTTCCGGAAGTGTTGGAATGCCTTCCTGGTTTATTTATCCTATGTTATTTCCCTGTTTTTGAAAAAGGCCGTTGTATGGGGTTCACCGGTCAGTATCTCGGTAGAGCCCACCAACCGATGCAATTTACACTGCCCGGAGTGTGAATTGGGTTCGGGTCGGTTGAGGCGGCAAAAGGGCAACATTTCACTCGATCTATTTAAAAAGCTGGTTGATGAGAACCGGAATATTTTGGTCTGGATGAATCTCTGTTTTCAGGGCGAGCCATATCTGCATCCACAGTTACCGGCAATGATCAGCTATGCTTCCCGCGCAGGGATCTATACCATGGTCGCTACCAACGGCCATTTTCTGAACGGTCACTCGGCCATGGAAACGGTAAAATCAGGGCTCGGACTGTTGCTGGTGAGCGTGGATGGAACCGATCAGGCAACATACGAAAAATACCGGAGGGGAGGGAATCTGAGCCGGGTGCTCGGCGGAGTGAGGGAGGTTGTCCGGGTGAAGAAAGCGCTAAACGCCGGTCATCCGGATGTGGTGATCCAGTTTCTGGTGACGTCTGTCAATGAGCATCAGGTGGACGATATCCGGAGGCTGGGGAATGAACTGGGAGCAGATGATGTATGGGTCAAAACCGCCCAGGTGGGCCTTTCGGAAAATCCTGTATCGTGGATCCCCCGCCAGGAGTGTTATTCCAGATATACGTATGAAGACCGTCAACTCAAACTGAAGAACCGGTTCAGGAACCGTTGCCTGAGAATATGGACCACGGCGGTGGTTATGTGGGATGGGAACCTGGTTCCCTGCTGTTTTGACAAGGATGCCGCCTACAGGATGGGGGATGTTGCCAAAAACGGGCTCAGAACATGCTGGAAACAGAAGGATTTTATGGATTTCAGGGCTCGTGTACTGAAAGGGCGGAGCGGGATTAATATGTGCAGGAATTGTACGGAAGGTCTCAAATTGACAAAAAAAAACCGGCACTTTCCGGCTGCCGGTGGTCGGATGGAGGTCAGAGAACGGGTCAGATGGTCATGATCTCCTGTTCTTTCGATTCAACCAGTTCATCCACTTTCTTTACATGTTCGTCGGTCAGTTCCTGTACCTTTTCTTCTGCAGCCTTTTCTGCATCTTCGGCCAGGCCTTCCTTCAGAAGTTTTTTCAGCTCATCGTTGGTTTGCTTCCGGGTGTTCCTGATGCTGATCTTGGCGTTCTCCCCTTCGGCTTTTACCTGTTTAACCAGTTGCACCCGTCTTTCCTCGGTCAGGGCCGGGATATTGATCCGGATGACCTCGCCGTTGTTCATGGGGGTCAGACCGATATTGGCTGCCAGAATAGCTTTCTCAATGGGACCCAGCATGGTTTTTTCCCAGGGCATGATGAGGATGGTTTTGGCATCGGGAGTATTGATATTCGAGACCTGGTTGAGGGGAGTAAGGACTCCGTAATAATCCACTTTGATCCCGTCGAGGAGGGATGGATTGGCTTTTCCGGCTCGTATCCTTACCAGTTCATGTTCCAGGTGGCTGATGGCCTTGCTCATTCTTTCCTCAGCGTCTTCGAGGTACAGGCTGACTTCTTCTTCCATGACGGATTGGGTTTGATGAACGGATTTAAAAATATTCAATTTTTAATGAATGTACCAACATTTTTCCCCAAAATAATATCCTGCAGGTTTTCCGGCCGGTTCATATTGAAAACGATGACCGGAAGATTGTTTTCCCGGCACAGGGTAAAAGCGGTCAGATCCATGATTTTTAATTTTTTTTCATAGGCCTCGCTGAAGGTGATTGTTTCATACAGAACAGCCCCGGGGTCTTTTTCCGGATCGGACGAATACACCCCGTCAACCCTGGTTCCCTTGAGCAGCACCTCTGCTTCCATCTCCACGGCTCTTAATGCTGCGGTAGTATCAGTGGTAAAATACGGATTTCCTGTTCCGAAGCTGAATATGACCACCTGGCCGGAAGCAAGTGCTTCCAGGCACCGGGTTTTGGAAAATCTTTCCCCTACCGATTCGATGGTGACTGCGGTTAAATGTTTGCAGGGGATTTTTCTTTCATTCAGGGCCGACTGGATGGCCAGGGCATTGATTACGGTGGCCAGCATACCCATCTGATCGCCGTAATAGCGGTCAAATCCCCGGGTGGTTCCCTGTCGGCCCCTGAAAACATTACCCCCTCCGATAACGATCCCTGTTTCCACCCCCATGGAGTGAAGGGATGCGATGCTGCTGGCAAAGGAATGCAGAATGGTCGGGTCAATCCCGGAAGATTGCCTGCCGGTCAGCGACTCTCCACTGAGTTTGAGCAGGATCCTTTTGTATTTCATGGAACGGAAATTTGGCATGAAAATAAGAAAAAAGACCGTGGAAAAACAAAAAAGGCCTCCCGGTTTTACGGAAGGCCTATGACAGGGATGATTCAGGTTGATCAGTCACGCAATGAATAACGCAGAAATCCGGACACTGTCAGCTGGGGATTCACTTCTTTCAGGTATTGTCCCACGCTTTTTTTATTTTCCTTGATGAAATCCTGATTGAGCAGGGTATTTTCTTTCAGGAATTTCTGCAATTTACCTTCCGTGATCCTTTCCAGAATTTCATCGGGTTTGCCGACATTTTTTGGATCGTTTTTGGTTTGGTCCCTGGCTATTTCCCTTTCCTTTTCAAGGATCTCATGAGCCACATCCGATTTATCGACGGCCACGGGATTCATGGCTGCCACCTGCATGGCCACATCCTTTCCCACCTGTTTGTCAACATCCTTCTGATTCAGTCCCACCAGGGTAGCCAGTTTGTTCCCGGGATGAATATATGCCGTAACCTGCGGAGCAGTGAGGTGATCATAGAAGGAGAGCTCAATTTTCTCCCCGATAATTCCTATTTGCTGCACCACCACTTCTTCAACAGTTGCCTGTTTGAAGGGAAGTTTCTTCAGTTCTTCCAGATCAGCGGGTTGTTTTTCTATGGCGAGGTCGAGAATCTGACCGGCAAGATTTACAAAATCATCGTTTTTTGCCACAAAATCCGTTTCGCAGTTCAGTGCCACCATAGCTCCGTGTTGTGCATCAAATGATACTTTTGCCAGTACCACTCCTTCCGATGCCTCATGGTCGGCCCGCTTGGTAGCTACAGCCTGTCCTTTTTTACGGATGATTTCTACTGCTTTTTCAAAGTCGCCGGCAGCTTCCTGAAGGGCTTTCTTACAGTCCATCATACCTGCGCCGGTCATTTTTCTGAGTTTGCTGACATCAGCAGCGGAAATTTCTCCCATGATATTTTTTATTTTAATGTTTATCGTTTATTGTTCTTATTTTCTTCCTCCTCCTCCTCATGGTGATCCGTTACTTTCCCCTCTTCCTGGTCATCATCTTCCGGTTCATTCATATCTTCCGTGTCATCATCATCATCATCATCTTCTACCCCAAGCTCTTCTTCCTCATCTTCTTCCACCACTGTTTTCACCACTCTTTTTCTGGCGGGTTTAACGGGAGATTTTTCTTCCGTATCTTCCTGTTCTTCTTCCTCCATGTCATCCTTTCCGGATTTCGGTTTGCCCGGTGCTTTCTGGCCTCTGGCAACTGTTTCCTTGTCTTTTTCTCTTTCGAGTTTTCTTTCTTCCAGACCTTCTTCAATGGCTTTGCAAACGATATCGACTATAAGGGCAATGGATTTGGAGGCATCGTCGTTTGCCGGTATGGGGTAATCGATATTGGTTGGATCGGAATTGGTGTCGACCATGGCGAACACCGGAATATTCAACCGGTTTGCTTCGCGGACGGCAATATATTCTTTCATGACATCCACCACAAAAAGAGCGGCCGGAAGCCGGGTAAGATCGGCAATGCTTCCCAGGTTTTTTTCCAGCTTGGCCCGTTGACGTGCCACCTGCAGCCGTTCTCTTTTTGACATGGTTTCAAGGGTTCCATCGGTGGCCATCTTGTCAATGGACGACATTTTTTTCACTGCCTTTCTGATGGTGGGAAAGTTGGTAAGCATTCCTCCCGGCCAGCGTTCCGTAACATAAGGCATGTTAATGGCCTTGACCTTTTCAGAAACCAGTTCCTTGGCCTGTTTCTTGGTGGCCACAAAGAGTATTTTCCTGCCCGATTTGGCAATTTGCTTCAGGGCTGCTGAAGCTTCCTCCAGTTTGACAAGGGTTTTTTCCAGATCGATAATATGGATTCCATTGCGCTCCATGAAGATATAGGGGGCCATCGCAGGATTCCATTTTCTTTTCAGATGCCCGAAGTGTACTCCAGCATCCAGCAATTCTTTTACTGTGGTTCTTGGCATGATGTTATTTTTAATTGTTTACCTTCTGTTTGTCAATTACCGGGTAGCCCTATATCCGGAGTCCCGGTAATTTAGATACTAAACAATCCCTTCAGGTTTTAACGCTTGCTGAACTGGAAGCGCTTGCGGGCTTTTGGCTGTCCGGGTTTCTTTCGCTCCACTTCCCGGGGGTCGCGGGTGAGGAAACCCTGGGCCTTCAGGGCTGGTTTGTCGTCCGGATTTATTTTTACAAGTGCCCGGGCAATGGCCAGTCTGAGAGCTTCGGCCTGCCCGTTAAACCCTCCTCCGCTGAGATTGACACGGATATCGTATTTTGCTTCAGCTTCTAAAAGTGACAGGGGTTGCTTCACAACGTAATGCAACTGCGGGGTGGGAAAATAATCCTTTAATTCGCGGTTGTTGATCAGGATCTGTCCTTTTCCTTCACTGACAAAAATCCTGGCTATGGCAGATTTCCTGCGGCCTATGGCATTAACGATTTCCATGTGCACTATTTAATTTCATTCAGGTTAATTTGTTTGGGCTGCTGAGCTTCATGGGGATGTTCCGACCCGGTATAGACAAACAGATTACGGAACAAGGCACGCCCCAGCCTGTTTTTTGGTAACATCCTGCGAACAGCTTCTTCCACAAGGGATTCGGGTTTGCGGGCAAAACGTTCTTTTGGAGATGTTCTTTTTTGTCCTCCCGGGAAACCGGAATGGGTGAAATGCCGGCGGTTGGAAAATTTATTTCCGGTCAGCCTCACTTTTTCGGCATTGATCACAATCACCTGGTCGCCGCAATCGACATGAGGTGTGAAGTTGGTTTTATGCTTTCCACGAAGCATTTTTGCCACCCCTGAGGCCAGTCTTCCCAGCACCTGGTCACTGGCATCAACCACTACCCACTCTTTCTGAACCGTGGTTTTGTTTGCCGATATGGTTTTGTAACTTAATGTATCCACTTTTCTCCCTAACTTTGTAAAAGACACTCAGTTATAATTCTGATTTTCAGAATATGGACTGCAAAAATACAAAGATTTTTGATAATCCAATAATATTTGATCTATTTTTGCCCATGCCATGCAAGGAGTAAAACACATGAGCCGGGCGGAAAAAAGAAGGTATTATTCCATTTTATACCTGGGGTTGCTCTGTATTCTGGCTATCAGTTTGCCTCTTTCGGAATTTGGATTGAGTCTGGCACTGATCATTTTGTTCCTGGCCTGGCTGATTCTTGGTGACCATACAAAAACACTTGACCGTTTGCGAAAACGGGAAAGTATCTGGTGGATAGGTCTAATATACCTTATTCATCTGGCAGGAATGATCTATTCAAAAGATATGGTATACGGATGGCATGACCTGCGCATCAAGCTTCCCCTGGTAGTCCTTCCGCTTGTAATGGGAACTTCCGATCCTCTGGGGAGGAAGGAATTTCACCTGGTCCTGCGTTTTTTTTTGACCGGTGTACTGATTGCTACCCTGGCCGGTACCCTGGCGGTGCTGAGGAGTGAAACGGCTGCCTTGCCGGATCCGCGTATGCTATCGCCCTTTGTTTCCCATATTCGTCTCTCTCTTTTTTTAAATTTATCGGTCTTTATTCTGTTATTCCGGTTGTTTGACGTATCGGTGAGAGGGTGGTGGAAAAAAGCCGGGCTGGTGATCCTGATCATATGGTTCATGTTTTTTTTGGGAGTACTCAGATCACTGACCGGCTGGGCAGTGTTTTTGATTGGGATTGTTTTTATCGGTTGCCGGTATGTGTATCTAAGCAGAAGTCTTTTACCAGGGCTTTTTGTTGCTACGGCTCTAATCACCATGGTATTGGTTATTGCTTCCTTTGCAGTAAGAAGTGTTGCCAGGTTCTATCATACGGATGATATTCATATTGAGGCACTGGATAAATATACCAGTCTGGGGAATCTCTATTTTCATGACCCGGCAAACAGGCAGGTGGAGAACGGACATTATACCTGGTTGTATGTATCAGAGCCGGAAATGGAAAAGACGTGGAATCAGGTGAGTGAAATTCCTTATGACAGTCTTGACAGAAAAGGTCAGGAAATCCGGTTTACTCTGATCAGGTACCTTACTTCAAAGGGTTTGAGAAAGGATGCTGAAGGGGTGAATCAATTGTCTGACACAGATATCCGTGCCGTGGAGCAGGGATTGACCAATGTGCTTTTTCTTAAAAAGTGGAACCCGTATACCCGGTTGTATGAGTTGATCTGGGAGATTGATTTTTATCTGAAAGGAGGAAATCCCAGCGGGCATTCCGTTACACAACGCATGGAATACTGGAAAACAGGCTGGCGAATATGGAAAGCCCACCCATTAATCGGTATTGGTACGGGAGATGTTCAGAGGGCTTTCGAACAGCAGTATCGCCAGGACCATACCCGCCTTTCTCCCGAATGGCGGTTACGTGCCCATAATCAATACCTGACGTTCCTTCTGACTTTCGGTATAGCAGGATTTCTGTTGATTATAGCTGCCATGGGAAGGTTTGTATATCTGGAAAGGAGGAAACTGGATTATTTTTCCCTCGTGTTTGTTTTGGTTGCGGGATTATCCATGGTAAATGAAGATACTCTGGAAACGCATACGGGAATGTGTTTTTTTGCATTTTTTTTAAGTTTGTTGTTTTTAGCCAGAAAAGAAAAATATGAAAAAATCAAGGGAAGAAATAATGCGGGAAGCCGTCAGGCTGTCGGTTGAGAATGTACGGAACCACGGAGGTCCTTTCGGGGCTGTCATTGCCCGGGACGGGCAGATCATTTCAAAAGGTGTGAACGAAGTGCTTGGTACCCATGATCCAACTGCCCATGCGGAAATTCAGGCAATCAGAGGTGCCAGTAAGATACTCGACACACCCGAGTTGAAAGACTGTGAAATTTATTGCAGTTGCGAGCCCTGTCCCATGTGCCTGGGGGCAATTTACTGGGCCGGGATAAGGAAAATTTACTATGCTGCTTCTAGGGAAGATGCGGAAAGGGCGGGTTTCAGGGATAATTATATCTACCATGAAATGTCGCTTCCGCCGGAAAAACGAAACCTTCCGGCGGAACAGATGATGCAGGAAGAAGCCGGAGAGGCTTTCAGGGCCTGGCTGGACTGGGAGGAACGGATTGAATACTGAACAGGATGAAGAAAAGACTGGATCGTGAGTTTTTCGAAAGGGATGTTCTTGAGGTGGCGGCCAGACTGCCGGGTAAATTCCTTGTCAGAAAATATCCTGATGGCCGGATAGAGCAATTTATGATCACCGAAGTGGAAGCATACCGGGGGGAAGAGGACATGGCCTGTCATGCCAGTAAGGGTCGTACTCCCCGGAACCAGATCATGTACGAACGGGGAGGGTTGTTGTATATTTATCTTATATACGGAATTCACTGGATGCTCAATATTGTAACAGGTAAAGCAGGCCAACCTCAGGCCGTCCTGATACGTGGTCTGGAAGGACTAAACGGACCGGGAAGGCTGACACGCCGCCTGGATATCGACAGGGCTTTTCTGGGGGAAGATCTGTGCCGGTCTGAGAGCATATGGCTGACGGAAGGAGTTAATTCTTTTAAAATTATAACAGCGCCACGCATTGGCATTGACTATGCCGGAGAATACTGGAAAAACATGCCCTGGAGGTTTTTTGTTGAAAAAACAAGTGGATGAGAAGATTTTTTGTTTTCCTTGGAATGGTCTTGCTCTGGACTGTGCCCGCAAAAGCACAGTGGGATAACCGGGTATTCCTGAATGAACCTGCTTTTCCCGATACCGTTGCCGGGAATCTGTTTCTTGGAGTGGATCATTTGTTTTATTTCCGGAATAACGAATATTTCAATCCTTTTGCCGACGGGTATACTCTTACAGGGCACCATTTATTTCCCTCATTGATTTATCTTCCGGGGAAAGATGTGTCTCTGCATGCAGGTTTTTTCATGAATCAGGAGTTTGGGAAATCAGGTAATCCGGGAATTTATCCTGTGGTGGGTGTCAGGTTTAAGAAATGGGGACTGGAAACGCTGCTAGGCAGGATCAACGGGAATCATTTTCACCGTCTGCCCCAGCCGGTATATTCATTTGAAAGATCATTGACCGATCCTCTTGAATTCGGCATGCAGTCGATCGTATCAAAAGAAAACCTGTTTATTGACACCTGGATCCACTGGGAGCAGATGATAGAAAGATACGATGATGAACAGGAAAAAATATGGGGTGGTTTTCATGGGATTTGGTCGCCTGTGAACACCGGGCGTACCAGATTACATGTATCCATGCTGGTTACGGCTTTTCATTATGGCGGGCAGATCGATATTTCCGGACTGCCGGTATATACCTTATGGAATGCTGCGGCGGGAGCCGGATATACTCTGATGAGCCGGCATTCTGAGCGGATTACTTCTGCAGGGTTGGAAACCCAGTTACATCTGAGCCACCAGGCCAGCGAAGGGGGAATCAATCCTTTTGGGAAAGGATGGGGCCTGTACATGGAAGCGTTTGTAAATACTGTGGTGGTTGATGGGGCACTATCATACTGGAAAGGGGACTCCTATTATGCCGAATTTGGTGATCCCCTGTTTTCTTCAGTGAGCCGGAAGGTGAACCGTGAGGGATATACGGAGAAAAAAAGAGATCTTTTTGTTCTCCGGCTCAAGAAAGATATCCGGATAATGGACGGGTTCTGGTTGTCGATCAGGTTTGAGCCTTTCTGGGATAGCCGGTACGGGGTTGATTTCAGTCACGGAGTATACCTTCATTACACAGGGTGCTTTTCCCTTCTGCGTAAAAAATTGTAAGGAAGCAGGTATGGGCATCTGATGCGGTTTCATCTTTTTTTTCGTTCTTTGTTCCTGAACAATTTGAAAAATATGGATCGTTACAAATTATTCAATTCATTGACAGGATGGTTTGTTTTCACGGTGGCGGCAGTATTGTATCTTACCACCATGGAGCCCACAACCAGTTTCTGGGATTGCGGTGAATTTATAGGAGCCGCTTATAAGCTGCAGGTGGGCCATCCTCCCGGAGCGCCCTTTTTTCTATTGCTGGGCCGGCTTTTCAGTTTGTTTGCCGGTGATCCTTCCCGGGTAGCCATGATGATCAATGCCCTGTCGGCGCTGGCAAGTGCCCTGACCATTCTGTTCCTTTTCTGGACCATTACCCATTTGATGAAAAAGATCCTGCTGACAAATACCAGAATCACTACCGGTCGCATGATTGCCGTTCTCGGATCAGGTTTGATCGGTTCGCTGGCCTACTCTTTTTCAGATACTTTCTGGTTTTCGGCCGTAGAAGGAGAAGTATATGCCCTTTCGTCACTTTTTACTGCCGTTGTATTCTGGGCCATTCTGAAATGGGAAGAAAGAGCAGACGAACCGTCCTCCAGCAGATGGCTTTTGCTGATTGCCTATCTGATAGGGCTATCCGTTGGAGTTCACCTGCTGAACCTTCTGGCCATTCCGGCCATTGCCATGGTATATTATTTCAGGAAATACAAACCATCCCGGAATGGTATTGTGATTGCCCTGCTGGTGTCTATGATTATTCTGGGATTTATGATCTACTTTTTAATTCCGGGATTTGTGAAAGTTGCTTCCTGGTTTGAATTGCTGTTTGTTAACGGACTTTCCCTCCCTTACCATTCCGGGGTGATTTTTTACCTTATCCTTGTGATCTTTCTGATTGCAGCCGGATTGTATTATACACACATCAAAGGGAAAGTGACGGCAAACACTGTCCTGCTGGCATTTACGGTGGTGTTGATAGGATATTCTTCCTATGCCATGATCATTATCCGGTCATCGGCCAATCCACCTATGGACCAGAATAATCCCCAGAATGTTTTTTCCCTGCTGAAATATTTGAACAGAGAACAATATCAGGCATCTCCACTGTTGAAGGGTCCGTATTACAATGCTCCGGTTATCGATGTGAAGGAAGGGAAACCGACCTATGTGCAGGAAGACGGTCGGTATGTCATAGCAGCGCGTGATCCCGAATATGTTTATGACCCCCGGTTTGTGACCATTTTTCCCAGAATGTGGTCGAGAAATGAAGACCAGCATATTCAGGATTACAAAGACTGGGGAAAGGTCAAAGGAGAAAGAATCACCGTGCAGGGTTATTCCGAGGGAAATGATGTGCTGGTGAAACCTACTTTTGGAGAAAATCTGAGGTTCTTTTTCCGGTACCAGCTGGGGCATATGTATTTCAGATACTTTATGTGGAATTTCAGCGGACGGCAAAACGATATACAGGGGCACGGGAATGTGCTTGACGGGAACTGGATCAGTGGTATTCCATTTGTTGATAATCCCAGACTGGGACCTCAGGAAGATCTTCCGGAAACATACAGAAATAATCCTGCCCGTAACAGATATTACATGTTGCCCCTGCTGCTGGGCATTCTGGGAATGGTGTTCCTGTACCGGAAGAATGTAAAAGATTTCTGGGTCATCATGTTGCTCTTCCTGATGACCGGTGTGGCTATTGTAATTTATCTGAATCAGTGGCCCCATCAGCCCAGGGAAAGAGATTATGCTTATGCAGGTTCTTTCTACGCTTTTTCAGTCTGGATTGGTATGAGTGCAGGATACCTGTATATGTTCGGATCGAAATTTTTAAAAGAAATACCGGCTGCTGTGATGGCCCTGATCCTTCCGTTACCGGTACCGCTGCTTATGTTCTCAGAGAATTATGATGACCATAACCGGGCGAAACGATATAGTGCGCGTGATTTTGCAGCTAATTACCTCAATTCATGCGATCAAAATGCCATATTATTTACCAACGGGGATAATGATACCTTCCCCCTGTGGTATGTTCAGGATGTGGAAGGGATCCGGACGGATGTGAGGGTAGTGAACCTGAGCTATTTGGGGGCCGACTGGTATATTACCCAGATGAAAGTCTGGGCGTATGATTCTCCCCCCGTACCTTTTTCCCTTGAAGAAAAACAATACAGGAAAGGAACACGTGATATTGTGCTGATCCAGGAAAGCGAAAGGCTTCGGGGTTTCCAGGATATCAACCAGGTATTCGATTTCATTGCCAGTGATGATCCCCGCACACAGACCACTTCACCCTTTATGCGTGGGGAACACCTGCATTTTTCTCCCACCGGAAAGTTGAGAATACCGGTGGATACGGTAAAGGTGCTGCAAAACGGGACCGTTTCAACCAATGCCCGGGAGGAGGTTCTACCCTATCTCGATTGGGAAATCAACAGGAACATGTTGTACAAAAATGATCTGATGATCCTTGACCTGATGGCTACTAACCGGTGGGAACGGCCGGTATATTTTGCCGTTACCGTTCCCCGCAGTTCTTACCTGGGTCTTGAACCATTCTTTCAACTGGATGGTCTGGCTTACCGGGTTGTTCCCATTCTGACAGAGACCGGAGGAGCTGAGCTGGGAAGAATTGAAACATCGGTGATGTATGAGAATATCATGGAAAAATTCAGATGGGGAGGAGTAACCGATCCGGATGTATACCTTGATGAGAATAACCTTCGAATGTTGTCCAATTTCAGATACCATTTCAACCGCCTTGCGGAAGAATTAATAAAAGAGGAAAAACTGGATTCGGCACGGAGGGTTATGGACAGAGCCCTGGAGCTGTTCCCAAATGAACGGGTCCCCTATAACTATTTCAGCCTGAGAACAGTTGAGAATCTCTATAAGCTGAATGACAAAGAAAGGGCCGAGGCCATGCTGCGTGCAATGGTGCAGATGTTCGACGAGGAAGTCAGATACATTCTCAGGCTTGACCGTGACAAGCAGAATTCCGTGCTGGATATTTTGCAGCTGGACATGCACATTTTACAGCAACTGACATCCATTGTCACACAATACGGGGATGAGCAGTTAAGGGCAGAAATACTTGACACGTTTCAGCATCTCATAAACCTTTATAATATCACACCTTGAGGGTGATAAGCCGTTCACCGGTATTGATGAGGAAGCTTTTTCCCGGAGTGGTGTGGAATCTGCCCGGGAACCGGAAGGAAATACTTCTGACTTTTGACGACGGTCCCGTGCCCGTGGCGACGGAATGGATACTCGACAGTTTGAGAGATTACCGGCTTAAAGCCCTGTTTTTCTGCCTTGGGGAAAGGGTGGAACAACATCCGGAGTTGTTCTACAGGATCATAGAGGAAGGACACAGGGTGGGGAATCATACATACAACCATCCCGACGGATGGAAAACTTCCAAAAAGAAGTATTTGGAGAATGTGGAGAAAGGGAATTCCATAATACACGGGAATTTGTTCAGGCCACCCTATGGAAGGTTGACGCCCCAACAGTATGTCCGGCTCAGAAAGACCTGGAGGATTATCATGTGGTCCTGGCTGGTATATGATTTCAATAATCAGGCCAGTGAAAGGAAATTGTGGGAAAAGCTGGAGTTGCATTTAAGTGAAGGGGGAATATTTGTGTTCCACGATGCACCATATAAAAATAAGGAACGGCGCGAATTGCTGGAGAAAACCTTTCAGGAGATAAAAAAAACCGGACGGTATTTTTCAGGCAATGATTTTCCTTAACTTGCCTGTGTATGCATCCGGGCAACCGGAATCCGGTAGGACGATCATTTCCGGCCACAAAAAAAACGAATACCCTGGTATGGCAAGTTCTGTTCAATACAGGAAAATACTGCTGATAACCACCTATACTTATCCCGATTTTTCAGGAAGCGGGAGAAATGCATTTTATTTTGCCAGGTTTCTTGCGGATGAAGGGCATCCGGTTGCCATTCTTACTTTTAACAGGAATATGGAGCGTAAAGGAACAGAAGCGGTGGAAGGTGTTTCCATTCACCGAATTCCCTATTTTCCTGTAAACGTGTTCAGTAAGGTGCTGTCTTTGCTCACCATATTACCCAACTATATTTATTATGTATTCCGGAACGATATCCTGGTGGTGTATGGGACAAGGATCCCCGCCTATGAAACAATCCTTTTGTTGGGCCGATTCATGAAGAAAAGAGTGATATTCCGCCCTCTGTTGCCGGGGGTGGATGATCTGTATTCACTGATGGAGGGGAGGAGGAAAATGCTCCGGATGTTATACAGGTTGTTATTCAGGGGAGTGAATGTGTATTTTTCTATCAACCGGCAATTTGCCAAAGCATACCGGCAATATTTCCCGGATTCAGGGAAATGTGTTGAGGGTGTGCAGGGGGTGGATACAGACCGTTTCAAACCGGCTGATGAAGTTGAAAGGAAACGTTTGCGTCAGCAGCTGAACATTCCCGGAGATATCCTTGTCCTGGTTTCTGCAGGTTTTGTGATACCCCGCAAAGGTTACCGGGAAATTATTATGGCTCTGGAGAAGGTGGGAATACCGTTCCTGTATATTGTTGCGGGAGAATACCGTTTCCGTGAACACCATTTTTTGCGGAATAACCGGGAATGGGCTCAGGATACGGTTGATATGGGGAATAAAATACTGGGAGACCGTATCCGGTTTGCTGGAGAAATTGAACAGGTGGCCGATTACCTGAGAGCTTCGGACCTGTTCATACATTCTGCCGAAAAGGAAGGGTTTCCTAATGCTTTGCTGGAAGCAATGTCGTGCGGCCTCTGTTCCCTGGTAAGAAAATTTCCAGGGTTGGATGAAACTTTCTGCCGCTATGACCAGAATATGATCATATATGAAGAAGCAGGCCAGTTGCCAGGATTGATAGAAAAGTTCGGGAGCAACAAACAGGAACGGGATAGAATAGGAAAAAATGCCGTAAAGATGATCCATGAAAGGGGGAGTTTTCAATGGGTGCTGGAGCACGTATTATTATGACATATTGGGATAAAACCTATGTCTGAACGAGGAAATATCAAAGTGTTGTATCTGATACAGTTGCCGCCACCTGTGCACGGAGTGAGTCTGACAAACCGGTTTGTATACACCAGTGAGGTGATCAATCAGGGTATGTCAAAACGGCTGGTACGGATGAAATTTTCCGGTTCGATTGAAGGTCTCCGACGGATGAGCGTCCGAAAGCTCATGACCTTTGTTTCCGTAAAAGCCCGGTTGTTTTATGAGTTACTCATCGATCGGCCTGATTTTGTTTATTTTTCATTTATGCCGGTGGGTACCGGGCTGATCCGTGACAGTATATTCCTGTTCCTGATCAAAATGTTCAGGGTGCGGGTTCTGCTGCATCTCAATAACCGGGGAATCAGGGAAAGGAGTAAAAAACCATTTATGAGAAAATGGTACAGGATGGTTTTCAGGAACACCTGTGTGATCCATGTTACGGAGGGTTTACTGAAAAGAGAGATTACAGCATTGAATATCAAGAAACTGGCAGCGGCCTTTGTAGTGCCAAATACAGCTGAAACGTTTGATATGCCTGAGGTGAAAGAACAAGATCATACATTCCGGTTGCTTTTTCTATCGAATCTTTTTCCTGAAAAAGGCCTGTTGTTTTTACTGGAAGCCATGACAAACTGTATAAAATATATCCCCGGCATAGAGTTGCATGTATACGGAGCGGGGCGCGGAAAGAAAACGGACAGAAAATACCAAAAGTACATTGAAGATAACCGGCTTGAAAGAAAGGTTATATTTCACGGACCCGTTGCCGGTAATGAGAAGGGAAAAGTTTTTTCCGCCCATGATCTTTTCGTGTTTCCATCCTATTTTGCCGAGGAATGTTTCCCCCTGGTGCTCCTGGAAGCCATGCAGGCAGGCATGGCCATTGTAACTACAGGTATCGGTGGTATTCCTGAAATGCTGGAGCATAAGAAGGAAGCCCTGGTCGTTAATTCAGGCTATGCCCGGGAGCTGGCTGAGTCAATCCTTTACCTTTACCGGCACCCTGTGGAAGCCAGGCAACTGGGTCAACATGCCCGGGAAAGGTTTTTCAGGGAATTTTCCATGGAACATTTTGAAAGAAAGATGAGAAAGGTTTTCGAATCGTGTTTTAAACCGCATGCCTGATGCAGGAGCTTCCGCACATTATATTGCTTTCATATATGAACAGGTCGGGGTCCACTTTTCTGACTCAGCATTTGAGCCGTTCGGAAAATATACTGGTATGTCTGGAAGCCGAGGTGCTGGTTTCTGAATTTCTGGAAGCCCCGGGCCGAAAGTTCTGTTTTACTGACCGGATTGGGTATCTGAAACACCTATGGACCACCGATTATAAATTAAAGGAATGGGCCAAAGCAAATTCTAATCCTGACTGGGAGAAATTGAAAGCGGCCTCGGACAACCTGGAAGCCTTTTGCTTGCTACTGGCTGCATACCGGGATTACGTAAAACCTGGTGCTACGCATGTGTTATTTAAGGCAGAGCGATTGATATACCTTTTTGGTAAAATCGCCCGAGCTGCCCATACAGGGATGGTATTTCATCCACTGGTTATGATCAGGGATGTTCGTGCCATTTACGAATCGCAAATAAGAACCCCCATGTTACCCGGGAATGAGCTGATGACCAAAGACCCGGTTAAAACTTCTCTCGACTGGAACCGGTTTGTCAGGGAATCGTCGAAACTGGCAAACCGGGGTTCGGTGTGGATTATTTTTTTTGAATCATTCATACGTGATCAACAAATTATTTTGCATAAGTTAGAGGAAAGACTGGGCATTGACGGCTCGTGGGAAGAGAACGGCCAGGGTGACGTTTATGAAAGATTGTGTGTTGAAATGAAAAAAATTCACCGGAGTATAAAGGGCAAGGCCGACTTCCAACGGATTGATCAATGGAAAAACCTGTTGAAACAGGAAGAAATTGATGTTATTGAATCTTTGTCAGGCAGATGGCTGAAACAATTGGGGTATAAATTAACAGGGTGGGGGAAAAAGAATATCCGGCAAAAAAGAACACTTACTCTGAAGCAGATGGCCTATCATTTGAGAAGATGGAATGATAAAATAATATTTCACATGGGTTGTTCCGGGAAATAAATGGAAGATTGTTGTCAATGAATTACTTTATATACAGGATATTGAGAAAGACACGATTCATTCTGGCCTATGTGCATTCCTTTGCCATGGGATGGGTGAAACGGGAGCAATATTCACATATTAAAAACTTTTGTATGTTCATTGGGTATCCACGCAGCGGGCACAGCCTGATTGCCGCCTTGCTGGACGCCCATCCGGAAGTGGTCATGGGAATGGAGTGGGGAGTTATACCCCATCTGGAAATGGGGTATAATAAAAATCAGATTATTCATTCCCTTGTTAATAACAGCCGTCAATTCAGAAAAAAGGAAAACAATACATGGACCGGTTATTCATACAGGGTGGAAGGTCAATGGCAGGGGTGTTACCAACAGATCCGAGTGATAGGTGATAAACTGGGAGGCAGGACATCCCTTCTGATCCAGGAGGACCCATCAGTGATCGAAAGGATGAAAAAATCATTGGGATATCCCATTAAATGGATCCATGTTATCAGGAATCCATTTGATATCATAACTACCATGACCCGAAGAAGACTTGAAAAACAAAATGCCTGGTCTGAAAATGCAGATCCGGAAGAACTGATCTCTTCCATTTCTGCCTATTTCAAACGGGTCGAGGCGGTGAGTTGGTTCAGGGGAAAATCGCAACAGGATATTATTGATGTGTACCATGAAGATTTTATCGCCTGTCCGGAAAAAGAATTGAAGAGGTTGATCGAATTTCTGGGGCTGGATGCTTCGCCTGATTACCTTGCATCCTGTTCGTCTATCGTATATGAAAAGCCACACCGGAGCCGCGAACTGATCCGGTGGACTCCTGAATTAATCCAACAGGTTGAGGAGAGGAAAAATTTATATGAATTCTTAAAAAGATACCATTATGATTCCTGAATGTGAATACCTGTCCGGTTGATCAGGAAACAGTTGTTATTATGCCAGGGTTCGGGCCGGAACTTTGGATCATGTTTTGATCTGATGAGATGGAAATGCAGTAACTCTTCCCCCGTTTTTTTGTCAAATAATTTTCCGTTATCCCATATTATTTCCCAATCGGGAATATGTTGCTTCCGGTACCAGAGATCCGACCTTACCATATCTTTTCTGAACAGGGAAATTTCACCTTTTTGGGCCATATTTTTGGAAATGACGTCCATGTCTCTGTAATCACGGGCGGAGGATGTGGCCAAATGATATTTTATTCTACGGATGGCTTTTCCCAGTGATTCTGAGAAATGGTGTGTGAAAGGGGATTCGTCAGGGTGTTTCAGCTTTTTCCCCACCAGGCTTGATTTTTCGTCAAAGCCATAATGCAGGTGAGTATCAGAAAAAACGCGCAAGTAATAGGGATACAATTTATATAATGAACTGATTTCCGGTGTATTTCTGAAAAGGGCAAAATGACCGGCGAGGTATTGTTCCCTTACTCCGATAACGTCTGTTTTCCGTTTCATATAAGGTTCAATGAGCGGGAATATGTTTCCGTATACCAGGTCCAGATCCGAATATCCCCAGTAATCATAACCTCTGAACCAATCACGGAAAATTTCCCCGAAAGCCGGCCGGTAATCACATATTTTATAGGGATTATCAAGAGAAATGGACATGTTAAAGTGGCCGGACAGTATTTCGCCAAATGCTTGCAGGCTGATTTGATGCACGATAACGTTGGGGGGGGTATCCCGGGGAGCGGTTTGGTCTGTAAAGATCATCCAGTCAATGTGGGGATTCCATCTGCACGTTTGCAAAAAATACAGGATCCACGGTGGCCATGGGCCGAAATGTGCTATCAAAATTCGGAGTTTCATCATGAAACGGGTCTTATTCCATCCGGAATAATAATAAATTCATCGGTACTATTTACAGGGGTACGTATTCTGAAATTCTGATTTTGCTTGGATAACATAAAGTGAAAATATAAGAGATCTATCTTCATTCCCGTATTTTCAGAAAACAGATTGCCCTTTTCCCATTTGATTTTCCAGCTGGTAATTCCCTGTTTTTTGTACATGTTATCACACTCAAAACGGGTTTTATGGCTGATCATGATGTTTTTCTTTATGTATTGCTGTTTTAGAATTGTATTAAAGTCGCGGGGGACTGTTTTACGGTTTGTCATGAAGGGATTAATCAGTTGTTTTTTAATTATTCTCAGAGGAAAGATCCATTTTGACCGGGTTATTCTGTAAAGTTTTTGATCCCATTGTTGAATTTTTGTTTTATCCTTTTCAAAATTTTTTGATGATGTTCTGACAGGGAATTTCAGCAGTTGTTCATCAAAACCCAGGTAATCCGGGTGGGCAAAAGCCTGTCTGTATCTTCCTCCCAGTGTGAAAAGGCGGTTTATCTCCGGGGTGTTCCTGAGAAGACAAAGATGTGCCGGGATAAAGCCTGAATGAGTTGAAATCACATCGGCTGCAGCCAATTCAGAGGAAGAGAGCAGACGGCGGAAATTGCCATATACCAGGTCCATGTCACCATATCCCCAGAAAGTATATTCCTGAAGATATTCTGAAAAAATATATCCGCAGGCCGGCTTCAGATCGCATAATTTATAAGGATGATTCAAACGGATCCGGCATTTCAGTTTTTTTTCCGCCATTTCAACCCATTCCGATATTTTCATTGGGATGTACCTTACATTATCGGGTATGTTTGCCGGTACCGTTTGATCTGAAAGGAGAATCCAATTGACCGAAGGATTCGCCCGGCAGGACAAAAGAAAATATTCTGTCCAGGGAGGCCAGGGGCCGAACCAGGTGATGACAATTCCGATGGAGGGGAAGATGTCAGGCATGAAATCCTTTGTTTGTCAGGGTGAAACGATTCAGGTTATGACAGTTCGGAAGGGGAATTTCCCTCAACTTCGCTTTTGTTTGTCTGAAATGAAAGGCCAGCATTTCCTTCCCTGTTATTTTTTCCATCAGGCGGCTTTGATCCCATACCATTTCCCATATTTTTAATCCTGTCCGTTCGAAATATATGTCGGAAGCCAGGAGGCTGGTAAATAACACGGTATTTTTTTGGGATTTTTCCATAACATGAGCGATATCTGTCATATCATACAACCTGTGTTTTCCTGCCTGCCTTTTTTTTATTCTCCAGTGATACTGGTGCAATATTTCTTTTTTTGCCGGCAGAAAATATGTATCTGATGCGATGATTTCCGGAATATGGAAGGGGAAAAGAAGAATATCGGCCAGAGTTTTTCCGGCAGGATGCCCCCTCAGATTTTCATCAAAACCCTGGCAGGAAGGATTTTTGATGATACTTTCCCATGCCGGCACACGTGTGAAGAGCCTTTTAATACCGGGTGTATTCCTGTAAAATGCCAAAGGGCCGGATAAATAGCCCGAATAGGTACTTATGATCTGGTACTGGTCAAACCATTCGGGTTTCAGAAAATGGTCCATTCTTCCAAAAATGATGTCGTTATCGCAATAACCCCACCATGAAAAGGATTGGAGGTGCTCTTCAAACAAGAGACCGAACAATGGTTTCAGGTCGCATACCTTATAGGGGTTAGACAGGCTGACTGCAATTCCTGTTTTTTTGTGGATTAAGGTTTCCAGTTCCTTCCTGGTCAGCACCTTTGTACTGATATTTTCACTAAAGGTGGAAGTAACAGGTTGTTCAGTGAAAATCAGCCAGTGGTATTGAGGGTTTGCGGCAGCTGTAAGCAGAAATAGTTGAAACCATACAGGCAACGGCCCCAGGTGGACATGTATCAAACAGGGTTTTTTTTTCAATTTAATGATGTTATTGCATGAAAAGCTTTGATGTTTAAATAATTTTGTAAATTTGGGTACTACAGAATACATACAAATGGATGTATACACATTTTCAAAAAAGGTACTCACCTTTATTTTTCCCCATTTTGACATTTCAAAAATACATCAATTTGACCATCCTATGAAAAAATATACGGTATGAGAACTTTTTCACTGGCTATCGGATTATTTATTTGTTTCAGTCTTCATATTACCGCGCAAAAATGGTCTTGGGCTGAACAATTCACTGCCTCCGGCTATGTCAGTACCGTTGAAGTACAGACGGATGCCAGCAATCATGTTTATGTGGCGGGTACCTGGGAGGGGGGTGGTCCTCTATCAATTCAGACAGAAGATCTGAATTCTTATGGAAGCCAGGATGCTTTTCTAGCCAAATTTGATGATAATGGGAATTTATTGTGGATAATCGGGTGTGGAGGTGCCGATGACGATGAGATTGGAAGTTTCCGGGTTCACAGTAGCGGCCATATTTATGTTGTTGGTGCATTCAAAGGGGCTTCCGTTACCATTGAGTCAACAAATCCCGCCCAGAATGTGGTGCTGAACAACTCCACCTCCGGCAGATGGGAACCCTTTGTTGTAAAATACAAGCCCGATGGCACGATTATATGGGCAAAAAGGCTTTTCTGGGGAAATCACAATGACCGGTTGCAGGACATTGATTTCAAGGATGATATGATGGTCATAATAGGTAATTATAAATCCGATCCTTTATACTATGATGATGGAGGTACAGGGGGTACCATTCCATTTACCGGGAATAAAAATCTGTTTATCGCCAAATACGATACTTCGGCCAGCTTTCAGGCCATCAGCCGGTTTATTCCCACTATCCAGCAATCTGCATTCAGAAAGGTTCATCCCTGCGTCTTCGGAGGGTATTATATAACCGGTGATATACTGGGAGAGTTGCAGGACGGAGGGGAAAACACTTTGTTTGCTACTTCCACAGGGGATGTGGGTTTTATGGATATCATGCTGATGCGGGTAGACGACAACCTGGATTATTTGTGGGGAAGAACGGCAGGGGGGGCGGCTTACGACCATGTAAACTCTTCTACAGTAAGCAAATATGGCAATTTGTATATTTCGGGAAAGACAGAATCGGATCCCATTGTATTTGACAGTACGGCTACTTTCATTGCTGAACCACTGGCTTCTATCGGGGGTGCTGATTTCTATATTTGTAAATACAGCTCATCAGGAACACTCCAGTGGGTCAGGAGGGAAGGAACTCCCAATGCTGACAATGCTTACGGTCTGGCTATATTCCAGGAAATGGTCCAGTTTGCAGGGATGTATGCAGATGAACTGGTGATTAACCAGGATACCCTGAGAAGCAGCGGTCCAGCGGATGTGAATACGGGATTTGCCATTTTTGACCGGAACGGTAATCCGGTAGGAGGACAGGGTATCGGGGGAACCGATCATGATGAGGGGCAGGGAGTGGCCTACGACCGGAACGGGCAAACTCTTATCATTGGTCGTTCCCGTTCAAATCCTCTTGAAATAGGGGAGTTTTCTCTCTCAAATCCAAACCCTACCATGTATATGGGTTTCGTGGCCCATTATGAATATGCTTTTTCTGTGGCCGTTTCGCACAAACAGCATGTTACCTGTAACGGTGGTTCTGACGGAGAAATTACTGTGACACCGTATTTTGGTGTATATCCTTTTACATACGAATGGAGTCATGATGCCATGCTGAACGATTCCGTTGCAACAGGCCTTGCAGCCGGGGATTATACGGTTACTGTCAAGGATGCACGGGATTCGACAGAAGTGATTGATATAGAGATTCTGGAACCGGAGGCTATCCAAATCGGATATGCCATTACCGATGTGGGCTGTTACGGAGGTAGCAACGGTGCCATTGATATTACTGTAAGCGGAGGGACACCTCCCTATACCTATGCCTGGACTGGAGAAGGGGTAAGTGCTGTGGCTGAAGATCAGACTGGTTTGACAGCCGGGGATTATTCCGTAACAGTGACGGATGAAAACGGGTGTACGGGGATTGAGAATTTTACAGTGAATGAACCTCTCCCGATTACTTTTGATGGGACTACCGTAACCGACATTGTTCTGCCAGCCGGTTGCAACGGAGCCATTAATCTGCAGGTAAACGGCGGTACACCCGCTTATACCTATTCCTGGTCAGGTCCCTCGGGTTTTACTTCCACCAGTGAAGACCTGACCAATCTGTGTGATGCAGGAAATTATACGGTAACAGTAACAGATGCGAATACATGTACGGGAGATACCATCATCACGGTAAATGACGGATATCTGTTTTTTGCTTATATATGTGAGCAGAACGATGTATCGTGTTATGGAGGGAATGACGGATACGCCAGGGTCTGCACGGAAAATTCGGTGGGGAGTCTGAGCTATGAATGGACTACCGTGCCCGGCGGACTGGTGGTAAGTACTACCCATGAACTGCTTGATGCTCCGGCCGGTACCTATGCAGTAACTGTTGCCGATGACGGAACACCTCCCGGTTCTCCCTCTACCGTTCAGGTAACCATTGATGAACCTTCCAGCCTGCCTTCCATAACTTACAATAAAACAGATGTTACCTGTTATGGTGCCTGTAACGGGAAAATTGATCTCACGCTGGTTTCCGGAGGTACTCCTCCTTACAGCTATGCATGGGTTGGTCCTTCCGGATTCACTTCCACCAGCAAGGATGTTGCAGGACTATGTCCCGGGAATTATTCCGTAACGGTAACCGATGCCAATGGCTGTACGGCGGAAGTGAACAACATTCCTGTTGACCAGCCTTCGGTAATTTCCTGTAATCTTGTTTCTACCGTGAATAACCCGTGTAACGGTGACCTTGAGGGGGAGCTAACCGTTGCCGTTTCAGGTGGTACCGGTTTGCTGAGTGTGCAATGGGACGATCCGGCTACGCAAACCAGTCTTACTGCCCGTTTTCTTGAAGCCGGCAACTATCGGGTTACCGTCACTGATGAAAACAGTTGTTCACGGCAGTTCGGACCCTATACGGTAACAGAGCCGCCGGCCATTCAGTACAGCTCTGTGCCTGATAATGTGGATTGTTTCGGTGATTGTGACGGAAGCATTGTCATGACCGTATCGGGAGGGACTACTCCTTACAGCTATGAATGGTATAACGGAGGAGGTAGTCTGGTGGGAACAAGCAAGAACCTTACCGGAGCATGTGCCGGTGATTATACTCTTCTTATTACCGATGCCAATAACTGTTCAGAAACCTATGAAGGAGCTATTACAGAACCAGCCGAGCTGGTGATCGTTTCGGAAGAATTTACCGATCCGGTGTGTGCTGGCGAATGCACAGGTTCCATTTCGCTTTCGGCCGGGGGGGGCACTCCTTCTTATGAGTATTCCATTGATGACGGATCCACCTGGCAAATATCCGGTGAATTTACGGGGCTTTGTTCAGGAAACTATCAGGTAAAAGTAAAGGATGCAAACGGGTGCGAAACCAGCGGAAGCATGCTTTCACTTACTGATCCGCTGGGTATAACGATAAGCACTGTGGATGAAACCCCTATTTCCTGCCATGGTGAAGCAGATGGAATTATTGGCATCACCGCTTCAGGACGTGATCCTCTGGAATATTCTATTGACGGGGGGAATACATGGGTGTCGGAAAATGAATTCACCGGCCTGCCGGCAGGTGACTACCATGTGATGGTACGTGATGTCATCGGTTGTGAAGAAGACGGGGGAATGTTCACCGTTTCGGAACCTGCTGAGCTGGTTCTGGGGGATCCTGTGGTTGATGGGAATACCATTACCATTACCGCAACAGGCGGAACCGAGCCTTACACCTATATTCTGAAAACCGGTACCGAAACCCTGGCTTCAAACAATACCGGTGTGTTTTCTGGACTAACAGCCGGAACATATCAGATTGAACTGGACGACGTAAATGGTTGCGGACCGGTATTAAGTGAAGAAATACACATTGAGGAGTTTGAAATATTTGACGCCATTACCCCCAACGGCGACGGTTCGAACGACACCTGGGTTATTCATGGATTATGGGAATATCCCGGTGTGGTGGTGAAGATTTTTAATGCATGGGGTAATCTTGTTTATGAATCTGACCCTGGCTATCCCGAGCCATGGGACGGACGTTCGGGCGGCAAGGAATTGCCATCAGGAACTTATTACTATATTATTGATCTTTATGGAGATGGCAATGAACTACTTAAAGGAACGGTAAGTATTATCAAGTAAATGTACCGCAGCATGAGAAAATTACTGCTAATTGCTATCATCGGATTGTTTGCATTGACTGGCAACGCACAGCAATTGATACAGAACAGTCAGTACATGCTTCATTTGTATGATCTTAATCCGGCTGTAGCCGGAAGTCAGGAAGGAATTCCCATGGCCTTCTCGTTTCGGAAATTGTGGGTGGGATTTAACGGTTCCCCTTCCATTCAGAATCTTTCGGCTCATCTGGAGGTTGCCGATCATATGGGGGTGGGGGCAAAAGTGTTTAATTATTCCGCAGGGCCATTGCGTCGTACGGGTTTTGAGGCTACCTATGCCTATCATCTGCCTCTGAATGATGGCGACCAGAAACTGGCTTTCGGTTTGTCGGGTTTGATTTATCAGTATTTTCTTGATGTGGGTACATTGAACCTGGAAGATCCCAATGATCTTGTACTGGCTGAGGCAACCGATAAAATGGTTGTTCCGGATATATCGTTCGGCACCTATTTTTACGGAGATAATTATTATGTGGGGCTGGCCATACCTCAGTTGTTCGAAAGGAGAGTGGATCTGCAGACAGATAGGTTGCTGGAGCAGCGACAGGTTCGGCATTATTACCTTCACGGTGGATATCGTTTTGAAACCGGAGGGGAATTTGCAGTGGAACCGTCCTTGCTGATGAAATTTATTGAGGCGGGAAAGTTTCAGGCAGATATTAATGTACGTGCTGTGTACCGCGAAATGGTTTCCCTGGGAATATCTTACCGGACAGGTGACGCCATTGCCATTATGGCCGGTTATAACCATGGGCCTTTTCTGGTGGGTTACTGCTACGATGCCTCTCTTTCTGATATACGTACCGTAAGCAGTGGTTCGCATGAAATCATGCTGATTTATCAATTTGGCAACTTTCTGCGGTAAGCTTCATGAATAAAATTTTTATACAATATAAGGCTTCTATTCCGGAAGCCTTATATTTTTTATAAGTTTACGCTTTACTGAAAAATACCAGCTGGTTCATGAAGGTACTTATTCTTGGAGCAGGCGGTCGCGAACATGCTCTTGCCTGGAAAATAGCACAAAGCCCGATACTGAATGAATTATATATTGCTCCCGGGAATGGAGGTACGGCTTCCGTAGGAGATAATATTCCTGTTTCACCTGATGATTTCGAAAGCATAAAAAAGGTGGTGCTGGGGAAACGTATCGATATGGTGGTGGTGGGACCGGAGGCTCCCCTGGTAGCAGGGATTTATGATTTTTTCAGATCAGATGAGAAGCTGAAGGATGTATATTTGATCGGTCCTTCCAGGGCGGGCGCCATGCTGGAAGGAAGCAAACATTTTGCCAAGGAATTTATGGAAAGGTATGGAATACCTACGGCCTTTTCTTTCAGTGTGAATGCAGAGCATGTGGAAGATGGTATTTCTTTTTTAAGACGGATGGAGCCGCCCTATGTGCTTAAGGCCGACGGATTGGCTGCAGGAAAGGGGGTTTTGATTGTGGATACATTGAATCAAGCGGAAAAGGAACTACGTGAAATGCTCGGGGGCAAGTTTGGGGATGCCAGTAAAACGGTGGTGATTGAGCAATACATGAGAGGGATCGAAGCATCGGTTTTTGTTCTAACGGATGGAGAATCTTTTTTGATCCTGCCCAATGCCAAGGACTACAAGCGGGTGGGGGAAAGAGATACGGGGTTGAATACCGGAGGAATGGGAGCGATATCTCCCGTTCCCTTTATTGACAAAGCCTTTTTAAAGAAGGTGGAAAAAAGAATTGTGATCCCGACAATCACCGGATTACGTAAAGAGCATATACCGTACACCGGATTTTTATATGTTGGCCTGATGAACAGGGAAGGGGAACCTTATGTGGTTGAATTCAATGTAAGAATGGGAGATCCTGAGGCACAGGCGGTAATTCCAAGGATTAAAAGTGATTTGCTGGAACTACTTGCTGCAGCGGGAGAAGGTAGATTGAAAGAACATAAAATCCAGGTTGTCCCGGAAACAGCCAGTACTGTCGTTCTGGCCTCAGGCGGATACCCCGGTAATTATGAAAAAGGAAAGATCATCAGAGGTCTGGAGAATACCACAGATTGTTTCCTTTTTCATGCCGGTACACGTAGTGATGGGAAAGAACTGGTGACCTCCGGTGGTCGGGTACTTGCCGTTACTGCTCTGGCAGAAAATATGGATTCATCTCTTGAATTGTGCTACCGGAATATTGAAAAAATACATTTTGAGAAAAAATATTTCAGAAAAGACATTGGATTCGATCTGAAACGGTATCATTCATAATTTTTAATGATGGTCTGGTTTTTAAGAAGTTACCGGCCGGGGGTCATTTTTTTTATTGTTCTGGTTGCTTTGTTGATCTGGTTGCCCGGGTTTTTTTATCAGGCTGAAAGGTTCGGATGGGTTCCTGTTACCGGACCTCTGTCGGACTGGATGTTAGCCGACTGGTCGGACCAGGTTCCCGGGAAACTGATCATGATTATCCTGACTGTTACCTTTGCTTTCCTGGCTGTGCATTTGAATACACGTTTCAATTTTATCCCTGAACGAACTTATTTCCCCGCTTTATTTATTGCAACCCTTTCTGCTGCTCTTCCGGGAACACAGGTGTTTCACCCGGTAATCTTAGCCGGTTTTTTTCTGTATTTTGCCCTTAAACTTCTGTTTCAGACATATCGGTACAATGGGACCAGTTTTCATTTTTTCCAGGCAGCCATTTTAATCGGTCTTGGCAGCCTGTTTTATCCTCCCCTGATCATATTTTTCCTGCTTATCTACATTGCCCAGTTTGTCCTGAGAACATTTAACTGGAGGGAATGGCTTACCCCCCTGATTGGAATATTTCTGCCATTTTATTTTTATGTTGGAATTAATTTCATGGTGACAGGGGATTGGGAACCCCTGCCGGAAAGGTTTGTTAAAGGAATTACGGAATTGATTGAATGGGAAGATTTCACTACAGCCCATTTTGTTTTTTTTGGATATCTGGCTCTTTTGATACTGGTGAGCTCCTTTAGCATGATTGCCCGGTTTACCACAAGAAAAGTGAGCTCAAGGTTGTATCTGGTCATTATTTTCTGGACTTTCGTGATTTCCCTGGCCGGTTATTTTCTGATCCCTGCCGCATCAGTTGAAATGCTGGTGATTGTTGCTCTTCCCGTTTCCTACCTTTTTTCATCTTATTTCATCATCAGCCAACCGGTATGGAAGTGTGAGATATTATTATGGGGTTATTTAATGGCTCTGGGATATTTACAAATATCAGCCTATGTATTGTAAAAATCGGGCAGATGAGCCTTGCCGGATTATGTTTTCCTGAAAGGAAGATGTTTTAATCTCTTATATAACTCATGATGGAAACTGCCTCACCCGCTTTCCCTTCTTTGAATGATATCAGAACATGATATCTTCCGGTTTTCTGGCAGTGAAATTCTATGGAAGAATAGACCTTTCCGGAAACATGGTTTGTAACCAGCATGCGCCGGTCATCCCATAATTGCAATATGGCTTCTCCTTCAAGCTGATCGGAAGAACAGATCGTAAATCGGTACACAATGTTTTTTGAAAGGATGACCGAATTTTTTGAAACGGGAATATCCTGGCCATCTCTGGCAGCCGGGAATTTAACCACAAAATCCTTCAAATACACTGCATCTTCACCTGCCTGCTGGCGGCAGGACTGAAACAGGTCATTCTGATCAGTCTGTCCGATGACTGTCATAGGGAGAAGAAGGAATGATATGAACATTAGAGCGGGTCTCATGTTAAATCCCGATTAATTGGTTTCTAAGGTCTTCAATTTTCAGGGTAATCTCCTGCAACAGAGTGTCCGGCATTTCTACATGACTGGTTTCGTTTTGAATAAAAATCAACTTTCCTCCTTTTTCAATCATTTGGGGTTCTCCCACTTCATAGGAAATGTTTACTTTATCGAAAGAGTTTTTTACATTTTCCAGATCGGCAAAGAGTGTATCAAATTTCGGATCTTTCCTGTATCTTCCCAGCAAAGCTAAAAGATCAGGGATGACAATTTTCTGCTCGCCAATGCGGTTATACAAATCAGGATGGGGAGATGTTTTGGCCACCTGGGTAGCGAGGTGCATGCCCTCAATCCAAAGACCTCCCATGATTAGTGAGCTGAGATGACCGCGTTTGTTTTCCCTGAGATACTGATCCATCTGGTTAAAGCTTCTGACAGACAAAAACATGAGTGAATCAAGATTCTCACTGTTGGTAGCCAGTCTTTTCAACGTGTTGAAATCAAAAAACTGCCCAACTTTCAGATCATCGGCCAGAGATTTTACGGCAGAAAGATAATCCAGTACGGTATTATTGATATTGTACATATTCAGATAGCCCAGGTCGGCACCAAAAACTCCCAGAGCAACAGCTTTCTTAAAGGTTGTGTTGTAGTCATCCAGATAATCAGTTGAAGCCAGGTAGGTATTTGAGAAGGGAGCGTTGATTTTGTCCAGTAATCCGGCTATTTCAACAGGGGAAGCCAGGTTTTCGATGATGTCTTCCATGACTTCCTGATGGATCCCGAAAGAGTCTGCTACTTCAAATGTGTCGGTAAAAGAGAATTCATCATCCACACCGGTTGAACTTCTGTTCCTGCAGGAAAACAGCAAGCATACCATTACTATTCCATAAAACCAGCTATGTAACATTTCAGGTGGTTTATTTTTTTTTTGGCAATCAACAAATTAATGAAATATTTTGATTTTACCCAAAGATACCAGCGGATAAAATTTTTTTGTTCCGATAGAATCAAAGAACTGAATGGTTTTTTTCAGGCTTTCAAAATACAGGGTTATAAAACAAATCAGGCTCATTATCCAGATGATCCCCATATTGAAGTGAAAAGTATACCGGTATTTCCCCATAAAGAATTTTCTGGGAGCATAGAAATGTGACCTGAAATCCAGGTAACCTGAAGGTTCAGGATCAAAAAAAACCGGTTCATACTGCCTGACCACCCGGTTCTTGTAAACCAGGACTGGATGACGTTCATATACATTTCGTACGATATCCGCTACACTTTCATTGTGATAGTTTTTACGCAATTCACGGAAAAGGTCCGGATCCTGCCGGTCGTAATATTCCATGAGTTTTTCCTTGCGGAAACTTGCCTGTTGGCTCAGGTTGGCATAATGTTCCTTCAGATTGTTCAGGTATTCCCTGGTCAGAATGGCAGTTTCTATCCGGAAGGAATCTGGGTGTAGCTGCCCGGGAGAGGTAAAGGGGATATCAGGGTTATTTTCAAGCTCCGATTCGATTTCATTTTTGAGTAACAATAAATACCGGGTGTATTCTTCCCGCGATTCCGGTTGATTCATTGCCGTTATCGTTTTATTGAGTATTTGCTGTAAAAAGGGGATATATTCCACAGATTTGAAATACGTATTGCTTTCATCCTTTTCCACATCGTACAGCAGGCGCTCATACTTATTACCGGTAAACTGGTGAACCATGAGGGCCTCATAGCTCCATTTCGTTGCCATCAATTCTGCGATTAAAGGGACCTCTCCTACACTGGATATATTTCTGTTCAGCTTGTCGAAACTGAACATGGCACCGCTGAGCACCATCATGGGAATGATGAGCAACGGAATAATGATGTAAATGGTGATAGCCGAATTAAAGGAAGCGGAAATATTTAAACCCAGCATATTGGCAAAGGCTGCTGTGGTAAAAAAGGCCATCCAGTATTCAAAATACATGTCGCGAATACTTAGTATACTGTTACCGATAAGTACAAACACAAGGGCCTGAAAGGCTGAAAGACTGAACAGGAGTACAATTTTGCTCATCAGGTAACTTAAACGGCTGAGATTCAGAAAGGATTCACGTTTCAGCAGTTTTCTGTCCCTGAAAATTTCTTCCGCGCTGAGTGTAAGTCCGAGAAACAGAGCAACAATCAGGCTCATGAAAATATAGATGGGAATATTCTCGTTTTCCCGGAAAATATATTCCTGTGAATTCGGATCGGCAATATATCTGGTTATATATGAAAGTATAAGGGCAAGCACCGGAGCTTCCAGCAGGGTGAGGACAACATACTGCCGATTGGCAATTTTCGATTTCAGATCCCGGATCAGATAAATGAAAAATTGCTTTAGTCTTCCGGGCAGGCTGGTACGTGAGGCGGGAATTTTAACCACTTCTTCAACAGGCTGTGGGCTGTGATGTTTCCTGAAGCGTTTTTCCCATTTTTCCGGGGTTACTCTTCGTTTGTCTGTATATCGCCCAAACTCATCCACCACCTGTGATTCCATGATGGTGAATATTAGCTCGGGATTCACATTTCCGCATACAGGACACTCGCCAATATCCCTGTTAATCTGAGCATCCTGCGTTTTAAAATATATTACCGCCTCCACCGGATTTCCGTAATATGCCATATAACCACCCTGGTCCAAAACCAGAACATTGTCGAACATTTTGAACAATTCAGAGGAAGGCTGATGGATTACTACGAATATTAGTTTTCCCTTCAGGGAAAGCTCACGAAGCAGGTCCATGACATTTTCGGAATCTCTTGATGACAATCCGGACGTGGGTTCATCAACAAACAGAATAAGAGGTTCTCTGATCAGTTCCAGTGCAATATTCAAACGTTTTCTCTGCCCTCCGCTAATTACCTTGTTCATGGGTGATCCTACCCTGAGATCTTTTTTCTCATATAATCCCAGGTTATGAAGCGTTTGGATTACCCGGCCGGTGATTTCTTTTTCAGACAAGTTGCTAAAACACAGCCGGGCGCTATAATACAGGTTTTCAAAGACGGTAAGGTCTTCAATCAGCAGATCGTCCTGAGGAATATAACCCAGGATACCCTGAACCTTATCTTTTTCATGGTGGAGATTTATCTGATTGATCCTGACCTCTCCGGAAGAAGGGATTTCCATTCCTGCCATAATGTTCAGCAGAGTGGTTTTTCCGGTCCCGCTGGCCCCCATGATCCCAATGAGCTTCCCTTCTTCTTCAGCAAAAGATATCTGATGAAGGGCAGTTTCTCCCGATTGGAAAACGTGGGTCAGAGCATTTACATGAAAGGATATTTTCTCTCGTGATACATCGGAGTAGAAATGTGCAACAATATCGCTGTAATATACCGGTTTTCCCAGCGTCATGCGAATAACGCTTCCATTGGCCATGAGATAAATGCGGTTTGGAGTGACAGGCAGACCGTTCAACGATACTTCATGGCCGGGAAAAACTTTCAGAAAATACAGGTCAACACTGGATATCCGGAGCACAGCAAGGGTTCCGGGAAGCGCCTCAACGCGAATATGCCTGCATCGAGGGCAATCCAGTTCTTTCCCTGATATCAGCATGATATTTTCCGATGCGACCTGCTCAAGCTGATCTTCCTTCACAAAATGTTCAATGTCCATGAACTCTTCCCTGGTGAACCGGAAAACCTCAGCCACCGTATTGATAATATTCATTCGCTGCTCGGTGAACTTCTTGTCGGTGTTGACCAGTTCATACAGCCTGACCAGAACCACCACTTTCTGCTCCTGGGTAAGGGTACGGTTGATTTTTTTACAAATGCTCAGGATTCTTACCGAATCCTTTACTGTGGTTGGGATATTTTCCTTCGGTGGGATGCGGCCGTCAACAATTCCGGCATATTCATCAAATAACCGGATATACTCACTGGCATCTTCATCATTGAGCTGACTGGTAAGAAATCCAAGAACATAATTTCTTTCACTCTGTTCAACTCCACCATCCTGTTTCACGATCAGAGCAAACAACTGCATCAGGGCTTTCAGGATTTCTTCACTCATATGTGCCTGTATTCATTTATCATTGACAATAAAAATAGGAAAATATTATTGATTGATTGCATACCCTGGTATCCAATGAATCATTTACCCGGGGATAGCATTCATTTACTTTTTCAGATAGCCCATCCGGCAACGTTCAAATTTATCCGACAAACTGCCAAGAATGGATTCATGAGGACCCAGAACCAGCAGGCCGCCCTTTTTTAAATGACTGTACAGCAGTTGAAGAACCCTGTTTTGCAGATTGAAATTGAAATAGATAATCACATTCCTGCACAGTATCAGATCAAATGGACCGGAGTCTACTCTTTTTCCTTTAACCAGGTCATGCTGTAAAAAGACAGGTTTCTCCAGGAGGAATTGTCTCATCCGGATAGTATCTTCAGAGGGATCAATGATCATATACCGATCATAGGGGATGTCTTCCAGAAAATCCGGATCGTCCGGATTTTCTTTCATGACCGTATCAAAATTGTCAAGATATTGTAAATTGTACCGGTATTTATAACATCCCTGAATGGCAGTATTCAGATAGTGTGGATTGAGATCGGTAGCGGTAACATTTCCCCTGTTTAGCATTTGTTCCACATCCAGCAGCATGAGCATGGAATACACCTCCTGCCCGGTAGAACATCCTGCATGCCAGATATTGATGTCTTCTTCCCCAAGGAATTGTCTTAAAAAGTCCTTGCGGATTAATTTCCATACCTGGGGGTCCCGAAAGAGCTCTGTTGTACTGATAGTACATTCCATTACCATCCGTTCAATGAAGAGGGGATCATTTTTCATCTTCCGGAGCAGGGATGGCATATCCGTATCAAGATCGGTCAGTATTCTGGCCAGCCTTCTGTGCAATGATTTGTAAGAATAGTTACTGAGATCGAATTCGGAACCTTCTTGGATCAACGAAACAAAAGCATCAATATCCAGCTTGCCTGTCTCCATGATTTCCCTGGTAGAAACAGCTAATTTTTGGACAGACCGAAAGATAACAGTACTGGCTGATGATCTGAATGCCGGAACTTCATGTCTGTTGCCTCAACATTTAACAGAGACAAGCCCGGTGAAAGGAGAAAAAAATCGATGATGGTGGTATAGGTTTCGCCTTCTCGGTAGGGTTGCCTCAGATCCCTGTTTGTTGGGATACGGGGGTCATAGCACCATATCCAATTGTCGGGTAAAAAGTCAGGGCTTATGGAACTCAGAGTAAACTTGTCAAATTCAGGTGGAGATAAAAAATGGGAAGCACTGATGCCAGGTGGATTCTGATTCCAGTCAGCTCCAACCATGATTTTATGACCGGCCTGATGCTGTTCCAGAAGGTATTCTCTGAGGTACTTCATTTCCTGTTTTTTCAGGGTGCCGTCGTCGAAGGCTGAGTTGTGAGAATTGATCACCAGCAATTCCTTGCCGCTGGAGAGGGGGAAATGCGCTACCAGAAAGCACCTGTCAAGCATAAAGATGCGGGTGGGCCAGGAATATTTCCCGGGATAATCGTATCTTTCCACCAGGGAAGGCTCATAGCGGGAAAAGAGAGCAAGACCGCTGTTTACTTTTCCCATGGGTTGTGTGATGGGCAGGGGTACGAATCCCACTTTATAATTCGGGGTAAACCAGCCCTTATGTTGCCCGAGTACATTGTCAATGCTGTCGAATTCATTGAACCGGTATGTACGACGTGAATTTATATCAACCTCCTGCAGGAAAATGAAATCCACAGAATCGCGGGTGACAAGAAAATTTTCAATGAAACGAAGGTTTTCTTCTGTTTTTTCTCGATAGGTACGAACCTGGGTCCCCCCGTCATAGAAAAAATCCATATTCTGGTCCAGCCCGGCATACCCGATATTCCAGCTTAACGCAAGGTAATGATTTGCCCTGAGCGTGTCCGGATGATCCGATTCATATAGTATGATCCTTTCTGCAGGCTGGTAGTCTGTTATAGTGAAAACCAGCAAAAAAAGGCCGAAAAGAATGATCAGTGACAGGACAAAATAGGTGGCAAATTTCAGAATTCTTGACATGATTTTCAGATTTAGACTCCAAATAACAAAAATTATGGGATCTTTTCAATACCGGCTGTCAACTAAATTAATCCGGATTTTTAAAATTGCTTGTCAGGACAAATTGTCTTGCCAATAATTTCTATATTTGAAAAGATAATTTTAGGCTATGAGGTTTGGTGTTGTCATATTCCCGGGATCAAATTGCGATCATGATGTGATCTATGTATTGAATGAGGTGATGGAGCAGGATGTGGTGGAACTGTGGCATAAGGATGCAGACCTTAAGAAATCGGATGCCGTAATACTACCGGGCGGTTTTTCTTACGGAGATTACCTGCGGGCAGGAGCCATTGCCAGGTACTCTCCCATTATGGAAAAAATCATTGAATTTGCCAAGAGGGGGGGATTTGTGCTGGGTATCTGCAACGGATTCCAGATTTTATGTGAAGCGGGATTATTACCGGGAGCCCTGTTGCACAATAACCATCAGAAGTTCGTATGCAAGAACATTTACATTGTGCCGGACAATAATGCCACCCCCCTGACATCCATGCTGGATAAAAACAAACCACTGAAAATTCCCATTGCCCATAAAGAAGGTCGTTACTATGCTCCCAATGATGATTTGATGACCATGCGGCAGAATCATCAAATTCTGTTCAGGTACTGTGATAAAAACGGGGAAATTTCTGAAGCCGTTAATCCGAACGGATCGGTAGAAAACATTGCCGGTGTATGCAATGCAGCGAAAAATGTATTCGGGATGATGCCGCATCCTGAACGTGCGGCCGACGATGAATTAGGCATTACCGATGGCAGGATTATTTTCGAATCTCTTATCCGGGCAGTGAAAGACAAGCGCATCAGTACGAGCAACTAATTGCCTGAATCCTTATTTATTAAAAGCTATTCATTATCTGCTTTGCTTACGATTGTTTTACATACGGTATTCCTGAGCCGGCTATGGATTTTGCTTTTCAGTTTTGCATGTTTTCCATCCATATCCGGAACATCTTATTTACAGACCGGAAGTCAAAATTCTGCTTCAGGCCAGGACATCGACGTGATCCATTATCTTTTACATCTGAAAATACCTGATGTGTACGATCCTTATATACAGGGGCATACCGACATACAGATCATTGCCACACGGGAGAACCTTACCCGCGTGTATCTCGACCTTTTATCAATGCAGGTGGATTCGGTCTGGTTCAACGAAGAAATTGTGGAAGGGTTCACCTATAACGGGCAATTGCTTTTTATCCCGCTGCCGTATTCAGTGGAGAAGAATACTTCATTTATGGTAACGGTTTTTTATCGGGGGAAACCTGCTATCGATCCCAGGTGGGGTGGATTTTATTTTAAAGAAGGGACGGCTTACAATATGGGAGTTGGTATGGGTTCTACTCCGCCTACTTTTGGCAGGGCCTGGTTCCCATGTGTGGATAATTTTACTGATCGTGCCAGTTACGAATATTTCATAGAAGTGGAAGATCAACTGACGGCTGTATGCAGTGGAGAATTACTCGAGGTAATAGATCATCCCGGACCAGACCGTACCTTTCACTGGAAACTGGATGAACCTGTTCCTACTTATCTTTCGTCAGTAGCCGTTTCAGATTATGTTGCCCTGGAATCTGTTATTTCCGGCACGGAGAGGGAGATACCGGTTTCCATTTATGTAAAACCCACCGATTCACTTAAAGCTATAAAATCTTTTAAATCACTTCCCCTGATAATGGAAGCATTTGAGCATTATTTCGGACCGTACTCCTGGCCCCGGATTGGATATGTGTCAGTTCCATTTTCAGGCGGTGCTATGGAACATGCCTGTAATATTGCTTTATCAGCTTCCACTATTACCGGAGATGACAAATACCGGCTATTGTATGCTCATGAGCTGGCGCACAGCTGGGTAGGGAATCAGGTAACCTGTGCCACAGCAGAGGATATGTGGCTTAACGAAGGCTGGGCTACCTATGCAGAAGCTTTGTTTCTGGAATATGCCATGGGCAGGAAAGCCTTCAAGGATTATGTAAGGGGAAATCATTACAGGGTACTTCAGCAGGCACATCTGAGAGATGAAGGATACTATCCGGTATATGGTATTCCTGAAGAAATTACTTATGGAACTACGGTATATGACAAGGGGGCTGACATGGTACATACTCTCAGGGGTTTTATGGGAGACGGATTGTTTTTCCGTACCCTCAGGGAATACCTCAGGCAGTATGCTTTCCAATCGGTTACCACACGGGAAATGGAACGTTTTTTTTCTGAATATTCCAGAACCGACCTGATGCCGTTTTTTAATGCATGGATTTATACAGAAGGGTTTCCTGTGTTCACTATTGATTCTATGCATATTATTCACGAAGGTTCCAGATACCGTACCGGAATTTATGTGGGACAGAGGCTTCGGGGCCGGAAATTATTTACGCTTGACAACAGGATAGAAGTACTGTTTGTTGACAGGTATATGAACAGGATTAAAAGAACGGTAAAATTTGCCGGGAATAAAACTTATCAGGAGTTTAAACTTCCTTTTTCCCCGGTGGCTGCATGGCTGGATCCGGAAGAGAAGATTTCTGATGCTGTTACTGATCAGTTAATAATGATCCGTGATCGGGGCAGGTATGAACTTCCGGAAGAAAATATGGTTGTCGAAGTTCTCGATATGACAGATTCATTGCTGCTCAGGCCATCGTTGATATGGATTGAACCCGAAGGAACCGAAATGGAAGGGTATATTGCCGGTGACAGATATTGGGATGTGCAATGGGTTTCCACCGGGAATTGTGTTATGAAAGGCAGCTTTTTTATCGATCAGTATTTTTCTTTTGGAGAAACTTTTTTTGGTCAAATGAAAAAATCTCCGGGTACCGAATCAATATCTCTGTTATACCGGAAAGATGCCGGAGAAGCATGGACATCCATTTCCTTCGAAAAGAAAGCCATGGGTCACAGCCTGGTAGTTATGCCCCGAGAACTGAAACCAGGCCACTATGCCGTGACCGTCCGTCAGGAAAAGACAGGGGGCATAAAATAGCTTTATTACAGCGCCTGCCGGGGAATATGCCTGTTATGGTATTTCCGTTTTTCCGAAAAAAGGTTACTCCAGGATTATATTTTTCCCGGATGGATATTTTACTTCGTAACCAACCCGGAGAGTACGGCTTTCATCTGGCTGGAGGTGCATGTTCCATGTAAAAATACCTGTGTTATGGTTAACACGTGCTCCCGAGCTTTCTGTCAGAGATACTTCAATTTCCTTATTGGTGGATACCGGGAACTGGTCCTGCACCACCAGATGAACAGGTGCAGATTTGTTATTCCTGATGCGGATTTCCCAGCTGCGTGTGTCAGTGACCTTGTTACCGAGGAATTGCTTTTTTGAGTAATCCCTCATCATGGTGCGTTCAACAATGATCTGCCGGTCTCTTCCGAGTGACAGCTCCAGAGTATCGCCCGTACTGCGTGTATCCAGAAAAGACTTTCCCACATAAGTGCCTTCGAAGAACAAATTCATTTCTCCGGGTAGCAGATTATATTTTTTCCATTCTGTAAGTTTTGCCTGTAAAAAGGGATCCCTGTCGAGTTTTGGGACAGCATGGTATGCAAAAATGGCCGGGATGGAAAACCCCGAGATTTCCACCATGTTTTCCTGCCCGTCGGAAGGGATGGTATAGGGAATTTTTATCTCGAATAACACCTGCATCTGCCCTTCGCTTACAGTTGTATAGGATGCTGCTGTAGAGGCTTCCGGAGCGGTTGCCACAGCTTCTTCCATTTCGGACATGTTTCTCATGGGTATGGCCTGTACACCAGCCGATTTTTTCTGCATATCCCGGTATACCGGTTCATAAAAATCCAGATACCATGGATTCAATTTGGGTCTTGTTCCGCCGAGTTGCGGGTTTCCGGTTGAAAGGGTCAGGGGGATTTCTTTCCAGTCTTCGCCTGTATTCTGATAAACGGCCGCTTTGTAAACCAGATCAATGGGTTGTTGAATATCTGTTGCCCGGATATCATACCTGGGAGTCCAGCCGGCCTGGTTCACCATGTAACTGATTTCCAGTTTCCCCTGCTGCGGATTGCCGGCACTGACCTGTATCTGTACTTCACTCACAGGGATCCTGCCTGGACTTCCCATCTGGTTCAATTGATTCCTGATGTTCCGGATTTCCTCTTCCAGGATTCGTGTTTTTTCCTGTAGTTTAATTTTCTCTGAAGATATTTCTGTAAGTCTTTTGCGCAGAAAATCAGCAACTTCTTTCAGCCGTGTGGTTTCCACGCCGTTTTGAGCTCCTCCGATTGCTTTGTTAGCCAGCAACATAGATTCTTCTGCTTCAAATACCTGTTTTAGCCCATCCTGAATGGCTTTTTCCTTTTCCAAAGATTTCAGTTTGCTTTCCAGAGTATGGATTTGCTCGTTCTTTCTTCTGTCCTGCAGATAGTTAATGCGGTGAGAAACCGCCAGAATGGTGAATGCGCCCTTTCCTGAAACCTGTAGGCTCTGGGGATTCAAATCCCTGGGAAGATTTTCAAAAACCAGGGTGGATTTACCCGAGGGTATTGCGGCAGTTCCGGTACGAAAAACCTGGGCTCCTTTCTGAAATACTGTGACGGACTGGATCTTTCCGGTGACAGGGATTGGATCGTTATTTGCCCTGAGTACGGATGGGAATAACAGAGCAAAGCTTATCACGATAATGGGAATGGTTTTCATGACAATGGTTGTTTTGATTAGAACAATGAGGGATGAACAATCATTATGCCACCCATGTACATTTTAGGTAAAGATCGAATAGTTTTTTTTCTATAATGTATTTCTTGAAAAAAATTAAAAATCTGTAAAACCGGTAAGATGATCATACCTTTATTGATGTTCCTTTTCCTGTTTCTTTTTGTCAATATATTTCATTCCTTCTGTAATCCATGGGTCGGGCTTTTCATTTTTGAGGTAATGGGTGAAAAACTGATGGATTTTTTCAGTATAATCCAGCATATTCTCTTTTTTCCTGACCGAATGATTTTCCCCGGCATAAACCAGCATAATCATTGGTTTTTGCATTCTTCTCATGGTAATGTACAATTCGATTCCCTGGTGCCAGTCAACAGCCCCATCTTCATCCCCGAAAGCTACCAGAAGAGGCGTTTCGATATTCTCAGCCTGGAACAGCGGGGAATTCCGTATATATTCGTCCATTAATTCCCAGTAGGGTTTTCTGAATCTGCCCTGACTTGTTTCGAATATTTGCTGATCGGGTGTTCCGGAATTCCAATAAATGGAATTGTACATGCTGATCATGTTGGTTAGCGGGGCTCCTGCTACTGCTGCAGAAAAAAGATCTGTCTGGGTTATGATAAAGGCTGTTTGATAGGCCCCCCAGCTATGGCCCATTAGCCCGATACTGTTTATATCTATCATTCCGGTCTCAAGAATCTTTTCAACACCGGGAAGTACGCAGTTTACAGCCGACATCCCCGGTTCGTTCACTTCGTAAACAATATCGGGTTGGAAGACGAAGTATCCCTGCTGTGAAAAATGAGTGATATTATAAAAGCTTCGCGGGGAAGGATGAATGTACTGGTGCAGCGAGTTGGAGCGTATTTCATAAATATATACCACCATGGGATATTGTTTTCCCGGGACAAAATTGGCCGGGTAATGTAAAATTCCCTGGAGCGGTTTTCCATTCCGGCTGGTGAAGTCAATCAGTTCGGCTTTTCCCCAGGAAAAATGAGATTGTTGAGGGTTGGTTCGGGTGAGGGGTACCGTTTTCCTGAAAAGATTATCAGTAAAATATATATCTGGCGAATCTTCGTAAGATTCTGCCGTGTAAATATAAGCTCTTGTGTTTTTTGCCTTACTCAGCTGCCGGCAAAGTTTATCTTCATACAATAATTCCCGTAGTTTCCCCCCGGGTTCCAGCATACTGAATCCCGATTTTTTGGTCTTGTCTCCGAATTTGGAAAAATAAACCGGCTGATCAGGATCCATCCATTCCTCTTCCCTGTCGAGGCGTAAAATGCGGTAACGTATCTCATTTCCCTCTCCATGGGTCAGATTCAGTGCATGGCTTCCGTCGGGGCGGAAACTCCATGCATCGTATTCTGAATAAAGGATTACTTCCTGGTCGTTTTTCATCCATCCTCCTGACCCGAAGGGAGGTTTTTCAACCAGGGGTCCGTCATCTCTTGTATTCCAGAAAGGTGCAGGAATACTGCCGGTTAAATTGGTATGTTTATTTTCTGCAATATGATATGTCCACCAGTGATGATCCTTGAAATACAGCAGATACTTTCCTTCCGGCGACGACCCCGCAAAATACTGGATCCTGAAATTTGTAAGTACCGGTGTTTTCTTTCCACTGGTAACATTGACCAGGTAAAGATCTCCATGTTCAAGTCGGAATTGCGGCTGATAGGGAGTCTTATCCCATACCATGGCATATTTTTGGTTGCCGGTGAGTGTGGCTTCGCGGGCCTTTTCATCACTCAAACGAACGGTATTACCGGTTTCCGGATGCCATGCGCACAGGTACGAAAAATTTTTATCCCGGTTGTAGTTTTTTTCCTGCCGTGGTTGTATCGGATCGTCCTTCCAGTGCCAGATATCCACACCGGGGATTTTTTCGTTTTTTTTTTGCCCTGATTAACAGAATCTTTCTCAGCAGGCTCCCACTCGATTATCCCGAAAAAGACGGTAGAAAGGTCTTCCGACCAGCGGGGTGTAAAATGCTCACAAATTTTCATGTTCTCCGGAAAGCTTTGCATTTCCCGCTGGTCGAGCACATTCAATGATTGTGGTTTGTTCAGATCATTCAAGGTAAATAGGATATGGCTTTCATCTTTGAACAGGGTATCGGTAAATGATTTCAGAAAGACAAGGGACGAGCCCTCCCTGTCCCATGAAAGCTGACGGTAGTTTACTGTATCACTGTCCAGGATATGGATACGATAGTTGTCAAGGAGGATCAGATGGGCCCCGTTGCCTCTGTGTCCTTCGGTGTTCATTAAACAGGCAAGGTGTGTTCCGGGTTTGTTGAATGACCATTCCGACACGTTTCCAAGGGTCAGATGCGTTCCCTGCTCAAGATTCCTGATGATCAGGTCTTTCCTTCCATCCTTTCCCGCATAGGTTTCCATGGCCAGATGAATGGAATTCCTGGCAAAGGTAAATGACTGAATATCTTTTATTGTTTTTTTCTCACCGTCAGCAAGACAGATCACTACCAGTTTATTTCTGATTTCCTCCTTTTTCTCCTGCATTTTTTCTCTTTCTGCTTCGGAATATCCCATCAGGCAGGCGGCCCATTTTGAATCTTCCGTGAAGGCAAGCCGGTTTCCGTGAGGTATTTCATATGTCTTATCACCCTGAGTTTGTTTGATGAAAAGTGTATCCGTGCCACAGACATAATCCAGGGAATAGGCAATCCATTTCCCGTCCGGCGATATGCTGGTTTGTCCCAGTGAATGCCAGGAATCGTAATCTTCAACCGACAAACAGGGCTTACTTTCCTGGGATAGTACCAGTGAGCCTGGAAGAAGAATAAAAATGAAGATGTACAAACGTAGCGGTAATAAGTGGATTTTATTCATTCTTTCATTAGTATTTGATTTTGACAGAAAGTAAAAGTATGAAATCTTTCCTGTTAGTGAATAAAAAAGGGTAATATTTTACCGGGGTTATCCTGATTTCCGGAACTTATTCAATATCAAGACGATAGATCTTAATATAATCTACCAGCGCTGTGATATTACGTCCTATCCGGAGGTATAAATATTCATTGTAATTTGCCAGAGGTTGCACCCATATTAAGTTATCATTCACATAAAACAGCAAAGATTTGTAAATTATCCTGACGGTCAGCTTATTGAACTCGTCATAACCATTTAAAACAGATTGTCCCGACATGGTATTTGTTGTGCCTATTTTGATTTCCTGAAAAGAGATGCCCAGATGAAAAACCGACTGAAGGGAGAACTGGAAAAATTGATTATCCGGGTTTTCAGTCAGTTTAACCAGTGCTTCGAATTCAAGCAAAGACCCCTTCGCCTCAGGTATAAATTTTCTGACTTCAAAATAAGCCCGGTTGAAATTGGTCAGTCTGTAAAAGCCGTTTTCAATCTGGCTGAGTCCGCTAGTTACAGAGTCTTCAGGCCAGTTTCCTGAATGGTCTGTAAAGTGTTCCGCATATATTTCATTTTTTTGTTCCGGTTTTAGCGATTCATATTCCCTGTACCTGGCCAGGTCATAATTGATTTTCTCCGTGCAGGAGGCAAGCAGGGAGAATGCGATGATTCCGATAAGTCTAAATTTCATTGGCATTAAATTTTAATGTAATCTTAACGAAAGGTAATCCCGGTATGGAATTCTATCCCCTGTGTCAGCATATAATGTCTTAAAGGAGGCATAACGAAAGCCCGGTTGAAAACTCCTTCAAAAAATGCGGTCAATTTATCTGACAGAACGATTGATATTCCTGCTCCTCCGCATATTCCGTAACTCTTGTCGGGAATATTTTCCGGTTCAAGGAAATCTAAATTTAAGACATAATCAGGTTCTATATACCTTCTCTCCTGCATTCCGGTTTGAATCCCGAAAATTTTTCCGGCATAAGGTCCGGCAAACAGATAAGGACGGAATTTTCTTTGCTGAAAAGGGGTGTATATTATATTCGCATTTAATGAGATCATGGAGAATTCAATTTCATAAATATTAAACACATAGGAGGTTTTGCGAAGATTCTGGTAATTGGTAGTTGACAAATCATTGTAATTCAGGAAATTAATATTGAAAGCGCCCGAAATTTGATGTATGGGAGTCTGCCACGTTATTCTGCCACCAGCTTTATAGGAAAAAGAGCGGAAAGGATAATCTTCCTGAAGGTCGGGGAAGTTTTTATAAGTTAATAAATGGTAAAAATGCCCACCAACCATAAAGGAAAAGCATACGGGATTCTTTTGCATATTTTCCAGGGTATAATCCTGATACTCACACATCATGCATTGATGGTATTTTTTGATAAAGCTGATTAACAATTTTCTGGGCAGGTTTTTTGTATTTTCCAGAGAAGATTTGAGAGAAGGGCAGTCATTGAAAAGAATGCGTAAGGTACCAATGGATGATCTGAATTGCCCGATGTTGTCTCTGTGAACGTATTGTACCGAATGAATTCTGAAAGCATTTTCTTTATTCGCAATAACAAAAATTTCTGCAGATTGTTGATCATAATAGCGGTACAGGTCGATCTTGCCATCGATCAGCAATTCCAGGAAGAGATTTTTTTCAGTCTCCTCATCCTGGAATGTTCGGCTTATATATTTTTTCCCCTGATCATAACCGTAACCCAGGATATCTTGAGGTTTGTATTGTAATTTATTTCCTGTTGACTCATCGAAAAGTACGCATAAAACCGTGAAATAGCCCCTTAGCACTTCGGACATAATTATAGTTCAAAAACTGTAATAAAATTATTATAATTATGTCTATGGAAAAGAGAAGTTTTACAAAAGAAGAGAAGCTGGCGATATTAAAAGAGGCC
>Ga0209614_1000159_pt1 | contig 63361 bp, 51 predicted proteins | sample BlaSprsedimmetaG_FD_185484 | JGI IMG/M metagenome (GOLD analysis project Ga0209614, IMG submission 185484) | Hot spring sediment bacterial and archeal communities from California, USA to study Microbial Dark Matter (Phase II) - Blank Spring... ...
GGTATGTTCTGTCATCTTCACCATGTCCTATGCTTGTCATGCGTGATCTGTCACACGGTTTGGCGGGAAATTGATCCCCCGGATCAATTTCTGATCCGCCGCACTCCGTTCAGGCCCGGGGCGAAGACGGCGGTCGATCAAACTGCAGAACGGTCCATCACGACCCAGCCCATTACGATCCAACCGCCGCCGCTGCCCGGCATATTTAAGGTGCCGGGCAGCGGCTCCCTTCTAACCCGGGAGCCTGTGATCGTCGTAAGACAAGGCCCACCAGCGTGAGCGCCGCGAACAGCGCCAGCACGCCTTGGGCGTAGTTGAAGATGCCCGATGCCTTGAAGATCAGCACGAAGCCCAGCGCCACCAGCGCATAGAGCACGCCGGCCATCAGGCCGTTGATCATCACCTCGACGGCATAGAGAAACTGATCCGGCATCAGCAGGGCTCCTTTCGGCAGGGCGCGAGTGTCAGGCGCTCAGTCATGGGACACCCCCAGATAGGCGTCGATCACTTCCTTGTTGTTGCGCACCTCGGCGGGCGGGCCATCACCGATCTTCTTGCCGTAATCCATCACCACGACCCGGTCGGACAGGTCCATGACCACGCCCATGTCATGCTCGATCAGCACGATGGTGGCGCCGAATTCGTCGTTCACGTCGAGGATGAAGCGGGACATATCCTCCTTCTCCTCGACATTCATGCCCGCCATCGGCTCGTCCAGCAGCAGCAGCCGCGGTTCGGCCGCCAGCGCGCGGCCCAGTTCGACCCGCTTTTGCAGACCGTAAGGCAGCCGTCCCACCGGCGTCTTGCGGATATGCTGGATCTCCAGGAAGTCGATGATCTTCTCGACCGCCGCGCGATGCTCGGTTTCCTCGCGCTCGGCCTTGCCCATCCAGAGTGCCTGCGAGAACAGGCCCGTCCGCATCCGCGTGATCCGGCCGGTCATGATGTTGTCCAGCGTCGACATGCCCGAGAACAGCGCGATGTTCTGGAACGTCCGCGCGATGCCCTGCTGCGCCACCTTGTAGGGGCGCATCTTCGGACGTGGCTTGCCCTCGAACCAGACCTCACCCTCGGTGGGCGTGTAGAAGCCCGAGATGACGTTCAGCATCGAGGACTTCCCCGCGCCGTTCGGACCGATGATCGCACGGATCTCACCCTCGCGGATGTCGAAGCTTATATCCTTGATCGCCACCACGCCGCCAAAGCGCAGCGTGATGTTCTTCAGTTCCATCACCACGCCGCGGATGGTGCGGCCGTCCTCGGTGACATAGGGTTCCGCGCTGGCCATGGTCATGCAGCCACCTGCCCCGCCTGCGCTCGGCCGATCACCTTGGCATCGCGGATTTGCAGGGTCGCCTTGATGCTGCCCTTGCGGCCGTCTTCATAGGTCACTTCGGTCTCGGTGTAGATGCTGTCCGATCCGTCGTAGAGCGCGGTCACGAGGTCGTCGAACTTCTCGGCGATGATGTTGCGGCGCACCTTGCGGGTGCGGGTCAGTTCGCCGTCGTCGGCATCCAGTTCCTTGTGCAGGATCAGGAAGCGGTGGATCTGGCAGCCCGACAGCATCGGATCCTCGGCCACGGACCGGTTCACCTCCTCGACATGGGCCTGGATCGTGTCCAGAACGCGCGGGTGGCTGGCCAGTTCCTGGTAGCTGGCATAGGCAATGTTGTTGCGCTCGGCCCAGTTGCCGACAGCCGTGAGGTCGATATTGATGAAGGCCGTGCACATCTCGCGGCCAGCGCCAAAGACTACGGCCTCGAGGATGTCGGGATAGAATTTCAGCTTGTTCTCGACATATTTGGGCGCAAAGAGCCGCCCGTCGGCCATCTTGCCCACATCCTTGGCCCGGTCGATGATCCGCAGATGCCCGGTGCCCTCCTCGAAGAATCCCGCGTCACCGGTGGCGACCCAGCCCTCGGGATCCTTGGTGGAGGCCGTGCTTTCGGCGTTCTTGTAGTATTCGACGAAGGTGCCCGGGCTGCGATAGAACACCTCGCCATTCTCGGCGATCTTCAACTCGACGCCGGGCGATGGCACGCCCACCGTATCCGAGCGCACCTCGCCATCGGGCTGCTGGGTGATGAAGACCGACGCCTCGGTCTGGCCGTAGAGCTGCTTGAGGTTGATCCCCAGAGAGCGGTAGAAATCGAAAATCTCGGGGCCGATCGCCTCGCCCGCCGTATAGGCGACGCGGATGCGAGAAAGGCCAAGCGTGTTCTTGAGCGGCCCGTAGACCAGTACATCGCCCGTGCGATAGTTGAAATAATCCCGCAGCGGCTGGGGATAGAGGTTCAGAAGCGGCCCCCGCGCCTTGAAGTATTTCCGCGCCTCGATGGGGTGGCGCAGCCGCACGAAGAAGCCGCGCACCGCGTTCTCGACGATGGTCTCGACGGCGAAGCCGATCCCCATCGCATAGCGAAAGGCCCAGCGCACCCGGCGGCGCAGCGTCGGTTTCGACTGCTTGTTGCGATAGCGCGGCATCCCGTAGGTCTCGCCGGTGGTCTTGGCGAACTCCATGAAATGCTTGAATATCGCATGTTTCAGATCGCCCGCATCCTCCATCCGGATCATGACATTGGTCAGCATCGTCTCGAAGATGCGCGGCGGCGCAAAGAAATAGGTCGGCCCGATCTCGCGCAGGTCGGTCATCATCGTCTCGGGGCTTTCGGGGCAGTTCACGCAGAAGCCCGCGACCATCGCCTGCCCGATGGAAAAGATGAAATCGCCCACCCAAGCCATCGGCAGATAGGCCAGAACTTCTTCGTCCTGGCCCAGATTGTCGAAGGCCACCGACGCCTTGGCGGTTTCGATGATGTTGCGGTTCGACAGCACCACGCCCTTGGGCTTGCCGGTCGTGCCCGAGGTGTAGAGCATCACGCAGGTCGACTCCCAGGTCAGCTCGGCGATCCGCGCCTCAAGCTCGGGCTCCAGCCGGATGCGGGCCGCGCGGCCCTCTGCCTCGATATCGGCCAGCCAGTTCAGTTGCCTGTGGTCGTATTTGCGCATGCCCCGCTTGTCGTTGTAAAGGACATGCTCGATATGGTGGATGCGGTCCTGGACCTCGATGACCTTGTCGACCTGTTCCTGGTCGCCGCAGATCACGAACCGCGCGCCGCAATGGTCCAGCACATAGGCCATCTCTTCGGCCACGGCGTCCTGATAAAGCGGCACCGGGATCGCGCCGCACATTTGCGCGGCCACCATCGACCAGTAATGCGCGGGGCGGTTGCGGCCAATGATCGCCACATGCTCGCCCCGCTCGATGCCAAGCGCAAGCAGGCCCAGCGCGAGGGCCCGGATCTCGTCATTGGCCTCCGCCCAGGTCCAGCACTGCCAGATGCCGAATTCCTTCTCGCGATAGGCGGGCTTGCCGCCATAAAGCCGCACGTTCCTGGCCAGCAAGGCCGGAACGGAACAGAGCTCGTCCACAGACGCGCCATGTGGTGCCCAATTGTCCCCTCCCCTGCGCCTTGAAATCAGGCAACCGCGCGGTGCGCGGGTTCCCAATCCCCCTCGGCGTGGTCATTTTCACGACCCTTGGGACGGCTGATTGCCGCCCGGATGTTCCAGCTTTCCCCGGCCCTACTGGCCGCACCAGCCTCCTCCGCGCCGGGGACCCCCGAAGATCTGCGCAAGGGCCGATGCCGGTCAAGCAAAAGGTTAGATAATTGCGCGGGACACACCGGGCCGCGACAGTTTGCGCAAACCGACCCCATATGGCACCGCCCTGCGGACGCCCAGACGTGCAACCGCCCCGGCCGCGTCATGTTCGGAAATGCCTTGGAGGGAAAGCTCGTCGACCGGCGCGGAGCCAGGACACACCGCTCAGCGGTCGAAGAAATCCTCTTCGAGATCGGTGGGGTTGATCCCAAGCGCGTCCAGACCGGCCTCAAGGTAATCGGCGAACAGCGGCATGTTCACGAGATAATCCTCGGTCGGCGCAGTCGCCTCGGCCTTGGCGGTCTCGATCGCCTCTTCCAGATCCTCGGGGTCGAAGGTCTCGCGCCCGATCCAGGTCAGCGCGACAAGGCTGGCCTTTTCATCCTCGTTCATCGCGCGGATGAAGGCGCGCAACTCGGCCTCGGCCATGCGCTTTTCGCGAGCGTAGAAGATTACCTGCACCACCTTGCGCGGGCTGATCTCGAGCAGGTCGTTGATCACGGGCTGTCTCCTCCGAACTTCCCGCCAGTTTCGCCCGCCATCGCCCAATGCACAAGCCTTGCTCAGCGCTTCGGCGCGAAAATCCGGTAGTAAAGCCCCTCGGGCAGGAACTGGGACAGCCGGAACAGCCAGGAAAACAGAGTGGGAAAGCTGCGCGAGAACCTGTCGGTCATCATGTGATCGACCATGATCCGGGCCGCCGGGTCCGGGTCCATGATGAAGGGCATCGCGAATTCGTTCTTGTCGGTCAGGCGCGTGCGGATGAAGCCCGGATTGACCAGCTGCACCTTGACGCCCGTGCCGCGCAGATCGGCATGCATGCTTTCGGCCAGCGACATCAGCCCCGCCTTGGACGCGCAATAGCCGATCGCACCAGGCAGACCGCGGAAGCCCGACAGGCTGCCAGTCAGCACGATATGCCCGTGCCCGCGGCGGACGAAATGCGGCACGGCCTGTCCCAGCACACGCGCCGCGCCGGTGAAGTTGATGTCGCACATCGCCTCGACCTCGTCGGCGTTCCAGTCCTGTGCAGGCTGCGGCCAGTAGACACCGGCCAGGAACACCATTCCGTCGATCTCGCCGACCTGCGCGAAGGCATCCCTGACCGACTGCGTGTCGCCCACATCCATCGTCACCACCTCTGCCCGGGCGGGCAGCGATGCGGCCAACTCCTCCAGCCGCCCGGCGGTCCGGGCACTGAGCACAAGCTCGATCCCAAGCGCGCTCAGCCGTTCGGCAAGCGCACGGCCCAGCCCCTCGCTTGCGCCGACGATCCAGTAACGCTTGCCGATCCAATCGCTCATGCTGCACCTTTGGGTCGCATGGTCGCAACGAGTTCGGCAACGGGAATGCCGAATTTCCGGAACTGGCTGCGGTTCATGATCGTGCCGTTCTCCATCAGATACATCCAGTCGACAACGTCCAGCACTTGACCACCCGCATCCTCGGGCAGGCGGATGCGATAGCGCAGATGCACCGCCGAGCCCTTTTGCCAGCCCTCGCCATCGCCCACCACATCGGGCGCCTGTGCGCGGATATGCCCGTCATTGCCAAGCGTGAAATCCCAGCGCCGGTTTTGCGTCGCGCCGCTGTCGTAGCGGAATTCCTCGGTCATGGTGCCGGCATTGCCCTCCCACCGCGCCTCGAAATCAGCCACGAAGCGCGAAGCAACGCGGCCCGTGGGCCCGTAGATCACGCCCTCGCACAGGATCGGGCCGTTGATATGGCGGCGGATGTCGAATTCCGGGCCCTTGCCGGCATAATCCCCGGCCTTCTGGGCGGGAAAGGCCAGCAACCGCCCGCGCAGGATGGCCAGCGTCAGAACCGCCAGCGCACCAAGACCGAAGCCCAGGAAAAAACTCATCTGTCCGTCTCCCGGGTCAGGGGCGTCGCGGCCAGAAGCGCGATCGCAAGAAGTTTCAGGGCGCAGGGCACAAGAGCATAAAGCACGCTCAGCATCGCCAGCGCGCCCGGCGGGTTATCGGCCCCGGCGGCAAAGCCCGCACGCTGCAACAGCGGCAGAAGCGAAACCGCGGCAAAGGCCAGGGTGAATTTCGAAACGAAGGTCCAGAGCCCGAAAGCCCGGCCCGCATTCGGCGCCACATGGGCCATGCGTCCGGCAAAGATCGCGGGCAAAAGCGTCATGTCCGCGCCCAGCGCCGCGCCCGAGGCGATGCAGATCAGCGCAAAAGGCAGGATGTCGCCCGCACCCAGAAAGGCGGCATGGGCAAAGGCAAGGATCGACAGCACCATGCCCCCGATCAGCGTGCGCTTCTCGCCCCAGATGCACGCGGCCCGGCCCCAGAGGGGGGCAGAGGCAGCCGCCGACAGGAAGAACAGCAGCAGAAGCGGCCCCTCCCATCCCGGCGCGGCCAACCGGCTTTCGACGAAGAACAGGAACAGCGTCGAGGTCACGGCAACGGGTGTGGCATTGACCAGCGCCACGATCAGCAAGCGCCGCGCTATGGGGTCGGACAGCACCTCGCGGAAACCGCCCTCCTGCGCAGCGGCGGGCAGGCGCCATTCGCGGCGCATCGCGAACGCGGCAACCAGCGCGAGCCCGACAAACCCCGCCGCAAAGGCCGCAAAGGGCGCACCGGTCCCGATCAGCAGCGTCGGCGCCACCGCCGCCGCGCTGCCCCCCAGAAGCGCGCCGGTCTCGCGCCAGGCAGCAACACGGACATGTCCGCCCGCCCCCATTTGCCCGGCTCGCGACACGCCCTGCGCATAGAAAGTGATGGTCAGAAAGCTGAACGCGGTGAACAGCCCGGTCAGCGTCAGCCCGAACCACAGCAGCGGCGCGACGGGCGGTGGGGCCGCGAACAGCGCCCACATCGAGCCCGCCAGCAGCGCCACGGCGACGCCCACCGCAAGACCTCGCGCCCGGCGCAGACGTTCCGACAGCCAGCCCAGAACCGGGTCCTGCACCACGTCGAACAGCCTGAGCCCGAACAACACCGCGCCCAACGCCGCGAGGCTGACGCCATATTCATCGACATAGAACTTGGGCGCGTGGATATAGATCGGAAGCCCGGCCGAGGCCAGAAGCGCGGCAAACACCGCATAGCCCGAAAGCGGTGCCGCCTTGACCATCAACTGACCTCTTTGCCCGGCGGCTCGGGGCGGGCGCGGTATTTCGCGCCCTTGAGCTTGAGCCACAGTGCGTGCCAGTAGATCAGTGCCAGAACCCGGATCGAGCCGAAGGGCCGCCGGACAAGCCCGACAAGGATGCGCCAGCTTGTCAGCGGCCGACGCGGCCCTGTCAGCGTGGCGTAAAGCCCGTCCTCGCCATTCGTGGAATAATCGATCCAGATGCCGACCTTCTCGGGCCGGATGTCGAAGCGGAAGCGATAGCCCCCCTCGACCGGAAGGAACGGCGACACGTGGAAGATCTTGACCGCCGTCAGGATGTCCGACGGCTCGATCGGGCGCTGGTCGGCGTGGCGGCACAGGTAGGAATGGCGGTCGCGCCAGGGATTGTTCACCTCGGCGATCACCGCGCGCAGCGTCTCGTCCTTGCCGTAGCACAGCCAGAAGCTGACAGGGTTGAACTCGGCCCCCAGAACGCGCGGCAGGGTCAGAAGCTCGATCCGCCCCTTGGCCGCAAACAGGTCATGCGCCTTGAGCACCTCGCGCACCCATTCCGCGCCGCGCCCCTGACCCCACGGCCCGCCATGGTCGCGGTCCCAGACCGACATGATGTTGCGGCGGTTCAGCGAGAACAGGCGCGGGCGCTTCGGCGCAGGGACTTCGGCATCGTAAAGGACGTAATCGACCGAATGGCGCAGCTTGTGATCCACCTTGCCGCGCCGCTGGTGAAAGGTCGTGCCGCGGACATGTTCGACAATTGGGGTCATGCCGCCACCGTCTCGCGTTCGCGCCGCTTCATCGCCTCGACGACGGCATGCGCGCTGGCCAGCCCGTCCTCGTGGAAGCCGTTGCGCATCCAGGCGCCACAGAACCAGGTGCGGTTGGTCCCGTTGGTCTCGCGAATCCGGGCCTGCGCCGCGAGCGCGGCCAGGTCGTAGACCGGATGGCGGAAGGTGACCTGATCGTGGATCAGTTCCTGGCGGATCGTCCGGCGGGTGTTCAGCGTCACGAAAAGCGGATCGCTTTCGGGGATCGGCTGCAACGAGTTCATCCAGTAGGTGAGGTCGATCCGGTCGCTGCGCTGGCCGCGGTCCTCGGTATATACCCAGCTGGCCCATGCCCCGCGCCGCCTCGGCATCAGGCCGGTATCGGAATGCAGGACGGCATCGTTCGGCTGGTAGCGCACCGCGCCCAGCGTGGCGCGTTCCTCGGGGCTGGGATCGGCCAACATCACCAGCGTGTCATCGGAATGGGTCGCGAACACGACTTCGTCGAACGCCTCCCACTCGGCCCCCGTCGCGCGGAGTTCCACCCCGCCCTCGGTACGGCGCACCGCCTCGACCGGGGCGCTGGTGCGAATCTCGACGCCCTGCCCCGTCAGCGCGGCTTCCAGTCGGCGGACATATTCGATGGACCCGCCCCGCACCGTGTACCACTGGTGCTGGCCCTTGTGGCTGAGCAGCGCGTGGTTCTCGAAGAAGCGGATCATCGCATGCGCCGGGAAATCGAGGATGCCCTGCACGGGCGTCGACCAGATCGCGCCCGAAAGCGGCAGCAGGTAACGGTCGCGGAACCACGCGCCGGTGCCCAGCGCCGCCAGGAACTCGCCGATGGTCGCGTCGGGATGGGCGCGCGCGACCTTGAGCGCGTTGGCGTTGAACTTCATCACGTCGCGCAGCATGCCCAGGAATTGCGGGTTCAGCGCGTTCGAGGGCTGGGCGAAGACGGCCTTGAGGTTCTTCAGCCCGTATTCGAACGCCCCACCATCGAGCGAGGCGCCAAAGCTCATGTCGGATTTCGCCACCGGCACCTGAAGTTCGTCGAACAGCCGCGTCATCATCGGGTAGTTGACGTAGTTGAACACGATGAAGCCGGTATCGACCGGCTGATCACCCCGTTTGCCCGCCAGCACCGTGCGCGCATGCCCGCCCAGCCGCGGCTCAGCCTCGAACAGGGTGATGCGGTGATCCGCCGCCAGCAAATGCGCCGCGCCAAGGCCCGAGATCCCGGCTCCGATCACGGCGATGCGGCGGGGGGCACCCGCTGCGGTTTCGAAAGGCATCTGTCCTGCTCCTGCTTTGTTCGTTGGTTGGATATGGCCCCGGGTGCCCTGCTGTCCAGCGGCCCACGCCCTGTCCGGACAGGAGTAACACGCATTCCGAAGCTTTTTTCGGCAATCCGGTGATCCGGCCGGAACCCAACACCGTATTCACTCTATGTTGAACGGCGCTCGTGCCTTCGAGGAATCGGATGCAGCCCTTGCAGTCAGGGCCTATCCTGCCGCCCGGAATGGGGCGGTCCGATCTGTCGAGGCGAGGGTCTTGAACGAAAGACATACGTCAGATGCGCGCTGGGTGCGGCTGGTGGAGCGGGTTCGGTCCGACAAGGACCAGGCAGCTTTCGGAGAGTTGTTCGCCCATTTCGCCCCACGCGTGAAGGCGTTCTTGATGAAATCGGGGGCGGATTCGTCCCTTGCGGAGGAATGTGCGCAGGAGGTGATGGCGACGGTCTGGCACAAGGCGCAACTGTTCGACCCGGAACGGGCGAGCGTGGCGACCTGGGTCTTTACCATCGCCCGGAATCGGCGGATCGACGCGCTGAGAAAACAGCGTCGCCCGGAACCCGAGGATCTGACCTGGGGACCCGAGCACGAGCCCGACCAGTCCGAAACCATCGCCCTGCAACAGGAGAGCGAACAACTGGGCCGGGCGCTTGCCGCCCTGCCCGAGAAACAGAGAGTGCTGATCGAAAGAGCCTTTTTCGGGGAACTTTCGCACAGCGAGATCGCCGCCGAGACGGGACTTCCGCTCGGGACGATCAAGTCGAGGATACGTCTGGCGCTTGAGCGCTTGCGCCAAGAGATGAAATGAGAAGACGGTACCCATGACCAGCACGATCAACCACCACCTGACCGATGACTTGCTGATGTCCTATGCTGCGGGCAACCTGCCCGAGGCGTTCAGTCTGGTCGTGGCGACGCATGTCTCCCTGTGCGACGAATGCCGCGCGCGGCTTGCCGGTTTCGAGGCAGTCGGGGGCGCAGTGCTGGACGAGGCGCCCGCTTGCGCGATGGAAGAGGACAGCTTTGCCGCGACGATGCGGTTGATCGCGCAGATGCCGACCGAAACCCGGATCAAGGCCGCGGACGAGAGCGTGAAGAGCCTGTTCCCCAAGCCCCTGCGCGACTATGTGGGCGGCGATGTCGACGCGGTGCAGTGGCGCTCGCTGGGCGGAAAGGTGCGTCAGGCGGTGCTGCCGACCTCGGCCGACGCTACGGTCCGGCTGCTTTACATCCCTGCCGGTGTGGCCATGCCCGATCACGGCCACGCAGGGATGGAATTGACGATGGTGCTGCAAGGCGCCTTCGACGATGACGATGGGCATTTCGGCCGGGGCGATGTCGAGGTGGCGAACGAGGATCTCAAGCACACCCCCGTCGCGGCCCCCGGCGCCGATTGCATCTGCATCGTGGCGACCGACGCTCCGCTGAAATTCTCAGGCCTGTTGCCGCGTATCGCCCAGCCCTTCATCGGGATCTAGGCGTCACTCGGCGGGCTTGGTCAGGCCGGCGACACGGGGCGCCTCGTCCTCGAGCTCCTCGAAGTCGAAATTGTCCAGCCGGGCCGCGCGCTTGCCCGCCCGCTCGGCTGCGGTTCCGATGCTTTCCAGATCGGCCCGCGCCTGTCCGAAATGGGTGTTCAGTTTGTCCACCCGTTCGACAACCAGTTCCACATCCCGGTGCAACTGCTTCAGCGTCTTGCGGATCGCGCCGGCCTGTTCGCGCATCCGCGCGTCTTTCAGGATCGCGCGCATCGTGTTCAGCGTCGCCATGCAGGTGGTGGGCGAGACAATCCAGACCCGCGCCTCGAACCCCTCGCGGACAAGTTCGGGGAAATTGGCGTGCAGTTCCGCATAGACCGCCTCGGAGGGCAGGAACATCAGCGCGCCGTCCGCCGTCTCGCCCTCAAGGATGTATTTCTCTGAAATCGCCCGTATATGCGCCCGGACCGAGGTGCGCAGCTGTTTCGCCGCCTCGTTCAACTCCCACTGCGTCCCCGCCCGGCGCAGCGCCTCATAGGCTTCCAGCGGGAATTTCGAATCGATCACGATCGCCCCCGGCGGGTTCGGCAAGTGGATCAGGCAATCCGCCCGCTTGCCGTTCGACAGCGTGACCTGCATCGCGTAGCTGTCCTTGGGCAGTGCCTTGCCGACGATGTCGTGCAGCTGGATCTCGCCAAAGGCCCCGCGGGTCTGCTTGTTCGACAGGATGTCCTGCAGGGACAGGACATCGCCCGACAGCTTCTCGATATTCGCCTGCGCCCTGTCGATGGTCACCAGCCGCTGCTGCAATTCCCCAAGGCTCAGCGCCGTCCGGCGAGAGGCGCCTTCGAGGTTCAGGTTCATCTGCTCGGAGACATGGGCCAGCCGCGCCTCCATCAGCCGCAGCATGTTGGCCTGGCTCGCCGCCTGCGCCTCCGAGACATGGGTCAGCCCGCCAGCCAGCCGGTGCTGGCCTTCGCCCAGGGCCTCGATCCGGCGGGTCAGCTGGTCCATCTGGTAGATCAGCGGTTCGGCCAGCGACGCCGACCGCCCGGACCGGCGCACGGTCAGGATCAGAAGCGCGACGACAAGGATCACCAGCGCCGCGACGACGCCCGCGCCGATCACCGCCGGATCGGACCAGTCATAGGTCCGCCCGCCGATCACGATGTCCTTGCCGATCTGGATCATCGCCGCCCGAACAGCTTTTCGATATCGGACAGCCTCAGTTCCACGTAGGTCGGCCGCCCGTGGTTGCACTGGCCGGAATGGGGCGTCGCCTCCATCTCGCGCAGCAGCGCGTTCATCTCGTCCACCCGCATCCGTCGGCCCGAACGGATCGAGCCGTGGCAGGCGACGCGGGACAGGATCGCCTCGATCCGCGCCTGCAGGGTCTGGCTGTCGCCCAGATCGGTCAGGTCGTCGAGGATGTCGCGGATCAGGGCGCCCGCGTTCACCTCGCCCAGCAGCGCGGGCGTTTCCCGCACCACCACCGCGCCGGGGCCGAAGGGTTCGACCGTCAGGCCAAGGCGCGCCAGCGTCCCGGCATGGTCGATCAGCCGCGCGGCATCGTCTTCGGACAGGTCCACGATCTCGGGGATCAGCAACGCCTGCGCGGCCACCCCGGTATCCGCCAACTGGCGTTTCAGCCGTTCGTAGACCAGCCGCTCGTGCGCGGCATGCTGGTCGACGATGACCATGCCGGTCGCGGTCTGGGCGATGATGTAGTTTTCGTGGATCTGTGCCCGCGCCGCCCCCAGCGGCAAGGCTTCGGCCTCGGGCTCGGCCGCCTCGAACCGGGCCGAAGGTTCGGCGAAGCCCGGCTCCAGCGGCGCGGGCGCCTGCGCGGCATAGGCGGCGGCCAGCGCGCGCGGCCCGGGCCGGTCCATCTGGTAGGCGCGGGGGCCGACGATGGGTTCGGGCCGCATCGCCCCCAGCGTCGCGCCCGCCACTGTCGAGGACGCCCGGTGCCCCGCCTCGGCCAGCGCGTGGCGCAGCGCAGAGACGATCAGCCCGCGCACCAGACCCGGTTCGCGAAATCGGACCTCGGCCTTGGCGGGATGCACGTTGACGTCCACGAAGGTCGGGGCGCAGTCGACAAACAGCGCCGCCGCCGGGTGCCGGTCGCGCGACAGGAAATCGGCATAGGCCGCCCTCAGCGCCCCGATCAGCAGCTTGTCCCGCACCGGGCGGCCATTCACGAACAGGTATTGCGCGACCGCCGCGCCCCGCGAATAGGTCGGCAGCGCGGCATAGCCGCTCAGCCCGACGCCCTCGCGCTCGGCCTCGATCCGCAACGCGTTCTCGGCGAAGTCGGCGCCCAGAACGCGCGCCAGCCGTCCGCGCATCGCATCGAACAGATCCCCCGTCTCGGCATCGGCGCGAAAGATCACGCGGCCCTCGCCGCCCTCGGAAACGTCGCGCAGAACGAAGGCCACAAAGGGCTCGGCCATCGCCAGCCGCCGGATCACGTCGCCGATGGCCTGCCCCTCGGCGCGGTCGGAACGCAGGAATTTCAGCCGGGCGGGCGTAGCGAAGAACAGGTCGCGCAACTCGACCACCGTCCCGCGGGTCAGCCCCGCGGGCGTGACCGGCCCCATGCAGCCGCCCGATACCTCGATCCGCGCGGCCGCCGCGCCCGGTGCGCGGCTGGTGATGCTCAGCCGCCCAACCGCCCCCAGCGAGGGCAGCGCCTCGCCACGGAAGCCGAAGCTTGCGATGTTCAAAAGGTCCGATCCGTCGATCTTGGACGTCGCATGACGGGCCAGCGCCAGCGGAAGATCCTCGCCCGCGATCCCGTGCCCGTCATCGCTGACCCGGATCAGTGTCTTGCCGCCATGGGCGATGGCGACCTCGATCCGGTGCGCGCCCGCGTCCAGCGCGTTTTCGACCAGTTCCTTGACCGCCGAGGCCGGGCGCTCGACCACCTCACCCGCGGCTATGCGGTTGATCGCGGCTTCGTCAAGCTGGCGAATCGGGGGAAGATCGGCGCTTATGTTGGGGTTGGGCGAGTTCATGCCACAAGGGTTAGCATGTCCACCCCGATTCTGCCACTGCGATCAGTTGGTCGTCTCAAGCCCCTCGGGCTGGCCCACCACGACGAAATGCAGCCGGTCGGGGTGCAGCAACTCGCCGGCCACGCGCTTCACTTCCTCAAGCGTCACGGCCATGATCTTGTCGTTGCGGGTGTTGACGTAATCGGGCTCCAACCCCTCCATCTGCATGCCGACAAGGATACGCGCGATGGGCGCATTACCGTCGAAGCGCAGCGGATAGGCGCCGGTGAGATAGGTCTTGACGTCCTCGAGCTCCTGTTCGGTGACACCCTCTGCCGCCATCCGCACCCATTCATCGCGAATCACCGAGATCGCCTGGGCGATGCGGTCATTCGCCGACGCCACCTGCCCCAGAACAAGCGCGGCGTAATCCATCGGGTAAAGATAGGAATAGACGCCATAGGTCAGCCCGCGCTTGCCGCGAACCTCCTTCATCAGGCGCGATTCGAAGCCGCCGGCGCCCAGCACCTCGTTCATCACATAGGCGGCGAAGAAATCGGGGTGATCGCGTTCCATCCCCTCATGGCCGAAAACGGCAACCGATTGCGGCGTGTCGAAGGGCACCACGGTCACGCCACCGCCAAGCCCGTATTCGGCCCGCTCGGGCAGCGGCGCGCCGGTCTCGGGCAGCCCGTCGAACAGCGCGTCGAGCAGCGCGCCCAGGTCCTCGGCGGTGATGTCACCGGCGGCGGCGACATAAATTCGGTCGCGGGCGATGGTGCGGGAATGCGCCGCGACCAGATCGTCACGGGTCAACGCGGCAACGCTTTGCTCGGTGCCGTCCGACGCGCTGCCATAAGGGTGATCGCCAAAGGCCAGCCGGTTGAAGGTGCGCGCCGCGATCCTGCCCGGATCGGTCGCATCGGACCGAATCGAGGCCAGCACCCGCCCGCGCACCCGCTCGACCGCGTCGGCATCGAAACGCGGGGCGTGCAGGGCCTGCCGCAGCAAGCTAACCGCCTGATCGCGGTTCTCGGTCAGCATCCGGGCCGAAACCGACAGCGAATCGCGGCTGGACCCGAAGCGGAAAGACGCCGCCAGCGCACCGCGCGCCCGTGCGAAGGCGCGCGCATCCATCTCGCCCGCGCCCTCATCAAGCAACGCGGTCATCAGGTTGACCGCCCCGCGCTTGTCCGGCGCATCGAGGCTCGTGCCCCCGCGGAATCGGATTTCCAGTGCGACGAAGGGAATATCGTGGCTTTCGACCAGCCAGGCACCGATCCCTCCGGGCGAGGTGACCTCGCGGATCTCCATCGCCGCGCGGGCGGGCAGCGCCAGCCACAGCACCATTCCGGCAAGGGCGATGAGGCGGAACATGCTCATTGCGTGACCTCCGCCTTTCGCTCCACGGGACGCTCCAGCCAGCCGGTAACCGCGTTGGCGCGGTTCAGAACGGCGTGGGCGGCGGCCATCACATCCTCGGGCGTCACCGCCTGAAGGATCGCGGGCCAGTCCTGCACATCCCGGACCGTCAACCCCGAGGCAAGCGCCGCCCCATAGCGCCGCGCGCGGCCCTGCACGCTGTCCAGCGCATAGATCTCGGCCGCCCGCATGCGCATCTTGAGCGTTTCGAACAGGGTGGGATCGACGCCTTCCTCCAAGAACTCGGCCAGCGCGGCATCCAGCGCCGCCTCGGCCTCGGCCAGCGTCACGCCCGGCGCGGGCACCACGACCAGCCCGAAGGTCGTCGCGTCGAGCGACAGCCCGTCATAGAAGGCCGAGCTGTAGATCGCGGTCTGCGCGTCGAATTGCAGCTTGTCGCCCAGCACCGAATTGGCCCCCTCGCCGCCCAGGATCTCGGCCAGATAGGTCAGCGCTGCGGCGGTTTCCTGCGCACCGGCGTCGCGTTCCGGCGCCAGATAGGTGCGCAGGATATAGGGCTGGCCCACGCGCGGATCGGCGAATGTCAGGCGCCGCTCGGCCCGTTGCGGCGGTTCCTGCGGGCGGATGCGTTCGGGCAGGGCCTCGGATGGGGCAAGCTTCCCGTAATGCTCTTCGGCCAGCGCGCGCACCTCGTCGGCCGTCACATCGCCCGCCACGACAAGGATCGCGTTGTTCGGCGCGTAAAAGGTTTCGTAGAAGTCCAGCGCATCGGCTTTGGACAGCTCCTCGATCTCGTGGCGCCAGCCGATAATCGGGATACCGTAGGGATGGTTCAGGTATTGCGCAGCGCGGCGCTGTTCCGAGAAAAGCGCGCCGGGGTCGTTCTCGGTGCGCTGGTTGCGTTCTTCAAGGATCACATCGCGTTCGGTCAGCACGTCCTCGGCGGCGAGGCGCAAATTGGCCATCCGATCGGACTCGATCTGCATCATCAGGCCCAGCCTGTCGGCGGCGACGCGCTGGAAATAGGCGGTATAGTCCCACGAGGTAAAGGCGTTGTCGGACCCGCCATTGGCCTGCACGATGGCCGAGAATTCGCCCGGGGCCAGTGTCTGGGTGCCCTTGAACATCAGATGTTCCAGAAAATGCGCGATGCCGGACTTTCCGGGCGGCTCGTCCGCGGCACCGACACGGTACCAGACCATGTGCACCACGACCGGCGCGCGATGATCCTCGATCACCACGACCTCAAGACCGTTCTCGAGGGTAAAGGCCGCAACATTCTCTGCCCGGATGGGCAGGGCCATCAGCAGAAGGGCGAAAAACGCCAGTCTGATCGCGTGCATCGGGTCCCGTCCTTGTGCGAAAGGTTCCAGTCAAGCTACGCGGAGCGCCGGCATTTTCAAGCAGGCGGCACGCAGTTGTGAGCCGCGCTAGGGCGTCGCGCCTTCGGGCGGGGCGCCGACATTTCGCGCACCTGCGGCCCGCCAGCGTTCCAGTTCGGCATGCTGGTCGAGCGATTGCTTGCGGTAGGCCTTGTAATAGACGTTGACGTTGAACACCCGCTCCAGAAGGCGGCCGTCATTCTGGCGGCGATATTCCAAGTCCTCGGCGGCCAGCGTCTGGCGGATCGTTGGGCTGACGCCATATCGCGTGACATGGACCATCAACCCGCTGTCTGCGGGCATGGCCCGCGCGGCGTTGCCGCCAAGCGCGGCGATCGCGTCGGCCTCGGGCGAGGCATCCGTGCGCGACGGACCGCCCGGGTTCGGCGGCGGCAACTGGGCGAAGTCCTGCGGCATTTCCAGAGGCTTGCCGGGCAGGATAGCGAACTCGTCCGGGCTACGGTTCGACGTGCGCAGGTTCATGAGTTCAGGCGTCTTGTCACGGCTGCACGCGGCCAGCGTCGCGGCCATCAGCCCCCCAAGAACCACCATGCGCGCGGATCGCATATGCCCTTCCCTCCGTCCGGTCCCGCCCTCTTTAGCGCAAGGCTCGGGCGGCGTCACGGGGTCTTGTCGCGGCCGGTAAAGACCACAAGTCCCAGCGCGCCTGCAAAGATCGCGATATCGGCGACGTTGAAGGCATAGGGGTTGTCGATTCCGCAGCAGGACATGTTCAGGAAGTCGGCGACCGCCCCATAGACCAGCCGATCCACGACATTTCCCAGCGCGCCGCCCACCAGAAACCCGCCCGAAACCAGCGCGACCGGCCGCTGCGGCCCCCGCGCCAGCCAGAATGTCACCCCGGCCGAGATTGCCAGCGCCACCGCGATCAGCAGCCAGCGGCCAAGCTCGGCGTCATTCGACAGAAGGCCGAAATTCATCCCGCGATTCCAAGCCATGCGCAGGTTCAGATAGGGCGGGAAAACGTCGATCCGCAGCCGTTCGGCCAGGCCCAGAACCTGCACGACATGGAACTTGGTCGCCTGATCCAGCACGAAGACCAGTGCCGTGATGATCGCAAGCAATCGCATCGCGTCAGTGCAGGAAGTGGCGCATGCCGGTAAAGACCATCGCCAGCCCCGCCTCGTCCGCAGCTGCGATCACCTCGTCGTCGCGCATCGACCCGCCGGGCTGGATCACCGCCGTCGCCCCCGCCTCGGCCGTGGTCAACAGACCGTCGGGGAAGGGAAAGAAGGCGTCCGAGGCAACGACCGAACCGCGCGTCAGCGGCGCCGCAAGCCCGAGCACCTCGGCCATGTCCTGTGCCTTGCGCGCGGCGATGCGGGTGCTGTCCACCCGGCTCATCTGGCCCGCGCCGACACCCACGGTCGCCCCGTCCCTGACATAGACGATGGCGTTCGACTTCACATGCTTGGCGACCGTCCAGGCGAACAGCATGTCTGCGATCTCGGCCTCCGACGGCGGGCGTTTCGTCACCACCTTCAGCGCATCGCGCGTCAACCTGCCATTGTCGCGATCCTGCACGAGGAACCCGCCCGAAACCTGCCGGAACGCAAGCCCCGGCGCAGCCGGGTTCGCAAGCCCCCCGGCGGTCAGAAGGCGCAGGTTCTTCTTGGCGGCAAAGATCTCCTTGGCCGCATCGTCGGCCGCGGGCGCGATGACGACTTCGGTGAAGATCTCGCAGATCGCTCGCGCCGTGGGGGCGTCAAGCTTCATGTTCAGCGCCACGATCCCGCCGAAGGCCGAGGTCCGGTCGCAGTCGAAGGCGCGCCGATAGGCCTCTTCCAGCGACGCGCCGCGGGCAACGCCGCAGGGATTGGCGTGCTTGATGATGGCGCAGGCCGGACCGTCGGCGGGCAGGAACTCGCTGACCAGTTCGAACGCCGCGTCGGTGTCGTTGATGTTGTTGTAGGACAGCTCCTTGCCCTGCCACTGGGTCGCGGTCGCCACCCCCGGCCGGTCCGATCCGTCGACATAGAAGGCCGCCCGCTGGTGCGGGTTCTCGCCATAGCGCAGGGTCTGGGCCAGCGTCCCGGCAAAGGCACGCCGCCGCGGCGCGGTCTCGCCCAGCGCGCCCGCCATCCAGTTGGACACGGCCGCATCATAGGCCGCCGTCCGCGCATAGGCCCGCTGCGCCAGCGCCTGCCGGAAGGCCAGCGTGGTCGCACCGCCCTGCACCTCAAGCTCGGCCAGCAGGGGGGCGTAATCCGCGGTATCCACGACCACGTTGACAAAGGCATGGTTCTTCGCCGCCGCCCGGATCATCGCCGGACCGCCGATGTCGATATTCTCGATGCATTCGGCATAATCGCCGCCCGCGGCCACGGTTTCCTCGAACGGGTAGAGGTTGACCACCAGAAGGTCGATCGCGCCGATCCCGTGGCTTTCCATCGCGGCGACATGGGCGGGGTTGTCGCGCAGCGCCAGAAGCCCGCCATGCACCATCGGGTGCAGGGTCTTGACCCGGCCATCCATCATCTCGGGAAAGCCGGTCACATCGGCAACGTCGATCACGCCCAGCCCGGCCTCGCGCAGGCTGCGCGCCGTGCCGCCGGTGGACAGCAGTTCCACCCCCCGCGCGGCCAGCGCCCGGCCAAGCTCGACGAGCCCGGTCTTGTCAGAAACGGAAATCAGCGCGCGGCGCAGGGGCACCAGGTCGGTCATGGTCTATCCTTCGTGGTCTGGTCGGACCCGCCGCGCCCAGGGCAGCACCCAGGCCTGCTCTGCCTCGTCCTCTTGCCCGAGGTCGTGCGGAGCCTGCGCGCTGCTGCCGTCCTGGGCCTTGGCCAGGGTCCATGTGATGAGGCTCGCATAATCCATCACGCGGGCGGAGAGAACGATTTGTTTCGTCGCGCGCGGCCTCGCGCGGCCCTTTTCCAGATAGACGCTTGGCAAAAGCTGCAATTCGGCCGCGCCGTCATGGCGGAATACCCAGATCTCGCCGCTTTTCAGGGCCAGCGACACCGCCGCGCCGCCCATGTCGATCTCGGTATCGACATCGGGGTGGATGTGGAAGCGGATGTCGAAGGCGATGCCCTCGCCGCCGCTGCGGCCCAGCATGCGGTCGAAAGTCGCACGTTCGGCATCGGCAAAGGCGGCAAGAGTCTCCTCGCCCGACAGCGCACGCCCGTCATAGGCCAGCATGAACTGGCGCACATGGGTCAGCCCGTGGGTCGACCCATAGCCGTCATGCCACGCCGTCAGGCTGTGGCCCGCAGGTCCCGTTTCGGCGCGAAACTCGACGCTTCTGGGTCGTTCGGCCAGCGGCGACAGGCCGCTTCCCGACCGCCGGGGCGCAAGGCGCGAGGACGAGAACCCCCTGAGCGCCAGCGTCGAGTGGGAGGGCGTCGCCCGCCCCGCCCGCAGCCACTCGTCCCCGAACCCGGCGCCCGAGCCACAATTGACGATGACCGGCCGGCGGCCGGATGTCAGTTCGAAGGACAGCGTCGAGGCATGCGCCCCTGCCGTGGGCGGCGGCAGGGCGGCGTCCACGATCACCGTGGTCCGACCTGCCGAAAGCCGCGCATAGCCCATGGCCAGCCCGCGCACCGGGCGCGGCTTGACCCCCGCCTCGGCAAGCGCCTGGTCAAGCCGCCCCTCGGCCCCCCGCCCGCCACCGTGGAACCGGGCAAGCCCGCCATCGGCATGGCGCAACGCCCGCAGCGTGGGTGCGATCCGCCCCACCGCGGCACCATGGGCGGGGGCGGGCTCGCGGCCTGCATCGCGCAGCGCAGCCTCGGCCCAGGTCAGCAGCGTGAAGACCTCAAGCAATTCCTCGGGATTGCGCGAGGCAAGCCCGCCGCCCTCGTCGATCTCGCGGGCGCATTCCCGCTCCAGCGCCTTCAGCGCAGGGGCCAGGTGGCTTTCCATCCCCTTCAGCGAAAGCCCGGCATAGACCAGCGCCGTCAGCGCCTCGAAACGCGGCAGGCCGGCATCGGCGCTTTGCCAGCGGCGGGCAAGGAAAAGCGTCTGCTGGGCGAGCGAGCGGAACACCGATTCGGAACGCGCGGGTTCCAGACCATTGAGCAACATCAGTGCATGGTGCAGCCAGCGGACCAGCCGCCGCCCGGCCAGGTCGGGCGCCCAACCGGGGCCCTTTCCCCTACCGAACCGGTCGATCCAGCCCAGCGTCCAGTCCTGCGCCCGCCTGCGCGCCGCCCCGTCGCCCGCGGCCGCCAGATCGTCGAGCCAGGCAAAACCGTGTACCTCCTCCTCGAACCGCGCGGAGGGCATCGCGATCTCCCAGATCGCCGCGCCCGGCGCCTCTACAAGGCCACCGGCGAACAGGAACGTGCCGGCGCAAAGCTGCCGCCCCCGGGCAAAGCTGCCGATCGAGCGCGGCTCGGGCTGCCGGGCAATACCCGTCGACCCACGCGACAACGTGCAGAGCCGTGCCCAAAGGCGGTTCATCGTTTCGCCGCGCCGCCGGGGCGGGGGGGCGCTCTGCTGGGCGTCTGCCATCGGTTGGAATCTGCTCTCGGGCTTCGAGGTCGGCGGCAGGACAATACCGGCGGGGCCACGCGCTGTCACCGACGAAAAGCCGGTCAGCCGGTCTTGACAAGACAGGCGATGTAGAAGCCGTCCATCCCGCCGCGCTCGGCCCAGAAATCGGGGCGCAGCCTGAGCGCGCCATGGGCCGTGCGCCAATGCGGCTCGATCCAGGGCGCTTCGGGCGCGCGGGGGGCAATCGCGGGGTGACGCGCCAGCGCGGCCTCGATCTGGGCCTCGCCTTCCTCGGGCAGAAGCGAGCAGGTGCAGAAGACCAGCCGCCCCCCGGGCGCAAGCATGGAAAGCGCCCGGTCGATCATCTGCGCCTGCAGCGCGAAAAGCGGCTTGATCGCAGCAGCATCCTTGGCGAAGGGCAGGTCGGGGTGGCGGCGGATCGTGCCGGTTGCCGAACAGGGCGCATCAAGCAGGATCGCGTCGGCCGGGGCGGGCGGGGTCCAGTCCAGCAAGTCGGCGGTCACAAGATCGGCCGCCAGCCCGGTGCGCGCCAGGTTCTCGGCCACCCGCGCCATGCGCGCCGGCGAAACGTCCACCGCGGTCACCTGCGCCCCCGCGGCAGCAAGTTGCAGCGTCTTGCCCCCCGGCGCGGCGCACAGGTCCAGGACCCGCTCGCCAAGGCGCGGGGCGAGGATCTTCGCGGGCAGCGCTGCCGCGGCATCCTGCACCCACCAGGCCCCGCTGTCGTAACCGGGCAGGGCCGAAACCTGCCCCGGTGTGGCCAACCGCACCGACCCGGTGGGCAGCGCGACAGCCCCCATCAGCCCGGCCAGCGCGGCCGCATCGCCATCCTTCGGCGTCAGATCGAGCGGCGCACCCGCTGCATGCGCCGCCTCGATCCCGGTGACGGCCGCCCGTCCCCAGGCGCTGTCCAGACGCCCGCGCAGCCAGCCCGGCAGGCGTTGCGGCGCCAGCGCCTGCCATTCGGCGGGCGGCGTGTCGGCCACATTGCGCAGCACCGCATTGACCAGCCCCGCCATCGCCTGCGCGCGCTGCCCAGAGCGGGCCAGCGTCACGGCCGCGTTGACCGCACCGTGGGGGGCGGCGCCCTCCTCCAGCATCTCGACCGTGGCCAGCCGCAGGATATGGCGCAGCGCAGGGGGCGGAGGCTTTCGCAGATGCGGCTTAAGCACCCGGTCCGCCCGTTCCAGATGGCGCAGCGTGGCCATCGCAAGCCGCTGTGCCCGCGCCCGGTCGCCGGGGCCGAGCGCGCCCAGAAGCCCGTCGGGCGCGACCAGTTCGGCCATTGTGCGACGTTCGTCCAACACCCCCGCCAGAAGCCGCAAGGCCGCGGATCGTGCGTTGTCTACGGTCTCGGCCATCGCCTCGGCCCTGCTTGTTCACTGCCCGGGCCGGGGTATATCAAGGGGCGCGAACCGGCAAGGAGACCACGCGATGACCGAGACATCCCGCAAGGACCTGCCGCCCGCGGCGATCCGCGCGCTGCAGGAAGCCGAAGCGCGGCGCAAGGCTGCACAGGCACCGGACCTTCCGCCCGAGCTGGGCGGCCGGGACGGACCCGAGCCAGTGCGTTATGGCGACTGGGAGAAGAAGGGCATCGCAGTCGATTTCTGACCGCGCCGAAAGAGAGCAGAGCGCCCCGCCAACCAGTTCGGGCCGGCGGGGCCGCGGTGCCGGATGCGCCTTTGGCGCAGCTATTCGATCCTCAGGTCAGCATGCTGGCTCGTGCCCTTGTCGGCGACGAATCGCACGGTGCGTCCATTCACCAGAACGAGCTGGCAATTCGGGCCAAGGTCACGCGTTCCGAACTTGAGATCACGGCAGAAATACCTGCCATCCCAACGCCAGGCCCCGGTGACGCGCTTGCCAAAGGCCTGACCGCGGATTTCACCGCCGGGCGTCACTGCGAGGTTTATTCCAAGACGTTTGAGGCTTTTGCCGTCCACGAGGCTGACGAATCCCGAGCGGCTTTCTACCGCGCGGAACCCCTCGGCAGAGGCAGGTGCGGCAGCCGTAACCGCTAGGGCTGCAGCGGCGAGCAAGGTTGCGCATTTCATCGCGTCTCTCCGGTGTCGTTCTGACTGGCTCGGTGCCAGCACTGTTACGCAGAACTATTGCCAACGGATGAATCGTCGAGCACGGTTTTGCCGACCGCGCTGCAGGCGCACCGGACCGGTTTTCGGAACACAAGGATCCGGATCAGTCCTTTTTCGGCTTGGCCGTCGTCTTCTTTCGGGCAGGCTTGGCGCGAGCGGGCATCCCGGTCTCGGTCGCGCGCTGCAATTCCTCGATCGCCCGGAACCAATGTTCCTCTGCCTTGCCCTCTGGCCGTCCCTCACGGTTCCAGATGTGATAGGCGGCCTCCTGGATACGGTCGTCTTCGGGTTTTCCCTTTGCCATGGCATTTCCTCCGCTCGTGACTTGCGACGTTCCTTGTCCGGGCAGGCGCAGCGACCCGCCCGCAGATGCTGATACAGGAATCGTAACGGTTGCACGACAGGCATTCGCGGGCGGATCCGCGCCCTTTTTTAAAGGCCCGGTCGGCACCGCCCCGGCACCCTGCCGCCCCGATCGGCGCATCGCTGCCGCGGCGCGCGAAAGCATGGGCTCTTGCGCAAGCCGTGCTGACCCAGGTCCGATCCGGCGGCGCCAGTTCGGGTGGGTATCGACGGTGCCGGGCAGGTTCGCCTGATCGGTCCGGCCCAGCAGGTCCTCGATCTGAAGCGCGACCAGCCGGGCGGGGGTTGCGGCGAGATAGCCATGCAGCGCCTCGACATCCTCACCCCCCGCGCGCCGGGCCAGATCGGCGACCGCGTCTGCCCGGCCGCGGCGCAGTTCGGCCAAACGCCCGGGCGCGACATGGCCAAGCCGGGCGTGCCAGTCGATATCCGTGCCCTGCCGCCAGCCCGCGAAAGGGGGCAGGTCATGGGTGCCGAAACTGGCCATCACCGCCTCCGGCCAGTCCTCTGGGCACGGATCGAACATCGCAAGACGGCAGCCGAGGATGCCCGAGGCGGCAAGGTCGGCGCGCAAGCCCTCGGGGATCACGCCCAGATCCTCGCCGACGATCACCGCGCCCGCCCGCGCCGCCTCGATCCGGGCGACGGCCAGCAGGGCGGGTTTGGGCATGGCGACATAGGCGCCGGGGCCGTCGCCGGGAACCCAGAAGGCGCGCTCGAAGCCCAGGATGTGGTCGATCCGCAAGAGCCCGGCAAAGCGCAACTGCGCGCGCAGGATCTCGGCAAGCGGCCGGAATCCGCGGGCGGCCAGCGCCTGCGGGATCATCGGCGCCAGCGACCAGTTCTGGCCCTGCGGCGCAAAGAGGTCGGGCGGCGCGCCCTGCGTTGCGCCGCGTGCGAAAAGGTCCGGATCGGCCCAGGTCTCGGCCCCGGCGGGATGCGTCCCGACCGCCAGATCGAGGTAAAGCCCATGCGCCATCCCCGCATCCCGGGCTGCTGCGCGGATATCGCCAAGCTGGCGCTCCGCGCGGAATTGCAGCCATGAGTGAAAGGCAATGGCGTCCGGGTTCTCGGCGGCAAAGGCGCTGACGGCCGGGGCATCGGGCGCGCGATACGCCGCCGGCCAGTCGGACCAGTAGGGGCCGAACCGGTCCGACAGCGCCTGATGCAAGGCGAAACGGTCAAGATCCGCCCCCTCGGCCGCGCGAAACCCGGCCAGTGCCGCCCTTTCGTCGGGGCAGATCGCGGCAAAGGCGGCGCGCAGGCCGGCCAGCCGCCCGGCAATGGCGGGCGCGTAATCCACAAGCGCCCCGCCAGGCGTTCGGGCTTCGCCCGGACAGGCCAGATGGGCGACATTGAACCGCCTTCGGCTGGACGGCGAATAGGGGCTGATCGCCTGCGGATCGCCCGGAAAGCCAGCATGGATCGGATTGATGCCCACAAAGCCCGCGCCCAGCGCCCCGATCCCGGCGGTGACCGCGCAGAGATCGGCGTAATCCCCCAGCCCGCCCGTTTCCGCATCCCGCAGGCCATAAAGCGGAACCGTCACCCCCCAGCCGCGCGGCGGCAGCGGCAGGCGGGGCGGCGCGGATAACAGCGTCATGCGGTGGCCCCCGACGATCAGATCATGCAGGCCAGGCGGCAGGGGCGGCAGCGAAAGGGTATCCTTGGCCCGACCCTCGTGGCAGGTGCCGTCCTCGAGTTCGAGCCGCCAGGCCCCTCCGCATGTCGGCCGCAGCACCGGGGCAGACCCGGCCTCGAGAACGAGCCACGCAGGCAACGGCCGGGCGGCCTCTCGGGCCTTCAGCGCGGCCAGCGTTCCGGCCGCCTCGGCCTCGGACCCGGCGGCCAGACCCATCGCCGCCAGAAGGGCGCGCGCCGTCTCGGGGTCGGTCTCATGCGTCACGCCCTCCAGATCGCAATACTGCGGCAGGATCCCCGCCATAGCGGCAAGCCGTGACAGCGCGCTTGTCATGATGCGGGCTCCAGAATCAGCACGGCCACGGCCTCGGCGGGCATCGCCAGCGGCCCCGCGACAGGTTCGGGGACAAGGTCGGGGCGCGAAGTGTCCAGATGTAGGCTCCAGCGCAGGCCTTCGGGGGCGTCGGGTACGGACACGTCGACCGCGGGGCCCGCGTTCAGCACGGCGAAGATCGCGTATTCCTGCGCGGCATATTCGGGCGTGCCGGCCGCGGTACGCAGCTCGACCGCGATCAGCCGCAACTCCGGATCCTCCCAATCCGCGCGGGTCATCGGCGCACCATCGGCCCGGCGCCAGAACAAATCCTCGATCCCGTCGATGTCCCGCTCGCGGGAATGGAGAAACAGCTTCTGCCGCAGAATCGGATGCGCCTTGCGAAAGGCGATCATCCGGGCGGTAAAGCGCAGGAAGTCGTGATCGGCCCCGTGCCAGTCAAGCCATGAAATCGCGTTGTCCTGGCAATAGGCGTTGTTGTTGCCCTGCTGCGTGTGGCCCAGTTCGTCGCCCGCCAGGATCATCGGCGTGCCCTGCGCCAGCAGCAGCGTCGCCATCATGTTGCGCCGCCGCTGCGCCCGCGCGGCAAGGATCGCGGGATCGTCGGTCGACCCCTCGACGCCGAGATTGTCCGAGTAATTCGCCGAATGCCCGTCGCGCCCCTCCTCGCCATTGGCAAGGTTGTGTCGGGTGGCATAGCTGACCACATCGGCCAGCGTGAAGCCGTCATGGGCGGTTATCATGTTGACCGACGAGGTGGCAGGCCGCCCCGAGTGATCGAACTGCGCGGCCGACCCCGTAAGCCGCCCGGCCAGATCCGGCGCCCGCCCCGGATCGCCCCGCCAGAAGCGGCGCACGCCGTCGCGGAACCCGTCATTCCATTCCAGGAACGGCGCCGGAAAGCCGCCCAGCCGGTAGCCGCCGGGGCCGATATCCCATGGCTCGGCGATCAGCTTGACGCGGGACAGGACCGGATCCTGCCGGATCGCCTGAAAGATCGCTGCACGCGCATCGAACCCGTCCGCCCCCCGGCCCAGCGCCGCCGCAAGGTCAAACCGGAAGCCGTCGACATGCATCACTTCGACCCAGTAGCGCAAACTGTCCATCACCATCCGCAGCACCATCGGATGGTCGATATTCAGCGTGTTGCCGCAGCCCGTGTCGTCGATGTAATGGCGCCGATCATCGGCCAGCCGGTAATAGCTGGCATTGTCGATACCGCGAAAGGCCAGCGTCGGGCCAAGCGCGTTGCCCTCGCAGGTATGGTTGTAGACGACATCAAGGATCACTTCGATCCCGGCGGCATGCAGGCGGGCGACCATGCGCTGGAACTCGGCGATATCGCCGTTTTCCATGTAGCGCGGTTCGGGCGCGAAATAGCCCAGCGTCTGGTAGCCCCAGTAGTTCCGCAGCCCCTTTTCCACCAGAAAGCGGTCGTTCAGGAAGGCATGCACGGGCAACAGTTCGACCGCCGTGATCCCCAGGCGGACATAGTGGTCCAGCATCTGGTCAGAGGCCAGCGCACGGAACCTGCCTGGTGCATGGACCTGGGGATGGCGCATGGTCAGGCCCCGGACATGGGCCTCGTAGATCACGGTCTCGGTCAACGGCGTGCGGGGCTGAGCATCCGCGCCCCAGTCGAAACTGTCGGCCACCACGATGGAGCGCGGCATGTAGGGCGCACTGTCGCGCTTGTCGAAGCTGAGATCGGCCCGCGGTGAGCCCATCTCATAGCCCATCAATGCGTCGTTCCAGATCGGATGCCCCGACAGCCGCCGCGCATAGGGGTCGATCAGCAGCTTGTAGGGGTTGAAACGATGCCCCTGGTCGGGTCGATAGGGTCCGTGGACGCGATAGCCGTAATGCCGGCCCGGCATCAGCCCGGCGATATGGCCGTGCCAGACATGGTGCGTGCATTCGGGCAGGTCGATATTGGCGATCTCGTTGCGGCCGTTCTCGTCGAAAATGCACAGCGTGACGCGGCTGGCATGTTCCGAGAACAGCGCGAAATTGACGCCCTCGCCATCGAAATGGGCGCCGAGCGGGTCCGGGCAGCCGGCGGTGATCGTCTTGGGCAAGGTCATCGGGGGCGCGCGATCTCCCGGTAAAGCGCGGCATAGGCGGCAGCCGACACGCCCCAGCCGACCGGCGCGCGCATGCCGTTGCGCTGGATCTTCTGGAAGGTCGCGGGATCGGCATGAAGATCGCACAGCCGGTCCAGCGCGGTGGCCAGCGCCCCGGCCGTGACAGGGGCGAACTGCACGCCCGTTGCCACGCCTGCCGCCAGTGCCGCGGGGTTGGCGTCGATCACCGTATCGGCCAGCCCCCCGGTGCGCGCGACAACCGGCACGGTGCCATAGCGCAACCCGTAAAGCTGCGTCAGCCCGCAGGGTTCAAAGCGCGAGGGCACAAGGATCGCATCGCCCCCCGCGATCATCCGGTGCGACAGCGCCTCGTCATATCCGATGCGCACGGCGACGCCCGGATGCGCCTCGGCCGCGTCGCGCCATGCCGCCTCGAGCGCCGGATCGCCCGAGCCCAGCAGCGCCAGCCGCCCGCCCCGCACGATCAGCCGCGGCAGCGCCTCCAGAAGCAGGTCCAGCCCTTTCTGTTCGCTCAGACGGGAAACGACGACGCAAAGCGGGCCATCGCCCTCGGGCAGGCCCATTTCCCCGACCAGCGCGGCGCGGGCCTTTGCCTTGCCGCGCGGGGCCTTGTAGGGCGAGATATGGGGGTCGGTGGCGGGGTTCCACATGGCCTCGTCGATGCCGTTCAGGATGCCCGAGACATCCGCCCCACGCGCCCGGATCACGCCGTCAAGCCCCGCGCCGAAATCCGGACCGGCCAGTTCGCGGGCATAGGTGGGGCTGACGGTCGTCACCTTCCAGCCATAGACCAGCCCCGCCTTCAGCGCCGAGATCTGGCCGTAGAATTCCATTCCATCGGGCTGAAACGCCCAGCCGGGCAGGGCAAGCGCGGCCAGCCGTTCGGGCGGGATCAGCCCGCGAAAGGCCATGTTGTGCACCGTCATCACGCTGGGCAGATCGACTCCCCACGCCTTGAGATAAATCGGCGCCAGCCCCGCCTGCCAGTCGTGGCAATGGACCAGATCGGGCCGCCAGTCGCCCACACCCTCGGCCCCGATCCGCGCGGCCATCCACGACAGCGCGGCAAAGCGCATGTCGTTGTCGGGCCAGTCCTGCCCGGCCTCGTCCAGATAGGGGCCGCCGGGGCGGTCATAGAGATGCGGCGCATCAAGGACGAACAGCGACAGCCCCGCCGTCGTCCCCTGCAACAGGCGTACCGGCCCGCCGAACAGGTCATCGCCATGCCAGACGGGTTCGGCCTTGGGCAGCGCGGCCAGCACCGGCCGATAGCCCGGCAGCAGCACCCGCATCTCGACCCCCTCGGCCGCCAGCGCCGCGGGCAGCGCGCCGACCACATCGGCCAGCCCGCCGGTCTTGACCAGCGGCACGCATTCCGAGGCGACGGACAGGGCCCGGATCATGCGGCGGCGGCCCTGCGGTCCAGCATCGGCTGGGTGATCAGCGTCACGCCCCCCTCGGTCACCCGGAACCAGCGCGCGTCCTCGTCCGGATCCTCGCCGACGATCAACCCGCTAGGGATGACCACCCCGCGGTCGATCACGACATTCTTCAGCCGCGCATTTCGGCCCACCACGACATAGGGCAGCACAACCGCGTGATCGAGCACCGAGTAGGAATTGGTATGCACCATCGTGAACAGAAGCGAGTTGCGCACCTCGGTCCCCGAGATGATACAGCCGCCCGAGACCATCGACGACACCGCCGTACCGCGCCGGTCCTCCTCGTCATGGACGAATTTCGCGGGCGGCACGCTTTCGGAATAGGTCCAGATCGGCCAGTTGCGGTCCCACAGGTTCAGTTCGGGCGTGAAATCGGTCAGGTCGATATTCGACTTCCAGAACGCATCCACCGTGCCCACGTCGCGCCAATAGGCATTGGCCTCGGGATGATCCCGCACGCAGGATTTGGCGAAGCGATGCGCCATCGCCTTGCCGTTCTTCACGATCTGGGGGATCAGGTCCTTGCCGAAATCATGGCTGGAATTCGGATCCGCGGCGTCATGGATCAGAAGATCGCGCAGGAATTTCCAGTCGAAGACATAGATCCCCATCGAGGCCAGGCAAGTCGCCGGATCGCCCGGCAGCGTGGGCGGATCGGCGGGTTTCTCGACAAAGGCGGTGATCCGGTCGCTCGTATCCACCTGCATGACGCCAAAGGCGCTGGCCTCGGATTTCGGCACGGCCAGGCAGCCCACCGTCACATCCGCCCCGCTGGCGACATGCTGGCGCAACATGATCTCGTAATCCATCTTGTAGACGTGATCGCCCGCCAGGATCAGCACGAAATCAACGCCGTAGCTGTCCACGATGTCGATGTTCTGGGTGACGGCGTCGGCGGTGCCCAGATACCAGGAATGTTCGTTCACCCGCTGGCTGGCGGGCAGGATGTCGAGGTATTCGTTCCGTTCGGCCCGGAAGAAGTTCCAGCCGCGCTGGCAATGGCGGATCAGGGAATGCGCCTTGTATTGCGTCGCCACGGCCATCTTGCGGATGCCGGAATTCAGCGCGTTCGACAGGGCGAAGTCGATGATGCGCGTCTTGCCGCCGAAATAGACGGCCGGTTTTGCGCGGTTGTCGGTCAGTTCCATCAACCGGCTGCCGCGCCCGCCGGCCAGCACGAAGGCCATGCTGCGGCTCGACAATCGACTGTAGCGCATTTCCATCGTCAAACTCCCCCTCCGAAGTCACATCCCGTCCGGCATCAGATAGAGCACACTCAGCGGGGGTAGCGTCAATTCCGCCGAGCCGGGCATCCCGTGATGCGGCCGCTCAAGTGCCGTAACACCGCCCAGATTGCCGCGATTGCCACCGCCATAGGCAGCCGCGTCGGTGTTGAGAACCTCGCGCCAGGTCCCGGCAAGGGGCAGGCCCAGCCGGAACCCGGTTCGTTCCACGGGCGTCAGGTTGCAGACGACCGCCACGGGCGGATCGCCGGGACCGCCCATGCGCAGCCAGGCATAGACCGAGATCTCGGCCGCGTTCGCCTCGATCCAGCGGAACCCCTCGGCCTCGCAATCCTTGAGATGCAGCGCGGGCGTGGCGCGGCAAAGCGCGTTCAGGTCGCGCACCAGCCGTTGCACGCCCGCATGCCATTCCGCGCCCAGAACGCTCCAATCCAGTTGTCCGGCATGGTTCCATTCCGCCCGCTGCGCAAATTCCTGCCCCATGAACAGCAGCTTCTTGCCCGGATGCCCCCACATGAAACCGTAATAGGCCCGCAGATTGGCGAATTTCTCCCAGTCGGTGCCGGGCATCTTCGACAGCATGCTGCCCTTGCCATGCACCACCTCGTCATGGCTGATCGGCAGGACGAAATTCTCGGAAAACGCGTAAAGCAGACCGAATGTCAGCTGGTGATGGTGGTATTTCCGATGCACCGGCGCGCGCCCGAAATAGTCGAGCGTGTCATTCATCCAGCCCATGTTCCACTTGTAGCCAAAGCCCAGCCCCCCCGCATCCACCGGCTGCGAGACGCCGGGAAAGGAGGTGCTTTCCTCGGCCACGGTCAGGATGCCCGGCACCTCGCCATAGGTGAGGCTGTTCATCCGTTGCAGCATGGCGATCGCTTCAAGGTTCTCGCGCCCGCCATGGATGTTCGGGATCCACTCGCCGTCCTTGCGCGAGTAGTCGCGGTACAGCATGGACGCCACCGCATCCACGCGCAGCCCGTCGACGTGAAATTCCTCTAGCCAGTAGAGCGCGTTGGAGAACAGGAAATTGGCGACCTCCACACGACCGAAATTGTAGATCAGCGTCTGCCAGTCATGGTGGAACCCCTCGCGCGGGTCGGCATGTTCGTAAAGCGCGGTGCCGTCGAACCGGCCCAGCCCATGCGGGTCGGTCGGAAAATGCGCGGGCACCCAGTCGAGGATCACGCCCAGCCCCTTGCGATGCGCCGCGTCGATCAGGTCGCGGAATTCGTGCGGGGGCCCGTGGCGGATGGTGGGCGCGAACAGCCCGACCGGCTGGTAACCCCAGGAGCCGTCGAACGGGTGTTCGGACAGCGGCAGGAATTCCAGATGGGTGAATCCCATTTCAGCGGCGTAGTCGACCAGTTCCTCGGCGGCCTCGCGATAGGATAGCGGGCGGTTGCCCTCCTCGATCCGGCGCCGCCACGAGCCCAGATGCACCTCGTAGATCGAAATGGGGGCGGAGCGGGCGTTGCGACCGGCGCGCCCCGCCATCCAGTCCCCGTCATGCCAGCCATAGCCCGAGATGTCGCGCACGATGCTGGCGGTGGCCGGCGGATGTTCGTAACCGAAGCCGACCGGGTCGGCCTTGAGCGGCAGGACTTGGCCCCCGGCCCCGAGGATCTCGTATTTGTAGACCTCGCCCTCGGCGATGCCGGGCAGGAAGATCTCCCACACCCCGGTCGCGCCACGGCGTCGCATCGGGTGGCGACGTCCGTCCCAGCTGTTGAACGGCCCCACGACCGACACCCGCCGGGCATTGGGCGCCCAGACCGCGAAATGCGTGCCCTGCGCGCCCTCATGCGTGCGGACATGGGCGCCCAGCACCTGCCACAGCCGCTGATGCGTGCCCTCGCCCAGCAGATATTCGTCGATCTCGCCAATCACTGGGCCAAAGCGATAGGGATCATCGTAGTCCCAGCTTTTCCCCGCCCCATCCGTTGCCCGCAGCCGGTAGGGCCCGTCGCCCGGCACCGGGCCGGTGAACAGATCGGGCGCGTCGGGGTGGCGGGTCAGGGGATGGATCGCCGAAGCACAAACCGCCTCCAGCGCCGCAATGCCGGGATGGAACGCCGCCAGGTGACCGCCATGCCGCCCCAGCACGGAAAACGGATCGTCATGGGCACCGGCCTGCAAGCGCCGCGCATCCGCGGGCGGCGGGAAGGGTGTCGGTTCGGACGTCGGGGCCGGACTCATGCGACCAGCCTAAGCCGCGCGCGGCGACATGCAAGCCGTGTCCTCACGCCGGATCAAGCGACGACGCCCCCCAGATATCGGCCATGTAGCCCCGGATCGTCCTGTCGGACGAGAACCAGCCGGTGCGTGCGGTGTTGCGCGCGGCCATGGGCCACCAGACCGCAGGGTCGGCAAAAGCCGCATCGACGCGGCGCTGGGCGTCCCAATAGGCGGTGAAATCCGAGCAGACGAGGAAATAGTCATGCCCGGTCAGGTTGCTGACGAAACTGCGATAGCGGTGCCGGTCACGCGGCGAAAAGACGCCCTGCGATACCGCCTTGAGCGCGCCGCCCAATCGCGTGTCGGCCGCAATCGCCTGGCGCGCGTGATCCGGTATGGTCCGGCGCGCGACGACTTCTTCGGCGGTCATTCCGAACAGAAAGAAATTCTTCTCCCCCACCCTGTCGCGGATCTCGACATTGGCACCGTCCAGCGTGCCGATGGTCGGCGCCCCGTTCAGCGCGAATTTCATGTTGCCGGTGCCCGACGCCTCCTTGCCCGCGGTCGAGATTTGTTCGGAAAGATCCGAGGCAGGGATCAGCCGCTCGGCAAGGCTGACATTGTAGTTCGGCAGGAACGTGACCTTCAGGAACCGGTTGGTCTCGGGATCGGCATTGACCACCGCGGCGACATCGTTGATCAGCCGGATGATCTCCTTGGCGAAGACATAGCCGGGCGCGGCCTTGCCGGCAAAGATCTTGACCCGCGGCACCCAGTTCCCGTTCGGGTTCGCCTTGATCTCCTGCCAGAGCGCGATGGTTTCCAGGATGTTCAGGTGCTGGCGCTTGTATTCGTGGATGCGCTTGATCTGCACGTCGAACAGCGACTCGGGGTCAATCTGCACGCCATGCTCTGCCGCCAGCCAGGCCGCCAGATCCGCCTTGTTCGCCCGCTTGGCCCCGGCAAATGCCTCGAGGAAGGCGGGATCATCAAGGCTCGGCTCCAGCTCGGCCAGCCGTTCCAGATCGCAAACCCAGCCTTCGCCGATGGTGTCGGAGATCAGTCGGCTGAGCCGCGGGTTGGCCGAGAACAGCCAGCGGCGCGGTGTCACGCCGTTGGTCTGGTTCACGATCCGGTCGGGATGCATCCGGTGCAGTTCCGCAAAGACGGTCTGCTTCATCAACTCGGTGTGCAGCGCCGACACGCCGTTGACCTTGTGCGCCATGACGAAGGCAAGCTCGCCCATCCGCACCTCGCCATCCGAACGCAGCGCGACACGGCGCCCCGGCTTCTCGGCGGCATGCGCCGTGTCGATCCGTTCGATCAGTTGCATGTGGCGCGGCAGAAGGCGGGACATCAGATCCTCCGACCACCGCTCCAGCGCCTCGGGCATGAGCGTGTGGTTGGTGTAGGACAGACAGCCCCGCGCGGTTTCGATGGCCTGATCCAGGGGCATGCCGCGTTCGTCATGCAACAGGCGCACAAGTTCCGGCCCGGCAATGGCCGGATGCGTGTCGTTGAGCTGGATCGCGGCCCGCTTCGGCAGATCGGCCAGCGCGCCGCCCTCATCCTCGAACCGACGCAGGATGTCGTGCAGGCTGGCGGCAGTGAAGAAATATTCCTGCTTGAGCCGCAATTCCTTGCCCCGCATGGTCGTATCGTCGGGATAGAGGACGCGGCTGATCGTGCGCGCCAGCGCCTCGGCCTCGGCCGCAGCAGTGAAATCGCCGCGGTTGAACCGGTCGAGATCGAACCCGTGCAGGGGTTCGGCGGACCACAGACGAAGCGTGTTGGCCCAGCGCCCCTGCCAGCCGATCATCGGCGTGTCATAGGCCTGCGCCATCACCGCCTCGGCACTGCGCCAGACGGACTTGCCGCTCTCCTCCACCACCTCGCCGCCCAGGCACAGCCGCAGACGCACGTCGCGGCGGCGGAACTCCCACACATGTGTCTGGGTCAGCCAGTCCTCGGGCTCCTCGATCTGGCGTCCATCGACGAAACTCTGGCGGAACAGCCCGTGTTCATAGCGGATTCCATAACCGACGGCCGGAACGCCAAGCGTGGCGAGCGATTCCATGAAGCAGGCCGCCAGTCGACCCAGACCGCCATTGCCCAGCGCGGCATCGGGTTCGTCCTGGATCACGTCATCGGCGGACAGGCCGAGCCCGGCCAGCGCCTCGCGCACCTCGTCTTCGAGGCGCAGATTGATGATCGCGTCCTCCAGAAGGCGCCCGATCAGGAACTCCATCGACAGGTAGTAGACACGCTTGGCCCCCGCCTTTCGCGTTGCCCGGGTCGCGGCGAACCAGGACTCCACCAGCCGATCACGAACGGTCAGCGACAACGCGATGCGCCAGTCGCTGAGGGTGGCGCGCTGCGGCTCGGTGCCGAGCGAGTAGATCAGGTGGCGAGAGATGCTGTCGCGGAAACCCGAGTCGGTCATGAAAATCGTCCAGGGATAAGGGGGGCAGATCGCCGTCGCGCCGATATGGGCGCGGAATCGAGGCAATCGCAAGAGCGCATGGCCAAGGGACCGCCAACCGGCGCCCGACGGGACGTGGTGGGCACGGCCCTGCCGAAATCCGTTGCAGTTTGCGCAGGGCGGCAGCCCGAACCGAACCGCGCGTTCCTTCGGTTCGCAGCCGGGGCGCGGCGCTGGCCGCGCTGTTCCTGGCATTACCGGTCTGGCTGGGCAGGGCCGAGACCGGCGGCGTGCATTTCTCGGCGATGATGCTCTGGCCAATGGCGCTGGGCGGCGTGGCGCTGATGGCGATCGGATGGCGAAACGGCTGTTTCGGTCTGCGGATCATGGCCGACGGATTCGAATTTCACGACATCTCGGGCATCCGCACCGTGCCGCGGGCGGCGGTTCTGGCGCAGCGGCCCCGGCGGCGCGGGCTGCCCGGCTGGATGCGCGCAATTGCACCGGTCCTGCCGCCAACGACCGCCGGAGCGATCCTGCTAGAGTCGACCGCGACCAAGTTGAATCTTTGGGATTCACATCCGGCGCAATTTCTGATTCATGCTGATTGCCGGGAAGGAGGTCGGCATGGATGGGGAAACCGTATTCTTCTGATTTGCGCCAGCGGTTTGTAGCCGCTCTGGATGAAGGCATGTCGGCCAGTGCTGCGGGCCGCAGGATGCGGATTGCACGCGCGACAGCCGTCAGGTGGGCCGCCACGTGGCGGCGTGAGGGTCGCGCCGAGGCGTTGCCGATGGGCGGGGACCGGCGCTCGGATACCCTTGAGGCCCATGCGTCGAAGATCCTTGGCTGGCTGGAGGAAACCCCCGATCTTTACCTCGGCGAGATCGTGGCGCGGCTGGCCTGCGAGGGCATTGCGACCTCGGGGAGCAGCGTCTCCCGGCTGCTCGCCCGCCACGGCATCACGCGCAAAAAAAAGACCGTGATTGCCGCGGAACAGGCGCGCGGCGCCCCCTGCGTCGGCACCGTCCCGCATGGGCACTGGCGCAACAATACGTTCATCGCGGGGTTGCGTAACGGCCGGATCGACGCCCCGGCTGATCGAGGGTGCCATGGACGGCGACGCATTCTGCGCCTGGGTCGAGCAGATGCTCGCGCCAACCCTGCAGCCGGGCGATATCGTGATTTGCGACAACCTCAGCGTCCACAAGAACACCAAGGCGCGCGCTGCCATCGAGGCACGCGGCGCCGAGTTGCACTTCCTGCCTGCCTATTCGCCAGACCTCAATCCCATTGAGATGGTCTTCGCCAGGCTCAAGGCCCTCGTGCGAAGCGCCGCCGCCCGATGCGCCGATACCCTCTGCAGCGCCATCGCATCCGCCCTGACTGCCTTCACCCCACAGGAATGCGCCCGCTATCTTCGCCACGCAGGATATGCTTCAACTTGATCGGAAACAACTCTGGACTGGCCACTTCTGGCCAGCGGGCAGGGGCTGCGGCTGGCGGTGCTGACCGGTGGCGGTGCGGCAACCGAAACCCCTCGCCTGCGTCTGCGCCGGAGCAGCCCGAGCCGGCCCCTGTCCTGCGTTCGCTTTTCCCCGAAGGCCGCCCGGGCGGGTGGGCACCTTTCGATCTCAACGGCGATGCCTTCGAGGATAATGCCCGCCTGACGGTCGAGGGCGCGCTGCGGCTGGTACGGCTGGACCGGGGTCTATACGCGGGCGACTGGGAAATGTCGCTGTCGCGCGGGGTATGGGCCACCTGGACGCGCCGCGTGCCCGCAGCCGCGATGGCGGGCTGGTCGGGCAGGCTGGAAATCGACCTGACCCCCGGCACGGTCACCACCACGCTGCCGGGCATCGTTCGGATTCGCGGCGCAGGCTTTCCCGGCATTACCCGCATGGCCGAACTGTTCATGGCGCTGCAATCGGCCTCGGCGAATCGCTACGGTTACGCATCTGGCCGAGACCGGACTCCTGGAACAGCTCGGGAGCGTCGACCGTCCGGCGGAGGCAATTGCGCGGATCGCAACCATCTTTGCCCTGCCAGACGCCGCCGGCATCGGGGGAAACATTGCCTCGATGCTGGGCCATGCGTTCGTCGGAGTCGCCCTGAACCTCGTCAGCGTCGGGCAAAACACCCTGAAAAGTTATGACGTGCCCGTCGAGCACAGCATCGGCTCGCTCGAACAGCGCCAGGCGATCTGGACCCAGGAGATCGTCCGGAACGGCATCGACTACAAATGGGATTCCAGGCTGGTTTCCGGCCGCTCCCGGCAGCTTGCGGACAGGGGTCAGGGAATCGTCGCCGACATCCAGGACCTCGGCGACAGGACCGAAGTCGAGATCCCTGAACTTGGAACAGGACTTCAGGGCCGAACTCGAGCGTCTCGAAAGACGAAATCGCGCCTTTAAAGCGATGGGCGCGACAGCCTTGAAAAGTCCCGGTTCTTCGTGTTCGAGACCTGCCTTTAGGGTGGCGATACCGCCTCGGTCGAGGTTTCGGGCATGCCCGGATTCCATGCCGATCCCACGGTGCTCCGTCTGATCGACTCGATCAGCTATACTACCAGCGGGGAGGCCAGCCCGGCACAGGACCTACCCGAGGGCGCGCCCGCTGGCACCCCGCGCAGGGAACGGAGCATCGAAAGCCACTACACCATCTGGGTGCAGCCCAGGCTACCCGGCGACGGCGAGTGGTCGCACTGGATGTCACGACACGGCGAATACGAACTGGCCATGCGACTGCATCCCGACCCGGTCGGTCCGGCCGCCCGCAGGGGCGAATTGCGGCTGGCCGACGGGACGCGGTTCTACCGTCTGCCAGTGAGCGATGGCACGCTGCTGGCTTCGGTCGCGCCGGTCGGCGCCGAGGGATATCTGCTGATCGAGGCCAAGGGCAGTTCGCTCGACGGGCCGGGCTTCGACTCCATTCTGGGCACGATGACCCTTCGCGTTGCCGGGGAGGCGCCCGCAGACCCCGTCGGGCCGGACGGTCCGGTGACGGTGCTGGACGGCATGGCCCGCATCACCCGGCCCGACGGCTTCACGCTGCTGACCGAACCGGATGCCGTGACGCTGATGGCCGAGGACGGGCGCGGCTTCCTGACTCTGGCGCGCGGGCCCGCGGTGATGCCGCCGCACGGGATCCTTGCGCGGATGCCCGAGGGGCGGCTTGGTTCGTGGGGCGGCGGGGCGCATCACGAGGAATGGACGGAATATGGCTGGCCCGGCACGCTTCCCGAATTCGTGGACGGGGGCGGGCTGGTCACCGGCTGGCATTTTCTGCGCATCGCGCGCGAATGTCTGCCCGGCGGGGTGCCGGTGGCCTTTGCCTGGGGCGGAGTCACGCAGTTCACCGGTGGCGACAGCCTCGATCGGGCGCGCAATGCGTTCGATATCGTCTGGCCCGGGGGCATGACCCCCTGCACGCCCGACGAGATCGTGGCCGCGGCGCTGGCCGCGCGCGGGGGTGCCTTCCCTGAAACAATGCCCGAAGCGGCGCCAGCGCCTCAGCCCGAGGCGGAACCCGTTGCAGCGCCGATGCCAGTGCCCGCCACCGATCCCGTGGTCACACCGGCGCCCATTCTTGCACCCCCGCCGCCGCCCCCGCCCCCGGAGAATGCCGGGCCAGACCTCTTTCAGGACATTGGCGGCGGCTATGCGTGCTATCGCAATGCCCGGTTCGGCACCGAGATCACTTGTCCCGCCAGCTATTTTCAGCCCGAGCCGCCGCCTGGCAACGGCGACGGCCGCCGCTTCGATTCGGCGGATGCGGCCGCGCGGTTCCTTGTCTTCGCCGAGTTCAACGTCCTGGGCCAGAGCCTTGGCGACCTCATGCAGGCGGACGAGGGAACCCTGGGCCGCGAGCGGATCACCTACCGCGCCTCGGGTACGGGCTGGTATGTGCTCTCCGGGCCGGCAGACGGCCGTATCTTCTACCGGAAGGTCATGCTGACACCGGACGATCTGATCCGGGTGTTCGAGATCATCTATCCCGAGCAACTCAAGGCCGAGTTCGACCCGGTGATCGGCTACATGGCCCGAAACTTCGGCCCCGAAGACCAGGTTTTCAGTCGGCGAGCATTGCATCGAAGTGCTTCGCGGGCCCTGGATTGCGGCCGATGCTCCTGCAACCGGGGGATGCCGAAATAATCTGGACCCTCGGGGACGCCGCCGCTATGGTCCGCCCGCAGGTCCGGGCCGAGGGCCTGGTCGCCGGGAGTGCGGGTATTCCTTGGGGTTCGGGTCTCGGAACGACGGTTTCTCCCGGGTGCCGCTCCCCCCAGATCAGAGGCAGAATTGGCGAATTTTCTTTACCGAAACGACCTGCCTGACGACCTCGATCTCGGGGCAATGGTGGCCATCGATTGCGAGACGATGGGCCTGAACCCGCATCGCGACCGGCTGTGCGTCGTGCAGCTTTCGGGCGGGGACGGCAATGCGCATATCGTGCAGATTGCGATGGGCCAGACAGAGGCACCGAACCTGACAAGGATGCTGGCCGATCCGGCGGTCCTGAAGCTGTTTCACTTCGGCCGCTTCGACATCGCCGCGCTGCTGAACGCCTTCGGCGTCGTGACAGCGCCGGTTTATTGCACCAAGATCGCCTCGAAACTGGTGCGGACCTATACCGACCGGCACGGGCTGAAATACCTGCTTCAGGAATTGCTGAACGTCGACATCTCGAAGCAGCAGCAAAGCTCGGACTGGGGGGCAGAGACGCTGAGTGCGGCGCAGCTTGAGTATGCCGCATCGGACGTGCTGCACCTGCATGCGCTGAAGGCCGCGCTGGACGGCATGCTTGCACGCGAGGGGCGGGCGGACATGGCGCGGGCCTGTTTCGACTTCCTGCCGATGCGGGCGCGTCTGGATCTTGAAGGCTGGCCCGAGATCGACATCTTTGCCCATTGAGCAACCCATGAACCGCGACACCTATATCTCCATCGGCCGCCGGGTGCTGACCGGCGAGGCCAGGGCGCTGGCCAGCCTGGCCGAAGCGCTGGATGAAAGTTTCACGGCCGCGGTCGAGCTGATCCTGGCCGCCGAGGGCCGGGTGATCGTCTCGGGCATGGGCAAGTCGGGCCATGTCGCGCGCAAGATCGCGGCAACCTTCGCCTCGACCGGCACGCCCGCGCATTTCGTCCATCCCGCCGAAGCGAGCCATGGCGATCTGGGCATGCTGGCCAAAGGTGACGCGTGCCTGGTTCTGTCGAATTCGGGCGAGACGCCGGAACTGGCCGATATCGTCGCCCATACCCGCCGCTTCGGGATCCCGCTGATCGGGGTGGCGGGACGCGCGGACAGCACGCTGTTGCGCCAGTCCGATGTCGCGCTGGCGCTGCCGCCCGCCGAGGAAGCCTGTCCGATGGGCCTTGCGCCCACCACCTCGACCACGATGACGCTGGCGCTGGGCGATGCTCTGGCCGTGGCGCTCATGGAGCATCGCCATTTCACACCCGAGAATTTCCGCGCCTTCCATCCCGGTGGCAAACTGGGCGCGCGGCTGTCGCGGGTGGGCGACCTGATGCATGTGGGCAATGAACTGCCGCTGGTAGCGGCGGGCACGCCGATGGCCGATGCCTTGCTGACCATGAGCCAGAAAAGCTTTGGCGTGGTCGGCGTCACCGGCAAGGATGGCACGCTTGCCGGTGTCGTGACCGATGGCGACCTGAGGCGGCACATGGTGGGCCTGCTGGATCGCCGCGTGGACGAGGTGATGACCGCCGATCCCCTGACCATCGGCCCCGGCGACCTCGCCGAAAAGGCCGTCGCAGTGATGAACGGGCGCAAGATCACCTGCCTGTTCGTGGTGGACGCCGGGGGTCGGCCGCAGGGCATCCTGCATATCCACGACTGCCTGCGCGCCGGGATCGCCTGAGGCATGGCCTCGCATGACAACGCCTATTCCCGGTTCATCGCGCTGGCCAAGATCGCTCTGCCGCTGGCCTCGCTGGGGATCCTGTCGACGCTGTTCCTGATCTCGCGGGACACGCCGTCCGGGGATGATCTGCCCTATTCCCGCGTCGCGGTTGACGAACTGATCCGCGAGCAGCGGATCGGTGCACCGAACTATGCGGGCGTGACGCAGGACGGCACAGCCATCCTGTTCCGGGCCGAGACCGCCCGCCCCGATACCGACGCTTCCGGACGCGCCATGGCCGAGGCGGTGCGCGCGCGTCTCGACATGCCGGACGGCAGCCATGCCGACATCGCCGCGCGGCGCGGAGTTGTCGATACTGCCGCGGGGCTTGCAGTGCTGGAGGGCGAGGCGCTGATCGACACCTCGACCGGCTACCGGGTGCGGGCTGCAAGCCTGACGTCGATGCTGGAACGGACAGATGTGGTAGGTGAGGGACCGGTTGCGGCCGACGGCCCGCCGGGCCGGATCGAGGCGGGCGCGATGCGGCTGAGCACCGATCCCGGTAACGATAACCGGTACGTTCTGGTTTTCAAGGATGGCGTCAAGCTGGTATACGAACCCGATCGCTAGGGGAAAGGTCCTGATCTTGTCGTTTCGCGTCGTTCTGGCCGCGCTGGCCCTTGCCTGTTGCGCGTCGGCGTCCCTGTCGCAGGGCGCCGAGATCGCATTCGGCGCGCTCGCCCATGACCAGACCCTGCCCGTCGAGGTCACGGCAGACCGACTGACGGTCGACCAGGCCGACGGTACCGCGATCTTTACCGGTGGCGTGCTGGTCGGCCAGGGCGACATGCGCCTCTCGGCCCGGGAGGTGCTGGTGGTCTATGCCGCCGGGGCCGAGGAGTCGGGCCGCATCGCGCGGATGGAGGCCAGCGGCCAGGTCGTGCTGGCGCTTGGCGCCGAGGCCGCCGAGGCCGACAAGGCGGTCTACTCGATCGACGATGGCACCATCGTGATGACCGGCAGCGTGCTGCTGACCCAGGGCCAGAGCGCGATTTCGGGCGAACGGCTGGTGGTCCATCTCGACAGCGGCACCGGCACGATGGAAGGCCGGGTGCGCACCGTTCTGCAACCGGGCGGCACGCGATGACCGCAGACCGCGCCGAACTGACGCTCGCCGATGGAACGCCCGGCCTGCGCGTGTCGGATCTGCGCAAGAACTACCGCCGTCGCCCGGTGATCCGCGATGTCAGCCTGACGCTCGACCGCGGCGAGGTGGTGGCGCTGCTGGGGCCCAACGGATCGGGCAAGACCACCTGCTTTTACGCCATCGCGGGGCTGGTGATGCCCGAGGGTGGGCGGGTCACCATCGACGGGCGCGACGTCACCGGCCTGCCGATGTATCGCCGCGCGCGGATGGGGATCGGCTATCTGCCGCAAGAGGTCTCGATCTTTCGCGGGCTCAGCGTCGAGGACAACATCCTCGCGATCCTCGAACTGGTCGAGAGCGACCGCCACAAGCGGCGCGAACGGCTTGAGGAATTGCTGTCGGAATTCTCGATCGAGCATCTGCGCCGGGCCGCCGCCTTGTCGCTGTCGGGCGGCGAGCGGCGGCGGGTCGAGATCGCGCGCTGCCTGGCCGCGAACCCGAAATACCTGCTGCTGGACGAACCTTTCGCAGGCGTCGATCCGATTGCGGTGGGCGAGATACGCGCGCTGGTGGCCGATCTCAGGACGCGCGGGATCGGAGTCCTGATCACCGACCACAACGTACGCGAGACGCTGGAGATTGTCGACCGCGCCTATATCCTGCATGACGGCCGCGTGCTGATGAGCGGCACCACCCAGGAGGTTGTCCGCGACGAGAACGTGCGGCGCGTCTATCTGGGCCAGAGCTTCCGCATATCGTGACGGCGGCCCGATGAATCTTCGCCCCTCGCTCGCCCCTCGCCAGTCGATCGGACTACGCCTTACCCCGGCGTTGCGCACCGGCCTGTCGCTCTTGCGGATGCCCGCCACCGATCTGGCCGACGAGTTGCGCCGGGCCGCCGCCGAGAACCCGCTGATCCGGCTTGCAGAGGACGCCCCCGAGGGGAACCCGGGCTGGCACGGGACCGATACTCTTGCCGCCCCCGACCCGCTGGGCGAGCGATTGCGGCGCCAGATCGCGCTGATGCCCCTGGAGTCCGCCGTCTCGGCCATCGCGCGATTCCTGACCGGGGATATCGATGATCACGGCTATCTCGACCCCGAAGCGCAGGCAAATGTCGAGGCGATGGGGATCGCGCCCGATCAGGTGACCAAAGCGATTGCCGCCCTGCAGGCCTGCGATCCGGCGGGCGTGGGCGCGCGCAATCTGGAGGAATGCCTTGCGCTGCAATTGCGCGAGCGCGGTTTTCCCGAGGCCGAGGCGCGCGCCGCCTGCGCCCGGCTCGACCTGCTGGCCGAGCGGCGGCTGGCCGAACTGGCCGCTCTCACCGATATCGATGCGCAGAAATTGCTGGAAATGGCCGATGCGCTGCCCGGCCTCACGCCGCGGCCCGGCGACGGGATCGGGGACGAACCGCTGCCGCCCGTGCCGGAAATACTGGTCGAGCAAGGACCGGACGGCCAGTTCTGCGCGGTGCTCGACCGCCTGGCCCTGCCGCATGCCCAGTTCGATACGGTCCTGGCAGATGGGCTTGGCTCCGCCGCCGGACGGATGCGCGATGCCGCCCAGACGCTGATCCAGGCGCTGCGCTTTCGCGAACGTACGCTCGAAGCGGTGGCGCACCTGATCCTGACCCGCCAGCACCGCTTTTTCGCCGAGGGCCCCGAGCACCTTCTGCCCATGACCCGCGCCGAGATGGCCGGCGCACTGGGCCTGCATCCTTCGACGGTGGGCCGGGCACTGGCCGACAAGGCACTGGCCTTTCGCGGGACGGTCCATCCGCTGTCTCTGTTCGTATCGCCCGCGTTGCCCGCGACAGGTGCGCGCGGCGTCACTGCCTATGCCGCCCAGCGCCGGATCCGCAGGCTGATCGAGGCGGAGACCGTCGATGCCATTCTCTCGGATGCCGAGATCGCGGAGTTGCTACGGCAGGAGGGCGTTGACATCGCCCGGCGAACTGTCGCCAAATACAGGAGCTGCCTAACCATTCCGCCATCCTTCGAACGCAGGAGGCTAAAGGGGGGATGAGGATGAAACCGTCCTTGAACCCCGTTGACCCCGCAACGCACGCGCTTTAACGGGGGGCGATCCTGCACAGGCAGGAAACTTCAGGAGGCAAGATGCGGTATCAGATCAGCGGCAAACAGATCGACATCGGCGAGGCGCTGCAGACCCACGTCAAGGACGAGCTGAACGCGGCGGTGAAGAAATACGCCGAACGGCCGACCGATGCGAATGTCGTGTTCTCGCGCAATGCGCATGAATATGTCTGCGAGGCGACCGTGCATCTGTCTACCGGGTTGACGGCCCAGGCCAAGGCGCACGCCACCGAGATCTATGCGGCCTTTGACAGCTGCTGCAACAAGATGGAAAAGCAGCTGCGCCGCTACAAGCGCCGGCTGAAGGATCACCACCGCGACCGCACCGAGCCGGTCGAACTGATACAGGCATCGTCCTATATCCTCGCGGCAAGCGAGCATGATGAAGAGGCCGAGCCCGAGACGCTCCAGCCGATGATCATCGCCGAGATGGAGACGCAGATCCCCTCGATCTCGGTCGGCGAAGCGGTGATGCAGATGGAGCTATCGGGCAGTGAGGTGCTGGTTTTCCGCAACGAGAAGACCGGCAAGATCAACGTCGTGCATACCCGCGAAGACGGGAATGTCGGCTGGATCGACCCTTGAGCCGCAGGCCGCCTGACGCAATCCGCGCCGGGCGCGGCAGGACAGAAGCGAGAGGCACATGCAGCTTTCCAGCCTCCTGAAACCCGAAGCCGTTCGGGTTCTCGGCACGATGTCGAGCAAGAAGCGCCTGTTCCAGGAACTGGGCGAGGTGGCGCATGCTGTCTACGGCCTGTCGGCGACCGAGGTCGTCGACGCGCTGCAGGAGCGCGAAAGCCTCGGCCCGACCGGGGTCGGGCATGGCGTCGCCTTGCCCCATGCCCGGCTTTCTGGTCTGGACAAGGTCCAGGGCGCCTTCATCCGGCTGGAGAAACCGATCGATTTCGGGTCGGTCGACCGGCTTCCGGTCGACCTGATCTTCGCATTGTTCGCGCCGCTGGATTCGGGCGTCGACCATCTCAAGGCCCTCGCCCTCGTCTCGCGGACGCTGCGCGACACGACGGTCTGCGGCAAGCTGCGCGCCAATACCGACCCCGCGACGCTGCACGCGGTGCTGACCGAGGCGCAGGCCTCGCAGGCGGCCTGAGCTAGCGACCCCAGGCCCCGTAGCCGAGGCAGGCATAGTCGCGCGCATAGGCCGCGCGCGCGGCGGCCTCGATCTCGTCGTCGCAGATTGCCGCCAGCGGAATGGGGGCATCTTCCATTTCCGCCGGGGGCAAGCCGGGCGCTACCATGCCCAGCTGTTCGGCCAGCATGGCAAGCTCTGCCTCCAGCCGTTCGGCGCGCAGCACCATGTCGGGCAGGACGACTTCGCCGAAACCCTCGATCACGCGGGTTTGCGAGGCCCAGCTGGCATCGACCCGCAGCCCGGTCTGGCCCGCGAGGTTGCCCTTGAGAAACCGCAAGAAGCCCAGGAATGCAGCCCGGTGCGCCGCCGCGTCATAGTCCGGCCCGGGCCCGCCCTCGGGCAACGGCACGCCGTAGCTGCGGCGCAGCGCGGCGCGGAACACCGGAAAACTGCCCCGTCCGGTCGGCAGGATATGGGCAACAAAGGCCGCATGCGCGCGGGCCAGAGGATGGGTGACAACGGTAAAGACCCGGTGGCCGGGCGTCTTGCGCAGCCACTGGCGCAGCGTCTTGTGCGTGAAGCCGCGCCGCAGCGCATCGGGACCCGCACCGTCGAGCGCGGCAAGCCACGCCTCGACCCGCGCCACCGGACCGCCACGAACCGGCAGGAACAGCAGCGGGCTTTCGGGGGCGGCGACATGGAAGGGAACGGCCGGCCCCCGGCGAGGCTCGAAACAGGGGGTCCGCGACAGGTCGAACCGATCGAGCGGCCCCAGCGCGGCCTCCATCTCGGCGAAGTTCTCCACCTTCTCGGACAAGGGCTCGGGGTTTTGCTTCTTCAGCCTGTCGGACACCGCGTCCAGCCGCGCCTCGACGCCCAGAAAGCGCAGCAGGCCGTTGAGCACTGCGATATCGCCGATATCCTCGTAGCCGAGGTAAAAGGCCGTCTGCCCGCTGGTCTGCAGCGTCCGCATCAGGCGCAACTGGAACCCCTGCAGCCGGTCGAGATGATCGGCGAACTCGTCCGCGTCGAACCGTATCCGGGCGCGGCGGGCGTGTTTCATGTCGGTCAACCGCCACTGATCCGTCCGGGCTGCGATCTTGCGCGAGACATAGCTTTCGGCCGGGTTGCGGGTCAGCACGATCTTGGCGCAGCGCCGGTCGTCCAGAACGCGCGCCAGAACCCGCGGGTCATGGTCGTGAAAGAACCGGAATCCCGCAAGCCCCGGACTGTCCCGCCGCATCGCGTCGAGCAGAAGGCCCGGGTCGCGGTCGCGTGCGGCTTGATCGATACCGAACAGCGTGTGCTGACCCTTGTGGCCGACGAAATGGGGGTTGAACGCCTCGCCATGGCAGGCCAACCCGGGCACCGCGTTCAGATTGTCCTCGAGGAAATTCGAGCCGGTGCGCATTTCAGCGAGCAGCACGAAACACTCGAAGGGGGCGGCGGCGCACATCTCACTGCACCAGATAGGGCCGGCGCGGCCGGGCGGCGACGGGCGGCGCCCCGTCATCCGCGGGGAAATCTCCCATCAGACAGGGCTTCATCCCCTGGTTATTGAGGGTCTGGAGGAACTGACCGAACCCCGCCAGATCGGCAAGCCGCGGCGCCTCGGTCAGATGGCGCTGGGCGCGGGGAGCGATCTCGTCGATCAGGATCTGCAAGGGTTCCATCGGGTTCAGCACGAAATCCGCCATCGTCCAGATCCGCACGCGTGCGCGCGTATGCGGCGAGCGAAGGATTTCGAGATGCCGCGCCTCGGTCCGCTGGAGTTGTGCCGCACGCTTGCGCAGGTCCACGAAGCTTTGGCGCGAGTGGAACAACGGCACCGCCCAGGCCCCGGTGATCACCGAGATCTGCGCATTCGGATCGCGCGCGAGGACCCAGCCGATCTCCTGCCGGTCGCCCGGGCCGAACTGAAAGCACTGCCGCTCGCCGCGGGTGTTCCAGACGAGGTTGGTCAGGAAGGCCCTTGGTGCATGGTCGCGCAGCGACGCGCTGTCGGACAGCCCGCCATTGAAGACCGCCTCGCCATCCGCGAATTCGGCTCTGTCGGGGTGGAACAGATGGCCATGCACCCGCGCCCCGACCATCCGGCCGAGCCAGGATTCGAAATCCTCGAACAGTTCGGAGAACCCCTCGAAAACCGAATAGGCTGCCGAAGTCTGGCCATTCTCCCATCCCTCGCGGGGAAAACGGCTCTGCATGTAGAGCCCCGCACGGCCGCGCGTCCGCCGCTCGACCGCCTTGGAAAACAGCCGGTCTATGCGCGCCGGATTGGGTTCGGCCCGGTTCGTCCCGACCGCCCCCGCCCCCAGAAACGTGTCGTAAAGCCGGTCCGCCCGCGGCCAGGCCTTGCGCGCCACGAAACAGTCCGACCGCCGCAACAATTCAAGGTGATCGTCGTAGAAGATGTGCGGCTTGCCCTGGAAGTCGAATTTCGACAGCGTCAGCGAGCGGCTTTCGATCCGGACGCCATGCTTTCGCACCAGCGTCTGGAAATAGCTCTCGTCCGGGATCCACACCCGCCGGAAATATCGCATGTGGCTGTGCCGCGCAGGATCGGTCAGGATCGCGGTCAGGGTCTGCCGGGTCAGGCACCACCATTGCGAGCCAAGATGCGGCTCGATTCCCGCAGGAATCTTGCGGCGAAAGCCGACCCGGCGTTGCAGCCACACGGACCAGTCGAAAAGACGGCGCTGCCGCTTCCAGGCGAAGGGGAAGCGCAGGGTGAACCGCTCGCGCCCCAGCCCGCCGACGATCCAGTCCACCTCGTCGGCGGTGACCGATTCGATGAAATCGGTGCGCGGACGCTCGGCGAGGTAGGCGCGCAACTCCTCGACCGGGCGAAGCGGCAGGCAGGAGCCCGAGACCAGGAAAATGTGGCCGAGTTCGGGAAACTCGTCCAAGGCTGTCCTTGCGCCGGAAAGCGTGGCCTCGACAATCGACCAGGTGCCCCATTCGCAGCGGTGGCGGCGGCAGAACCGCACATTGGCCAGGCCGGCGAGCGCGACGGTAAAGGCGCGCGACTCTGCGCGCGGCACACGCCGGTCGACATGGATCACCACGGGGCAGTCCCGTTCGGCCCAGTGGCGGGCCACGGCGGCGGCGCGGTCCAGCGCGGTATGGACCAGCATGACAAACCCGACGCTCATGCCCAGTTCCCCTTGGACATCAGCCCCAGAATCTCGAGCTGGCGCCAGCCCATGTATTTCTCGGACCACTTGCACCACAGGTCGGGATTGTCCCTGAGCGTGGCGTGATAGGCCCGGTATTCGTGCCCGCCCGCGTAATGCTGGCGGCGGGTCAGTTCCTCGGCGGCCTTGTCGACGAAACAGTCGAGGAACTTGGCATGCAGCAGGCACCCGCTGGCCTTCTCGCCGCCCCACTCGTCATAGACGACGTTCAGACCGCGGGGCAGCAGCATATGGGTCGAGCTGATATAGACGAAGCCGCGCTGCCAGCGGACCAGGGGAATCTTGTTCAGCGCAGGCGCCCGCTCGGGCCGGTCCGGAAAGAATACACGCGCCCGCGGACCGCCCTGGATCCAGAGGTTGCGATACTTGCCGTTCCGGTGGATCATGTAATTGCCACTGTCGAACCAGCATGCGATCTCGAACGGGTTCTGCCCTTGGCGGTAGGGCACCGCGTCGATCGGACCCTTGGGATACATGTCGACCAGCATCGCCCCGAAGGACCGGATCCCCGCGGTGTCGAGCCAGTCGCAGAGCGCCGGGATCGAGCGCGTGTCGCAGAACGGGTAGACGAAGAACTCGTCGACATCGACACTCAGCGTCCAGTGGCCGTGCCCGTAGCGCATCAGCAGCCAGTTCAGCCAGTCGATTCCGAAATGGGCCTTGCGATAGCTCGCCCGCGTCGACCAGAGCGATATGTCGGGCTGGTCGGCCAGGAATTCGCGCGAGCCATCGTCAGAGCCGTTATCGACGATCAGGAAATGCCCGATGCCATGGCGTCGGTAATAGTCAAGGAAATAGGGTAGGCGCACGGCCTCGTTGCGCAAGACAACAAACGCCAGCGCGTCGGACGGTCCGATCCGGGCCGTGCGGTCGGCAACGGACGAGAGCTGCAAGCGCCTGCGGCGCGCGCGCAGCTTCCACAACTTGCGCTCAAGTCGCATGCGATATGAGGACAACGCGCCCAATCCGCCTCCTGCCGGTGTCCAACCCAAAGGGTCTGTCCATGGGCTAGCGGAAAGCGGCTAACCGGCGGTTAAATCGGATGGCCACGGTCAATCCCAACCGCCGCGCGACAGGATTCCCAACGACTCGAGCTGGCGCCAGCCCTCGTAACGGATCGAGTCGGGGGACCACAGGTCGGGATTGCCGATCAGCGCATCGTAATAGTCCTCGTAGAGCGCGCTGTTGGCGAAATGCTCGCGGCGGCGTTTTTCCTCGCGGGATTTCTCGATGATGGAGGGCAGGAACTTGGTGTGAAGCAGCACGCCCGAAGGCGCATCGCCTGCCGCGCGTCCGCGCACGCGGTTCAGATGGGTCGGCAACGCCGAATGGGTGGAGCTGACATAGGCGTAGCGCCGGTTCCAGCGGATGAGAGGGGTCTTTGACAGGGTCGGCGACCGTTCGGGTTCGGTGCTGAAGAACACCCGCCGCCTGACGCCGCCGCGGACCAGCAGGTTCTTCAGCGGGGGCTGGTACTTGGTGACGATGTTGCCCGCGTCGAACCAGTCGATCACGTCGAGCGGATCCTGTCCGGCGCGGTAGGTCCGGTCGCCCAGCGGCCCCTTGGGGTAAAGGTCCAGCATGACCGCCCCGAAGGAGGGACGACGCGCGGCATCGAGCCAGGCGGTCAGCTCGTGCAGGGGACGACTGTCATGGTGCGGATAGACCAGCAATTCGTCGGCATCCAGCGTCAGGCACCAATGGCCATGACCGTACCGGATCATCAGCCAGGTCAGCCAGTCCATCCCGAATCTTGACAGCCGGTAGCTGTGCCCGCTCCGCCAGAGTGAAACGTCGGGCTGGGCGGCCAGCAACGCGCATGTGCCATCCTCGCTGGCGTTGTCCACGATCAGGAAATGCGCGACCCCCAGCCCCCGGTGGTGGTCAAGGAAGAAAGGCAGGCGCTCGGCCTCGTTGCGGACAGTCGCAAAGCAGAGAATGTCGTTTCGGCGGATCGCCCGGGTCCGGTCCGTGACGGCGGCCAGTTGTCCACGCTTGCGCAGCGCACGGAACAACAGGCGGCGTCGGGTCCATCGCATCCGGTAGGCGGTCCACAGACCGCGCAGGTCAGAGAGCGGGGCGGTGGGCGCCTCGCCCCCTGCAAGAACCAACGGAACCTCGGCAAGTCGCACGGACCCCGCGCGGCTATTGCGCCGCCTCGCGCATCGCGACCAGATCCAGGATATAGTCCATGAACTCGTCCCGAAGTTCGGGCCGCGCCATGGCGAAGGACACCGTCGCCTGCAGGAAGCCCGCCTTCGAGCCACAGTCGAATCGCTGACCCTTGAAGCGATAGCCATAGACGCCCTGGCCGTCGATCTCGGCGGCGATGGCATCGGTCAGTTGCAACTCTTCACAGGCACCCAGCCGGTTGTGGCGAAGGTTCTGGTCGAGATTGTGCAACACGCGCGGCGTCAGGATATAGCGGCCGATCACGGCGAGGTTGGAGGGCGTCTCCTCGACCTTGGGCTTCTCGACCATACCCTTGACCAGCACCCTGTCGCCAAGGTCGCGGTCCACGTCGAGGATGCCATAGGCCTTGGTCTTCTCGCGCGGAACCTCCATGGTGGCGACCATGTTTGCGCCTGTCTCCTCATAGGCTTCGACCATCTGCTGCAGGCAGGGGGTTTCGGCGGCGATCACGTCATCGGGCAGGATCACGGCGAAGGGTTCATTCGCGATCAGGCGACGGGCACACCAGACGGCATGGCCAAGCCCCATGGGCTTGTGCTGCCGGATATAGGCGATCGCCCCGCTTTCCATGTCGGTGCCGTTCAGGATTGCCAGCAACTCATCCTTGCGGGCCGAGCGCAGCGCCTCCTCGAGGGTGGGCGAGTGGTCGAAATAATCCTCGAGCGCGCCTTTGCCGCGCGAGGTGACGAAGATGAATTCCTTGATCCCGGCGGCACGGGCCTCGTCGATCGCATACTGGATCAGGGGCCGATCCACGAGGGTCATGATCTCTTTCGGGATCGACTTCGTGGCGGGAAGAAAGCGCGTCCCCAGTCCAGCGACGGGAAAGACGGCCTTGGTTACCTTGCGCTTCATTGGATCAATCGCTCTTTCGTTTTCGGTTCTTCCAGACCGGCCCGGGCAACACCCTGCATGACGACCTTACTGCATCAAGTTGGTATCAGAAAGGTTACCCCAGTCCCAAACGCATACTACTTTCCCCGGGGGAAACAAAAGGGCGCATCCGTCAGGAAATTGGACGAGTCGGCCGACTTGCACCCCGGACCATACAGGGCCTGGCCGGATTCCGCCGACCCCGATGCGGGGAAGGAGCCTGCCGGTCGACAGCGCGATCAGTCGAGCCCCATCCGGGCCATCATCGCCTCGATCCGCGGCACGTCCTCGGGGTTGTTGAGTTCCCAGAACTCGCGGCCGCGCGACTCGACCTCGACGCACAGCACCGGGCGCCCGCGTTCGAGGAAGCGCAGCTGTTCCAGCCCCTCAAGCCCTTCGAGCGGGCCGGGCTGCCATTGCGGATAGGCGGCCAGCGCCGCGGGCCGGTAGGCATAGACGCCGACATGGTGGAAAACGGGGGTCGGATCGTCCTCACCATAGCTCTGGCCGGTAAAGGGAATCACCTCCTTCGAGAAATAGAGCGCATGGCCCCGCTTGCCGAAGACGGCGGTGGTGCCGCCTACCCGGCCCGCGCGGCGATCGGCCAGAAGGGCCGCAAGCGCGCGCCCGTCGCAGCGCAGGACCGGCGTCGCGATCTCGGCCTCGGGATCGGCGGCAAGCCCGGCGACCAGCGCCTCGACGAGCCAGGGCGGGGTCAGCGGCGCATCGCCTTGCAGGTTGATCACGGTCTCGAACCCGCCGCCCAGCGCCGCGACCGCCTCGGCCACCCGTTCGGTGCCGTTGGCGCAGCTTTCGGAGGTCATCACCACCTCGGCGCCGAAACCTTCGGCCACGTCGCGGATGCGCGCGTCATCGGTTGCCACCACCACCCGATCGACACCCGCAACCGCCTGCGCCGCCAGCCAGGAGCGTTCGATCAGCGTGCGGCTTTCGCCCGAGGCGCCCCTGAGCGCGACAAGCGGCTTGCCGGGATAGCGGCTGGAGGCATAGCGCGCGGGGATGACGACGAGAACCGGCATCAGGCAGGCCGCAGCGCCACGCCCGGCGCAAAGGCGATGAAGAAGGGATTTGCGTAGCCCTGCTTGCCGTAGGTCAGCGGCGCGTGATCGTCGAAGCGCACCACCTGCCCGCCCGCGCCCGCCAGAACGGCATGGCCCGCGGCGGTGTCCCATTCCATCGTGCGCCCGAGCCGCGGGTAAAGATCGGCCTCGCCACAGGCCACAAGGCAGAATTTCAGCGACGAACCCGCGCTGGTCATGTCCTTGACGGCATACTGGGCGATGTAGTCGTCGGTTGCCTGGTCGCGATGGGATTTCGAGGCGACCACGATCAGCGCGTCATTGTCGGGCGTTGCAACCGAAAGGGGCGTGAGCGGTCCCGGCGCGTCAAGGTCAAGCGCGCCGGTTTCTTCGACCGTAGTGCCATCGGCGCGGGTGTAGAACAGCCGCCCCCTGGCCGGGGCATAGACCACACCGCGCACCGGAACGCCGTTCTCGACCCAGGCGATGTTGACAGTGAAATCGCCGCGGCGCTGGATGAATTCCCTGGTCCCGTCCAGCGGATCGACGATCAGGAAATCGCGCGCCGTCTCGGCATGGCTTGCGGCCTGTTCCTCGGTGACGATCAGCACGCCGGGAAAGGCATCGGCCAGCGCCGCCGAGATCAGCGCATCGGCGGCCTCGTCAGCCTCGGTCACGGGGCTGGAATCGGACTTGGACCGCACCTCGAAATCCTCGGAGCCGTAGATCTCCATGATCCGCGCCCCGGCAAGAAGCGCGGTCCGCCGCATCACGGCTTCGAGCATCTGATGGTCCAAATCGGGTCTCCCTCGGCTCGGTTTGTAATGAATTGGCAAGGCTCTTATGCTTGCCTGCATGGGCAACGGCAAGGGCGACGAACGCCCCGGCCAAACGGACGGGCCAATGTTTCAGGACAGTACACCGCGAACCAAAACCATGGGCGGGCTGCGCCTGCTGGTGCTGATCTATCACGGCAGCGTGCGCCATGTGCGCAAGGGGCACGGCAACGCGGTCGTGGGCCTCTTGATGAACATCATGCAGACGGTGATCTTCCTTGCCGCCTTCTTCCTGATGTTCGAACTGCTGGGACTGCGCGGCGCAGCCATCAGGGGCGACTTCCTGCTCTACCTGATGACCGGGATTTTCCTTTTCCTGACCTTCAACAAGACGATGTCGGCGGTGCTCGGGTCCGAGGGGCCGGCCTCGCCGATGATGCAGCATGCGCCGATGAACACGATCGTCGCGATCGGCTCGGCGGCGTTCGGCACGCTCTACATCCAGCTGCTGTCGATGTTCGTGGTCGGCTTCGTCTATCAAGCGGCGGTCATGCCGATCACGATTTACGATCCGGTCGGCGCAATGGCCATGGTGCTGCTGTCCTGGTTCTCGGGGCTGGCGATCGGGATGGTCTTCCTGGCGGCGAAGCCCTGGGCGCCGGGCGTCGTCGGGCTGGCCTCGACGATCTTCCAGCGGCTGAACATGGTCGCGTCGGGCAAGATGTTCGTGGCCAACATGCTGCCCGGCTACATGCTGGCGCTGTTCGACTGGAACCCGCTGTTCCACTGCATCGACCAGGCGCGCGGTTTCACCTTCATCAACTACAGCGCGCATTTCACCTCGATCAGCTATCCGTTCTTCGTCAGCCTTGCGCTGATCATGCTGGGGCTGATGGCGGAGTTCTATACGCGAAAATTCGCCTCGGCGAGCTGGTACGCCCGCCGCTGAAGGCGCAGCTCAGGGCGCCGGACGGATGCCGGCACGCGCGCTCTGACCGGTGGCGTCGATCACCGACAGGGTTGCAAAGCCCGGACCCGGGGCGGGCAGCTGGATTTCGCGCAGCCGCAGGCCGGTCGCGACCGGGACACCGTCGACAAGCAGGATGAAGGGCGGCGTGCCGCCTTCCAGCCGGATGAGCAGCAGATCCAGCCCCGCGGCCAGCGTGGCCCCGTCGGAGGAGAAGGCAAGGCGTGGTCCGGCGCCCTGTGCGGTGCCAAAGCGGCGCAGCGGCTGGGGCAGGTCGGCATTGTCCGCGATCAGCGTGCCCGGCGGCGGGGGCGGCAGCGGATCGGGGGGGTCAGCCGCGCGAAAGCCTCGAACAGCAGCGGCGCGGCACTATCGGCGCCAAAGGAGCCGGGAAACGGCGTGCGATCCGGTCGACCCATCCACACCGCAATCACATGCGCCCCGTCGAACCCCACCGCCCAGGCATCGCGATGGCCGAAGGAGGTGCCGGTCTTGAAGGCGATCCGCCCCTGGGCCGCGGCGGGCGGCGCAGGCGTGCCGTGCAGGATGTCGGCCACCTGCCAGGCGGCCTCCTTCGTCAGGACCGGGGGGCCGGGGATGGCTGCGCCCGCGCCGGTCTGGCAGTGCAGCCCGACCGCGCGCCCGCCATTCGCAATCGCGGCATAGAGCCGCGCAAGGTCTTCGAGTGTCACGCCCAGCCCGCCCAGCGCCACGGCAAGGCCCGCCACCCCGCCGGGGATCGCGGGCGCGATCCCGGCACGTTCAAGCCCCGCGACCAGCCGCGCGGGTCCCAGCCCCTCGGCGAAGGCAAGGCCGTAGACCAGCGGTTTCAGCGTCGAGCCGGGCGAGCGGGGCGCGATGGTCACGTCCACATAGCCCGCCCGCGCGCTGTCGGTGAAATCGGGGCTGCCGAGATGGACGAGGATCTCGCCCGTGCGGTGATCGGCGACGATCAGCGCGGCCGAAACCGCGGGGCCGAGCGGGGCCACAATGCAGCGGAAGAGCGCCTCCAGCCGGGCCTGCAGCCCCGCCTCCAGCGTCAGCCGGTGCAGCGCCGCGCCCGGATCGGCGGCGCGGGCCCTGTCGGCAAGATGCGGGGCCAGTGCCGGGAAGGGGTGGCGGGTCGTCGGGACAGGGGCGTGGATGGCAACCGCCAGCTCCTCGGCGCCCAGCAGGCCCGCCTGTGCCATGCGCGCCAGCACCCTGTCGCGCCCGGCGCGCGCGGCGGCTGGATCGCGGTCGGGCCTGCGGGCCTCGGGCGCCCGGGGCAGCGCGACCAGCAGCGCGGCCTCGGCCGGTGTCAGCCGCCGGGGCGGCTTGCCGAACCAGGCCAGGCTGTCCGCCCGCAGCCCTTCGAGATTTCCGTCGACGGGCGCGCGGTTCAGGTAAAGCGTCAGGATCTCGTCCTTGCCCAGCCGCCGCTCCAGCGCAAGCGCGACCCGCATCTGCCGCAGCTTGCCGCCCCAATGCCCGGTTCCGCTGTCCTCCAGCAACCGCGCCACCTGCATCGTCAGCGTCGAGCCACCCGAGACGACGCGGCCATGGCGGACCGCCTGCCCCGCCGCGCGCAGCAACGCCAGCGGGTCGATGCCCGGATGGCGGTAGAACCGCCGATCCTCGCGCGCGATCAGCATGGCCAGATAGCCCGGGTCCACCGCATCCAGGCTGGTCGCCAGCCGCCAGCGCATCGGTCCCGGTGTAGGCGCGCAGAAGAACCCCGGTGCTGTCCAGCACTTCGGCCGAGCTTTCGGCCCCCAGCACCGGCAGATCGGTTGCCGCAATCCAGCGATCCGCCGCATCCCGCGCCGCCGCGCTGATGAGCAGCACAGCGAGCAGGACCAGCGGCAGGCGCCCCATTCGCTGACCGTGGCGCGGCCTGCATCGGTCCAGGCGCGGCGGTCGGGGCGATACATGTCCTCGACGCTGGCGGCGGGGTGGCGATAGCTGCCCGGTGCGGTCGCGCGCAGGATACAGGCCAGCCGGATCGGGGCACCGGAACGCAGGTCGACCGCGGCCAGGAACCGGTCCTGCCGGAACTCGGCATGGGTCGCCTCGACGGTCGGCTCCAGCCAGTCCAGCGCGCGGACATCGCCCGCCCGCAGCAGGTTCGGATTGTCGATCTCGAACCCCGCGGGCAGCGGGTCGGCGATCATCAGTCGCGCCTTGGTCAGGGCGAAGGGCGTGACCTCGATCACCGTGACCAGCCGGGTTCCGGCGGGCACCGCATCCAGCGTCGCGGGCGCGCCATCAGGCGTGTAGTGGCGGCGGGTGATGGCGAATCCGTTGCCGTCGGCGGATTCGGGCGTGTCCGGCACGCCGAACGCGGTCAGCGTCAGGACCTCATCCGCGCCGCTGCCGTTTCCGATCACCGCCGGGGCGTCGCCGTCGCGCAAGAGCAACAACGGCCCGTCAAGCTGCGCACCATTCAGGGTGAAGCCCCCCGCCCCCGGCCGGTCGATCAGCGCATGGGCGGCCAGCAGCATCCAGGCTGCCTCTTGCGTGGACCGCGCGCGGCCCGGCACGGCGCCGTAACCGGCCAGCATTGTGCGGTTGACCGCCGCGCTGCCCGCCTCTGCCGCCAGCGCAAGAAGCCCGGCGGCATCGCGCAGATCGGTGCCGTAATCGGCGCGCCAGAGCGGTGGTTCCTCGGCCCCAATGCGCACCCCCATCCGGCCCGCGGCATGGGTGAACATCGCCTCGGCCCGCGCCGAATCGCCATAGGCGGCAAGCGCAGCGCCCAGTTGCCCGGCGGCCGGCGGGGTTGCAAAGGCGCGGCCCTTGACATCGGCGTAATAGCGCAGGTCCGCCATGGCCGCCGATCCCTCGCGCGCCAGCACCATCAGCGCATAGGTGATATCCTCGCCGCCCTCGTCGAAATCGGGGGCATAGGCGATGCGGTTGCGCAGATTGTCCAGCGCCGCGCGGAAGGCATGGGTGAGAACAGCAAAACCATTTGCGCGCGCCCGGCTGAGGAAATCGGTGACATAGGCATCCAGCCAGAAATCCCCCGCGTCCGGCCGCCAGAGCCCGAAACTGCCATTCGGCGCCTGATTGGCCAGCACCGCGGCGATGGCCTGGTCCACGCGGGCGCGCAGGTCGTCGCGTGCCCCCGGCCCCATCGCGACCGCGATCTCGTCCAGATACAGAAGCGGCAGCGCGGCCGAGGCCACCTGAACCGGCCCCTCGAACAGCACGACCAGATCCTCGGTCGGCGGCGGCGCCTGCATCCGCTGCCCCGCACCGGCATCGCCACCCGAACGGACGCGGCCCATCTCGCCGCTCATGCCGTGGATCAGACGGCCATAGACATCGCGCAGGCCCATCCCAAACCGCCACTGGCCGAAATAATGGCCATCGGGATCGGGGCTGGCAAAGCCCGTCAGGTTCAGGATGCCCGGATCGACGGCGGCGATGGTGGCATGGGCGGTTTCGCCCGGCCGGATGCCCTCGACCTTAAGCGCGACATCCAGCGGCGCGCGCGGCACGATCCTCAGCGTCGCGGTCTCGCCCGGGGCATAGGCCGACTTGTCCAGCGCGACCTCAAGCATGTCGGGGGTTCGGCTGGTATCGGCGGGGGCATACCAGCCAGCGTCGAACGCCACCGACGTTTCGGCAAAGAGGGCGTCCGCGCGCGTGGCGACCAGCTCGTAGCGGCCCCACTGGACCGGGAGATCCAGCGAGAGCCGCCCGCCTGCCAGCACCGCCTCGCCGCTGGTGACGCGGCTGCGGGTGGTCACCGGCTCCCACGCCCAGTCGCCATGCGTCTGGTACCACTGGTAACGAGTCTCGACCCGGTTCAGCGCCCAGTCGATCCGCATCCCCTGCGGCGTCCCGTCCGGGCCAAGGCCCGGAAGCTCGAACCCGGCCTCTGCCCCCTCGCCCACGACGCCCTCGAACAGCGGCCTGATGCCGATCAGCGGCGCATCGGGTGCCAGGGCGCGGGGCAGGCGGCCTTCGACCGGGCGGGCCGAGCCCTCGGCCAGCCGCATCACGATCTCGGCCTCCAGCGGCTTGCCCTCGGTCTCGATCCCGGGGAAGGCCAGCGGCAGGACGGCGCGGCCCTCGGCATCGGTGCGGGGTGCGTTCTCGATCACGGCAAGCTGCGGCGCGATGCGGCTGTCATGGCGGCCGAAGCGGAAACCGGGATGGGCGGGCAGGCTGTCCACCGCCGCCAGCCGCTGCTCGCCCTCGATGGCCAGATCAGCCCCCGCCGCGCCGAAAAGATAGCGCGCGGCGACGCCCAGAACCGGCCGGCCGACAGGCGCAGCGGCCCGTCGGGCAGGCTCAGGTCGAAGTCGATCCGCTCGGGCAGGAAATCCTCGACCGGCAGCTTGTGCGTGGCCTGCGGCGGCGCGTCGGACTCGGCATGAACGGCCAGCGTCCAGGTGCCGCGCGGGGCGGTTGCGGCGATGCCAAGGGCAAGACATGCCCACCCGCCACGCCGCCCGGCGACAGTGCGCGGGCATGTTCCACCCCGTCGGGCCGGGTCAGGATGGCGGTCAGCGGCAGCCCCTCGACCGCCCCGGCCTGCCCGCGCATCAGTCCCGCCGGGAATTGTGCATGGCCTGCCGCGTCGGTCTGCTCCGTTCCCAGCACGCGGTTCGCGCGCGACATCAGCGACACCGTGACCCCTGCCTTGGGCGCGGCGCTTGCCAGCGACCGGACGAAGACATGCAGCCCGTCCGTCCCCGCCATCATCGCCAGCCCCAGATCGGACAGCACGCACCATTGCGTAGCGGCCGGACGGTCATAGGGATCGGCCCCCGGGATCGCCGCCTGCAGCGCGTAGATGCCCGCGGGCAGCCCGGCGATCGCTTCGTCCAGCGGCAGGCGCGTGGTGACATCGCGGTTCAGCTCCATCCCCACCTCGCCGGTGCCGGCCCAGACCTGTTCGGCCATGTCGCCCGAGAACGCATCCTCCTGCAAGGGCGAGAGGGGGCGGCCGGGGAAGCGGGCCGAAGGGCGGCGGTCGCGATCATATCGGGTCAGTTCCACGGGGCGGGCCAGAACCTCGCCGCTTTGGGCGGGCAGGCCCGGGCGCAGGGTCAGCCGGTAGCTTTCGCCGTGGCGCAGGCCCGCGACGCAGAGCCGGTCATCCTCGGCCGTTACGACAAGCCCGGGCTACGAAAGCTGCACAAAGGGCGCGAAATCGGCGCCGCGGGCAAGCGGTTCGGAAAAGCGGATGCACATGCGCGGGCTGGGCCAGCGCGGGAAGGGCAAGGAAGATCAGACAGAAAAGGACGGCAAACCGGCGCATCGCGGTCTCCTTCCGCAATTCGCCTCGCTGCGGGATGCTGGCATGGGCCTGCCGCGGATGGCAACGATTCCTCCGTTGCCGTTAATCGGCTGTTCACCCCGATCTGATCAGACTGCGCAAACCCGTGGAGAATCCGCGCATGGACATGACCGAGAAACTGGCGACCGAGCGGCGCAAGCGGCTGGCCGCCGAACGCCTGCTCGACCAGAAAAGCCGCGAGCTGTTCGAGGCGAACCGCCGGCTGTCCCAGCATGCGCTCCACCTCTCCGAAGAGATCACGGAGACGCGCCAGACCGCCGAGGACCTGCGCGGCCAGAACAGCCAGGTCCTGACCGAGCTTGCCGAGGTCTCTCTCGAGGCCGATGTCGTGAAGCAGCGGCTCTGGGATTCGCTGGAAACCGTCAAGGACGGCTTTGCGCTGTTCGATGCCCAGGACCGGCTGGTGATCGCCAACCGCGCCTATCTGTCGGTCTTCGACGGGCTGGAGGCGGTGGTGCCCGGCGTGCGATATGACGAGATCATACGCCTGTGCGTCGAGGAAGGAATCGTCGATATCGGCGAGCATGACGCGCCGGGCTGGATCGAGGAATTCCTGACGCGCTGGCATTCGGACCCGGTGCCGACCCGGGTGGTCCGGTTGTGGAGCGGCGATTACGTTAAGCTCATGGACAGGCGCACGCCCTCGGGGGACATGGTGTGCCTGGCGATGAACATCACCGAGATGATGCGCATGTGGGCCGCGGTCGAGGCGATCCCGGACGGATTTGTCCTCTACGACCATGACGACCGGCTGGTGATGTGCAACGACCGCTACCGGGAGTTCTACAGCAAAAGCGCCCCGGTCATGCAACCCGGCAACCGGTTCGAGGATATCCTGCGCTTCGGGCTCGAGAATGGCCAGTATCCCGAGGCCAGGGGCCGCGAGGAGGAATGGCTGACCGAGCGGCTGAACCGCCACCAGCGTCCCGAGGGGATGATCGAGCAGCGCCTGGCCGACGGCCGCTGGCTGCGCATCCTCGAGGAACGTACGCCCGACGGCGGCCTCGTCGGGCTGCGCGTCGACATCACCGAACAGAAGCGCCAGCAGGAGGCGCTGGACCGCGCTCGTGTCGCCGCCGAAGCCGCCAACCGCGCCAAGTCCGCCTTCCTCGCCAACATGAGCCACGAGCTGCGCACGCCGATGAACGGCGTGGTCGGCATGGCGGAACTGTTATGCGAGACGGAACTGTCCGAGGAACAGCGGCTTTACGCGCAGACGATCCGGGAATCGGGCGAGGCGCTTCTGAGCCTGCTGAATGACGTGCTGGACTATTCCAAGATCGAGGCCGACAAGCTGCAGCTGCACCCCGAGCCCTTCGACCTGGAACGCACGATCTACGAGATCGTCATGCTGCTGCAGACCCCTGCCCGGGACAAGAATCTCGACGTCCTGATCGACTACGACATGTTCATGCCCACGCGTTTCATCGGCGACCGCGGTCGCGTCCGGCAGGTGCTGACCAACCTGATCGGCAACGCGGTCAAGTTCACCGAGGAAGGGCATGTGCTGATCCGGGTCGTCGGCTTCGATGCCGAGGGCGGCGTGCTTCAGCATGTCCATGTGACCGTCGAGGATACCGGCATCGGCATCGCACGCGACATGCAGGACCACATCTTCGGCGAGTTCAACCAGGTCGAGGACCAGCAGAACCGCAAGTTCGAGGGTACCGGGCTGGGCCTTGCGATCACAAGGCGCCTGATCGAGATGATGGGCGGCGAGATCTGGCTGGAATCGGAAAAGGGCGAAGGCGCGTGTTTCGGCTTCCGCCTGCCCCTGCCCGTCGCCGAACCCCACGAATCGCTGCCCGCACCCGAGACCGCCTCGGTCCGTCGCGTCCTCGTGGTCGACGACCAGGAGGTGAACCGCACGATCCTGGACCGCCAGCTGTCGCAGCTCGGTCTGGACGTGACCTGCCATGTGACCGCCGAAACCGCGCTGGGGGCCGCCGCCGATGCCGACCTGATCATCACCGACCACCGGATGCCCGGCATGGACGGCTATGACTTTGCCCGGGCGCTGCGACAGTCGGGCCATGCCGGGCCGATCCTGATGCTGACCTCGAACCCGGCCTGCCTGGGCAGAACCGGAGAGAATGCCGAGGCGGGCCTCGATCTGGTCCTGCAGAAGCCGGTGATGCGCCGCGCACTCTACGAGGCGATCTCGACCCTGGCCCCGTCGGTGCAGACCCCCGCGCCCCCCGGACCCGCGGTCCCGGACCGCCCCATGCGCATCCTCGCGGCCGAGGACAACCGCACCAACCGGCTGGTTCTCGGCAAGATGGTCGCGGGGCTGAATGTCGAGTTGCGCTTTGCCGCCAACGGCCACGAGGCGGTCTCGGCCTTTCGCGAGGCCCGGCCGGACCTGATCTTGATGGATATCTCGATGCCCGATTGCGACGGCAAGGAGGCCACCGGAACGATCCGCAGGATCGAGGCCGAGAATGGCGATCCGAGCGTGCCCATCGTCGCCCTGACCGCGCATGCGCTGCAGGGCGATGCCGAAGACATCCTTGCCGCGGGCCTCGATGCATGCCTGACCAAACCGCTGCGCAAGAGCGACATCCTTGCCGCGATCGAGGCGCATCGCCCGGCCGACTGCGCACCGCTCTGCACGGAGACGGCCTGCGCTCCGTCGCCGGAGGACGGTTTCGTCGGGACCCCCGACCGGGACGCCGATGCAACGGCGCGACTGCGCGCGATCTAGGCAACACGCCGGACGGCCGACCTGCCGCTGCTTTCGCGGATGGATGGAACAGCGCGCGAAGGCTGCCGCCTCGCCGAGGCCACAGGCAGGCGTCACCCTCGACAGCACAGGGCATGCCGGCCGCCCTTGGTGTCGTTTTTTTCGGGGATTTATGGTGCCCAGGAGAGGCACCAACCCTTTGTTTTTATGTGTTTATTTCTGTCCATCCCTGCCCGCATCCACCTTAAATACATGGCGATACCTGTCCATCCTTGTCTTGAGGTGCCCGAGGGTATCCACTAGCCTAGGGTGGATATTTGGGTGGATGGGCAGGCGATCGATCGGCCGTGAAGGGCAGGCGGCTGGCTTGGCGGATGAGGCGTGGAAATCCGTTGCCACGACAATTCGCGCGGGCGGAATGCCACGTGATGATAACGACGTGGCAGACACTGCCACGGGCGTGGCATTCACAGAGCGCCTCTTGCGTGAGCTGCTACCGCTCGAACCCGGCCAACAGATAGCAAACAGAAGACGAATGACTGCGCCGGGTTGCCGAAGGTCACGCCGGACGCGTGGCAGGTTGTTGCCACAACATTACGGGCGCAAGGCTTGCCACGTGATGCTGATGCTGTGGCAGAGAGTGCCACAACTGTGGCATTCACCGAAGTAACCCAGCCGCTTCACGGGACGATAGCCGGCTCGCAGATTGCCCAGCGCGGGCAGGCAGGCGATCGATCGGCCGTGAAGGGCAAGCAATGGCGGGCTGGCATTTATTCCAGTGAGAACCCTCGATCCTGGGCTGGCAGGCAGGCGATCGATCGGCCGGCGCGGTTTGTATCAGCGGCTTGATACTAACTGCGCGGTCGCAATTTTTTGCCGTGATTTGCGGCGTTTAGGCAGTGCGGAATTACGCGGGCATGTCGAAGATCACGCCGGAAGCGTGGCAGATTGTTGGTGCCACTATTCGAGCAGCGGCACCATTGGTCGAGTATGAAGCGGCACCCATCATTGGTGCCACGGCACCATTCACAGCGCGCCTCTTGCGTGAGCTGCTACCGCTCGAACCCGGCCAGAAGATAGCAAACAGAAGACGAATGACTGCGCCGGGTTGCCGAAGATCACGCCGGACGCATGGTCAATTGTCGCAACATTGGTGAGGTCTGGAATGTCGCAATGCGAAGCCGCTGCGACAGAGGTTGTCGCAACTGCGACATTCACCGAAGGCCTCCGTTGCGGAAGATCACGCCGGAAGCGTGGCGGATTGTTGCTACAACATTACGGGCGCAAGGCTTGCCACGTGATGCTGATGCTATAGCAGACATTGCTACAACTGTAGCATTTACCGAAGGAACCCAGCCGCTTCACGGGACGATAGCCGGCGCGGGCTTCCTGGGCCTTCGCTTGCGGTGATACGAGGGGCAGGCGATCGATCGGCCGTGAAGGGCAAGCGCTGCCTCTGACCGGGGGCGATCGATCGGCTGGCAGGGGCGTGACTGACAAGTTGTCATTCACGGTGGAAACCGGGTTCGACTTGGACCCGGTTTTGCATGACCGGGGGCGGGACAAAACCGACAAAACCGACAAAACCCGGCTCGCTGGGCGGCTGGCCGTAAAGGGCAAGCAATGGCGGGCTGGCATTTATTACAGTGAGAACCCTCGAGTCTGAGCTGGCAGGCAGGCGATCGATCGGCCGGTGCCTGTTGCGACACCTGCGACTTCTGCGACACGGGCCGCCTATCCGGTGATTCGGCATGGCTGACCCCCAGCCGCT
>Ga0209614_1000160_pt1 | contig 63178 bp, 54 predicted proteins | sample BlaSprsedimmetaG_FD_185484 | JGI IMG/M metagenome (GOLD analysis project Ga0209614, IMG submission 185484) | Hot spring sediment bacterial and archeal communities from California, USA to study Microbial Dark Matter (Phase II) - Blank Spring... ...
CCTAACATGCACCAGGCCAACGGCAAGGCCTACAGACGAGTGCGGATGGAAGCGTGACGTGAACGGGTTTTGCGGGGAAAAGTGGTCCGCCACGTCGGACACTGCTTGACAAGCCTTCTCATGGAAGGACAGTGAACAGAACACGGCTTTGCGGAGATTTGGCTGTCTTTTGGCGGGCTGTCAGGCTGCGGGATGCGAAAACCAGCTAATATCTAAACACCGCAACTGGCCACTTGTTCCCATCGGGATTGAATCCGGAACGGAGCGGTACCAGGGGACCATGGTCGCTCGTGTTCCTGTCAGATCGTGGCCAGGGCGATGAGCAGCCGGGTCAGGCCGACCATGTCGCGCAGGTTCACCTGTTCGTCGGTGGAGTGGACGTTGGTCATGCCGGTGGCGATGATGGCCGTCTGCAGGCCATGGCTGTTGAATATGTTGGCGTCGCTGCCGCCCCCGGCAATGGCGTATTGCAGGTCCAGGCCGATGGAGCGGGCCGCTCTGTCGATGTGACGGATGACGGGATCATTGCCGGAGAGCTTCATGACCGGGAAGTCGGGCTCCACGGTGAATGTCAGGTCGGGCCGGCCGCGGGCCTCCCCCTTTGGGTCACGCCAGTCCGACACGGTCCTGGCAAAGATGTCCCTGACCTGACCGGTCAGACTTTCCAGCCGGTCCGCGGCATGGCTGCGGATTTCCCCGCGGATGACCACCTGGTCGGCAACGATGTTGATGGCCTTGCCGCCCTGGATGGTGCCGAAATTGATGGTGCTCAGGTCGTCCACCCGGCCATGTGGCGAACTGCTGACGGCCTGGGCCGCCAGGGTGATGGCGCTGACCCCCCATTCAGGATGCAGGCCGGCATGGGCGGCGACGCCCCGGACAGTAATGTCCAGGCGGTTGGCGGCCGGCGCCCCGGTGATGACCGTGCCGAAACCGGTGCTGTCCAGGGCGTAGCCGATCTGTGACCTGAGAAGGGCGGGGTCGAGAGATTTTGCCCCCAGCAGTCCGATTTCCTCGCAGGTCGTCAGGACGATTTCCAGGGGGCGGTGGGCAATACGATTCTCGCGCAGGCAGCGGATCGCCTCGATGACCGCGGCAATGCCCGACTTGTCGTCACTGCCCAGGACCGTGTCGCCGCTGCTGAAAAACAGATCCCCCTCCCGCCGCACCTTCACGCCCCGGGCCGGTTCCACGGTGTCCATGTGGCAGTTGAAGAACAGGGGTTCCCGAGTCGGTTCGCCGGGAATGCGGATGACCAGGTTGCCGGTGTCGGAGCCGGTGGCGGCGGCTGAGCCGTCCTCTATGATTTCAGCGGCGCCGAGGTCGGCAAAGATGTCCTTCAGCAGGGCGGCGACTTCTCCTTCCTGCCGGGAGGGGCTGTCGGTCTCGCAGAGGCGGACGAAGTCCGCTGCCAGGCGTTCGCCGTTGATGGGGCATTGTTCGGTCATTCGTATTTGCCTTCCTTTTGCGGGCGGTGCAGGAGAACGACCGCATGGGCCGCCACCCCTTCGCCCCTGCCGGTAAAACCCATCTGTTCCGTTGTGGTGGCTTTTATGTTGACGGCGTCCCGGGAAACGGAGCAGACGGCCGCCAGGTTGTCGCGCATGGACTCCATGAAAGGGGCCAGTTTCGGCTGCTGGCAGATGAGGGTCATGTCGGCGTTGATCAATGACATGCCGCGTTTCGCAGCGCTCCCCATCACCTGCCGAAGCAGCTCGAGGCTGCTGATGTTTCTGTAGCGGCCGTCGGTATCCGGAAAATGCCGGCCGATATCCCCTTGACCCATGGCCCCGAGAAGGGCGTCGATGAAGGCATGGGTGAGGACATCGGCATCGGAGTGCCCTTCAAGGCCCAGCGGGTAGGGGATGGCTACGCCCCCCAGAATCAGCGGGCGTCCTTCCGTGAACCGGTGGGCATCGAAACCGTGACCGATGGTATTGATTTTTTTCTCCCGTATCAGTCCCGAGGCCAGTACGAGGTCGTCGGGCCGGGTGATTTTGAAATTCAGTTCGCTCCCCTCGACAATGGTTACCGGGATGCCGGCGTGTTCCAGCAGCGAAGCTTCATCCGTTCCGGAAAAGCCGTCCCGGTCAGCCAGGTCATAGGCGCGGCGCAAAAGCCCGATCCTCGCGGCCTGCGGGGTCTGTGCCTGCCAGAGACCCTTCCGGTCCACCGTCCGCTGCACGGCCCGATCCGGTCCCTCCATTTTCAGGGTATCACGGACAGGGACGGCGGCGATGGCCGCCCCCTGCTGCAGAGCACCCTCCAGGCAACGCTCGATGATGGCGGGCGTGACAAAGGGGCGGGCGGCGTCATGGACCAGGACGACCTCCGTTTCCGCCGGGAGAGCGGACAGTCCTGCTCGAACCGATTCCTGCCGGGTTGGACCGCCGTCGATGACGATGATCCGCTGCCGCTCCTTCGGTGAAAAAAAGGCGGCGAGCATGGCCGCGGCGGTCTTCCGGTGATCCCCGGGAACTGTCGCGACGACGATGCCGATCTCCCTGACCTCGAGGAAGGGGGTAATGCTCATGATCAGGACAGGTTTTCCGTCAAGGGCGACAAACTGCTTGGGGAGCGCGGAGCCGCAGCGGACCCCGCTCCCGGCAGCCGGAATGACGGCGGCGGCGATCATCCGGTTATGTTCCGCCCCCCGTACGGCTGGGAGGGCGGGGTGAAAAAATGGGGCGGGCTGTAAGCCGAATTCTGTTTCCGCATACGCAGACCATGATCATTTATCTGGGATGCCGGTCGCCCGGCATCTCGTGCAACCTACCCGGAAACATCAGGCGGGCAGCCTTCAAGCGTTTCCCTATTTGGTCTTGCACCCGGTGGGGTTTACCCTGCCTTCCATGTCACCATGGAAGCGGTGAGCTCTTACCTCGCCATTTCAACCTTGCCTGTTTCCGCCCGGAAGCGGCTCATCGGCGGTGTATTTTCTGTGGCACTTTCCCCCGGTTACCCGGAGTTCGCGTTACGAACCACCGTGCCCTGTGGTGTTCGGACTTTCCTCCCCGGCCGCGGGCCGGAGCGATCATGCGCCCGCCCCAATCTGTTGCTGCCGTCCGTCGATGCCCATGTTGGCCAGTTTGTCGGCCCGGGCGTTTTCCGAACGGGGAATGTGATGTATGCTCCAGTCGTCCAGGCGGTTCAGCAGGCCTTTGGCCTTGATGAACAACGGCTGGAGCTGGGCGTTTCTGACTTTGTACCGGCCGCTGATCTGCCGGACGATCAGCTCGGAATCAAGATGGATGCGCAAGGCACGGCACCCGAAGCGGACGGCGGTTTCCAGACCGGCTATCAGTGCTTGATATTCCGCGACATTGTTGGTGCACCGGCCCAGATAGATGGCCTCGGCGGCGATTTCCCGTCCGTTTTTGTCGAGCAGGACCAAGCCGGCGCCGGCTTGGCCGGGATTGCCGCGTGAAGCGCCATCGGCAAACAATATACAGCTCCCGGCGTGGTCTTTCAAGGGGGAAGGCTTCGGTCCACCCCCGGTATCCGGAAACGGAGGCGCGCCGGTTGACGTCTGCCGCCCCGCCTTGGGGTGTCCGGACATGGCGCGCAGAGCGTCCCTGATTGATTGCGGTGTTGCGGACGGGAAGAGATCCCGCAGCACATCGTCGGAAAGACGGGCGGCCAGGGTCAGAAGGATGGCGGGGTCAGTGGTTTCGTCATGCATCGAGGGACTCGGCTTCTTCTTCCTCCAGGTAGTACAGTATGCGTTGACAGGTGGGACAGAAGCTCAACTTCTCACCCTTGCGCACTTCGTTCTCCTGTTGGGGGGGAATGGTCATGAAACAGCCCTGGCAGACGCCGTTTCTGGTCGGGACCACCGCGGTGCCGTTTCGTTTTTCGCGGAGCATGGTGTAGCGCTGCAGGGTGTTCGGCCGCAGGGCCGGGGCCAGGGCCTCCCTTTTGCCCAGCACGGCAGTTTTCCGGGAGTTGATTTTGTTGACGGCTTTTTTCACTTCCTCTTTTTTGCCGAGCAGCAGCTCTTTTTCTTCGGCAATCTGTTTTTCCAGTTCAGCGGCATCCTGTCCCAGCTGTTCAACCTGTTCAATGATCTGGAGTATCCTGTCCTCCTGGGTCTTGATCATTTTTTTGTTTTCCTCGATCTCCTTCAGGAGGGCCTGGTGTTCGCGGCTGGTCTGGACCTGCATCATTTTATTCTGCCTGTCCTTGATGCGGGCGAATGATTCCTCCATGCCGGTTTTCAGCTCGCGCTGCTGCCGGTCAAGCTGCTCCGTTTCCTCCCGGCACAGGCTGATTTTGTTCTCCCTGTCGGCGATGGATTGTTCCAGGGCGGTTATTTCCTGCTCCATGGTTTGAATTTCCTGATCAAAACCGTCAATCTCCGAATCGATTGCCTGCAGGTCGATGAGTTTGGTGATTTCTTCGTTCAATGGTCCACTCCTTTTCAGGTCCGTAAATGTATTTGTGCTGATGCAGGTCGATAAACGGTTTTACCAACGTCGGCCGGTAGCGCTGCCATTCCCGGCCGACCGATCAGCGTTTTAACTGGTGGTTGCGCGATCTCACCCGTCCATTGATTGGTCTCCGCGGAAGACGGCATCGCCCGATTCGTCATCAATTGCTCCCATTCAGCAGGGTGAGGGGGCCGGTCTGCCTCGCCGAGACCCCGACGTGCATTGAGCCGAAACGTGCCGATGCTTCGGCCTGTAATCTCTCCGCGAAATCAAGCAGAGCGGAATTTTCGGTTGCAAAATGCCCGGCGTCGATGATCCACATGCCCGTCTGCTCCGCCAGCCGGGCGACATGGTGCTTGACTTCGGCGGTGACGAAGACCTGGGCGCCGGCCCGCAGAGCGGTGTCGGCAAGTTCCGAACAGGAGCCGCCGCAGACTGCTGCCCGGCTGATCTGTTCAGGCCGGGCCCCGGCCCCGAGAATCCAGGGGGGATTGCACGCCGCTTTAAGACGCCGGATAAATTCAGGCGCCGAAATTGGTGCGGGAAAGGTGCCGATCCGGCCGAGACCGCATCCGGCATCGCTGTTTTTCTGCCTTGCCAGGGGCGCGGTTTCAGTGAGCCCCAACCGCCGGGCCAGGATTTCACTGACGCCGTGGAGGGCCGAATCAAGATTGGTATGACAGCTTATGACATTGATCCGCTGATCGAGGGCCCGGGCGATGAATTTCCCTTCCGGCCGGTCCGGATCGATTGATTTCAGGGGATGGAAGATAACGGGATGGTGGGTGATGAGCAGGTTTGCTCCCCGGGCCTCCGCTTCCTCAAGGAGTTCGGTGGTCGGGTCAAGGCCGATCAGGATGGTTGTGACTTTTTCCCCCGGGCTGCCGATCATGAGCCCTGTGTTGTCCCAGGGTTCGGCCAGCTTTGCCGGGGCCATGGTTTCAATGATTGCGAGAATATCCCGAACGGTTGGTGTCATTAATCCTGCGTGAAAACAAAAAGAGGTACGTTCGCAGGGAAGTACCTCTTGCAACTGACGTGTTGTCGGTTATGTCGTCTTGACAAAATGCGTTTTCGGAAGCGGTTGTTGTGCTCAATCGTCCGGGTTGGGCCGGTATCGGCAACGGGGACAAGGAGCGGTTATTTCCCATTTCGCCTTCATGGCTGTGGTGGGCCTACCTGGACTCGAACCAGGGACCGACCGGTTATGAGCCGGTGGCTCTAGCCAACTGAGCTATAGGCCCATCTCGTCAGAATAACTTTTTATATTACCATGAAAAACAGACCGGTCAATATTTTTCTTAACATTTCTCGCCGAGGACCGGGACCAAGGGGATATTTGTCCGATCTTCGCGGAGTTGCTTGGCAGGGAGGAAATCAGTGACTATGATGTGAGGAACACAATTCGAACCGAAACGGCGACTGATTCAGGGAGTGCTCCTCAGAGAATGATATACAACAACCTGCTCTATTTCCTGGTGGCGATTTTTGTCCTGTCAACGGACCGGGCGCCGGAAGTTCCGATGATGTCTCCCATGGCGGCCCTGCCCCTGCTGCTCGCCGTGTATGCGGCGTTTTACATCCTGAGCGGGACGATTTATTCCCGGGTCCGGGACGACGGGACAAGGGCGTATTTTGCCGCGGAAGGAAAGCTGTCCATCCTGGCTGTCCTGCTTTTCGTACTGACCCTGCATGGCCTGGATTTGAAATATTATGTCCATCCTCTTTCCCTGGACGGCAGACTGCCGGCCCTGGAGAATATCGGCGGGCTGGCCTTTTTCTTTGTGTTCCTCATCCTCATGTGGATACGGGCCAGGGTACCTTATCAGGCAATATTTCCGCGCACCCACACCGCCCTGTCCTTTATTGTCGCCAATATCCGGGTCAATCTGCCCATTATCCTGCCCTGGATGGCGCTGTCCCTTCTCTTTGACCTGCTGGCGCTCCTCAGAATTCCCGGCCTGCAGGGAGTCATGTCCTCACCATGGGGCGACCTGTTTCTTTTCCTGGTCTTTATTGTTTTCCTTCTCATCTTTTTCCCCCCGCTGGTCTGCGCGCTCTGGGGCTGCCGGCCGCTGCCCCCCGGACCCCTGCGGGCAAGGATGGAATCCTTCTGCCGCCGGCAGGGCTTCACGGCTGATATCCTCATCTGGCCCCTGTTCGAAGGTCAGGTCGTCACCGCGGGGGTCATGGGCATTGTTCCGCGTCTGCGCTATCTGCTGGTTACCCCCGCCCTGCTGCAGGCGATGGACTGGGAGGAGCTGGAAGCGGTCCTGGCCCATGAAATCGGTCACGTCAAGAAGAGACACCTGCCCCTGTATATCTTTCTGTTTCTGGGTTTCAGCCTGCTCGCAGGAATGGCGGTGGAGCCGATGCCGTACCTGATCCTCGGCTCCGAGTTGTATTACCGGCTTCTCGAACGGCTGGCCATGTCGCCGGAAGCCCTCCTTGCCGCATTGGTCACTGTGCCCCTGCTGCTGCTCATGGTTTTCTATTTCCGCTACCTGTTCGGCTACTTTATCAGGAATTTCGAACGACAGGCGGACCTGTACGTGTTTCAGGCCCTGGGAAAAAGCGGAGCGCTGATCAGTTCCTTCGAGAAGATCGCCCAATTGGGCGGCAAAATACGTGATCAGAAAAGCTGGCACCATTTCGGTCTCGGGGAGCGGATCGATTTCCTGGAAAAGTGCGAGCGGGACAGGGGGCTGGTCCGCAAACATGATAGAAAGGTGTATCTCAGCCTGGCGGTGTATTTCCTTTTCATTTCGGTCAGTGGAGGGATTCTGGGCGCCACGGATTATGACAGGCTGGACGACGAGAACGAGATCCGCTATATCGAGGCCGTGCTTGAACACAAACTGCGCAAGGATCCGGAAAACGGGCTGCTTTTTCTGCTGCTGGGCGACCTGCTGCAGGAAAAGAAGATGGAAAGCAGGGCCGTGGCCGCCTATGAGCGGGCCCTGGATCTCAATCCGATGAATCCCGACGTTCATAATAATCTCGCCTGGCTGCTGGTGACGGCACGGGACGCATCGCTGCATGATCCGGTCAGATCCCTGCAGTTGGCCCGGCGGGCAGCGCAGATCAAGGAGGCCGGCTATATCCTGGACACCCTGGCGGCAGCCCTCTGGGCCAACGATCTGATCGATGAGGCGATAGCCGCCGAGGCGCGGGCCATGGAGATTGATCCGGAAAACAAACGGTATTATCTCCAGCAGATGAAAAAGATACGGAGTCAACCCTGGGGCCGGCCGGAATCCTGAGGCCATGGGGCCAGGTCATGCGGCCGGGGCGGTCTTCTCCAGGCCGCCGGAGTCTGCATCCCGGGCCTCGGTCCAGGACCTGGGGCCAAGCTCCGCCATCAGTTCGGTGTTTTTGCAGTTCAGGATGACCGCGTCCACCCCGGCAGCCGTCAGCAGGGACAGCATGCCCGCCCCGGTCCGGCCGCCTTTCTGTACCCCTGCCTCCCGGGCACCTGCTCCCAGGGCGGCAATGGTTCTGACGCCGGTGTCGAGTCCCTTGATCAGGCTGATGCTTTCCGCCGTCGAACCGATATCGGGCAGCCCACGGCTGACATGCCAGGCAAAGGGGTCCGGGCGGCAGGCAAGGACCGGATCAAGATAGAGCCGGGAGAACGGCAGTCTGACCCGGTACGCCAGGTCGAGGACCTCCGCGGCCAGCAGCAGCCGGTCGTCGACTCCCCGGGGAGTGAGGCCGGGCCTGACCAGGAGCACCGCCAGGCCTGTTCCGTACTGTTCAGCGATCCGCATGGAAAGGGAGAGCGAGGCCGGATCGGCGGTTACGGCGTTGACAACGATCCGGTGGCCCAACGAGCGCAGGATGGCCGGATGGTCAAGGATGTTGGCGGAGACGAAGAGCGGGACATCGGTCCATTCAGCCAGCGAGGCAATGACCCAGGGCGTCAGTTCCCTCATTGTCCTTCCCGTCCCGAGGTTGACCGCCAGGGCCTGGGCGCCCGTGCGCAGGTGATGCAGGGCGAGCCGGCGGAGCATGGCGCCGTCCCGGCCGGTGACGGCTTCGTAGGCCAGCCGGTGGAGGACATGCAGGCCCTCGGCCACCAGCAGAGGTTTCCGCTTCATGTCAATTGCGGGCTGGTCGAGGTTGATGGGCTCCACTGTGTGATTTTTCCCGGTCATCTTTTTCTCCTTTGACGATGAATGAAAAGGATTGGCCCGGGCAAAAAAAAACCCGGACCGACGGCGGTCGATCCGGGATGTCCCTTTTTTATCCACAGATACACCATGGCTTTCCCTGGTCCGCGAGGAAATCCAACAGGCAACAAGGCAGGTCTTCTGACTTTCCCGATCAATCAGCGGCCTTCCCGTCTCCCGGCGCGGGCCGGTCACAGACAGTGGCATCGGTGCTGACGATCTTTTCCCGACAGGGGGGATCACAGCGGCGGGCCCGTCCCTGATTTGCACAGGGTTCCCTTTTCATCCGCGCAGGCGGAACCTTATTGGCTCCGATCTTACCGGCAAAAGGGAGGCCTGTCAAGATATTTGCCCCCCTGAGGCACCATATATTGTATGCGGGTGAGGCGGCGATTCCATATCCGGTATGCCACGGGACGGGAACCGGGCAGCCGAGGGAGTCTTGATCAGAGCAGGAAATCAGCCGGCTGGATATTGTATGAGGCGGGATGCAGCGTTTCGGCAATGGGAATCCGGTATTGCCGCGCCTCCGGGTCGTAGGAGCCGAGATTGACCAGATCCCCTTTCATAAACCTGCCGTCCTGCCCGGGCTCCAGCATCTGAACCCAGAGGTTCTGCTTTTCCCCCCTTTCCCCGGAGTATTTGGCCACCAGCCCTATTTCGCCGTTGTCAAGCTTAAGGAGGGTGCCGATGGGATAGACGCCGATCATGTTGATGAAGACCTTGAGGAGGAGCGGGTCGAAATCCTTGCCGGAGCCTTCCTGCATGATGCTCAGGGCGCGGTCGGGGATGATGGCATAGGGACGGTAGACCCGGGGGGCGGTCAGAGCGTCGAAGACATCCGCGATCGAGATAATGCGGCCAAACAGGCTGAGGGGTTTGCTTCTCGGCGTCTGGGGGTAGCCGCTCAGATCGAATTTCAGGTGGTGTTCGAAGGGGGCGAGAAGCATTTGGGCTTTTTTCTCCTGGGTTGTCTTGAGCAGGAGAATCTGGCGGACGCTGTACAGGGAGTGGTTTTTCATCTCCTTGAATTCCTGGTCGGTGAGCTTGCCGGGCTTGTTGAGGATGGATTTCGGGACATTGATCTTGCCGAGGTCATGGAACAGGGCGCTGAGGGTCAGGATTTCCAGTGACTTCTTCGACAGGCCGATACGGTGGCCGAGGCACATGGACAGTATGGCGACATTGATGGAGTGGGTAAAGGTATAATCATCATAGTGCCTGATCGTGCTCAGGCCGAGCAGGACATTGCTGTCCTCGGTGACCATGTCGATCAGCTTATGGACCATCCGCAGGGCTTTCTTGATGCCCGTCGTCTGGTTGCTGGAAACCTTGCGGGCTATTTCCTGGAGGGACTGCACGGCATATCCGTAGGTCAGGACCGCCTTCTGCCTTGTAGTCAATTCCCGGGCGGATGCCGGTGATTCCGACCGGCCGTCGCCTCCCTCATCACCCCGGGAGTCATCCCCGCCCGCGGTCGACTCAGGGGCAAGGACCTCCTCAGGGTTGGCAGCCGATTCCGGCACATATTCAACCCAGGCCAGGTCGCGCCGGGCCAGTTCTTCCTCCAGCCATCCGGGCGGGTCCGCATGCTTTTCCGCGCTGATCAGGAGGCGGGCAAAGGAAGCGATGTCCTCGGTGGAAGCTTCGGCCACGGCGGGCAGAAAACGTAATCCGCCGAGTTTTCTCTTTTCGAAAAAATCGAGCAGCGACTTGGCAATGCCCGCGATGTTGGAGCGGTAGACGACTTTTTCCTGCTGCAGGTAAAACCGGCCGGCAAAGGTCAGCAGGGTGACATCATCATCTTCTTCGAGCAGGCGTTTGATGATCGCGATAAACTGGTTGACGGAGGATATCAGGACACGATTATTGTCCTGGTGGATCCTGGCCGAATGGAGCAGCATGTTGAGCGCCGCCAGGAACTGCAGGTCGGGGAACGGCGAGGGGGGCCGCGGATCGGGCTTTGACCGTGATTGCATGTCGCTCATCTTATCTGCCCAAGGCGTGCTGACAGGCAAGCCGTATGTCCGGGCGCAGACTTTGCGCTCCTTTTTTCAATACGGCCATGGCCTCATCGGTGCCGATTGTTTTCAAGGCCATGGCCGCCCCTTTTTTATGAACGGCACTGGTGTTGCTGAACATGTCGCTGAGCCTGCTGTCCAGCAGGCTGCTTTCCAGAAAGGGAAGCGCATCATTTGAACGGCAGGAGGCGAGGGCCCTGTAGTTTTCGAAGATGATTTTCTGGTCGAACTGTTCACCGCCGGTCGTTGCCTGGGATAAAAAACGGATCAGGGTCCGGACGGCTGTTTTTTCCTCGCCGCTCAGCAGGTAGGAGGTGATCCGTTCCCGGACCGCGGTGCTGCCGTCCCCCAGGAGGTGAAAAAGATCATTGTAGTCGGGGGATTTCGTTGTCTGCATGTATCCGTCCAGGCCGATCCGGCGGACTTCCGCCGAACTGTGGCGGATCATGCACAGGTAGAGGTCCGCGGCCTTTTGCAAGGGCAGTTCCTTGATGACCGGCGCCAGCAGGATATTGACCTGCTCGCCCGAATTGTCCAGCAATATGCCCAGTTTCGCAGGATCCTCCTTTGCCTTGCTTTCAATAATTTCCAGCAGTTCGTTGCGAATGTGCACATTATTGATCGGGATCCGCCCTGCCAACGGTCCCAGGGTAAAGATCACCTCCGGGTCGAGCAGCCGCAGCACCCGCCAGAGATGGGAGAGATAGGGGGTATTCTGCCAAAGGTACTCTTCGTTGGTCACCCACCAGGTCCGGTTGAGTTTGTCCGCTTCGGAGACGGAAGCGATGAAGCCGTCAAGCAGGGTGAACGCCCAGGTTTTGCGATCCTGGAACAGTTTGCGGATAATGAGAATATTATTGAGCAATTTGTAGGAAAGGTGAAATTCGCCCCGGTCCATGGTTTCAAGGAACTCGAATTCGAGAAATTCCAGGACATGGAGAAAGCTTTCCCTGTTTTTCTGCGTAACAAGGATTATGAGCAGGACATCGATCGCGTCACTGGTGAAATTTTTGCCTTCCTCGTCCTGCACGTACTCCTTGAGAATATTTTCCTCATCCGGGCTGATTTCCAGCAGCTTCATCCCCTGTTTCGACAGGAAGAGGTCGGCCCCGGATATCTGTTCCGGCTTTTCTGCCGGGGTCGCGCCCTGCTCGGCCATCCTGGCATCTCTTTCGGAGGCCGCGGCGGCGTGAACCCGTTTTTCCATCATGCTTGTCGGCCTGCCTGAGGTACCGGACTGCGGGGCCGGCGAAGAAGCGGCCCGGCGTGGGGCAGCGGCCGCGGCGTCAGGAGTGACCTGAAAGCCGGACAGATCAAACTGGAATGATTCCAGGGTGAAAATATCAACCTCCTCGTACAGGATATGGGGAAAATTGCTCTGCCACAACGAGGTGACGATATCGCCCCCGGATTCGTCAAAAGGGTTGCGATGCTGGTTGAGGATGTTGAGCAGGCCGGAGATTTCGGGAGCCGTGATGCCCTGGATGAATTCTATATATTCTATGCCGTCGCGGGTCAGCAGGTAGGCGGGGTTGCTTTCCTCCTCCTGGCCTTCATAGAGGATTTCGCCCTTGTAGGAAAAAGTGTTTCTGACCGTGTCAAGACGCAGCGACCGGTAGTTCTGGAGAAACGCATCGAGATCGTGCAGCAGTTTTGACAGGTTTCTGCGGGAGAAGGCGTGGTCGGCGGGATAAAGGGTATAGGTCTTGAATGCCGAGATAAAGGAAGGGAGCGTTTTCTTCACCGCCTGCAGCTCTTCCCGGCTCACGGTATCGGCAAGGGTGTTGTTAAGTTCCTGCATCGTCTCTGTCGGCATTGTTTCGGGGATTCGTCCGAAAGCCGCCTTGATCTGAGGACCGGCGGCCCGGAATGACTGAATTTATATATGTTATATACTATGGAAGGAATTTTTGTAAAAAACAAGATTTTTTGTCGCATGATACCGGGGAGATAGAGCCAGGAAACGGAACAGTGAGCCCGGCCGGAAGGGGGATGCAACCCCCGGTGCCCCGCCGGAAATCATCGACGGGTGAAAAATATTCTCACATTCCTGTAATAATGGTAGAGTAGTGGTTATAGTTTACCTTACCTCTCAACCACGTCGGAAAAGTCATGAATGGTGTGCAAGACAGCGTAAAATTCACCTCGGACGCCCTGCGGGCCAATCTCGAGGAAACCGCGGGCGAAGTCGTCGTCGACCCGGCCTTCGATCCCCTGCGGGAAGCCGTCGGCAATTATCAGGGACTGGCGGGCAAACTGGATCTGCTCCTGCTGGAAATCCATCATCCGTACAGGAACTGGGGCTTCATTATTCCTGAACTGCGGGCCTTTGTCCTGAAAAACATGTCCCATTACCTGTCCCATGACCTGGGGCCGGAATGCTTCCGTCTGTTTACCGGTATTTTTCTCGAGGCCCTGGTCGATTCACGCAAAAACAGCAAGCTGGTGTCCATGATCATGGAGGCCATGCTGGCGTATACGGACAAGCTGGTCAATTCGATCAGTCCGGAGGAGCTGTTCCGCTACGAGAAGGCATGTAATGATTTTTTCGCCCGCCTGATCGACCTCGACCAGGTGGAGGGACAGCTGATGATGTACATGGTCCAGGGACATCATCCGATGAAAAAGGTCGCCCAGAAGCTTGCTTCCCTCAGCTGCGCCGATCCGGCGGTTTCCTTTGACTACGGGCCGGTGGCCAGGCTCATGCGCAAAATCCTGGCCCTGAACTATCAGTACTGGCTGAGCGAGGAAGATCCCCTCCCCTGGTTTCTCGAGGAGTGCGGGGAGTACTGTTATGACTGGCACGCCGGTCCGCTGCTGGCGGCGGTCTCCCATGAACAGTTCAGAAAATACCGGGATGAGCTCGCCGCCATCACCATTGAAGGGGACGCCCGAACGGCCTTGACCCGTATTCTCGAGCTGCCGAACCACATGGATATTGTCCGCCTCTATCGGGAGATACCCGGCAAGCTGGCCCGGGATGAGGAGGCGGACTCCACCTTCGCCGAAAACCGGAAACTCCTCTTCCTGTTCCGGATCATGGATACCTCCGGGTTGTACCTGATCCACGAGGAAACCCTGCGGGAGATCAACCGCAGCCTCGTTCAGTTGATCCGGATGCAGTCCTTCGAGCATATCGAGCAGTTTTTCGTGACGACCTTTCATCTGCTCAAAGCCAACGTCCGCCGCTATCCGCATACGTCCCTGCAGTGCATCCAGGTCATCGGCGGCGAAGTGTTCAAGCGGGGCAATTCACGCCTGGTCGAAACGTTTTTGTGGGAGGCCGTCCGCTTCGGATTTCAGTATGCCAATGTCATGGGAGTGGACGAGGACTGGCAGCCGATAACCAACCCGGCCCACCTGGCCAATATCAGAGTATGGCTCAATTTGATCATGCAGGAGCCCAAATGGTGCTCCACCCTGTTTTCCGCCCTGATCATCAACCTGAAGCTGTCCGGGACCTGCGTCAAGGATACCGACCTCTTCCAACGGGATATCACCGAGCTGCTCAACCATCCCATTGAGCCCATTTACAACCTGGCCAAACAGTTCACCAAGCTGATGCCGGTCTTTTTCAACGAGATCGGCGCCGAGGGAGAATTGCGGGACGTCTCCACCGAGCTCGATGAACTGCACAACCGCCGGGACCTCCTTATCCATTTTCTGCGGAAACAGAGCCATGTCGAGTCGAGCAACCTGATCGTCGACTTCATCATCGCTATTTTTCAATTCTGGCTGAAATGCGACAAGGAGTTCCTGCGGTCGTTTCTGCCCGAGGAGGTCTACCGGCAGGTCGAAACGAGCGGCCCCTTTGTCGATGAGCAGCATCTGCTGGCCCAACGCATCCGCAAGGAACTGAAGTTCACAAAGGTTCAGGATATCCTGCATTGGAAGGAGCAGGACCGCTGGAGCTACCTGGCCCGCCAGGAAGATATCTCCGTGGTTGAGCGGCACCGGTTCGAACTGCTGGTCAAAATGTTCAAGCTCCTCCATCACAAATACAACCTCGGCCTGCAGGAACTGCGCTATCAGCTGCGGCAGGCGACATTGACCGGTTTTCCCGAGCTGGAGGACCTGCTGGAAATACTTGACGACTGCGACACGTTTACCTGTCTGGCCGCCATCCTCGACCACCTGGAGCAGCTCAAGGAGATCATTCTCAGCAAGGAAAAATTTCCCCCCAAGGAGGAAATTTACCACAAGCGCCATATCGCCGTCGATATCCCCTCGGTGTACGGCCGCTACAGCGAACGGAAGTTCGACGCCCTTGGACTGACCTTCCGGCTGGAGAACCTGGCCAACATCTACCTGGAACGGCTGTCGGACACGATCAATCTCACCTTCATCACCGAGGCGACGTTCATCCGCATTTCCCGGTGCCTGAAGCTGTACCAGCGGGCCCTGCGCATTGACGGAATCATCAGCCGCAAGCTCGACACCTTTATCAGCCTCCTGGCCTCTTCCATGGGGATCAAGAGGTTTTCCTACACCCAGTATCTTGATATCTTCCGCGGCATGTCCGAGGGCGTCAAGGATATCATTTATGCCTACTATACCAATATCCACCAGAACAACCTGTCGATCATCATCCCCCAGATCGGCGAGGACAACCTGCTGACCAAGTACCGCAAGCACTGGGACGGGAACGATCTCGCTTCCACGGTCCACCGGCTGTCGGAGACCTTTTTCCGGGACCTCATCTCCTCCACCTTCGGTCTGCAGCACCTGGACAATTTCATCACCCGGATCATGCAGACCCTGGAAGCCCAGCGGGACATCCTGGACGAGAGCGACCTGGATCTGTTGATGACCTACAACCCGGACAAAACCATCAGCTCTCTGTACAGGGAGAATCCCCGGACCCACAATCTGATTCACCTCGGCAACAAGGGGTTCAACCTCATGGTGATGGCGCGGGACGGCAAGCCCGTACCCCCCGCCTTCATCATCACCACCGAGGTTTTCCGCTGCTGGCCGGCGGTCCGCCGTTTTGAACGGGTGCGGGACGATTTCATGCAGCGGGTACGAAAGTCGATCAGCGGCATTGAGCAACTGACCGGTTCGGTGTTCGGCTCCCCCGACAAGCCGCTCCTCCTCTCCGTGCGCTCCGGTTCCGCCATGTCCATGCCGGGCATGATGACGACCATCCACAACATCGGCCTGAACGAAGACCTGATCAACGAGTATGTCCAGGAAACGGGGCGGGGCTATTTCGCCTGGGATAATTTCCGCCGTTTTCTCCAGTCCTGGGGCATGGCCCAGGGAATAGACCGGGAGGATTTTCAGGCGCTGATGAACAGCCATAAACAGCGTTATCACGTCACGCTGAAACGGGAGTTCAGCCCCTCGGCCATGCAGGAACTGGCCCTCAGGTATCTGGAGCTTGTCCGCAGACGGGGCCTGGATGTGCCCGATGATCCGTGGCGGCAGCTGATCAAATCGGTGGAGATGGTGCTTGATTCATGGAACACCGAAAAGGTGCATGAATACCGGCGGCTGATGAGGTTGTCGGAGGACTGGGGAACAGCGGTCATCATCCAGGCCATGGTGTACGGCAATCTCGGACAGAACTCGGGCAGCGGCGTTGTGTTCACCGCCCATCCTTACCGCAAGGTCAGAAGGGTGGCGCTCTGGGGCGACTATGCCCCCGGTGATCAGGGAGAGGACATCGTTTCCGGTCTGGTGACCAGCCATCCCATCTCCGTTGAGCAGGCGCAGATTGACGGGCGCCCGGAGGAGAATTCACTGGAAAAGCGTTTTCCGGCCATTTACGAAAGGCTGCTGTCCATATCGCGGGACCTGGTCTACACCAAGGGATGGAACCCCCAGGAAATCGAATTCACCTTCGAGGGGCCGGAGGCGGATCAATTGTATATCCTGCAGACCCGGGACATGATCACCATCAAGACCATGGAGCGGTTCACGGTTTTTGCCGATGAGGCGGAGGTGCAGAAGTTCATCCTCGGCAAGGGGATCGGCGTCAGCGGCAGCGCCCTGTGCGGGCGGGCGGTTTTTACGGAGCAGAACATCGACCGGCTGCGCCGGGATGATCCCGAGACGCCGCTTATCCTCATCCGCCAGGATACCGTCCCCGAGGATATCAGGGAAATATCCCTGGCCGACGGGCTGCTGACCGCACGGGGCGGTCAGACATCGCACGCGTCGGTTGTCGCCATCCGGCTCGAAAAAACCTGCGTGGTGGGTATCCGTGATCTGCGGGTGTACGAGACCGAGGAATACGCCGAGATAAACGGCCACCGGATCGGATTCGGCGACCCCATTGCCATTGACGGGCGTTCCGGCCTTTTCGTCCGAGGCATGCATCCGGTGCGGGAGGAGGTGCACATCCTGCCGCTGTAGCGGCTACTTTGGCGGGGGGATGAGACGGTCCTTGCGCAGTCCCTGGATCACCTTTTTACTGACGCTTTCGACGAGCTGGTTGATCGACCGGGGATCAAAGGTGTCGGAGGACATGCTCCATATCAACTCCTGGGTGTCCGCCTGGTAGAGGTTGGTCTCCAGGAGCACGATGGTATGGGTCGAGGTGTACCCGGGCGAATACACCCGGTCGTACACGTAGGGGTAGTAATTGTAGAAGTGGTTGTAGTACCAGAAGGGACCGCCGTAATAGACTCCTCTGGGCGGGTGGTACACCTGTTCCGTTCTGGTGTCGACCAGCCGGGTGACCAGCATCCCGTCGATGGCATGCCGCCTGACGAATGCCACTATTTTTTCCCTGGTAACGTTGTTTTCCCCCGGAAAAGCCTCGGCGCAGGGGACGGCGGCAATGCCGCTGCGGTTCAACTGGTCGGCCATGATGTTTTCCCACAGCGTCTTATTGATGTCTTCCCCGGTGAGGGCGACGACCAGCATGGACCGGAACGGCGGGCCGGCAAAATCACTTTTTTTCCAGAGCCCGGTGACGCTGGTTTGACTGCACCCGGCAAAAAGAAGAAAGAACAGGACGGCGCAAAGCCGGATTGTCGTATGGAAGCCGTTCATAAGCTGCCTCGCTGTTCATGAGGGTGTGGGGGGCGGCGCCGGTTTTATGTGACGTTTTATTATACCATGGAACAAGCCGGTCCGGCAAAAAATCCTCTTTCCTTCCGGGCCGGGCGGTGGCTTGCGCCGCTGCTGCAAGCGGCACGTTCCGGGCAGGAGGGATACTTCAGGCCGGGGAGGCGATATTGGCCGCTCCGGTGGCCCTGACCCTGATCCGCTCGGCAAAATCAAGCATCCGTCTGACCGACTGCATGGCCCGCCTGCCTGTTTCCGGGTCGACCAGGATTTCGTTTTCCCCCGTTTCCAGGGTCCAGGCCAGGTTGACCAGACCGTTCATGGCCATCCAGGGGCAATGGGCGCAGCTCAGGCAGGAAGCGCCGACCCCGCCCATGGGCGCCTCGATGAAGCGCTTGCCCGGGGCGGCCTCTTTCATCTTGTGAAATATGCCGCGATCGGTGGCGACAATGAACAGGTCATGGGGCAATTCCGTCACCGCCTGGATCAACCGGGTGGTTGATCCGACAACGTCGGCCTGCCTGATCACCTCCAAGGGTGACTCGGGATGCACCAGAACGGCGGCCTGGGGATATTTTTTCCTCAGGGCGGTCAGCCCTTCGGCCTTGAAGGCGTCATGGACAATGCAGTACCCGGGCCAGAGCAGCATGTCCGCCCCGGTAACGCTGCGGATGTAGTTGCCGAGATAGCGGTCGGGAGCCCAGAGAATTTTTTCACCCCTGGAGTGCAGGTATTTCACGACCTTGACGCCGATGCTGGAGGTGACAACCCAGTCGGCCCTGGCCTTGACCTCGGCGCAGGTGTTGGCATACACAACCGCGGTACGGTCGGGATGGGCGTCGCAGACGGCGGCGAATTCATCGGCCCTGCAGCTCAGGTCCAGGGAGCATTCGGCATCCAGGGTCGGCATGAGGACCCGTTTTTCAGGGTTGAGGATTTTTGCCGTTTCTCCCATGAAACGGACGCCGGCGACGACTATGGTTCCCGCCGGATGGGCATGGCCGAAGCGCGCCATCTCCAGAGAATCGGAAACGCAGCCGCCTGTTTCGTCGGCCAGGATCTGCAGGTCCCGGTCGGTGTAATAATGGGCGACCAGGACGGCGTTTCTTTCCCGCAGCAGCTGCTTGATACGGGCGATCAGATTCTCCCTTTCCGCCCCGGCTACCGGGATGGCGGGCTGGGCCCGGGCGGCAAGGGTGTCGATCAGTTCTTTGTCAACAATGATGGCATCGGTTGGATTCATGATTGTTCGCAGTTCATGGTTCAGGCTTGTCGCGATCCGGTTTCCCGGAGCATCCATTAAGCACTATCCGGCTCTTCCCGTCAAGCATGGTTCCGATTTTTTCACCGGCTGAATGTCCCGATAAAGTTTTCCGTAAACCCCATGCCTCTTTCAAAGCAGATGTGCGGGACGCCAAGCCCATCGGCAGGGTTTTATCCTTGCCCCGGTTCTTGTCCGGCAATTTCCTCGAGGACGCGCCGGTGCGTTTCCAGGTCGGATTGACTGAACAGGACAAAACGGACGCGGCGGACAGCTGTCAGTGCGGGCAGCTCGGCAAGGATCGTTCTGAAGGCGACCCGGGCCGCCTGTTCCACCGGATAGCCGAAAGCCCCGGTCGACAGGGCGGGAAAGGCTATGGAGGCGATGCCGGCGCGATCGGCAAGCCGCAGGGCATTGCGGTAACAGGAGGCCAGCAGACCGTCGGAAGGCCGGTCTCTCCCGTATACCGGACCCAGACAGTGGATCACATGCCGGTTCGGCAGGTTGTGCGCCGTTGTCATAACGGCCTCACCCGGCCGGATCGGCGCCAGCAGCCGGCACTCGGCCTCGAGCCCCGGCCCGGCGGCGCGGTGGATCGCGCCGGCAACGCCGCCGCCGCTGCGCAGTTCCGCGTTGGCCGCGTTGACAACAGCCTCCATGTCGGGCTGGTCGGTGATGTTGCCCTGCACGCACTCGATGGTTTTTCCTGATATCCGCATACCATCCTCCCTGAAGCAAATTTTCCGTCCGCCCGTCGTGTCCGGCGGTTGTCGGCTGAAAGCTGCTGGTCGGGCGCTGATCCGCCAGGAGCGGCCCCGCTCCCGGGGTCAGCAGCCGCGGATTCAAGCCGGCGCCGGCATCAGGCACGGTCTCCGGGACGTTGCCGCCGCCCTTGTCCGTCTGCCTTGACGAGGGAGAGGGGTTTGCCGGAGATCAACGTGACTCCGGCACTCCGAATTTCTTGAGCACCAGTCCCAGGGGGCAGAATCCGGAAAACCCGTACTGGAAGAGATTCGCTCCGACAAAGGCGGTGAACCAGAGCCAGTATTTGCTCAGAAAAACAGGGCTGGCCTCCACGCCCAGGGCGAGGCTGAGCAGGATGAAGGCGCCGGCGAAAACGTGAATATAGTCATTGACGGTCATGTTTCTTCTCCATGGAAAGGCAGCGCGCTGCAAGGTGAGCCCGAGGCAGGGAACCAGGCAGCGAAGCCCGGGAGTCTTGTCCTGTCAGGCGTTCCGGCTTTCCTCCCGGTCGCAGAACAGGAGCCGCATCGTCTTGATCAGCTCCGTGATCCGGCCGTCGCTGATCCGGTTGCAGATGAAATTGGCGTCCCTGCGGAAGTCGATAATGCCGTGGCTTCTCAGTATGGCAAGGTGCTGGGAGACATTGGCATGGGTGGTCCGGACTTCTTTCCTGATATCCCCCACCGTCATTTCCTTTTCCTGGAGAAGGCAGAGAATTTTGAGCCGGATGGGATGGGCTATCGATTTCAGCAATTCGGCCAACTGTTCCATTTCACTGTACTGCATGGGCGAAACGGGTGGAAAAATTGCGGCCCGCATCGGCAGGCCTCGGTTGTAATTACAGTTTTTAATTTAATGCTTAAATACATTTCGTCAAGGAAGAAAGACCGGCCTGCAATACCAGGGGCAGCGCCGCCCCTTTCCCATTTCCCGCAATGCCGGACAAGGCGGCGGATTTGGGAATAATTCACAATCTCCTTACGATATTCGTTCGTTTTTCGGAAAAAGCCTGATATAGAGATACATTGCCGCCACCACCATGCCGATATTGATGCCGAGGTCGGGCAGGACCCTGTTCTCCCGGTACAGGAAGGAAAGACAGGTGAGGAGCGTCAGGAAGAGGTAGCCGGTGCGGTGAAAACGGAAAATTTCCCGGAGGACGTAAAAATTGATTGTCGGCACAATGAAGTCGGCGGCCAGATAAAAATCAAAATGACCCGCGGCTGAAATGGCGGCCAGACGTCGGAGGGTCATGGCGAGCAGGACCGCGCCCAGCAGCAGGTTGACCCACATGTATTTGCGGCGCCGGAAAAGGGGGGATTTGTTGTTCAGCAGGAAGAGTAATTTCGCCTGATTTTCCTCGGTCCTGAGCCGGGAGAAGATGGCTTTTTTGCTGGTGCCCTCCTGCAGCAGTCGTTCCACCTGTTTGTCAAGGGATTCGGCCATGGGTTCCTCGTCATAAATCATTGCCCCCCGCCGGGGGACGGCAGGGGTGGTAAAAATCATGATTTTCAATACTCTATCTTGACAGGAACATCAACATGGGTAAATTGGAGCGTGCCTTTTATGGGGATGTCAGGCCAAGATTGACATGAATTCAGGGTCATACGAGCCAGGATAAGATGGCGCGTTTCGCGCTGCCGCACCGTGCGCGGCAATGAAAAAGGAATAGATTGAACTTTGGATGTTGGATAAAGATTTAACATGAGAAGGAGTGCACTATGAGTGGAAATCAGGACAAAATCACCAGTCTGCTCAGCGAGGCCCGGATTTTCGAGCCTCCGGCGGAGAACCGGGATTCGGCCTATGTCAAAAGCATGGATGAATACCGTGCCCTGTATGACCGTTCCATGGATGATCCGGAAGGGTACTGGGCCGAGAGGGCGGAAGAGTTGACCACCTGGGACAGGAAATGGGACAGTGTTCTGGAGTGGGATTTCTCGACGCCTGATATCAAATGGTTCCGGGGCGCCCGGCTCAACGTGGCGTACAACTGTCTTGACCGGCACCTGACCGACGGCCGGCGGAACAAGGCGGCCCTGATCTGGCAGGGTGAGCCTGAGGAAGACGTCATGGTCTACACCTACCAGATGCTCCATTCGGCGGTTTGCCGCTTTGCCAATGTACTGAAGAAAAAAGGAGTGAAGAAGGGCGACAGGGTTTCCATCTATCTGCCGATGATTCCCGAGTTGGCCATTTCCCTGCTTGCCTGCGCCAGGATCGGCGCCGTCCACTCCGTGGTTTTTGCCGGGTTTTCCGCCATTGCGCTGCAGAGCCGTATCCAGGACAGCGAAGCCAAGGTCCTGATCACCTCCGACGCGGTCCTGCGGGCGGGCAAAATCATCCCGCTCAAGCCCAACGCCGACACCGCCCTGGAGAACTGCCCGACGATCAAGGACTGCATCGTGGTCAGACGGGCCGGCAACGAGGTGTCCATGAGGGAGGGAAGGGACACCTGGTGGCATGAAGAAGTCGGGGCCGACGATATCACCACGGAGTGCCCGCCCGAGTCCATGGACGCCGAGGACACCCTTTTCATTCTGTATACTTCCGGCTCAACCGGCAAGCCCAAAGGGGTGGTGCACACCACCGGCGGCTACCTGACCTATGCCATGCATACCTGCCAGTATGTCTTCGATCTGAAGGATAACGACGTCTTCTGGTGCACAGCGGATATCGGCTGGATCACCGGTCACACCTATATTGTCTACGGCCCCCTGGGTCTTGGAGCGACATCACTGATGTTCGAGGGTGTGCCCACCTATCCCGCTTCGGACCGCTTCTGGAAAGTGGTCGAAAAGTTCAAGGTGGACATCTTCTACACCGCCCCGACGGTTATCCGCTCCCTGATGCGGGAGGGGGAGGAGCCGACCAGGCGCCATGATCTGTCCAGCCTGCGGCTGCTGGGGACGGTGGGCGAGCCGATCAATCCCGAGGCCTGGATGTGGTATCACGCCAATATCGGCAAGTCCAGGCTGCCGGTTGTCGACACCTGGTGGCAGACCGAAACCGGCGGGATTCTCATCTCGCCGCTGCCGTACGCCACCCCCCTGAAACCGGGGTCGGCGACGTTTCCCCTGCCGGGAGTCGACGCCGCCATTTACACCGAGGACGGCAGAGAGGCCGGGCCCAATGAAGGAGGGCACCTGGTCATCCGCAAACCCTGGCCGGGCATGCTGCGCGGTGTCTTCGGCGATCCGGAGCGGTTCAAGAAGACCTATTTCAGCCGCTATGAAAATATTTACGACCCGGAAGACGGCGCCCGCAAGGATGAGGACGGCTATTACTGGATAATGGGCCGCCTTGATGACGTTATCAATGTTTCCGGCCATCGGCTGGGCACCGCGGAAATAGAGTCGGCGCTGGTGGCCCATCCGGCGGTGGCCGAAGCGGCCGTGGTCGGCATGCCGCACCCGATCAAGGGGCAGTCGATATACGCCTATGTGACCCTGACCGCCGCGGCCACGGAAAGCGACGAACTGCGTAAGCAGCTGGTTCAGCATGTCCGCAAGGAGATCGGCCCCATTGCCACCCCGGAGATCATCCAGTGGGCGCCGGGTCTGCCCAAGACCCGTTCGGGCAAGATCATGCGCCGCATTTTGCGCAAGATCGCCGCCAACGAACACGCCGATTTCGGCGACACTTCGACCCTCGCCGATCCGAGTGTGGTCGACAGTCTGCTGCAGGACCGCCAATCGATGGGTTAAGGGAGATTTTTCCTCCGACTCCCGGCGGGCCAGGGTCGGTCCCGCCCCGCGGATTTCCGCGGGTGGATTCAGTCAGGAAGTCGGGAGGAGAAAATGATCAAAGCGGCAGGCAGAGCGCGTCACGGTGCTCTGCCTGCTTTCGGTTTGGGAGAACGACATGGCGGCTATGAAAAGAAACGATGTGCACAGCGTGGCTCCGGAAGTGGCGGTCGATTTTCTCAAGGGAATCATGCCGTTCAATTCCCTGGACGAGGAAACCCTCACCATGGTGGCCCGGCACTGCCGGATCGATTTCTTCCCCAAGGGAACCAGGCTCCTGACCGCGGGGCAGACAGACATCACCCATCTCTATCTCATCCAGCGGGGTGGAGTGAAGAGCTTCATCACCAACGACGAGGGCCAGGTGACCCTCAAGGATTACCGGGGTGAGGGAGATTTCATCGGCGCACTGGGCATCATTCGCGGTACCAAGGCCAACCTCAACATCGAAACAGTGGAGGACACGTTCTGTTTCCTGATCCCCCGGGAGATTTTTCTTGAACTGATTGACACCCAGCCCGGCTTTGCCCAGTACTACCTGAAGACCTTTTCCGACAAGGTCGTCAACACGGCCTATAATGAACTGCGTCGCCATAAATGGACCCTGCGGGGGGAAGAAGACCTGTACCTCTTCACCATGCGGGCCGGGGACCTGATCAAGACGCTCCGCAAGGTTGACGCCTCCGTGACCATTCAGGAGGCGGCGGCGGAAATGGCCCGACATCGCATCGGTTCCCTGCTGATCCATCAAGCGGGCGATCCGGAGAATATCATCGGCATCGTCACGGACCGTGATCTGCGCAGCAAGGTGCTCGCCAGGGGGCTGGATTATTCACTGCCCATCGAGCACGTCATGTCGTCGCCGGTCCAGAGGGTCCTCTCCCAGACGATCTGTTTCGAGGTGCTGCTCAAAATGATGTCGACCAATATCCACCACCTGGCGGTTGAGCGGGGGGGGAGGGTTGTCGGTGTCATTACTTCCCATGACATCATGCTGCAGCAGGGCCATTCCCCCTATTACCTGTTCAAGGAAATCATCACCCAGTCGACCATCCAGGGCTTGTATCCCCTGGCCCAGAAAATCCCGGACATGATCCGCAACCTGATCAAGGAAGGGGGCAAGGCGGGCAACATCACCCGGATGATCGCGGTGCTCAACGATCATATCCTGGAACGGATGCTGATTCTGCTCCAGGATGAACTGGGTCAGCCGCCCCTCCCCTACTGCTGGCTGCTGATGGGGAGCGAAGGGAGGAGGGAGCAGACGTTTCGGACGGATCAGGACAATGCCCTCATTTATGCCGACCCCCAAAGCGAGGAAGAAAAAAAGCTGGCGGAGGAGTATTTCAGCGAATTTGCCCGACGGGCCATTGATCATCTGGTCAACTGCGGCTATCCTCTTTGCCCCGGCGATATCATGGCACGAAACCCGAAATGGCGGCAGCCCTATTCTGTCTGGCGCAGGTATTTTGAACGGTGGATTTCCGCCCCCGATCCCCGGGAGCTGCTGAATGTCATGATTTTCTTTGATTTCCGTGCGGGATTCGGTGACGCCACCCTGGCGGAGAACCTGCGCAATCATCTCGTCAGGACAACGCAGCGCCAGGAAATTTATCTGCTGCATCTGGCCAAGGACTGTCTGAACAGCAGGGCGCCGTTATCCTTCTTCCGGACCTTCATCGTTGAAAGAAACGGTGAGCACAAGAACACCCTGGACATAAAACGACAGGGGATCACCCCTTTCGTCAATTTTGCCCGGGTCATGGCTTTGAAACACGGCGTCAAGGAAACCAATACCCTTGCCCGCCTCAAGGTGCTGGCCGATGAAGGACATATCTCCCGCAATCTCTGGCAGGCGGCAAGCGAAGCCTATGAGCTGCAGATGCAGCTGCGCCTGATCCATCAGCTGCACCAGCTCGATAACGGCATCCTGCCGGACAACTACATCAATCCCGCCAACCTGACGGACCTGGAAAAGCGGATGCTCAAGGAGGCCTTTTCGGTCATTGACCGCCTGCAGTCCCTGTTGAAGACGGAATTTCCGGTAATCTGATTGATGTTGCGGCAACTGAAGGGCCTGAACTGGTTCAGGAAACCCCACCCGATAATTCGGCAAAACAGGAAGCATTTCGATGAGTTCAGTCAGTCCAGGTCCCTGGCCGACTACACGTTCGTCGTTTTCGACACGGAACTGACCGGTCTGAACCGGAGGCGCGACCAAATCATTTCCATCGGCGCGGTCAAGATCGTCGACCTGCGGATCGAGCTCGACCAGGTGTTTCACCAGTATATCCGTCCCCCGAACCTTGAACATACCGATTCAACGCTTATCCATAGAATCACCCCCGAACAGCTGCGCACCATGCCGGCCATGGAGGATGTCCTGCCGGGCTTTGTCGAATTCTGCGGCGCTGCCCTGCTGGTGGGACATTACGTCACCCTGGACATGAATTTTCTCAACCGGGCGGCCAGGGAGGTCCTGGGGGGTACCATGTCCAATCCCAGCATTGACACCATGCGTCTGGCCATGGGATACAAGGAGGTGCTGTTCATGGACCGTTACGGGCATAACAAAATGTCCACCTCGTACAACCTCAGCGACCTGAGCCGTGAGTTCGGACTGCCGGAATTCAAGCCGCACGATGCCCTGGAGGACGCCCTCCAGACCGCCTATCTCTTTTTATTCCTCATCAAGAAAATGAAGCAGGGAAAAATCCGCACCCTGAAGGACCTGTATCAGGCCGGCCGCAACGTCGACATGATGTATTAGCACCACGGATGGGGTTGACCGGTTCGGCCCTTTTCGCCGCGCAGCAGCGATGCCCTGTCTCCTGTCGCCGGAACTGTGCGTTCCGGCGGCCGAAATGAGAAAAATTAGCATTGGCCAAATTGCTCCTTGCCAATTCAATGCCATGTATGCTACATGGTGGCTGTTAGGGTGGGGCTTTTGAACCCAACATGGTGAATAATGATAAAAATTCCGTCCACGATTATCGGGAGAAAAACAGTTTTTCTCCCATCAAATTTTAGAATGAGGAGGAGAGGTATATGAAAGACATGAGTGCCTACTGGCGGGAGAACCTCCGGCTGGTGATCGGATGTATCATCGTCTGGTTTGTCGTTTCCTACGGTTTCGGCATTTTGCTCGTGAAGCCGATGAACGCGATTCCGTTGGGCGGGTACAAGCTGGGCTTCTGGTTTGCCCAGCAGGGTTCCATTTATATTTTCGTCGCCCTGATTTTTTTCTATATGGTGCGGATGAACAAACTTGACCGAAAATATAACGTGCACGAAGAATAGGGGGCAGATTTATGGAACTCAAAACAATGACCTTTCTTGTAGTGGGTTTTACCTTTGCCCTCTACATCTACATCGCCATCCGGTCCAAGGCGGCGACAACGGGTGAATTTTATGTTGCCGGCAAGGGAGTCCATCCCGTCCTGAACGGCATGGCGACCGGCGCGGACTGGATGTCGGCCGCGTCATTTATCTCCATGGCCGGCATGATTGCCTTTCAAGGCTACGATGCCTCGGTGTTTCTCATGGGCTGGACAGGGGGCTATGTGCTGCTGGCCATGCTCCTGGCGCCGTATCTCAGAAAATACGGAAAATATACTGTCCCTGCTTTTATCGGCGACCGGTATTATTCCCGAACCGCCAGGGTGACGGCGGTCATCTGCCTGATCGTCGCCTCGCTGACCTATGTTATCGGCCAGATGAAGGGCATCGGGGTCGCCTTTTCGCGATTCCTGGAGGTCTCCTTTGAACTGGGCCTGGTGGCCGGCATGATCATCGTCTTCATTTACGCTGTTCTGGGGGGGATGAAAGGTGTCACCAACACCCAGATCGCTCAGTACTGCGTCCTGATTTTTGCCTATACCATTCCGGCAATCTTTATTTCCCTGCAGTTGACGGGCAACCCCATTCCCCAGCTCGGGCTCGGCGGCAGCATGGCCGACGGCACCCATCTCCTGAAAAAGCTTGACCAGGTTCTGGTGGAACTCGGCTTTGCCGAATATACCGCTCAGAAGGGGGGGACGCTGAATATCTTTTTGTATACCATGTCCCTGATGATCGGCACCGCCGGTCTGCCCCATGTCATCATCAGATTCTTCACGGTGCCCAAGGTCCGTGACGCCCGATCTTCAGTCGGCTGGGCCCTGGTATTCATCGCCATCCTCTATACCACCGCGCCGGCGGTCGGGGCCATGGCCCGCCTCAACCTCATGGAAACCATCCAGACCGGGGAGATCGGCAGCCCCGACGGCAACTTGCTCTACGAGGAACGGCCGGACTGGTTCAAGAACTGGGAGAAGACCGGTCTGCTCGTCTTCGAGGACAAAAACAATGACGGCCGGATTCAGTATTACGGACCCGGGCTCGATGCCCAGGCGGAGTCCTTTGGCTGGAAAGGCAGCGAAATGGTCAAAGTCGACAACGACATCATGGTGCTGGCCAACCCTGAGATCGCCCATCTGCCCAACTGGGTCATCGCCCTGGTCGCCGCCGGCGGCATCGCCGCCGCCCTGTCCACCGCGGCGGGGCTCCTGCTGGCTATTTCATCGGCCATTTCCCATGACGTGTTGAAAGGCATCCTCATGCCCGACCTGACCGACAAGGGCGAACTGCTGGCGGGCCGCCTTGCCATGGCCGGTGCCATCATCGTGGCCGGTTACTTCGGGCTCCATCCTCCGGGATTCGCGGCCCAGGTTGTGGCCCTGGCATTCGGACTGGCCGCCTCGTCAATTTTCCCGGCCCTGATGATGGGGATCTTCTCCAAGAAGGTCAACAGGTCAGGGGCGACGTTCGGCATGCTGGCCGGCATCGGCTCCACCCTGGTCTATATCTTCTGGTTCAAGGGCTGGTTCTTCATCCCCGGTACCGAGATGATGGCCAATACCCCGGACAACTGGTTCCTGGGCATTTCGCCGGAGGCATTCGGCTCCGTCGGGGCGCTGATCAACTTTATCGTGGCGTTTACCGTTTCCAGTTTTACGCCGGCACCGCCCGAACATATCCAGCACCTGGTCGAGGATATCCGTATCCCCTCGGGAGCGGGAGCGGCCCAGGATCATTGATCCGGACTGTCTGAGGACGTAATCGGCGCATCCTTCCTCTCCGGGAGGGTGCGCCGTTTTTTTTATCACAACCTGGCCCCTGAAGCCGCATCGTAAAACCCGATGGCGATTTCGATCCCGATGCGCTAAAATATTGTGCGGGAAAGATTTCATCCAGATTGGATACGAGTCTTTAGCTGTTGAGGCTGGAGTCTTTCAGCTGTTAGTTGGCCGCCAAGCCGGCAGGCTTCAAGCCCCAAACTGCCGACTCCCGGCGCAGCAGGGAAAGATCCCAATGAATTGATAAGAAAGTATGGTCACGTTATTATGAATCCCGAATTTCTTCATTCCGATCAGTGCTGTCTCTATGTGGTGGATCCCCAGGAGAAGCTCATGGCCCACATTCATGAGGCGGACCGGGTCGTCTGCAATACGGCCCTGATGATCAGGCTGGCCGGGATCCTGCATTTCCCGATATTTGCCAATACCCAATACAAGAAAGGGATCGGGCCGATTGTCCCGGAACTGGCATCCCTGCTCGAAGGTGTTCCCTGTCCGGACAAGGTCTGTTTCAACGGCCTGGCCGATCCCGCCGTTCAGAAAGCGATCAGCGGTTTGCCCCCCTCCGTGGACACCCTCCTGCTTTGCGGGGTGGAAACCCATATTTGTGTCTACCAGACTGCGATGGGAGCACTGCAGCGCGGTTACGGCGTCTGGGTGGTGGCCGATGCGGTGTCGTCACGGAGGCCGATCAATGACAGCCTCGGTCAGCAGCGGCTGCGCGACATGGGAGCGGTATTGGCCCCGGCGGAAATGATTGTCTACGAATTGCTGCAGCGGGCCGGCACCGATGCATTCAAGGCGATGCTGCCTTATTTGAAGTAACTTTAGCTCCCGCAGCCGCAAGGTTGGGATTTATTTTTTTCCACCGGGCAGCCGGTCCCGGGGCCGTTCGTGCCGCCGGGAAAGGGACCGTGTTGCTTTTCAGTTGAAATTTTCCCCTAAAATCGCTAATAAAAAAAGTTTTACATGTATGTTACGTTTGGCTTCCCAGGCTGGAAGTCAGGGACATTCCTTTTTTGCACCCGATGGTTATGACCGGAAACGAAATACGCGCCCGTTTTTTACAGTTTTTTGCCGCCAGGGGCCATGCCGTGGTCGACGGCTCCCCGCTCGTGCCGCTCGACGACCCGACCCTGCTGTTCACCAACGCCGGCATGGTGCAGTTCAAGCGGGTGTTCATGGGCGAAGAACAGCGGGACTATGTCCGGGCCGCGACCTGCCAGCGGTGCGTTCGGGCGGGCGGCAAGCATAACGATCTGGACAATGTCGGTCACACCGCCCGCCATCACACCTTTTTCGAGATGCTGGGCAATTTTTCCTTCGGTGATTATTTCAAGAAAGAGGCGATTGCCTTTGCCTGGGAATTTCTGACCGTGGAGATGGGTCTCGACCCGGAAAAGCTGTGGGTTTCCGTCTTCCGGGAGGATGACGAGGCCTATGAACTGTGGGAGGGTGTTGACAACCTGCCGCCCGGCCGGATCGTCCGCATGGGCGAGGAGGATAATTTCTGGGCCATGGGCGATACCGGTCCCTGCGGTCCCTGTTCGGAGATCCATATCGACCAGGGACCCGAGGTCGGCTGCGGCCGTTCCGACTGCGGCGTGGCCTGTGATTGCGACCGCTTCCTTGAGCTGTGGAACCTGGTGTTCATGCAGTTTTACCGGGACGAAAGCGGCGCCATGACCCCCCTGCCCAAACCGTCCATCGATACGGGCATGGGACTCGAGCGGATCGCCGCGGTCATCCAGGGCAGGCGGAATAATTTCGAATCTGATCTCTTCCGGCCGCTGATTGACCGCATTGCCCTTCTTTCCGGCAAAACCTACGGTGCCGACGAGCAGGACAATGTCGCCATGCGGGTTATCGCCGATCATGCCCGGGCAGCAGCGTTTCTGGTCGCCGACGGCGTTCTGCCCTCCAATGAAGGACGGGGATACGTCCTGCGCCGGATCATGCGGCGGGCCATCCGCTTCGGCAGGTTCCTGGGGCTGAGCGACCGATTCTTTGCGGAAATCTGCCTGCTCGTCGTCGACATGATGCAGGCCAGTTACCCTCATCTGACCGGTGCCCGTGAACTGCTCGGCAAGGTGGCCGGCAACGAGGAAGGCCGCTTCGGGGAGACCCTGGATCACGGACTGGCGATCCTTGCGGACGAAATCGACCGCCTGGGCAGAGAGCAGGACGCCTCCCCGGTGATTGACGGGGAGTTTATTTTCAAGCTCTACGATACCTACGGATTTCCGGTCGACATTGTCCGGGACGTGGCGCTGGAACGCGGCATCGGGGTGGACGAGGCGGGTTTTCAGAGGGCCATGGAGGTGCAGCGGGAACAGTCCAAGCGGTCCTGGAAGGGAAGCGATGTGGCCCATCTTCAGGAAGGGGTTGTTCAGCTTTTGCGGCAGGGGTTGGAAAGCGAGTTTGTCGGATATGCCCGGAAAACGGTCGATTCGATCGCCGCGGGGCTGGTGGATGGCGCCGGCCGGCTGGTTGACCGGGTCGAGGCGGGCGAACCGGTGCTGGTCTGCTGCCCCCGGACGGTTTTCTATTCCGAGGCGGGCGGTCAGGTGGGGGACAGCGGCATCATCACCGGCCCCCATGGCCGGATTGAAGTGGCCAACACCAAAAGGGTGGCCGACCGGATCGTGCTGCACGAAGGCAGGGTGATCGAGGGGTTCATCGCCCGGGGGGATGCGGTTGTCCTGACCGTCACCTCGGAGCGCCGGAACGATATCGCCCTCAACCATACCGCCACCCATCTTCTCCATGCCGCCATGAAAAAGATCCTCGGAGATCATATCAAGCAGGCGGGTTCCCTGGTTGAGGAAGAGCGGCTGCGCTTTGACTTTACCCATTTTTCTCCGCTGACCGGGGAGGAAATCAGGGCCGTTGAAGAAGCCGTCAATGCGAAGATCCGCGAAAACATTCCGGTGGCGACCGCCGTGCAATCCCGGGATCGGGCCGTAGCCGAGGGCGCCACCGCCCTGTTCGGCGAAAAATACGGAGATGAGGTGCGGGTCGTTTCGGTGGGGGACTTCAGCAAGGAGTTGTGCGGCGGCACTCATGTCAAGGCGACGGGTGAGATCGGCTTTTTCAAGATCATCGCCGAGACGGGCATAGCCGCAGGGGTGAGGAGAATCGAGGCTGTGACCGGAGCCCGGGCGGTGGCCTGGGTGCAGGACCTGGTCGACAGGAGCAACGAAGTTGCGGCCGCCCTTACCGCTCCGTTGCCGGCGGCCGCCGATAAAATCAGGTCTCTTCTGCGGCAGCAGAAGGAACTGGAGAAAAAGGTCGCCGGCCTCACCGCCCGGCTGGCCCTGGCGGATATGGATCAATTGTTGCAGCAGGCTGTTGTGGTCGACGGCGTTCGGGTCATTGCGGCCGAGTTGCCCCTTGATTCCCCCAAAACCCTGCGGGAAATCGGCGACCGCGTCCGGGACGCCATGGGCAGCGGGATCGCTGTTCTGGGGGGTGTTCTGGACGGCAAGGCCGCTCTGCTGGCGCTGGTCAGCAAAGACCTGACCGGCAGGATCAGGGCCGGGGAGGTGGTGAACGGTACCGCCAGGATCGTCGGTGGCAAAGGGGGCGGGCGTCCCGACATGGCCCAGGCCGGCGGTCCGAGAGGCGACAAAGTATCCGAGGCGATCAGGCGGGTGCCGGAAGTGGTCCGGCAGATCCTGCAATGAAAAGCGTTTCCCGAAAGCGGGGTTGAAAAGGCATGCATGCCGGAACGGAACAGCACAGAATAGTCATCACAGGGGTCGGCCTCGCCGCTCCGAACGCTTCGAATCTGCCTGAATTCAGGACCAAACTTCTGGAGGGACGGAGCGAAATCAGGATGATCGAGCTGCGATATATGCAGCCTTCTCCGGCCGGAGTATGCACGTTTGATGAAACGAAATACCGCAGGAAAAGGGAGAACAAGCGCGGCACCAGGGCCGGGTGCATCGGGGTTTACTGCGCCAATGAGGCCCTGATTGACGCGGGAATCGATTTCTCCGGCTACGACAGGGCCAGGACCGGAGTATACATAGGGCTGACGGAACACGGAACCGTTGAGACCGAAAACGAGGTCTACAATATCAGCCAGTACGGCTACAATATCGATTACTGGACCCATCATCATAATCCCCGCACCGTCCTCAATAACCCCGCCGGCGAAATCACCATGAACCTGGGGATCACCGGGCCGCATTATTCAGTGGGAGCGGCCTGCGCCGCCGGCAATGCCGCCCTGATCCAGGGGGTGCAGATGTTCAGGCTCGGGGAAGTGGACCTGGCGATGTGCGGCGGCATCTCCGAGTGTGTCGGCTCCTTCGGCATTTTTGCGAGCTTCCGCGCCCAGGGGGCCCTGGCCGAACATCATGATCCCGCCAGGGCCAGCCGTCCCTTCGATGCCGCCCGCAACGGTATTGTCATTTCCGAGGGCGGCTGCGTCTTCATCCTGGAGCGCCTGGACAGGGCGTTGGCCCGCGGCGCCAAGATTTACGGGGAAATTACGGGATACGCCATGAATTCCGATGCCCGAGATTTTGTTCTCCCTTACGGGGAGCGCCAGGCCCAATGCATGGAGCTGGCCCTGCGGCGGGCGGGCCTGGCCCCAGGTCAGGTGACGATCATCAATACCCATGCCACCGGGACCAGGCAGGGTGACGTGGAAGAGTGCAGGGCGATCAGGCAGGTATTCGGCGAGTCGGTCCCTCCCTGGATCAACAATACCAAGTCCAATATCGGCCATGCCATGGGTGCGGCCGGCGTCCTCGAGCTGGCGGGCAATCTGCCCTCATTTGTTGACAACATGGTCCATCCGACTATAAATTTGGATCAGCCCGATCCGGAGTGCGCTCTTGCCGGTCTGGTGGTCGATGCGCCGAAACAGCTTGACAGGGTTGATGTGATTTTGAATAACTCCTTCGGCATGGTCGGCATAAATTCCGTGGTTATCGTCGAACGGTATGCCCACGACCGGAGACAAGCGTCATAGCCGGAGAAACCGGACGCTGCAATCCATTATTCACTGTATGGAGTGAGAGATAGAGGAAGAGTATGACCAGGAACGAGATCAAAAACGTCATTTTGGAAATTATTGAAGATATAGACGAGGAAGCGGATTTTGACAGCCTGGAGGCGGACAAGCCGCTCCGGGACCAGCTGGATCTCGATTCCATGGACTTCCTGGATATCGTCATGGAACTGCGCAAACGATACAAGCTGCAGATCCCGGAAGAGGAGTACCCCGAACTGTCCACCCTGAACAGTTGCGTCAATTATCTTGAACCGAAGCTCAAAGACTTTTGAAATACGGTAAAACTGTCTCTCTCCCCCCTGCTTCGTTCGCTGTACCGCCGGCCGGACCGGGGGGCCTCCCGCAGGTATTTCGTTGTGCCCGATCAGCCGCCGGCAGCCTGAGCCCATGGCTGATTATCAGCTGATCATCATCGGCGCCGGCCTCTCCGGTCTTGCCGCCGGCATCCGGGCGGCCCGCTTCGGCCTCAAGGTGTTGATCGTCGAACAGCACTGGCAGCCCGGGGGCCTCAATTCCTTTTACTTCCGTCAGGGACATCTCCTTGAAACCGGCCTGCACGCAATGACCAATTACGCTCCGCCGGAAGAAAAACGCGCCCCGTTGAACAGGCTGTTCCGGCAGCTGCGCCTGTCCCGCCGATCTTTCCGGACCCATGAGCAGATCTGCTCGGAGATCGTCTTTCCGGACCGTACACTCAGATTCTCCAATGATCCCGATCTGTTGACCGAGGATATCTCCCGGGAGTTCCCTGGGGCGGCGGACGGTTTTCGCCGGCTGCTGGACATGGTCAGGGACTATGATCCCTTTGCCCCGGCCCCGTGGCGCTCGGCCCGCCGGTTTCTCGACGGGGTCCTGCCCGACGGCCGGCTGGCGGACATGCTCCTGCTGCCCCTCATGGTGTACGGCAACAGCGAGGAAGAGGACATGGACCTCGGCCAGTTCGTCATCATGTTCCGGGCGCTTTTTCTTGAGGGTCTGTTCCGCCCGGCGGAAACGATCAAGGAATTTCTTGACATGCTGGTCGACCATTACACGGCTTTCGGCGGGGAAATACGCTTCCGGGCGGGAGTGAAAAGGATTCTGCGCCGCGGCGACAGGGTTGACGGCGTCGTGCTGCACAATGGCGAACGGATCACCGCCGGAAGCGTCCTGTCAACCGCCGGCATTCCGGCAACGGCCGACCTTGCGGACTGGGACATTGACAGGAGCGCCTACCGGGGAAAAATGAGCTTCATGGAAACGATCTACCTGCTGCCCCTGCGGCGCGGGGCCTCCATCAGGAACGACCGCACCATCATTTTTTTCAACCACGGGGAACACTTCGCCTACCGCTGCCCCGGCGAAGCGTTGGAAACGTCCTGGGGGGTGATCTGCTTCCCGGGGAATTTCAAAGGGCTGCCCGGGACCGATCCCTTTCAGGTCAGGGTGACCAATGCCGCCAACTACGAGGTGTGGAAAGCGGCGGCGCCGGGGGAATACGAAATGATGAAGGAACGGTGGCGGGAGCGGTCCGCCGACCAGGTCGGGAAAATTATTGGGAATTTCCGGCAGGATGTAGTATATGTTGACAGTTTTACCCCGATGACCATTGAACGGTTTACCGCCAAGGCCGGGGGAGCCGTGTACGGAAGCCCGGTGAAGTTGAAGGACGGACGCACCCATTGCGCCAATCTCTTTATCGCCGGCACCGACCAGGGGTATCTCGGGATTGTCGGCGCCATGCTTTCCGGCGTCACCATCATCAACCGGCACCTGCTGCGGCAGGAGTGAGGGCAGCGACGACCTCGACCCGGCTTATACAGTGAACATTCCTACCGCGTTGGCAATGGATAGAACATCTCCCGATGGGATCAGCGACCATTATGACGTCATAGTCGTCGGCTCGGGGCTGGGCGGCCTGACCTGCGCCAACCGCCTGGCCTGCGCCGGTCACTCGGTCCTGCTCCTCGAGCACCATTCCCGCCTGGGCGGACTGGCTACCTGGTTCAGGAGAAAAGGACACATTTTCGACGTTTCCCTGCACGGCTTCCCCTTCGGCATGGTGAAGACCTGCAAAAAATACTGGAACAGGGCGATTCGCGACTCCATCGTCCAACTGAAGAATATTGTCTTCGACAACCCCCAGTTTTCCCTGACCACAACCTTCAGCCGGGATGATTTCACCCGCATCCTCCAGGAAAAATTTGCTGTTTCCCGTTCCACGGTGGAAGATTTTTTCGACACCGTCGGCAGGATGAATTTTTACGACGACCGGACCATGACCACCAGGGAGCTGTTTGCCTGGTTTTTCCCCGGCCGTTCCGATGTCCACCGTCTGCTGATGGAGCCCATCACCTATGCCAACGGCTCGACCCTCGACGACCCCGCCATTACGTACGGCATCGTCTTTTCCAATTTCATGAGCAGGGGCGTGTTTACCTTTCAGGGCGGGACCGACAGACTGATCGGCCTGATGGCCGACGAGCTGCGGCAAAACGGGGTGACGATCCGCACCGGCGCCCGGGTGGACCGGATTGTCGTCGAACAGGGGCAGGCAAAAGGGGTGGTGACCGGCGGCCGGTTCATCGCCGCCTCGGCGGTGGTCTCAAACAGCGGTATTACCAATACGGTGAACAACCTCGCCGGCCGGGATGCTTTTTCCCGGCAGTTTCTCGACAAATTTGATGCGGTGAAGGTCAACAATTCGAGCTGCCAGGTCTATTTCGGCATCCGCCGGGGCGAATCGATTCCCGATATCGGGGACCTGCTGTTCACCTCGACGGCGGAGGAATTTTCCTCAGAGGAGATGCTCGACATGGAAACGAAAAGCAGGACCTTCTCCGTCTATTATCCCAAGACGCGTCCCGACCGTCCTGATTTTACGGTTGTGGCCTCGATGAACGCCAACTATGACGATTGGGCCGGGCTGGACGAGGAGGCGTACCGGGAGGCCAAGGCCGCCATGATCGAACGCTGCTTCACCGATCTGGAACGCTATGTTCCCGGGATCAGAGGGAGGGTTGACTGGGTCGAGGCGGCGACTCCCCGGACCTTCAACCGCTACACGCTGCATACCAAGGGAACCTCCTTCGGCACCAAGTTTGAAGGGCTCGATATCTCGCGTTCCCTGTTCAAGGAAGTACAGGGACTGTTTCATGTCGGTTCGGTGGGCATCATCATGAGCGGTTGGCTGGGGGCGATCAATTACGGCGTCATCGTCGCCAATGATGTGGACGGCCTCCTGCGGAGCTGATATTGCCATGAAAGATTTCCAGGGACAGAAAGCGGTCGTAACCGGAGCCACAAGGGGGATAGGGAAAGCCATAGCATCGGCCCTGCTTCGGCGGGGGGCGACGGTCATCGGCATCTACGGTTCTGACGGGGAGGCCGCCCAGGGCTTCCTGGAGGAAAGCGGGGAGGTGTCAGGCCGCCTGTTGCTGTACCAATGCGACGTCAGCAGCTACGGGGCGGTCGAAGCCCTGTACGGAAAAATCGAAGAGCGGTTCGAGACCATCGACATCCTGGTGAACAACGCCGGAATCAGGCGGGACGGGGTTCTGGCCATGATGCCCGAGGAAGACTGGCGGCGGGTGGTCGACGTCAACCTGACCGGCGGCTATATCATGTCCAAGTTCGGGGTCCGGCTCATGCTCAAGCAGCGCTACGGCCGCATCATTTTCATCACTTCGCCCATGGCCCATCTGGGCTTTGCCGGGCAGTCGAACTATGCCGCCTCCAAGGCGGGCCAGATCGGGATGATGAAGGCCCTGTCGCGGGAAACCGCCAAACGGAATATCACGGTCAACTGCATTTCTCCCGGCTTCATCGAAACCGAACTGCTGGATGATCTGCCCGAGAACCTGGTCAGGGAGTACAGAAACATGGTCCCGCTCAGGCGGTTCGGCAAACCCGAGGAGGTGGCCGAGGCGGTGCTCTTCCTGGCCGGGCGGCAGGCGACGTATGTCACCGGCGCGGTGCTGGAAGTGACCGGAGGGATATGATGGACGGGCAAGGGGAGCGCTACATTTACGACCGCATCCCCCATCGGCCGCCCTTTCTGTGGCTGGACCGGGTGCTGGAAATCACCCCTGATGCGATCAGGGCGGAAAAAACGATACCCGCCGACCTCGACCTGTTCCGGGGGCATTACCCCCACCATCCCCTCATGCCCGGGGTCCTCCTGTGCGAGGCCGTTTTCCAGGCCGGGGCGGTTCTGCTTGCCGAGCGGGAACAAACCGGGGAGGGCGCCATGCCGGTCCTGACCAGGATAACGGCGGCGCGGTTCAAAAGGGAGGTCCCTCCCGGGGCAACCATGGTCATCACCGCCAGGCTCGTCGAGCGCGTGGGCCCGGCCTGGTTCCTGAAGGGATCGGTCCGGGTCGGGGACAGAACGGCGCTGCAGGTCGAGTTTGCCTGCGCCGTCAAGGAAGAAAGGGGCAAGGGAAGCCGATGAGCTTTCTTGGACTCGAGGGCAAAAAAATTGTCGTCTTCGGCCTCGCCAACCGGAAATCCGTGGCCTGCGCGGTCGGCCGGGTGCTGGACGAGGTCGGGGCCGAGGTGATTCACGTGGTCCGCAGCCCGCAGCGGGAGGAGGCGGCCCGGAAGCTGTTCCCGCGCTCGCCCGTCTACACCTGTGATGTGGAGAATGAGCGCAACATCGTCCGGGTCCGGGATGCGATTGCCGCCGACGGCCATGGATCGATCAGCGGCATTGTCCATTCCATCGCCTATGCCAATTATTCTGAAGGGTTGAAGCCCTTTCACGAGACCCTGAAGAAGGATTTCCTGCAGGCCGTGGACATCTCCTGTTTTTCGCTGATCGCCATCAGCAATCATTTCCGCGACCTGCTCGAGGAACATGCCTCGGTCGTCACCATTTCCATTTCCACCACCAGGATGGCCGCGGAAAATTACGGGTACATGGCCCCGGTCAAGGCGGCCCTGGAATCGTCTCTCTGTTTTCTGGCCAAAAGTTTTTCCGCTTTTTCCCAAGTCCGCTTCAACGCGGTCTGTCCGGGGCTGCTGAAGACATCCGCCTCCGCCGGCATCCCAGGCTACGTGGACAGCTACCTGTTTGCGGAACAGGCCATTCCCCGGAAAAAGGCTCTTCAGTCCAGGGAGGCAGCCGATGTCGCCGCATTTCTCCTGTCCGGGCGGTCGTCGGGCATCAACGGCCAGTGTCTCGTGGTTGACGCCGGCATGGGATTCAATTACTTTGACCGGCAGATTGTGGCCGGCGTCGTCGGCTGACCGGAACGGCGGCCGTATTCCGGTACAAGTGGAACCGGGTGTGAAGCGGAGCGGGAACATTATCCGTCATATCGGGGGAATGATCCGGCGGACCATCGCCGTTTTTCTCTCCAGGGAGACTCCCCTGTATGTCAAGGCGCTGCTGGCCGCCGGTCTGCTCTACGCGCTGTCGCCCTACGACCTGATTCCCGACTGGATCCCGGTGGCCGGCCTCATGGACGATCTGGCCCTTGCCGCCCTGCTGATCAGCTGGGCCTCGGGCTACAGACCGTCCTGATCCGGGGTCAAGGTTGCCGAACCTCTACAATTAAGACTTTTCCCGGTTATCTTGTTCATGCGATACGAACATGTCTGTCTCAACAGCTTCGGATATGAACTGCCTCCCAATGAGGTGGGTTCCGCCCGGCTCGAGGAGCGGCTGCTGCCGCTCTATCAGCGCTTGAAACTGCCGCCGGGCCGTCTGGAACTGATGAGCGGCATTGCCGCCCGGCGCTTCTGGCACGCGGGAATGCGGCCGAGCGCGGCCGCGGCCCTGGCCGGCGCCAAAGCCATCAAGGCTTCCGGCGTCGATCCGGCAACAATCGACTGCCTTCTTTTTACCTCCGTCTCCCGGGACATGCTGGAACCGGCGAGCGCCTCGTTCGTCCACCGCACCCTTGGCATTGCGCAGCGGTGCCAGGTCTTTGACATCTCCAATGCCTGCCTGGGCTTTCTCAACGGCATGATCGTGCTGGCCAACATGATTGAACTGGGACAGGCGCGGCGCGGTCTTATCGTTGCCGGGGAAACCGCGGAAGATCTTGTTGATTCGACGATCCGTCATCTGCTGGACGACCGGACCCTGACCCGCAGGGACATCAAGCCGCTGTTCGCCTCGCTGACCATCGGCTCCGGGGCCGTGGCCCTGGTCATGGAGGACCGCCGGCTCAATGACACCGGCCATTATCTGGCCGGGAGCGCCTGCTATGCCAACACAACCCACAACGATCTCTGCCAGGGCGGGCAGAATGCCGAGCAGGGGACCCTGATGTCCACCGCCTCCGAGGAGCTTCTTGCCCGGGGAGTTGAAACCGCCGCCCGATGCTGGAGTGATTTTCTCGCCGCACTTCGGTGGGAGAAAGAGTCCATTGACCGTTTTTTCTGCCATCAGGTCGGCAGGGCCCATGCCCAGCTTCTGTTTCAGACCCTGGCCATCGATCCCGCCAGAAATTATGAGACCCTCGCCATGCTGGGGAATGTCGGTTCGGTCTCCGCGCCCATCACCATGGCCATGGGGATCGACAACGGCGCCCTCCGCCCCGGGGAAAGGGCCGCCCTTCTGGGGATAGGCAGCGGCATCAATTCGCTTATGCTGGGCATCGAATGGTAATGCCGGGCCATCCCCATCTTTTTCAGTATCCCTTTGAACCGGGAAGCCGCCTGCTGGGGAACGGGCACCGTATGAGCTATGTCGACGAGGGGCGGGGCAACCCGGTGGTCTTGCTCCATGGCAACCCGAGCTGGTCCTATCTGTACCGGAACCTCATATCCCTGCTCAGCCGTTCGCACCGGTGCATCGCCCCGGATCACCTGGGCTGCGGCCTGTCCGACAAGCCGCAGGATTACCCGTACCGTCTGGCCGACCATATCGACAACCTGGAGGATTTTCTGGAACAGATGGCTGTCGGGGGCTGCGTCCTGGTGATGCATGACTGGGGGGGCGCCATCGGCATGGGCTGGGCCGCCAGGCATGTTGAAAAAATTGCCGGGCTGGTTGTGATGAACACCGCCGCCTTCAGGTCGCGTCTGCTGCCGCGGCGGATAGCGGTCTGCCGCCTGCCGGTGCTCGGGGCCTTCCTGGTTCGCGGCCTCAACCTTTTCGCCCGCGGGGCCACGGTTATGGCCGTGCGGAAAAAAATGGCTCCGGGCGTCAGGTCCGGTTTTCTCTTTCCCTACGATTCCTGGGCCAGCAGGATTGCACTGCATCGCTTTGTCCAGGACATTCCGCTCAACGAGGGCCATCCTTCCTGGCCGACGCTGCTGCGGGTGGAGGAAGGCCTGGGGACGCTGGCCGGCAAGCCCATGCTTATCTGCTGGGGAGGCCGGGATTTCTGTTTCACCGAGGCCTTTTACCACGAATGGCGGCAGCGCTACCCCGATGCCGAGGGCCACTATTTTGCCCAGGCCGGACATTACCTGCTCGAAGATGAACTCAACGAAGTGGGCGGCAGGATAAACCGTTTTCTCAAGACCATCGGCTGGACGGCATGAACGGCGACAGGCAATCCATTGATTACAATATCGCCCTGGCACTGGAGGAGGCCGCAGCCCCCCGGACCGCCAAGGCAGCCCTGGTCATGGGCAGGGACGGCAGCTATGGGAGCTGGACCTTCGGAGAACTGAGGGAAAATACCGTCACCTATGCGGCTGCCCTCGGGGAGGCGGGGGTCAGGCAGGGACAACGGGTCATGCTCATGGTCCGGCCGTCAATGGAGTTTGTCTGCCTCACCTTTGCCCTTTTTCGCCTGGGCGCGACGGTCATTCTCATCGATCCGGGCATGGGCTATCGCAATCTGGTGCGCTGCGTGGGCCGCGTCCGGCCAGACTCGCTGGTCGCCATACCCCTTGTCCATCTGTTGAGCAGGATATTTCCTCAACCGTTCAGCACTGTCCGGATCAGGGTCTGCGTGGGCCGGTCATTCCCCGGTTCGGGCCCATCCCTGCGCAGGCTGGAGGCCCTCGCACCACGCGGAGAAACCACCCGTTTCGCTGCGGGCCGGGACGATCTTGCGGCGATCATTTTCACCACCGGTTCAACCGGTCCCCCGAAAGGGGTCAGGTATACGCATGGCATATTCCATGCCCAGTTGCGGCTGATCAGGGAGTATTACCGCATCGGCCCGGGCGAGGTGGATCAGCCCTGTTTTCCTCTTTTCGCCCTGTTTTCCACCGCCCTCGGGGCAAGGGCCGTCATTCCGGAAATGAACCCCGCCAAACCCGCCCGGGTAAACCCGCGCCTGTTTGTCCGCTCGATTCTTGACCAGGGAGTGACCTATTCGTTCGGTTCTCCCGCAATATGGGAGGTGGTCAGCCGCTACTGTCTCGAGCATGACATTGTTTTGCCGGTGCGGAAAATACTGATGGCCGGGGCCCCGGTTTCCGGCGCCCTGGTTGAGCGGGTCAGCCGCATCATGGACCCCCGCGGGGAAATACATACCCCGTACGGCGCCACCGAATGTCTGCCGGTGGCCTCCGTTTCCGGCAGGGAGATCCTTGGCGAAACGTGGGATCGTACCAGGCAGGGTGGAGGAGTCTGCGTCGGCCGGCCCCTGCCGGGCATCGAGGTCAGGATCATCCGGCCGGAAGACGGCCCCATCCGGTCGTGGCGGGAGGCCTGGGAACTGCCTGCCGGCGAAATCGGGGAGATCGTTGTCAAGGGGCCGGTCGTGACCGAGGTCTACGATCATGACGACCGGGAGACCCTGCTGGCCAAGATCAGGGACAAGAAGGGCTTCTGGCACCGGATGGGAGACATGGGCTATCTCGACGATGAGGGCAGGTTATGGTTCTGCGGCCGCAAGGCCCACCGGGTCAGGACGGAGCAGGGGGTCATGTACACCATTCCCTGTGAAGCCATTTTCAATGAACATCCCGAGGTCCGGCGTTCCGCTCTCGTCGGCGTGGGCAAGGAAGGCGCGCAGCGGCCGGTGCTGGCCGTCGAGCTCGCCGAAGGAAAAAAAAGAACCGACAGACTGGTGGCCGAACTGCGCGCGTTGGCCCTGGACAACGATTTGACAAGATCCATTGAGACGTTTCTGGTGCATCCGTCTTTTCCCGTGGATATCCGCCACAATGCCAAGATATTCCGCGAACGGCTGGCCCTCTGGGCCGAGGATCAGCTTCAGGCGCAGGGCTGAGGGCCGTTCGGATGTGCCGGGTCGGCACGGTGACAGCGGAAAGCACAAACGGAGGGCGGGAGCCCCGCCCGGCCTGGCCGCGGAGAGGCCGGTTTTCCGCAGCAGTTGGGGAGGTGACAGGTGCGTAAGGTTCTGGTTACCGGCGGCGGAGGTTTCGTCGGGCTGGCTGTCGTTGCCAGGCTGGCGGCCGAAAAGGTGGAGACAACCGTCGTCGGCCGGCACCACTACAGGGCTGCGGAAGCGCTTGGCGCCCGCTGCCTGGTCGGCGACATCCGGGACCCCCATTTCATGGACCGGGCAACGGCCGGCTGCGACACGGTGTTTCATGTCGCTGCCAAGGCCGGTATCTGGGGGAGCCGGAACGATTACTTTTCCATCAATGTCGGCGGGACGGAGAACGTGATAAGCGCCTGCCGCAAGCACGGGGTTCGGTCGCTGATCCATACCAGTACGCCGAGCGTTGTTTTTGACGGCAGGTCCATCGAAGGGGGGGACGAAAGTCTGCCGTACAGCCGAAAACCCCTCTGTCATTACGCGGCGTCCAAGATCGTGGCGGAACAGAAGGTCCTGGCCGCCAACGGCGATGGTCTCAGAACCGTTGCCCTGCGTCCCCATCTGGTCTGGGGGCCGCAGGACACCCAGATCATTCCCCGGCTCCTTGAGCGGGGCCGGCGCGGTACCCTGCGCATGGTCGGCGGCGGCGGCAACCGGGTCGATATTTCCTACATAGACAATGTTGCCGCAGCCCATATCCTGGCGGCCAGGAACCTTGAGGAGTCGGGTTCCGCCGCCGGGCAGCCGTTTTTCATCTCCCAGGGGGAGCCGGTGGTGCTGTGGGGGTGGATCAACGAATTGTTTGACAGGGTGGGCATCCCGAGGGTCAGGAAAGAAATTTCGTTCCGCACGGCCTACCGGCTCGGCTGGCTGTTCGAAAAACTGTTCACCCTGCTGCGCCTGGAAAACGAACCGCAAATGACGCGGTTCCTGGCCGAACAACTGGCCGAATCCCACTGGTTCTCCATAGAAAGGGCGAGACTGGTACTGGCCTACCGCCCGGAGGTGCCGACAGGGGAGGGGGTGGACCGCCTTGTTCGCTGGCTCGAAACCTCGGTCGGCGCGGAGAAAGAACAGCCTCGTTCTTTTTTTTCCTGAAAGGATAAGTTCAAGGGAAAAGACTTTCGGATTTATGAAAAAAACTATTTGACAGCTTGTTATTTTTTCAGTAGTTATGCAGTTCGGAAGCTGAATCCTCATTCACTTTATTCTCTGGCCGGCAAATTTTTATTCAGTGATCAGGAGTAGTTGAGATGATTACCATTGATATCACTATGTTCATTCACATTGTCAACATGATTGTGTTGATGATTGTACTCAACGCGATTCTCTACAAACCCGTCCAATCCATACTGCGCAAGCGCCAGGAAAAACTGGAGACCCTCAGCAAGGACGTGGAGCAGTTCGAGGAAAATGCCCGTCACCGCCAGCAGGAAGTGGATAAGAAGATGAGGGAGGCCAGCGCCAGGGCCAAGCAGGCCCTGGACGGCGCCCGCAGCGAAGCCCAGGCGGCGGGAACCGTGCAGCTCGAAGCCGTTCGTTCCGAGGCGGAAGGCGAAAAGAAGAAACGACAGGCTGAAATTCATTCGCAGATCGAGGCCGCCCAGAAGGAACTCCGGGAGGCCACGTCCGAATTTGCCAATCAGATGGCAGGAAAGATTCTTGGAAGGAGTCTGGAAGCATGAGGCTGAAAGTGACAAAATTCGTTTTTCCGCTGATGTTGGTCTTTGTGCTGGGCGGCATGCCTTTTTTGGCGGCCGTTTCCCAGGATGGCGGCGTTTCGTATGCCGCGGAAACCGCAACCGTTGATGCCGGGCACGGTGTTGAAGCCGCGGTGGAGGGCCATGGCTCCGAAGACGCCCACGGCTCGGCCCATGGAGCGAAAAGCATCACGCCGGCCAAGCTGAAGGATCTCTTCTGGCGGACGGTCAATTTCATCGCCCTGCTCGTCATTCTCATCAAATTTCTGGCCAAGCCCATCGGCAATGCCATCGCCGGTCGGCAGCAGCAGGTCGTTGACGAACTGAAAACCCTGCAGGCCAAGCGGGACGCCGCCGAGCGTTCCTATAAGGAATTTGAGTCCCGGCTGGCAGGCATGGAAAAAGAAATGGAAGTCGTGGTTCAGCGCGCCATAGCCCAGGCGGAGAACGAAAAGGCGAAAATCCTCCAGGATGCCGAAAAGGCCGCCGAGGATTTCAAGCGCCAGGCGGAAGCGGCGATCCAGGCTGAGATCGTCGAGGCCAAGCGCGCTCTGCGCGACGATATTGCCGATCAGGCGGCGGCCATGGCGGAAGAGTTGATCATTAAGAACCTGACACCGGAAGATCAGGTGAAGATAACCGAACAGTATCTTGACAGGATAGGTGCAGTACAGTGAGACAGACAATTTTAGCCAGAAGGTATGCCAAGGCCCTTTTCTCACTTGGCAAGCAGCAGGACAACTACGAGGCATACAATGAGGTGCTCACGGCCATCGCCGATCTGATGAACGAGAGCCCGGAGGTTGGCGATTCGCTCACCAATCCCCTGTATCCTCTGGAAGCCCGCAAGAAAATCATGGCCAAGATCGCCTCCCTGGTCAAGGGGGACGCAATTCTCACCGCTTTTCTCAATCTCCTGGTGGAAAGGCAGCGGGCGGCCATCCTGCCGGATATCGCCCAGGAGATGCAGGTCATGGTCGACCATGAGCAGAACATCAGCCACGGGACCCTGATCTCCGCCATTGAGCTGGACAGCGCCCTGCAGGAAAAAATTCAGGCAACGCTGGAAAAAATAACCGGAACCAAGGTAATCCTTGAATCACAGGTTGATCCTTCCATAATCGGCGGCATCATCGCCAAGGTCGGAGACCTGGTTGTCGATGGAAGCATACGAACGCAACTTAACGGCTTAAAAGATTCTATCAAGGGGAGAGAGTAGTCAAATGCAGATCAAAGCCTCAGAAATCAGTCAGATCATTAAGGATCAAATTGCGGGCTACCAGAGAGATGTCGACCTGAAAGAGACGGGAACGGTTCTCTCGGTCGGTGACGGTATCGCTCGTGTCTACGGTGTTGAAAACTGCCAGGCCATGGAACTTCTCGAGTTCCCGGGCGGCATTTTCGGCCTGGCCTTGAACCTTGAAGAGGACAACGTCGGCTGCGCAGTTCTGGGCGACGTCCGTTATATCAAGGAAGGCGATATAGTCAAGCGCACCGGCAGGATTGCCGAAGTTCCCGTGGGACCGGAAATGGAAGGCCGGGTCGTTGACGGCATCGGCCAGCCCATCGACGGCAAGGGCCCCATCAACGCCAAGGAGACCCGCAAGATCGAAGTAATCGCTCCCGGTGTTATTGCCAGAAAGAGCGTTCACGAGCCGTGCTATACCGGTCTGAAAGCCATCGATGCCATGACCCCGGTCGGCCGCGGTCAGCGTGAGCTGATCATCGGCGACCGGCAGATCGGCAAGACGGCTGTCTGCATCGATGCGATCATTGCCCAGAAGGATACGGACGTGCACTGCATATACGTCGCCATCGGCCAGAAAAAATCAACCGTGGCCCTGGTTGTCGAGGCTCTGCGGAAGCACGGCGCAATGGATTATACCACCGTTGTCGCGGCCTGCGCCTCCGACCCTGCACCGATGCAGTATGTCTCCGCCTATTCCGGCTGCTCGATGGGTGAGTATTTCAGGGATAACGGCCAGCATGCCCTGATCATTTATGACGATCTTTCCAAGCAGGCTGTTTCCTATCGCGAGCTTTCCCTGCTCCTGCGCCGGCCTCCCGGACGCGAGGCCTATCCCGGCGATATCTTCTTCAACCATTCGCGACTGCTCGAGCGGGCATCCAAACTCAATGACGAGCTTGGTGCCGGCTCCCTGACCGCCCTGCCCATCATCGAAACGCAGGCCGGTGACGTTTCCGCCTACATCCCGACCAACGTTATTTCCATCACAGACGGCCAGGTCTATCTGGAGCCGGCTCTCTTTTTTGCCGGCGTCCGTCCGGCGATCAACGTCGGTCTCTCCGTTTCCCGGGTCGGCGGCGCGGCCCAGGTCAAGGCCATGAAGCAGGTGGCCGGCACCCTGCGCCTTGATCTGGCACAATATCGCGAGCTCGCGGCATTTGCCGGTTTCGGCTCCGATCTCGACGCCGCGACCCAGGCCCAACTGACCCGCGGCGAGCGCCTGGTGGAAATCCTCAAGCAGCCGCAGTATCAGCCGCTGCCGATGGAAAAACAGGTTACCATCCTCTTTGCCGGTGCCAAGGGCTTCCTGGATGAACTTCCTGTCGATGCTCTGGCGGATTATGAAAAGGAGCTGTACACGTATATCGAATCCAACGAACCGTCCATTTTTTCCGAGTTGACGGAAAAGAAAGAAATCTCCTCCTCCCTGGAGGAGAAGATGAAAAAGACCATGACCACCTTTGGGGAAACCTTCAAGGCGACAAAGGGACTCAACTAAACAGAAGGAGAGTACCCCATGCCCGCATTAAAGGACGTTAAAAATAAAATTCAGGGTGTCAAGAAGACCGCGCAGATCACCAAGGCGATGAACATGGTCGCCTCGGCCAAGCTGCGCGGCGCCCAGGAAAAAATGGAGCGGTTCAGGCCATACAGCCAGAAGTTTGCGGCGGCAATGAGCAACCTCTCCGGCAATATCGAGAGCGGCAATCTCCCCTTGATGGAGATCCGCGCCGTGCAGTCGGCGGAAATTGTCGTGGTGACATCGGACCGCGGCCTGTGCGGCAGCTTTAATGCCAACATCATCTCCACCGCGGAAAAACTGATGAGACAGTATGAAGCTGAAGGGAAAAAGGTCAGCTTTGTCTGCATCGGTAAGAAAGCGCATCGTTATTTCCGCAAGACCGGTAAGGTCCGGTCGTCCTATTCCGACATCATGGGGACGTTCCAAATGTTCAACGCCCGCGAAATCGCCATGGATGTCGCCGAGAATTTCATGGTCGGAGGGAGCGACGAGGTCAGGATCGTGTACGGCAAGTTTTATTCCGTGGCCATTCAGAGACCGGAAGTCGAAGACCTGCTGCCGATCAAACCTCTTTCCCCGGCCGAAGGGGCTGTGAAGGAAGCGGCGAAAGTCAGCGGTGCCTACACCTATGAGCCGGAGCCGGGGGAGATTATGGAAGTTCTCCTGCCCCTCTACCTCAATGTGCAGGTATATCATGTCATGCTGGAGGTAGGGGCGAGCGAGCATGCCGCGCGAATGACCGCCATGGACAATGCGACCAACGCCTGCAAGGACATAATACATGATCTGACCCAGCTGTATAATAAAGCGCGTCAGTCTGCGATTACCAGCGAACTGATGGACATAGTCGGCGGTGCCGAGGCATTGAAAGGATAATTACACTGTACGGGTACATATTTTATTGAGAGAGGAGGCCATTTCAAATGGGTGATTCGAAAGTTGGAAAAGTTATACAGGTCATCGGGCCGGTTGTCGATGTGGAGTTTGAGCCGGGTGAACTGCCGGAGATTATGAATGCGATGTTCATCTCCAACCCGGCTATTAATGATACACCGGACAACCTCGTTGTTGAAGTGGCGCAGCATCTGGGGGACAACATCTGCCGTTGCGTCGCCATGGATCAGACCGACGGGCTGGTCCGCGGCATGGAAGTCCGTGATTCCGGATTGCCCATTGAGATCCCGGTCGGCTCCCCGGCTCTTGGGCGGATCATAAACGTGGTCGGGAGACCGGTTGACGGGCTTGGACCGATCAACTCGGACAAGAAGATGCCCATCCACCGTTCTGCCCCCGCCTTCACCGAGCAGGATACGGAGGTCAACGTCCTCGAGACCGGCATCAAGGTCATCGACCTGCTGGTTCCCTTTCCCCGCGGCGGCAAGATGGGCCTCTTTGGAGGTGCAGGTTGCGGCAAGACGGTTATCATGATGGAGATGGTCAACAACATCGCCATGCAGCACGGCGGTATTTCCGTATTCTGCGGCGTCGGCGAACGAACCCGTGAAGGCAACGACCTGTACATGGAAATGAAGGAGTCCGGCGTTCTGCCCAAGGCTGCCCTGGTTTACGGTCAGATGACCGAACCGCCGGGCGCCAGGTCCCGCGTCGGCCTGACAGGCCTGACCGCGGCTGAGTACTTCCGTGATGAGGAAGGACAGGACGTGCTGTTCTTTGTTGACAATATCTTCCGTTTCACCCAGGCCGGCTCAGAGGTTTCGGCCCTCCTCGGCCGTATTCCTTCCGCCGTTGGTTATCAACCGACACTGGCCACGGACCTGGGCGCGCTCCAGGAGCGCATCACCTCCACCACCAAGGGATCAATCACGGCCGTTCAATGTGTGTACGTTCCTGCCGACGACTTGACCGACCCTGCGCCGGCCACCACGTTTGCCCATCTTGATGGGACCGTTGTTCTTTCCCGGCAGATTGCGGAGCTTGGCATTTATCCCGCGGTTGACCCCCTTGACTCAACATCCCGTATTCTTGACCCGCATGTCGTCGGTGAAGATCACTATCTGACCGCCAGGGGTGTGCAGGTTTCTCTCCAGAAGTATAAAGAGTTGCAGGACATTATTGCTATCCTCGGCATGGATGAATTGTCCGAGGAAGACCAGTTGACGGTTACCCGGGCCCGCAAGGTACAGCGTTTCCTGTCGCAGCCCTTCCATGTCGCCGAGGTGTTTACCGGTCATGCCGGCAAGTACTGCAAGGTTGAGGATACCGTCCGCGGGTTCAAGGAGATTCTGGAAGGCAAGCATGATGAACTGCCTGAAAGTGCTTTCTACATGGTCGGCAATATAGAGGAAGCCGTTGCCAAGGCCGAGGCCGGCAAGGCGAAAGCGTAACAACATGGTTTGAGTCCCAGCTGAGGAAAAAGTATGGCACAGATTCATCTTGAAGTCGTCACCCCATCCGGACCGGTTGTCAGTGATGATGTCGATATTGTAACCGCGCCGGGCTATGCCGGAGAATTCGGTGTCCTTGCCAATCACGCAATGTTTCTCAGTACCATCAAAACCGGTACCCTGACATTCAAGAAGGACAAGCAGACCAGATACCTGATGGTCAGCGGTGGATTTTCGGAAGTGTCCAATAACAAGATCACTTTTCTGGTGGAAAGTGCTGAGTACGGCCAGGACATTGATGTTGACCGGGCCATGCGGGCCAAGGAAAGGGCGGAGAAACGCCTTGCCCAGGCAATCCAGAAAACCGAGCAGATCAACAGAACCCGGGCCGAGGCTGCATTGCAGAGAGCTCTGGCCAGGTTGAAAACAGCCGAACAGGCTCGCCGACAGTAAGCTTTTTTTATATTTTTCCAAAAAGCCGCCCTTCGGGGCGGTTTTTTTTGTACCCCGCGGGGGGCTCTTTTGAAGCCGTAAATCATTAGGGGTGATGACAGCCCATGCAGGTTGCCGGACATGAGGCGACCTGACGCTGGGGAACCGCCGCCAGGCAGGCCTTATGGCCGGCGGCGCCTGAATTGTCGGGCAGTTCGGTCGTCTGTTTCTTTGCCTGGTTGGAAAAAATGTAGGGTTGGGCTTGGCAAACTTGTTCTATTCTGATACATATCAAAGATTTCTTGTACTCATAATGTGATCAAGGAGCAGCTATGAAACCGAAAGAGCGCCTGGCGATTCCCCGGCAGAAGCCGAGGGAGCTCGATCCACGTGAGCGAATAACGAATTTCAGAGAAGTCACCCTCGGATTCGACGAACAAACGGCCATTCTCGAAGCAAACCGGTGTCTGCAATGCAAAAAACCCGCCTGTATAGACGGCTGTCCGATTAACAACAATATTCCAGCATTTATCAACCTGCTGCGGAACAGACAGTTTGAGGAAGGGTACTGGAAGATCCGGGAGACGAGCACAATGCCCGCTGTCTGTTCCAGGATATGTCCGCATGAGTTTCAGTGCGAAGGAGCCTGCCTGCGCGGCAAAAAGGGTGAGCCGGTCGCCATCGGCATGCTTGAGCGCTTTCTTGCCGACTGGATGGTGCTGAATAAAAAGAACCTTTTTCTCCCGTGCAAGGTTGACAGGGGAAAGAAGGTGGCCATAGTCGGTTCCGGACCGGCCGGCATCACCGTAGGCCATTATCTGGCCCACGAGGGCTATCAGTGCACCATATTTGAAAGTCTGCCGGTGTTTGGCGGCATGCTTTCCGTCGGCATCCCCAATTATCGTCTGCCGCGCGACATCATCGGGGCGGAGCTGTATTCCCTTAAGAACTGCGGTGTCGATATCGTCAACGGCGTAACCATAGGTCGTGACAAGACCCTCCGGGATCTGCAGGAAGAAGGATTCGAAGCTGTATTTCTGGGAATCGGAGCTCATGCCAGCAGAAAGCTCGGCCTCGAAGGCGAGGAGGGGACTGCCGGGGTCATTCATGGGGTGGATTATCTGCGCCGGGTCCTGACCGGCGAGGACCTGGACATCGGTCGAACCGTCGTTGTCGTCGGCGGCGGCAATGTGGCCATTGATGTGGCCAGGTGCGCGCTGCGCAGGGGCTCAAGCAATGTGTTTATTCTCTATCGGCGGACCAAAAAAGAGATGCCGGCCTCCAGGGCGGAAATCCGTCATCTGGAGGAGGAGGGGGTTCGCATAGAAATGCTGGCCGCTCCGGTCAGCATTCAGGCGGAAAACGGCAAATTGACCGGGGTCGAATGCATCCGCATGGAACTGGGCGAACCGGATGAGTCGGGCCGGCGGCGGCCGGTGCCCCTGGAAGGCTCGAATTTTTTCATTGAAGCCGATTGCCTGATTCCGGCCATCAGTCAGAACGTTGACCATACAGCCGACAGCGGAATCAAATTCCAAATTGCCCCCTGGGGGACGTACGCGGTGGATCCCGTTACCCTGCAGACCAGTGTGCCATGGGTTTTCGCCGGAGGCGACAATGTCCTCGGGCCGCAGACGGCGGCCAAGGCGGTTTACCAGGGCAAAGTGGCGGCGGAATCCATCCAGCGGTACCTGGAAGGCATGGACCTGAAGGAAAACAGGAAGTTTCCCCAGAAATACATATAGGCCCAGGAACAGGGGCGGGCCGCTGATGACGGTGCAGCCTCACGCAAAGGCTTATCTCTCTGCCGGATCAGAGCTGTAGGGCAGCCGTGGCCTGATGTTCGACGTAGCCCGCCACGCCGGCCGCAATCCGGCCGGCGATTTCATCAAGGTAGTTCTCCTGCCGTAATTGCCCGGCATCCCCGGGATTGCTGATGAATGATATCTCCGCCAGGATCGAAGGCATTTCCGCGCCAATGAGCACATAGAATGGGGCTTGCTTGACGCCCAGATCCCTGGTCTGGAAATTGTTCGCCAGCAGACCCGATACCAGACTGTTTTGTACATATTCGGCCAGGATGGACGATTCCTGAATTTTCGAATTCTGCATCAGATCCGTCAGGATATCCTGGAGGTCGCTGATGTTGTGGGTTGACGTCGCATTTTCCCGGGCGGCAACGCGCATTGCCTCGCTGTTGGTCGCCAGGTTCAGGTAAAAAGTTTCGATGCCGCGGGTGGTTTGCCGGGGATGGGCATTGACATGGATGGAGATGAAGAGGTCCGCCTTGGCGGTGTTGGCAATGGCGGTCCGCTCCTCCAGGGGCAGGGTCCGGTCATCCTCCCTGGTCAGAATGACGTCGTAGGCATAGGTGCTTCTGAGTCGTTGAGCGGTTTTTTTCGCCACCTGCAGGACGATATCCTTTTCCTTCAGACCATGGGCCATGGCGCCCGGATCCTTGCCGCCGTGACCGGGATCGATGACGATCCGTCGTACTCCCAGACCAAGCTGCTGAGCCAGGGAAAAGACCCCGGCCGATCCGTCTTCTCCGGTCCAGCTTGAACGCCCGGCGATTCGTTTGTGGTTGTCCTGCAGAACAATGAGGTGCTCTTCGGGATCGGCGGCAGCCATCTCCCGGTGCCCGGCGGGGACGGTTTTTTTCCGGACCGGCTCAAGGACCGGGAGGGGATCGCTTTTCATGGCCGTGATCCGTTCCCGCTGCAGCTCGGGCAGGGTCTTCGAGGCGGTTATGATTTTTTGCGGGCCATGAATATCGACAATGACCCGGAAAGGATCGTTGAGGCTGAAAATCTTGTAGGAGGAAATGGCTTCCACTTCAAGGTTGACACGCACCGTGGTCGGGTCGAGTTGGACGGAGTGAATTTTTTGCAGCAGACCTTCCTGTATCGCCACCGGCACGGCATATCTGGCCTCGATGGCGCTCTGGGAAAAATCGATATGCAGCTTCCTGGGACGGCCCTCCTGCATGGCCGTCAGGGTTGAGGTGTAGCTGACAGCCGCCGAGGAGCTGATGACGATTCTGGAATAATCGTCGGAGGACCAGTACTTGACCGGCAGGACCGCAACGAGGTCCTCCCTGTGTTCCGGCCCGGTCAGAACGGCGGGAAGCCCGGTGGCAAATTCGGCGTCGATTTCCCGCAACCGGCTGAGGGCCTGGCTGTACTTGTCGCCGTCGGGGAAGCGTTTGACCTGCAGGGCGTAGAGCTCGGCCGCCCGGTCCGGGTCTTTCCTGTCCTTCAGATGGATTTCAGCGCTCCAGAAGAGGGCGTCATCGGCAAGGGAATTGTCCGGGAAGGTCGTCCAGACCTGGTCGTAGTTGGCTATGGATTCGTCCAGGTCGGCCTGGTCGGCGAACTGCATGTACATCCGGTAATAGAGCTTGGCCAGGGTAAAGAGGGAGCCGGGCGCAAACTGCCCCCCGGGCTCATCGGCGTAAATCCGGCGAAAATCCCCGACGCACCGCAGCCAGTTCCGTCGATCGCTGCGGACCTGTTCATCACGCAGGAGAAGCAGGTAATAATCCTTGGCCTCCCGGTATCGGACCGCGATGGGGTTTGATCCGCCGTTGACGGGATCATCAGCGGCAAAGGCGGCGCCGGGCCCGCAGGTCATCAGGACAAAGAGGACCGTGAGCAGCAGTATCGGGCAATTCAGGTATGCGGGCAGTATGCGGTCTCGTTCCATATATGGAGGGCAACGGTCGATGGTCGTCCCTGCGGAGGAAGTAGTCTGTCGTCGTTTCCCCTGTATTATCCGGAAAAAAACAGATAAATTCCAGTAAAATCGTCACGATAAAATTATCACGGCGACCGGGCGGGGACAGGGAGGACGGCAACACTATTCATTGTCGAGCAGGGTCCGAACTTCATAGAGCAGCTGCAAGGCTTCGAGGGGAGTCAGCTTGTCGGGCTTCAGGTCCCGGAGCAGTTTTCGCAGGGGATCATCCTGGGGCATGAACAGGGAAAGCTGGCTGGGATGGCTACGGTCTTTTTTTCTCGTTCTGGAGACGGCGATGGCCGGCTCCCCGTTCCGGTTGAACTCCCCCTGTTCTATATTCCGGAGGATTTCATGGGCCCTGCTCACCACGTGATCCGGCACGCCGGCCAAGGAGGCGACCTGGATGCCGTAGCTCCTGTTTGTCGCCCCCCTGACCAGGTGGTGAAGGAAAATAATGGAGTCGTTCCATTCGCGCACGGCAATGGAATAGTTCTGGATCCGCGGGTTGGTCGCGGCCAGGTCGGTCAGTTCATGGTAATGGGTGGCGAACAGGGTCTTGACGCCCCGGCCGTTTTTTTCCGACAATTCCTCGGTCACGGCCCAGGCGATGGCCAGGCCGTCGTACGTGGAGGTCCCCCGGCCGATCTCGTCAAGAATGACCAGGCTCTTGTCGGTGGCGTTGTGCAGGATGTTGGCGGTTTCGTTCATCTCCACCATGAAGGTCGACTGGCCCCGGCGCAGGTCGTCCATGGCGCCGACCCGGGTGAAGATGCGGTCGACGATGCATATTTCGGCATGTTCCGCGGGGACGAAACTGCCGACGTGGGCCATCAGGACGATGAGGGCGGTCTGGCGAAGAACCGTCGATTTACCGGCCATGTTGGGGCCGGTGAGGATGAGCAGTTCATTTTCCTGGTGGTCGAGCTGTATATCGTTGGGAACAAACCGGCCAGGATCCATGGTCCGTTCGATGACCGGATGGCGTCCCGCGGTGATGGTGATCCGGTCGTCGTCGTTGATCACCGGCTTGGTGTAGTGATAGCGGTCTGCTGCTTCGGCAAGGGCGGTGAGAAAATCAAGGCGGGCAATCAGGCCGGCGGTCTGGAGAATCCGGTCGCTCTGGCCGGCAATGTGGCTGCGGATATCGCAGAACAGGGTGTACTCCAGGTCCAGGCGTTTTTCCTGGGCCGAAGCGATATTGTTTTCCAGCTCCTTCAATTCGGGGGTGATGAACCGTTCGGCGTTGACCAGGGTCTGCTTGCGGATGAAGTAATCGGGAATATCGTTGGCCCGGGTGCGGCTCACCTCAAAATAGTAGCCGAATACCTTGTTGTAGCCGACCTTGAGTTTGGCAATACCGCTACGCTCCCGCTCCTGTTGCTCCAGGTTGAGGATCAGCTGTTTGCCGTCGCGCAGCAGGTGAATCAGCCCGTCCAGCTCCGCGTGGTACCCTTCCCGGATCAGGCCGCCTTCCCGGAGGGTGACCGGGGCGTCGTCGCGAATGGCCCTGTCAAGGAGGTCATGCAGATCGGCCAGTTCGTCCATTTCCCGGTCGATGTCGCGGGCCAGCCCGGCGGGGATGTCCCGGAGGAGGGTCTTGACTGCAGGCAGCTGCGCCAGGGAGACCTTGAGGGCGGTCATGTCCCGGGCATTGCCGTTGCCAAGGACCAGCCGGCTGCAAAGCCGCTCCAGGTCGTACATGTTCTGCAGCGCTTTTCTGAGGGCCAGCCGTCTGTTGCCGTCCCTGAAAAGCTGCTCGACCGCATCGAGCCGGCGCCGGATTTGCCGGGGGTCCTGGAGCGGAAACAGGAACCGGGTGCGCAGCAGGCGGGCGCCCATGGGGGTGCAGGTCAGGTCCAGAACGGCCAGGAGGGAGCCCTCCCTGCCGGAGCCGATAATGGTGGCGGTGAGTTCGAGGTTGCGGCGTGAGGATTCGTCAATAATCATGCAGTCGCCGCGGTTCAGAGGTCGCAGGCGCCGGATGAAGGACAGCTCGGTTTTCTGGGTTTCCCGGAGGTAGGCCAGCAGCGCCCCGGCCGCACCCAGCCCCGCTGTCATGTGTTCACAGCCGAAACCGGCGAGATTGGCGGTGCGGAAATGATCGGTCAGGGTCGCGAAGGCGACGTCGGGGGCAAAGGTGACGTCCTGGCGGGACGTGAGGCACAGGCCGGGAAGCAGGATCTGCAGGGTATTGAGGACCGGGTCGAGCAGCTCCCTGTCCTGTTCGGCAAGGATGATCTCCGCCGGCTGCATGAGGCTGATCTCTTCGACCAGTTGATCCGCTTTTCCCTGCGCCGTTTCCAATTCGGTGACCAGGAAGTCCCCGGTTGAGACGTCCAGAAAGCTCAAGCCGGTGATGGTTCTGCCTTTCGGAGCGGACAGGAGGGCGATGGCGCAGACATAGCGGTTGCTTTTTTCATCAAGGAGCTGCTCCTCGGTTGTCACCCCGGGGGTGACGACGCGGATGACCTCCCGATTGACAATGCCCTTGGCCTGGGCCGGGTCCTCGATCTGCTCGCAGATGGCCACCCGGTGGCCGGCTTTGACCATTTTGGCCAGGTAGCCCGAAACCGCGTGAAAGGGGACGCCGCACATGGGGACCCTGTTCTCGTCGTCCCTGCTGCTGCGTGAAGTCAGCGTTATCCCGAGGATTTTGGAAGCAGTGACCGCATCGTCGAAGAACATCTCGTAAAAATCGCCCATGCGGTAAAAGAGGATGGCGTCCGGGTACTGTTCCTTGATGTCCAGGTACTGTTTGAGCATGGGGGTTATTTTGACCGGCCGGCTATTCATTGTTTTCCTCCGGCGGGGCAAGGAGTTGAAAGTCCGGAAGCAGCATGTCGAAGGTTGCCTCGATATGCTGCGGGATGGTCCGGATTTCCGCGGTCACGGTCATGAAATTATGGTCGCCCTCCCAACGGGGGACAACGTGGATATGCAGGTGGTCGTCGATGCCCGCGCCGGCCGCCCTGCCCAGGTTGATGCCGATGTTGAAGCCGTCCGGGCGGAGGCGGTCTGCAAGTATCCGGCTGCAGTGCTGGAGCATGGTCATGAGGGCGAGGCTTTCCTGGGGGCCCAGGGCGGAAAGATCCCCCACATGACGTACGGGGGCCAGCAGCAGGTGGCCGTTGGCATAGGGATAGCGGTTGAGCAGGACCAAAACGAGCCGGTCCCGGTACAGGAGCAGCTGCTTCCGGTCCCAGGACCCTCGGCCCGGGGGGTCAAACAGGCAGCCCTCGGGACCGGGGACCGCTCCTGTTACATGCTCCATGCGCCAGGGATTCCAGAGGGTCTTCATCATTATCCCCCTGTTTCATGGAGGGTGGCGGAAAGCTCCCTGCCCGCCTCAAGGATGGCATAGGTCCCGGGCGCCCCGTAGGGCCCGGTGCCGCGAAAGGAGCCGGGATTGATGATCAGGACTCCGCCCGGCCGGTGGATGACGGGATGATGGGTATGGCCGTACACCAGGCAGTCGGCATCGGGGAACAGGCTCCACAGGGCCGATTCAATGTCCCGGCCGAGATGGGCGCCGTGGGTCAGGCCTATGGTGAAATCTCCGAGCCGGAAGGCGATTTCCCGGGGCAGCGTACGGTGGCTGCCGGCGTCGCACATATTGCCGTGCACTGCGTAGACAGGGCGACCGGCGAATACCTCGAGCACCGCGGTGCCGGTCAGGTCGCCGGCATGGATGATGAGGTCGCAGTCCGCGAAGCACTTTTCGGCCAGTTCGATGAACCGCTCGTCCGGGCGGCTGAGGTGGGTGTCGGAGAGGATTCCTGCCTTGATTGTCATACGCTGCCGGCTGCAAGATTATCGAGGTGAAGCATAAACTTTCAGTTTATACAAGATCCCTGCTTATGACAAGAAAAGATAAGGAAGAAGTTGCAAAAACAACAGCCATCCCGTAACATGTTTTCCGCTTTCATCAACCGCCAATTAATTTCTGTGAAGGAAGGAGTATGTACAGCGCATCCGATTTACGAAAGGGTCTGAAGATACAGATAGACGGGGAACCGTACATTGTCATCGATTTCGAGTTTTCCAAGCCCGGCAAGGGGCAGGCCCTGTACCGGACCAAGATGCGGAACATGATTACCGGTAACCAGTTCACCAACACGTATCGTTCCAACGACAAGTTCGAGAAGCCGGACCTGGAGGAACGGACCATGCAGTTCCTCTATTCCCAGGATGATGAATACCATTTCATGGACACTTCTTCCTATGAGCAGATATTCCTGACCAGGGAGCAGCTCGGGGACAACCTGAACTACCTGGTGGACAATATGGAGGTGCAGGTGCTTTTTTTCGGGAGCAAGCCCATCGACATCAGCCTGCCCACCTTTGTCAACCTCGAGGTCATCAAGGCCGATCCGTGGGTCAAGGGCGACACTTCCGGAACGGATACCAAGCCGGTCACCGTCCAGACCGGCTATGTCGTCTGGGTGCCGCCCTTTGTGGAAGTGGGAGACCGCATCCAGATCGATACCCGCACCGGCGAGTATATTACCAGGGTCAAAGACTGATCGGTGATTTCTCCCAGGCGCCTTGGCCAGCGTTCCGCCGTGCTGGCCGCCGTCCGGTCCTTTTTCCTGGACCGGGGATATCTGGAGGTCGACACGCCGATCCGCCTGCCGGTCCTGCTGCCCGAGGCGCATATCAAGCCGTTCAGCTCCGAAGGGTGGTACCTGCAGACTTCGCCGGAACCGTGCATGAAGCGGCTTCTGGCCCGGGGAAACACGAAGCTGTTTCAGATCTGCCATTGTTTCCGCAAAGAAGAGGAGGGCCGGCACCATCAGACCGAGTTTTCCCTCCTGGAATGGTACCGGACCGGCTGGTCGTATCGGGAACTGATGGAGGAATGCGAGGAATTCATCCGGTGGCTGGTCCGCGCGGTCCGGGCCCTTGACGGAATCATCGGTCCCGATGCCCTGCGACGGCAGGGACGAACTATTTCCCTGCAGTCCCCCTGGGAGCGGCTGACCGTTGCGGAAGCATTCCTGCAGTATGCGGGCATGCCGGCCCGGGAGGCCCTGCGGCGGGACATGTTCGATGAACTGTTGGTCACCCGCGTTGAGCCCCGGCTTGGCTGGCGCGGGCCTGTTTTTCTGTATGACTATCCCGCGGAACTTGCCTCCCTGGCACGAAAAAAGGCGGGAGATCCCACCGTGGCCGAACGCTTTGAGCTTTATATCGCCGGCATTGAGCTGGTCAACGGGTTCTCCGAACTGACCGATCCGGATGAACAGCGCCGCCGCTTTGCCCTGGAGCTCGACAAGTCGGCGGCAACCGGCAGCAACTACAGGGAGATGCCCCAAGGGTTCCTGGCCGATCTCGGCCGCCTGCCGGAGACGGCCGGTGCGGCCCTCGGTTTCGACCGGCTGTGCATGATCCTCATGGGCTGCCCGACAGTGGCGGACGCCATGTGTCTGCTCCCGGATCCTGCCTGAGCAAAGGCGCCATGACCGGGTTTCCCATTGACCGGGCGGTAGCCCTGCTGGAGGAGGAAGTCAAGGGGCTCCAGGTTCCGGTCGTCGACCTGGTTGCGGCCCAGACCAGGGACCCGTTCAGGATCCTGGCGGCAACCATCCTTTCGGCCCGCACCAGGGATGAAGTGACCGCAGCGGCCTGCCGCCGGCTGTTCAAAAGGGCCGCCACCCCGGAGGACCTCGAGACCCTCCGGGTTGAGGAATTGGAACGGATAATTTATCCGGTGGGATTTTACCGCAGCAAGGCGAAGCATCTGGCCAGGCTGCCCGCGGCCCTGAGGGAACTTTTCCAGGGCCGCATCCCCGATGACGTGGAGTCGCTGGTCCGGCTGCCCGGCGTGGGAAGAAAAACCGCCAATCTGGTCGTGGCCGTCGCCTTCAACAAACCAGCCATCTGCGTCGACACCCATGTCCACCGGATCATGAACATCTGGGGCTACGTGCAGACGAAAACCCCACTGGAAACGGAAACGGCTCTGCGGGAAAAACTCCCGGGGGAATACTGGATCCGCATCAATTCCCTCCTGGTTGCTTTCGGCCAGGCGGTCTGCAAACCGTTGCGACCCCACTGCGACCGGTGTATTCTTTTCGATATCTGTCCCCGGATCGGGGTCACGCCCAGGCGGCCCCCGAAAACTCAAGCCAGGCAGGTGCGGCAAAATATGACACGGGAAAACGTCAAAAAGCTTGTTTCCTGGAATGTCAACGGTCTGCGGGCTGCCCTGCAGAAGGGATTTGTGGATGTTTTCCGCGAACTGGACGCCGATATCGTCGCCCTCCAGGAAATCAAGGTAACCCCCGATCAGCTCCCGGACAATGTGGTCAACATGGACGGCTACGCGTCCTACTGGTACCCGGCGGGCAGGAAAGGATATTCAGGCACGGCGGTATTTACCCGGCTGGAGCCGGTCCAGGTCATCTACGGCCTGGACAACCATGAGTTTGATCAGGAAGGCAGGGCCCTTACCCTTGAGTTTGACGATTTTTACCTGATCAACCTTTATTTCCCCAACGCTCAGCCAGGGCTCAAGCGGCTTGATTTCAAAACAGCGTTCAACCGGGCCGTGCTTGCGTTCATCAGCAGGCTGGCCGGCAGGAAATCGGTGGTTGCCTGCGGTGACTTCAACGTGGCTCATAAGCCGATCGATCTGGCCAATCCGAAGGCCAACGAGCAGAATCCTGGATATTCGGCCCGGGAGCGGGCCTGGATGGATGAGGTCGTCGCCGCCGGATTTGTCGATACCTTTCGCAAGTTCAACCAGGAGCCGGGCCAGTACACCTGGTGGACCTACCGTTTTAACGCTCGGAGCAGGAACATCGGCTGGCGCATCGATTATTTTCTGGTCGATCCGGGCAGCGAGAAGAGGGTGGTCAGGGCGGCCATCCATGCCGATATAACCGGTTCCGACCACTGTCCGATCAGTATCGAGTTCAAATGAGAACCGGGTCAGAGCCGAATCCACAGAGTCAGGATCAGCAACGAAGCCAGAGTGACCGGGATACCTATGGCTGCGTGGTCCCTGAAGGCAATCCGTATGCCCGCCGCCGATGCCTGTTCGACGACGATCAGGTTGGCGATGCTGCCCAGCAGAAACAGGTTGCCGGCAAAGGTGCTGGCCAGGGCCAGGGTATACCACTCGGCCGGGTTGTCAGGGGAGAGGAAGGGGAGCAGGAGCATGACGGCCGGGACATTGCTGAAGATATTGCTCAGGATCGTCGCGGTCCAGGTCAGTACCGTGAGGCTGTGCAGGTCAAATCCCTTTCCGGCCAATTGAGCGGCCAGGTTATGGAATCCCTGGTGCTGCAGCAGGCCGTTGATGAGAATGAAAAGGGCGCAGAACAGGGTAATGAGGTGCCAGTCCACCAGGCCGAGAATGTCACGGGTTTTCTGTTTGCGGCTGCACAGCAGGAGGCCGGCGATGCTGATGGCGGCCACTTCCCGGGGCAGGGGGGTAAAGAACAGGGCAATGAGGACAATTATGGCCACGATTCCCTTGCATGTCTGCCAGGGATTGAAGGCCGGCCAATCCCCGGCGGGCACCTCCTGACCGGCCGGCGGCGTGAGGGACATTTTGTTGCGGTACCCCCAGCAGATGATGATATAGCCGGCCAGCAGCGCCATGGCCGATGGGGGGCCGGACCACAGGAGGAAGCCGCCGAAGTCCAGTTGGCCCACCTGGCCGATGAGCATGTTCTGGGGATTGCCGATGATCGTGGCCGCCGAACCGATATTGCTTGCCACCGCCAGGCCGAGGAGAAAAGGCAGGGGGTTGAGGCGGGCCTGGAGCAGTGATGCCGCCAGGACCGGGGTAAAGGCGAAACAGACAATATCGTTTGCCAGTAAGGCGGACAGGAAGGCGCTCAGGACCATGCAGGTCAGCAGGAAGAGCTTGGGGCGGGTCATCAGGGCCAGAATTCCGGACGCGGACCAGGTGTAAAACCCGCCCAGGCGCAACTGGGCGGAAATAATCATCAGGGAGTAGAGCAGGAGGAGAGTTGACAGGTCAATGGCATGAAAAGCGGCTTCCGGGGTCAGGACTCCGAATCCCACCATGGCAATGGCCCCGAGCAGGGCAATGCCCGTCCTGTCCAATCCGGCTCCGGGTATTTTGCCCAGAGCGATGCCGACATAGGTGAGGGTGAAAATAACGGCGGCGATCATGATTGGAAAAGAAAAAAGCCGCTGAAAAAGCGGCTTGGTTTCTGATGCCTTTTTTGCACTGTTCCTGTGCAAAAAAAGCGTTTTCCCGAGGGGGTCAATCCTGTTTTGCCGACTCTTTCTGTTCGAGCTTATCGCAGAGTTGCTTCAGCTCTTCCTGCTCACCTTTCGTCAATTTATCCATGACCTGGTCAACGCGCCGGACATGGGTGGGATAAATTTTCTTGATAAGCTTTGCGCCCTCCGGAGTCAGAACAACCTGGAAGTAACGGCGGTCCTTCATCTCCCGGATCCGCTGGACCAGTTCCCTTTTTTCAAGGTTGTCGATCACCGTGGTGATGTTTCCGGTTGTCTTGAGAATCTGGGCGGCAAGATCACGCTGGTACATGGGCCCGATCTTGTGCAGGGCCTCGAGAATGCCGAACTGACTGACCGTCAAATTGTTCGCCCCCAGATTTTTGTGCACCTCGTTGGAAATGATGTTGGCGCTCCGCAACAGGGCGGTAAACGACATCAACCCCAATGAATCCTTTTTGGTTCGCTTTTGTTGTTTCATTTTTTTTCCCGAAAATGATGTGTTCGTTTTCTTTCTTTCTCCCATTTGGTTTTACCAAATATCTTTTTGTTCGATTTCAAATTAATAACAAAGGGATATTTGTCAATGGCAAATGATAATTTTTCTCGATAATGGAAAGCATCGGATCTGTTTGCAGTAATGGCTATTTAGTGTCCATCCGGAAACTGCAACAGGTTGATATTTTTATAAAACAACGAAGAATTTGCTATGATTTTCCGGTGCGTCATGATAGGATGTGAGTTCAATATGCTGGTATCATTAGGTAATTTATTTTTGGGACTCTCGTTATGCGCCGAAAATTTAACCCGCAGCTGAATCTGTTCACGATCATGGCCCGGAACCAAATCGCCCAAGAGCTGCAACAGATATCCCAAGTGCTCGATGCCACCCCCCAGGTATTGGAACTGGCATATCAGGACTTGGTGCGCTCAAGCCGTCCGACCACCGGTCGGGAGGGGATGACCGCTGAGCAGGTTTTGCGCTGTGCCATCCTGAAGCAGTATCGTCAGCTCACCTACGAGGAACTGGCCTTTCATTTGGAAGATTCAAGTTCCTTTCGAGGTTTCTCCCGTCTGGAGATGGGGCAGTATCCCGGTAAGTCGATCCTGCAGCAGAACATCAAAGCCCTGCTGTTGTTTCCAGCAGTAATTCACCGGCAAATCTCAGGATTATTTCGCAGTTGCGCCAGGCATAATTCCGGGATTATTTTCTCTGAGTGGAATAATTCGAAGAAGTGGGACAAAGCGAGACAAGAGGT
>Ga0209614_1000162_pt1 | contig 62212 bp, 38 predicted proteins | sample BlaSprsedimmetaG_FD_185484 | JGI IMG/M metagenome (GOLD analysis project Ga0209614, IMG submission 185484) | Hot spring sediment bacterial and archeal communities from California, USA to study Microbial Dark Matter (Phase II) - Blank Spring... ...
AGGGATTATTATGATCTTTGGGGAGATATATTTGACAATATTCCGCGGTTCAATAAAGCCTACAGACGGTTTATGAAGAAAAAGTTCGGGTAAAAGGCTGTGATCGATCAGAAGAAAAAGTTTATTCAGTATTTTAAAGAATATCAATGGTCCAACATTCTTGCCATGATTCGGAACAATGGCCGGGATCCCCAAATTTGTACAGACTCTTTTAAAGACAAATGGGTCGTCATCACCGGCGCGACATCGGGCATCGGGCGTGTCACCGCACGGAAATACGCCTTTCTAGGCGCCAATCTCCTATGCGTCAATCGCAATCCGAAGAAATCGGAGGCGCTGCGCCGTGAAATCGAGGGAGAATTCGGCGTCCAATATCGGGATATCATTGCTGATTTAAGCCTCCTGGGGGATATTCACCGGGCCGCCGAAGAACTGTCGAATATCAGGACTCCCATCGATGTGCTGATCCACAATGCCGGTGTGTATCTGACCAAAAGAGAACTCACTCCGGACGGCATCGAAAAACTCTTCGCCGTTCATTATCTCTCGTCGTTCATCATCAATTACAAGCTGATGGACAAGCTGAAGTCTCAGAAAAGGGGCAGAATTATCCTGGTGAATTCCGAGGGTCATCGCTTTGCCGCCTGGGGACTGCATCTGGATGACCTGAACTGGAAAAAACACCGATATTCCGGATTAAAAAGCTACGGGTCCGCCAAGACCGCCCAGCTTCTGTCCATGATTGTTTTCGATGAAAAGTTCATCGGGTCGGGTGTCACCATCAACGCCATGCATCCGGGCGCGGTGAAAACGGATACCGGCCGGGAAAACGGGCCGGTTTACCGTTGGATTAAAAGAAATGTTTATGATAAAATTTTACAGTCGCCGGAAGGTTCGGCCGAAGCCTTATACTATCTTGGCGTATCAAAAGATGTGGAAAGTCTCAGCGGAAAATTTTTCAATCTGACAACCAAGGAAGAGCCCGCGCCGCCGGCCCGGGACCGGGAAGTGGCGATTGAAGTGTGGCAAAAGAGCTTGGAATTGGGCGGATTGCAAGAGATCTGAATGGGTTGACTATTTTTTATCACCCGGGATACGGCAAGGGGTAAAAACAGACAAGGAAACAGCGGATTCGGGTAAAAGAATATGACTGAATATAAATACGACACCATCATAGTCGGGGGAGGCATCGCGGGGCTGACAGCGGCGGCCTATCTGTCCCGTGAAGGCCAAAAAGTCCTGCTGATTGAAAAAAACAGGGAATGCGGCGGGCTGGTGAATTCCTTCACCCGGGATGGATTTCATTTTGACGCCGGAGTACGGGCCCTGGAAGACGCGGGTATTATTTCCCCGATGTTGAAAGACCTGGGAATCCATCTGGAAGTCGTGAAGAGTCCGGTCTCTCTGGGCATCGAAAATGAGATGCTGCACATTGAAGGTTTGGAGAGTCTGGAGCAATACAGGGACCTTCTGGCGAGATTATACTCGGGAAGCGGGGAGGAGATCGATGCAGTCTTAAGAATAATACGGAAAATCATGAAGCACATGGATGTGCTCTACGGGATCGAGAATCCGGTGTTTAAAGATCTGAAGGGTGACACGGACTTCATCTTTAAGAAACTGCTGCCCTGGCTGCCGAAATTTATCTTTACCGTGGGAAAGATCAATCGCATGAACATGCCCGTTGAGGATTACCTGGAAACCCTGGTGAAAAATCCTTCCCTTAAGGATATCATATCCCAGCATTTCTTTAAAAAGACACCGGCCTTTTTCGCGTTGAGCTATTTCTCGCTTTATCTGGACTATTTTTATCCCAAAGGCGGCGTTGGGAAACTGGCCGATATCGTAAGAGACAAAATCACCGAATGGGGGGGAGAAATTCGGACAGAGACAATGATCGTTGAAGTACTGGCTGAGCCCCGTGAGGTTAAAGATCAGAATCATGAGACCTATGCGTATGATCATCTGATCTGGGCGGCTGACTTGAAGACTTTGTATGCCCTGACAAAAACAGACGGCCTGCTACCGAAGATCCGGAAAAAATTTACGGAGACCAAAACGAATATGATGAAAAGCCGGGGCGGCGACTCGGTCTTTACCCTGTTCGTCGAAGCGGATGAGCCTCTGGAGAGTTTTCGTAAAATCGCCCACGGCCATTTTTTCTATACGCCATCCAGAAAAGGACTGGGGGAAACGCACTGGATGAAACTGAGCGATCTGCTTCGCAATTTTGACAGGGTGAAAAAAGAAGAAATCTTCGCCTGGCTGGACAAATTCACCCAATTGAATACCTACGAAATCTCCATCCCCGGACTCAAGGATCCGGATCTGGCTCCTCCGGGGAAAACCGGTCTGATTATCAGCCTCCTCGCGGAGTATGATTTGTTCAAAAAAGCTCAGGAAGCGGGATGGGTTGATGAATTGACCCAGGCCCTTGAAGAACGCATGCTGAATGTCCTGTCCCGGTCCATATATCCCATGCTGAAGAACAAGACCATTAAACATTTTGCTTTTACACCTCTGAGCATAGAAAACCGGATTGCCAGTTCCGAAGGCGCCATCACAGGATGGTCCTTTGAAAAGCCTGTTCCGGTGGTCAATAAAATCCAGTTCTCCGACCGGTCGGTTTTGACGCCCATTCCTTCCATTTACCAGGCAGGACAATGGGCTTACAGTCCCGCGGGTGTTCCCATGTCGATTCTCACGGGGAAACTGGCCGCTGATAAGATTCTCAAGAAAAAAAGAAAATGAATTCGTCTTGATATGAATTGTCGACTCTCAGGAAATGGAGTCAGGCGGATCATTTCACGTTCTCGCGGTGTTTCTATTTTCGAATAATCCGCCTGTTATTGTTCCTGTACCAATACTAAAAGGCTGCCTGCAGTATGTCCAGCGTGAGGAGTTATTTCTTCAGGGCCCTGTCAAAGGCCGTTTCCCTGCGAATGAATGCCTTGGGCTCCGTTTCCAGGCTGCGAAGATTTTCCGAGAGGATTTCCCGTCCTCTGAGGCTACCCCGGAGAACCGTGACGCATCTTCTGACAATCAGGGGGGTGTCTGCCGAATGGATTCTTCCCGGTTCTGTATCCTCTCAACCGGTCATTCTGTATCTGCATGGAGGAGGATGGGTCCTGGGATGGTATCAGAGTCATCGTGTCCTGTCGGCCCATATCGGGAAGGCATCCCAAAGCCGTGTTTTGGCGGTGAATTACCGGCTGGCTCCCGAGAATCCTTTTCCGGCGGCTCTGGAAGACTGCCTGGCGGCCTATCACTGGATTGTGAATGAGAACGTGGCGCCGGATCGAATCGTTATCGCCGGGGATTCGGCCGGGGGGAATCTGACGCTGGCCATGCTCATGGTCCTGCGTGACGCGGGTGATCCCCTGCCGGCCGCCGCCGTATGTATCTCCCCCATGACGGATCTGGCTTGCACGGGCGAGACATTCCATGCAAACCGGGATGCGCTTCTGACGGCCGAATTTGCCGCGTCCATGGCGCGTTATTATAGAGGTGAACGGGATCCGTGCCTGCCGCTGATCTCACCCCATTACGGTGATATGAGAGGCCTTCCACCCTTGCTGATCCAGGCGGGCGAATATGAAATTCTGCTGAGTGACGCGCAGCGGATCGCGGATAAGGCCCGCAGCGCCGGTGTGCATGTGACTCTGACCGTCTGGCCGAAAATGTGGCATGTGTGGCATGTCAACACCCCCTGGCTTCCCGAGGCCAAACAGGCGGTGGATACCATCGGCTCGTTTATTCGAAAGCATACCGAGAGGGCCGGGAGAAGAAATGATGGGGATGCGGTTTGAATCAACGGGACTCACGGAGTTTGCCCAGGCCATGCCGGAGCCGTACAGGGTGCCCGGAGATCCGGTGCAGGCCTATCGCAACTTTTATGTCGGCGAGAAACTGCGTTTCGCCCGATGGACGAGAAGAAGACCGGCATGGATAGAGAAAATCCTGCGGGAACAATCGGCCTCAGGAGAGGGCGATGGCGTTCCGTCCGGGCCGTAACCTGGAAAAGGAGGAATTAGAAAATGTCAGAAAACAATAAATACCATTCGATCATCCTGGGCGTGTGCCTTGTAATCGGCCTGGCATTGCTCGGTTCTCTGATCGGTAATGCGCTGATCAGGTTCAAACAGTTTGAACGTACTGTTACCGTAAAAGGATTGTCCGAGAGAGAGTATGAAGCCGATATCGTTATCTGGCCGATTCAGTTCACTGTGGCAGGCAACGATCTGGGGGAGATGTATCATTCCATTGATAAAAGCTCGGAAAGAATTCGAACATTTCTTGAAAAGGCCGGTATCGACAGGGAGGAGATCACGGTTTCGACTCCGGCGGTTTTCGACCGATCCGCTCAGCAATACGGAAGTGATTCAAGTCCCGGATTTCGCTTTGTTGCCTCGCAGACGGTTACGGTGTATTCGGGCCATATCGCAACCGTAAGAAAGGTGATGAGCGAATTGTCTGAGCTGGGGAAGCAGGGTATTGTATTGACCGGCGAAAATTATGAATCGCAGACAGAATATATCTTTACACGACTCAACGAAGTGAAGCCGGAGATGATTGAGGAGGCCACGAGACAGGCCCGTGAAGTCGCAGAAAAATTTGCATCCGATTCAAAGAGTCGGTTGGGAAAAATAAAATCGGCATCACAAGGTCAGTTCAGTATCAGCTCAAGAGACAAGAACAATCCTCACATTAAAAATATTCGCGTTGTGTCAACGATTTCATATTATTTGTCGGACTAAGGGGTTGTGGCCCTCACAGCGGCATTTAAGCCAGCTGTCAGCGGGATGATTCGCCGCCGAACGACTCGGCCCGGTGGTATTTTGGGCTGACAGCCACGGATTTATGAATCGATCGGTTTATTCGATTGACATCAGATATCCCATCATGGCATTGATACTGCCTATGGCCAGGGCAATGCTCGTATCCGCGGCACCGTAATACAGATTCAGAGTATCGCCATCCGGGGCGATGGTATAACCGCACGGAAAAACCACATGGTCTACATCGCCGCGTCGCTCGTAAGGTTCTTGAGGTCCGAAAATCCACTCGTCACTGCGTTTGATACAAATCTCCGGTCTGTTTAAATCAAACAGGGCCAGACCGAGCCGGTAGATAGAACCTGCTGCGTTTTGCCGCACACCGTGGTAGATGACCAGCCAGCCTTTTTCGGTTTTAATCGGAGGAGGAGAGAGCCCGATCTTATTCGCGTCCCACCAAGACCCGCGCCTGGCTTTCAACATGAGCCTGTGATCCCCCCAATGATGCAAATTGGACGAATAAGATATCCATATGTGAGCTCCGCTGTGATGGGAACTAACCGGACGATGGATCAGGGCCCAATTTCCATTGATCTTTTCAGGCAGAAGAACCGCGTCCTTATCTTCCGGCTGCAGGATCAGGCCATACCGTTCGAAATTGTAAAAATCCTCAGTAAGCGCCAGGGATACACCCGGGCCTTCACGCGTGAAGGAGGTGTAAACAACAGCGTACTTGTTGAACGTTTCAAGAAAAGTAATACGCGGATCTTCAATACCCCATATTTCTTCCGGGTATTGCTTCGGATCAGGCATCAGCGTCGGCTCGGTATCGATCTTCCAGCCGTTGATTCCATTATCGGAACGGGCTGCACATAAGTGAGAATGTCCGCGTCTGTCCTCGACACGGCACAAGAGCAGTGTCACGCCGTCGGGCAGCAATACTGCGGCGGGATTGAACACACTGTTGACCGGGTACGGCCACTGGGCGGCGGTCAGAATGGGGTTGTTTTCATGTCTTCGAAAGAGCTCGGAATGTGGATTCGTCATGTGCTTGGGGTCTCCTGTTTGATGAAATTATTGCTGGCCAACCGTAGTTCCAGCAGGGCCTGAAGAAAGGCCAGAGTCGATTCCGCGCCCTGGTTTCCGTTCGCACTATCGGGATGCAAACCATCCCGGCAGCCTCCTGTCACCGGATCGTAGAGAGGAAGGTTCAGGTCATTGCGTCCGAGGAACCACTCAAAGGCGCGGCGGGCTTCATCACGCCAATGTTTATCGGCAGTTATCCTGTAGGCCTCCAGACAACATGAGACCATTGTCTGTGCTTCGACCGGCTGTTGATCGAAACGGGCTTGTTCTCCACCTTTCATATAAAACCCATTGGATCCAACGGGAACAAAATGTCCCTGGTCCGCGTGTTGCAGGGCGGCCAGCCACTGAAGTGAATCCAATCCGGCTTCAGTCATTGTCGTATCCGATAATGTTTTACCGCACAAGAGCAGGGCGTGGGGCAGTACGGCGTTACAGTACGTCAACCGGTCTTCATACCAGCGCCACTTATCCGTTCGATGGTTTTGATACAATGTCAGCAGCCGCCCGGATAATTCTTCGCAGACCTGGTAAGCCCGGCGGTCACCGGCAAATCGTTGCAAATATTCCTGAATACCCATGATTGCGAAAGCCCAGGCACGGGGGCTGGAGGTGTTGAGAATGGCGGGTAAGGCTTGCTCGAATACCCAGCCTGCCATACTGTGCAAAGCACTTGTGTTCGATTTGCCCAACACCGTGCCCAAAGCCCACAATGTACGGCCGTGGCTGTCGTCGGAACCGGTTTCTTCAATCCATCGGTGCTGGTAATCCATAAAGTTGCGGAACCGCCCGTTTTCTGTGTTAAAGGCATACCAGATGAAAGCCAGATAGCGCGTACCCAGATGTATCGCCGCTTCGTTATCCAGGACTTCCAGGTATGTGCTGACAATAAGTGCGCGGGCGTTGTCATCAATCGTATACCCTTCACGATAGTTGGGGATGGTGAAAATGGCATGCTGCATAATGCCGGTTCCATCCGTCATATGATGCAGATGGTCCAGTTTAAGAGGCGGCAACTCACCTGGACGTTTATCCAGTGGTTTGACCGCAAAGCCCGAATGGGCAAAATGCCGACGCTCCCTGCGTGTGCGTTCAAAACTTTCCATATAGCGGTTCGCTACCTGGGGCCAGATCATCTTCCGGGTAAACACATAGGCTTTCTTGCGCATGGCGTGACGCCGGGATTCACTGTCCAGAAGGCCGATCACCTGATCAGCCAGGGCGGCCGGGTCCCGGAACGGCACGAGCTTTCCCCGTCCGTCGGCAAGCATTTCTTCAGCATACCAGTAGGGTGTTGAAACCACCGCTTTACCGGCACCCAGTGTATAGGCGAGAGTCCCGGAGGTGATTTGTGCCTCATTGAGATAGGGTGTGATGTAAATATCCGCAGTACTGATAAATTCAATCAGCTCTTCCGTGCTGACAAATCGATTGTAGAAGATGACCTGACCTTCCACACCCTGGTCCCTGGCAAGCCGTTCCAGTGACAGCCGGTATGTTTCACCCTCATTCTGTAACACATGAGGGTGTGTGGCCCCCAGGACCATATATACAACATTCGGATGCCGGGTCAGAATGGCGGGAAGCGCAGAGATGACATTTTCAATGCCTTTGCTTGCCGAAAGCAAGCCAAAGCTGAGAAGAACGATTTTCCCCTCGACTCCAAACAAATCTTTATGATAACTGGAGTCGACAAAGGGAACATCCGGGATGCCGTGATGAATAAAATCGATTTTCTCCGAAGGCACGCCGTAGATATCCCGCAGAAATTCTGCGCCCCGTTGACTCATGACAACGAGCCGGTCAGACAGTTCGGCGATTTTTTGCAGAACGCATTTTTGATCGCGATCGGGCTCACGCAGAATGGTATGCAGCGTTGTGACGATGGGTACACGCAAATTATGAAGGAGCTCCAGGATGTGACTGCCCGCGGTTCCCCCAAAGATACCGTACTCATGCTGCAGGGATACGAGATTCACATTGTTGATGTTCAGGAAGTCAGCCGCACGGCGATAGGAATGGATGTCTTTCTCCTGAAGTTCAAAACGGACACGCGCCGGATAGGCATAACCGGCCTTGGTATCATTGACCGGCAGGGCAATGCAGGTGGTTTGACGATATCGGGTGGCGATGGACTCACACAGATCAGTGGTGAACGTGGCGATGCCGCATTGCCGCGGCAGGTAATTACCGATGAACGCGATACGATCGAGCATGGAACGATTTGAATTTTGGTTCATATACAAAAACCCCTTGTTTGAAGACCGGTTTCTGTCTTCTATTTTTCTTTCATCGTAATGATATCCTGCGGGGGAACGTCCATGGCAACGGTTCTCAAACTCACCTTCACCATGCGGTCGATGAAAGGGATGAGTAAAATCAATCCGGGTCCTTTAAACCCGATCATTCGGCCCAGACGGAAGATTACACTCCTCTCATATTCTTTCAGAATACGGATTGCACTCGCTATAATTAACAGGATGATTATAATAACAGGAATTAGCCATGTCATGACAGGCTCCTTGGTTACAGGTGAATGTTTGCAGATTCACACACAGCAAGATGCCGCATGCGTCTCAAGTGCAATCCTTGCACAAATACATTCGAAGGACCGGTAAGATCCTGATAAATCGTATGATTGGAAAATCCGGTTTCGCTAGTAACGCCGGTCTCCGGCCCGGGTTTTTCCGAATCGTTCAGACCGTGCATGGGCCTCGTTGACCTTAAGGTTTTGTCCGATTATCTCCTTGCCGTTCAGACCATCGATTGCGGACTGAGCTTCTTTTTTTGAAGGCATCTCTACGAAACCAAACCCGCGGGGTTCGCCGCTGTGTTTATCCTTAATCACATTGACAGTTCCAACCTGCCCGAAAGCCTCAAAGGTTTTTTTCAGGATATCTTCGGTGACACTGCTTGCCAGATTGCCTACATAAATTTTCATGATATGCTCCTTTTAAAATGATCATTTGGGGGTAATTGCCCTGTTTCGTGATAAATAACTTTCGTTCGCAGTGAAGTATATGCATAAATTTTGAATGTTTTCGCAAAATGATCATCGGAATCCAGCTGTTATCGTGTCGTATGGTTCATTCTTTATTGTTATTGGCAGATTCATCCTGCAGGCACCTTCGGATGGCATCGAGAATCGTTCGTTCAGAAGGGCTTTCGATTTGTTTTCTGGGTGAACCGGATTGATAAATATAGACAGCTCTACTTTCTGCTGTCACTATTAGAATGATCAACGCAGGATGTTCTTTAAATAGTTGAGCGCAGATTCTTGGGTTCCCGTTCACTTTCTGCGGTGTGATGATGACCACATCCGCGGGTGTCTTCCTGAGAGCAAAAATGAGTTCGATGGGATCAACAACTTCTCCCGCCACTTTCATGTCCGGCTGACGTTCGATTAAATTCCGAATTACTTCCGATAACAATATCGGCCGGCTCGAAAACATGATATGAATTTTTTGCATGGCACTATCCTCTATCAGCTGTAAGGTAATATCCGCAATTACAGCCGGAGAGTCAATAGACCGGAAGATTCAAAATAGATCCAGGCGAGGGACCAGAAAGACAACAGACCTGATCATGTTTACGCATAAGAAGTACTGGGCCTTTGAGTCGGGAAAACCATTTGAAAATTATTTCTTATTCAGGAGTTTTCTTTCGCGGGCATATTGAACGGCTTCAAAGCGGCTATGCAGCTGGAGTTTTTCGAGGATATTATGGACATGATTTTTAACAGTCTGTGTTTCGATGAAAAGCCGCCGGGCAATTTCCTTATTGGATATACCTTCGGCAATCAGATTAATGACATCCAGCTCACGTCCGGTCAGCTTGACGGAATCAAGAGATGTTTGCGTCCTGCCTGCACTCGTTAGCTCCGCGATACGCGAAAACAGCGAAGCGGCCATCCGTGGTGAGCAAAACGCTTCATTCCGGTGAACCGATTGGATGGTTTCGACCAGGTGGTCGAATGAAGATTCTTTCAATACATAACCGGAAGCTCCGGCTTCGATACAAGCCATGATTTCATCAGTCAGATCGATCAGACCGAGGATAATCACTTTGACTTCGGGTGAATCTTGATGAAGGGCTTGTATGACTTCCAGCCCGTCCTTGTCGGGCATGCCGATGTCGATTAATGCCACTTCCGGCCGCAGGTCTTTGATCTGTTCCAGGGCTTTAAGACCGTTTGGTGCCGTACCCGCCACGATGAAGTCTTCTTTTTCACCCAGCATGGTGACAAGTCCTTCAAGGAGCAGACAGTTGTCATCTGCAATAAAAATTCGGATGGATGCTTTGCTCATTGAAGCTGCCTTTGAATGGATGAATTTAAACTTAGTTCAGGATCCCGAGAATGAAATGATTTCTCGGATCAAATTCAACAAATAAGATCTTGTTTATTCAAGGTGCCTGATTTTTTTCAAAAAATCAAGGAGAATTCTGCGATTTGAAGATGAGAAACCTGTCCGGTCGTTCTGTGTCAACCTGATTCAGCGATACAGCAGCCGTGCATGCCGTGCCCATGTGATCAAAACGATGCATTTAACAAACCTCGCAGTACACACTTAAATCATCGCCTTGTCCATTCCGCTGGCTTTTCTCCCAAAAATAGCATACATTATAATTCTTGCGTGAACAAATATCATTCAAGCTCGGTATAATCTATCAAACAACCCGATTTCTCATGCCGGAGATGAAAAACCGCTTCGGTCTGCGAATAGAAAAGGAGTTTAGTGTATCATGACGTTTAATCAATTTATTCTGGATTCACGTATCCATCAGGGCATTAAAAATTCAGGTTATATAACCCCAACACCCATCCAGGAAAAGGCCATTCCCCTGGTTCTGAGCGGTAAGGATATACTCGGGCTGGCTCAGACCGGAACTGGAAAAACAGCGGCTTTTATTCTGCCGATTCTTCAACGATTGCTCCAAGGACCGAAAAAGCGGGTTCGCGCTCTGATTCTCGCTCCGACCCGGGAGCTTGCCGAACAGATCTTTCAGGCCGGTGTCGATCTGGGGAAACACACGGGGATACGCAGCCTCTCCATATATGGCGGAGTCAGCAAGAGTCCCCAGCTGGCTGCACTGAAACGGGGCGTAGAGATCGTTGTCGCCTGTCCGGGCCGTCTTCTGGATCATCTGAGGGAGGGGAACATCGATCTGTCGCATGTGGAGGTCCTTGTTCTGGATGAGGCCGACCGGATGTGCGACATGGGCTTTCTTCCTGACATACGGAGGATTCTGAAGGCTCTTCCTTTCGAGAGACAGACCCTGTTCTTTTCCGCGACCATGCCCGATGAGATACGCGGTCTGGCTGATCAGATTCTGCGTAATCCGGAGACGGTTCAGATCGGAATGATCGCGCCGGCTGCCACGGTCTCTCATGCTGTATATCCGGTTTCGGTCGATTTGAAAAAGCCGTTGCTCTTTGCAATTTTAAAACAGACGGCTACAGGCCGTGTGCTGATTTTTACACGGACCAAACACAGGGCCAGGACACTGGCCGCGCAGCTGGGCAAGAGGGATTATAATGTTTCGGCTCTTCAGGGGAATATGACTCAGAACCGCCGGCAGGAGGCCATCAATGGATTCCGCAGCGGCAAGTACGACATCCTCGTCGCCACGGACATCGCTGCCCGGGGCATCGATGTGTCCGAGGTCTCTCATGTGATCAACTATGATATGACAGACACCGTGGATGCCTATACTCATCGTATCGGTCGAACGGGAAGGGCGTTGAAAAACGGAGATGCTCTTACTCTGGCAGTCAGGGAGGATGAGCCGCTGCTCAGAAGTATCGAAAAAGTCCTGGGTGCTCCTATCAGGCGGCAGCGTCTGGCGGGTTTTGATTACGGGTCCTTTATCCCGGAAAGTCAGTCTGTCCGGAAACCTGTGTTCAGGGAAACGGGCAGCAGGAAACCGAAGCATGGATCTGCGCCTTCCAGCGAGCCGGGTACCAGGACGCGTATTCAACACGGCCATGGAAAGCGCCGGAATCATTCGGGCCGCAGCGTTGTACGGCAACCTAATTGATTTTGACTGGTGTGAAGTCTGAATACCACCCGCAGTCACGGGCCTCTTCCGGAGGAGACGGTGTCCCTCTATGAAACGGTCTTTTCATTTTTTCACTCAAAGATTTGTGAATTAATTCAGGCTAAATATTGAAAACTTGACATATATCAATGACAGGATGTTGATCGGTGTGTATATTTCTCCCAAACACCAATCAGGAGGGCCAGGAACATGGAAAAAACCTTGATGTTCTGTCACCAGTGTCAGGAAACAGCCGGGAACAAGGGCTGTTCCATGAAACAGGGTGTGTGCGGCAAGAAAGCGGAAGTCGCCAATCTGCAGGATCTGCTGATCTGGATTCTGAAAGGCATTTCAGTCTGGGCGGTGGCCGGGAAAAAACGCGGCATCTATGATGAAGATGCGGCCTACTTTGTCGATAAACACCTGTTTACCACAATCACGAATACCGATTTTGCCAGGGACAATTTTATCGGTTACATTCAAAAAGCTGTCGAAATTCGAGACGCTTTGAGAAAGCAGGTTCTAGAGAAAGAAACCATCGATACGAACCATCTGCCTTCTTGCGCGATCTGGAGCTATGAATCCGCTGATGCGATTGTTGAGAAAGCCGAATCCGGCGAAACAGGATGGCTGGCCATTGAAGATGAAGATATCCGTTCGCTGAAAGCGGTTGTTCTGTACGGGTTGAAAGGAATTTCCGCGTATCTGGAACATGGATATCAAATCAGCGGTGAAGGCACTGGCAGGGAAATATTCGAATTTCTGTTCGAGGCGCTGGCTGAACTGGCGGATGACCAAGCCGACCGGGAGAAACTGCTGCAGCTGGTGATGAAAACCGGTGAAATGGGTGTGGCTGTCATGAAATATCTGGACGACTCGAACGCTCATTACGGCGAACAGGAAATGACAGAAGTCAATCTCGGGGTCAGAAACAATCCGGGGATTCTCATTTCAGGCCATGATCTGGTTGACCTGGAAGAGCTGCTGGATCAGACTCGGGGTACGGGCGTTGATGTGTACACGCACAGCGAAATGCTGCCCGCACATTACAGGCCCTTCTTCAAAAAGTATGAGCATCTGGCGGGCAATTACGGCAATTCCTGGTATTTACAGAAGGCGGAGATTGAAAGTTTCAAGGGTCCGGTTCTGTTCACTTCAAACTGTCTGGTTCCGCCGAAACTCGAGCATACAGACAGAATCTTTACGTCCGGGCCTGTGGGTTTTGAGGGTTGTGTCCATATTCCGGACAGGCCCAAAGGCGGACACAAAGATTTTTCGAAAATCATCGAACGCGCGAAACAATGTCCGCCGCCGGAACAACTGGAAACCGGAAAGATTGTCGGCGGATTCGGCCATGGGCAGGTTCTCAAGCTGGCCGACCAAATCGTTGAGGCCGTAAAAGCCGGCAGGATCAGCCGATTCGTGGTCATGGCAGGCTGCGACGGCAGACACAAATCGAGAGATTATTTCACGGAGGTGGCCCGGACATTGCCGAAAGACACCATCATTCTGACGGCAGGCTGCGCGAAGTACAAATATATCAAACTGGATTTGGGAGATATCGACGGGATTCCCAGGGTGCTGGACGCGGGCCAGTGCAACGATTCCTATTCACTGGCGGTTATCGCGCTCAAATTAAAGGAAGCGTTCGGCCTGGATGACGTCAACAATCTGCCGCTTTCGTTTGATATTGCCTGGTATGAACAAAAAGCGGTTCTGGTATTTCTGGCCCTGCTGTCTCTGGGCTTCAAAAACATTCGGCTGGGGCCGACACTTCCCGGATTCTTGTCGGAGAATGTCGCGGAATATTTAGTGGAGAATTTCGGAATCAAAAAGATTACAACCGCCGAACAGGATGTGTCGGCCATGATGGAAGGAAAATAACACTCAAGTATTCAGACATGAGGGGACGGAAACCGGTTCCGTCCCCTCATGAAGTGATACCGCAAATTCTCTATTCGAGAATCAGAGTGCCTGCCAGTTTAGCGCCTCCCAGCTGCGGGATGGCTTGCTCGTATTTGATGACTTGAAAGGTGTTCCGATCCACCCAGACGGTCTGACCGCCCGCCCCCCCATCGGCGGCTGTCACTTCCAGGCGCCAGGTTTCTTTTCCGTCTTCAAGTGTCTCGGCCGTGACCTGCAGACGGAAAAGTTTCTCGTTCATGGCATTGATGTCCGCGTTCCGAAAGACCGCCGTGTATCCTTCGGCCATGGGCAGAGTGGCCAGCTGCATGCCCTGCGCGGGTCCTTCGGCGAAAAGAGGGCCGCTGAGTTCAATGTTCACAGGGATGTCCTGGCTGCCCGTGCTGATCGTGCCTTTCACCCGATCTTTGCCGTAATCGATCTCTATACGCATCGGACCCTGACTCACCTTTCGGGTGACGGGCTCCAGGGTGGAGGCGTTAAGTGTCAGATGGTCATCGGCTTCTCCCATGGGACTCTGTGTGACTTCGCGGATCGTGACGTTTCCGTTTTCACGGCTGATTCTGACTTCGCTCCGCATTTCAATACCCATGGCGGCGATGCTGATTTGATAGGCGAAGTTTCCCGGAGCCAGTTCACGGACGGGCTTTAGTGTTTTGGACAGGTCATCTTCCTGAACCGCTTCGGGAAGGGTTACGGTCTGAACGTCGACGGTTATCTCTTCCAGTCGTTTTGCGATCGGCTCCGGCATGTCTTCCTGATAACGTCCGCCGATGTGTTTGGCCAGAAATTTTTCCATGGCCGCGACAAAAGCCATGCTGTTTTCCGGCCGCGCGAAACCGTGTCCTTCATCCGGCGCGTTGATATACTCAACCGGGAACCCCCTGTCGCGCAGGGCCACGACGATCTGGTCGCTCTCCGCCTTGATCACCCGGGGATCGTTCTGCCCCTGAACCACCAGAAGGGGCGCCTTGATTCTGTCCGCGGAGAACAGCGGGGACTGTCTGACGAGTTCGGATTTTCCCTTCGGTGTGGAGGGATCGCCCATGCGTTCCAGAAACATTTTTCTCGCCGCTTCCCAGTAGGGGGGTATGGAATTCAGCAGCGTGATCAGATTGGAAGGGCCGACAAACGAGACTCCGGCGGCGTAGAGTTCAGGCGTGAAGGCCAGTCCGGCCAGTGTGGCGTAACCTCCGTACGATCCGCCGAAAATGGCGACGCGTTTCGAGTCCGCGATGCCTTTTTCGATCAGGTATTTGACACCCCAGGTGATATCGTCCTGCATCAGATCGCCCCACTGCTTGTTTCCGGCATTCAGAAACGCCTTGCCGTAGCCGGTACTGCCTCTGAAGTTGGGCTGCAGCACCGCGTAGCCGCGGTTGGCAAAGAATTGGGCGTATGTATCGAAACCCCAGGTGTCACGCGCCCAGGGTCCGCCGTGTGGAACCACGACAAGCGGCAGATTTTTGTCCCCGAATCCTTTCGGCAATGTCAGATAGGCGGGAATTTCCAGCCCGTCTGAAGATGAATAGCGTACGGCGCGCATGGGCGACATATATTCCGGCTTCAGTTCGCTGCGGGGAGTGTACTGATAGGAGAGTTCTCGGCTGCTCAGATCGTATATATAGACCGAAGCCGGCCGAGTGTCCGAGTACGCGGATACAAAGTACATCGATTCATCTTCCGTGCCTGAGGCAAAGGAGATCTCCACATCACCCAGCAGACTTTTTATGTGCCGGTAGTGTTTTTCGAACTTTTTATCCCTGAAATAGATCCGTGTGCGGTCATCCGTATAGAAAGTCGCGATGATTTCCCGGGTTTTGCGGGACTGCCACAATCCTCCGAAATCGACCCGGTCTTCGGGATCTTTTTCCACCGGGGTTTTTGTCCCGCCTTTCAGATCCAGCAGAAACAGCCTGGTTTTATCCAGAGCATCACCCTTGTCCGAAACCAGATAGACCTTGCTGTTGTCCTTGTGAAAACCGGCGATGTAGGCGGTTTCCATCAAGGACCATTCATAGATCAGGGTTTCTTTCCCGTCGTCGTCCATGCGCCAGAGCTCGTTGTCACCATTCTCTTTGGAACGGGAAGCCAGTCTGAGTTGGTCGTTCCAGTCGAAACTCCATGATGTGTATCGGTTGGTGTTCTCGCGGAGCTTGATCAGCTCACCGGTCGAGATTCTGAGTCGATACAGATCATGCCAGGATTTGTCGCGGTCATTCAGACCCACGTACAGAAGATCCGGGTCCTGATGGGCGATATGGAAGATCACGGCCCTGACACCTTCCAGACGGGTGATGTTTCGGGCTTCCGGAATCAAACCCGGTTGGGCCTGTGCGGGATCCAGGGCGTGAATGTTGTAGTTTTCATCCCCGCCTTGATCCATGACGAAGAGCAGGTAGCGGCCGTCGCGCGACCAGAAGTATCCCATAATGGGCCGGTCTGTGCGGTCTGTTACCGGGACGGCGTCAGAGAAGTCCGCTTCACGCGGTTTGACCCACAGATTGCGTGTCCCTTCATAGGGGCGGAGAAAGGAGACATATTTTCCGTCGGGAGAAAGCTGGCCGCCGCTGATTTCAGGATCGCCGAAGAAGAGTTCCCGGTCGATCAGGGGCGGAGTGCCGTTATTTTCCGGTTTGAAAGAGGCCGAATGATCCGACCAGGCCGCTGCCGCGGCGATCAGGCCGGAAGAAAGAATAAACACGACTGGTATGATCAGTACAGGTTTCATTTAATCCTCCATGATTCAATGGATCGATGTGTAACGGGCAGACCGGAACTCCAATCCGGTCGCGGTTCGTTTCGGTGTCATAACATAACCGGACAGAATATTATATATTTACGTCAAAGTCAAGGAAAAAGTTGCCGAGTGAGGCGCTTTTATGAAATTGAATTCGGTCGATAGACGGTTGCATAAATCATTCGAAATGACGACATTACAGGAACGGAAGCCGGAAAACAGGTCATTCAAACAATTTGGGTCGGAATAAAACCCGTTTTTTCGAACCGGCACTCAGAATAAAAAGGAAGGAGATCGATGAAATCCGAAGACAGATCCCTGTTCCAGATCAAGAAACCTCATGCGCGGTCTGTTGAGGATGTGCTCAGGCAGCTGAAAGTCTCTTCGAAGGGACTTGCCGCCGGTGAGGCCGCCGAAAGAATCGAAGCGGCCGGTCCCAACCGTCTGCCCGCTCCGGAGAAGGAGGGTCTTCTTAAGAGATTCCTTAAACATTTTCAGGATCTGCTGATCATTATTTTGATCGCCGCGGCGGGGATCACGGCCGCGCTCGGACACTGGATAGACACCGGAGTGATTCTCGGTGTCGTGCTGATCAACGCGGTTATCGGTTTTATTCAGGAGGGCAAGGCCGAAAAGGCCCTGGAGGGCATACGTAAAATGCTTTCGCCGCGGGCCGCCGTGCGCCGGGACGGAAAATGGACCGAGCTGGACGCGGAAGATTTGGTTCCCGGAGACATCGTGCGGCTGCGCAGCGGCGATCGCGTGCCCGCAGACATGCGGCTCATCGAAGCTGTGAACCTGCGCATCGAGGAGTCCATGCTGACCGGAGAATCCGTGCCCACGGACAAACACATCGAACCCGCGGCGGAACAAGCCGGTTTGGGAGATCGCAGCAGCATGGCGTTTTCGGGTACGATGGTGACTGCCGGACGCGGAACCGGTGTGGTCACGGCCACGGGCACGGCCACGGAGCTGGGCCGAATCAACAAGATGATTGCTGATGTCGAAAAACTGGCTACGCCTCTGACCCGCCGGATGAACCGTTTCGGCAAGATTCTTTCCGCGGTGATTGTGGGCATGGCTGTATTGATTTCACTGGCCGGCCGGCTGCTGCATGACTTTACAATTGCCGAGCTGTTTCTCGCGGCAATCGGGTTCGCGGTGGCCGCGATTCCGGAAGGTCTTCCGGCGATTCTCACAATCACGCTGGCCCTGGGAGTGGAACGCATGGCCCGCCGGAACGCCATCACGCGCCGGCTCAATGCCGTGGAAACACTGGGTTCTGTCACGGTCATCTGTTCGGATAAAACCGGTACGCTGACGCGCAATGAAATGACTGTGCGTCACGTGATCACTCGAGCGGGGCGTTATCACGTCGAGGGAACGGGATATGCGCCTGAAGGCCGAATCAGGAGTGATCAACAGGAGGTCACATCCAAAGAGCGTGAGGATCTGTATGAGCTTGTCGAGGTCATGGCGCTGTGCAATGACTCGGAGATCGAGGAACATGACGGTCAATGGAAAGTGATGGGTGAGCCTACCGAAGGTGCGCTGCTCAGCCTGGCCGTCAAGGCGGGATTCGATGACCGGGAGGGATACAAACGTATTGCGGCGATTCCTTTCGAGTCGGAAAACAAGTACATGGCCACACTTCACCGCCTGCCCGGTGGAGACTCGCGCGTTCTGGTCAAAGGCGCGCCGGACCGGCTTCTGGACCGATGCGGACTGCAGCGGTCCGGCGATAAAGATACGGAACCTCTCAATCGTGCTTTTTGGGAAGAGCGGATCAATGAGTTAAGCGGGCAGGGCCTGCGGGTTCTCGCCGCGGCGATGCGCGGGGCGGATGGCGAGAAACACGACATCAATCCGGAAGACCTTGATGAAAAGATGATCTTTCTCGGCATTGTGGGGATCATCGATCCGCCCAGACCCGAGGCCGTAAAGGCCGTTCAGGTCTGTCATCAGGCCGGAATCCGGGTGAAGATGATCACCGGTGACCATGCGGGTACGGCCCTTGCCATCGGCCGTGAAATGGGCATCGGTGACGGTAAAAGCGCCGTGACAGGCGCCGAAATCGAGGATGCCTCAAATGAAGAACTGCGCCGAATGGTTCTCGAAAATGACATTTTCGCCCGAACCAGTCCGGAGCATAAACTCCGGCTGGTCAAGGCCCTGCAGGCCGAAAATGAAATCGTGGCCATGACCGGAGACGGCGTAAACGACGCGCCCGCGCTCAAACGCGCCGATGTGGGCGTGGCCATGGGCATCAAGGGAACCGAAGCGACCAGGGAGGCTGCTGATATCGTGCTGGCGGATGACAACTTCGCTTCCATCGAGCGAGCCGTGGAGGAAGGCCGTACCATCTATGATAATCTGCGAAAAGCGATTCTCTTCATTCTGCCTACAAACGGGGCGGAGGGGCTGGTGATCCTTGCTGCTGTTCTTTTCGGGCTGGTTCTGCCGTTGACTCCGGTGCAGATCCTGTGGGTCAACATGGTGACCGCGGTGACGCTGGCATTATCGCTGGCCTTCGAGCCCGCGGAACCCGGTATAATGAGCCGGCCGCCCCGGGATTCAGGCGAGCCGATTCTGGGGGGTGTTTTTCTCTGGCGTATTGGCTTTGTCTCTCTGTTTATCGGCGGAGCGACCATCGCCGTGTTTATGATCGAGAAAGATCTCGGCATGCCCATTGACCAGGCGCGTACTCTGGCGGTAAACACGCTTGTCTGCGGCCAGGCGTTTTATCTGTTTAACAGCCGCTATCTGCGTGAATCCAGCCTGAAGATCAGACGGCTGCTGGCCAATCGTTTCGCGTGGCTGGCTGTCGGCGTGCTGGCCGTCCTGCAGCTCGCTTTTAACTACGCGCCGTTCATGAATCTGTGGTTCGGTTCGGCCTCTTCGGAACTTCGATACTGGCTGCTGCCCGTGAGTATCGGAGCCGGGGCGTTTTTGATGATCGAGGCGGAGAAGGCGGTTACCCGGTGTTTTTTCATGTGGCAAAAAAAGCCGGCGGATCAAGAGATCCCGAGCGGCGCATAATAGAAGAAAAGCATGATTGATTTGATCGAAGGGGAAAGGAGTGAGTTTCATGTTGGATCCTGCTTGTGATATCAGGAATGTTCTGGTTGTGGGCAGCTGGGCCAAAGAGCAGATTACGCTGGAAAACCTGAACCGGTACGGTCAGTACAATCTCTATGCCTATATGGACACATCCAATCCGGCCGTTATCCGGCTGGTTCAGGACCATGCGATCGGAAAATTTTAAAATATACAGCGCATCGCGGATTTTGCCCGGGATAAAGAGATCGATATTGCCCTGATTACCGCGGCCGCGCCTCTGGATGCGGGGCTCACCGATCTTTTGGAATCCCGGGGAATCACCTCTTTCGGGCCTGACCGCAGGGCCGCGCAGCTCGAGGCCAACAAGGCGTTTACCCGGCGCCTCATGAAAAAGTATGTTCCCAGGGCGATTCCCGAATTCGAGGTTTTTTCAAGCGCCGAAGATGCCGTCGATTACGCGCGGCAGATGGACTGGAAAGTGGCCGTGAAACCCCTGGGGCTGACCGACGGCCTGGGTGTTCGGGTTTATGGCGAACAGCTGGAAAACGCGGAAGCCATAGCCGATTATATCCACTATATTATCGATGAAGCCTATTCCGGACACCCGGAAGTCATTATCGAAGAGAAGCTGGAAGGAGAAGAGTTCACGCTGCAATGTTTGGTGAACGATCTGTCGCTTGTGAATACGCCTTCGGTGCAGGATTTCAAGAAGCGGTTGCCCGGCGATCGGGGTGTGAACACGGCCAGTATGGGTTCCTGTTCGGACACGGATCATATGCTGCCGTTTCTGGGTTTCGCCGATTATCAGGAGGCTTTTCGAATTATGCGGGAGACCCTGCAGGCATTCAGGAAAGAGACAGGGGGCATCTGCCGGGGGTTTCTCTACGGGCAGTTTATGATCACGGATCAGGGCGTCAAGCTCATTGAATACAACTTCCGGCCCGGCGACCCGGAGTGGATCAATGTGATGTTTCTGCTGGAGGAAGACCTGCTGAACGGAGTCAAGGCGGTCTTACGGGGAGAGGAGACCAAGCTGAAATTCAGGAGGCGGGCAACCGTGTGCAAGTATATCGTTCCTCCTGAATATCCCATGAAACTCTATCAGACTCTGGACGTGGCTTTTGATGAGGAGGAATTGAATCGTTCCGGAGCCCGTGTTTTTTTCAGCTGCGGTCAAGACAGCAGCGAGCGGCTTCAGGTGGGTTCGGAACGCGGTCTGGCGTTTATCAGTGAGAGTGAGAAAATTTACACGGCGTATAAGCGGGTCGAACGGACCATCCGCATGGTGCAGGGAGATTTTTATCACCGCCGCGATATCGGAACGCAGGCCATGGTCCGCAGAAAGATCCGTCATATTGAAAAAGTCCGGAAAGTGCGGGTACAAGAGCCGGTTTTTCAGCGGGCATCGGAGGCGGATTTTCTCGAGGTCTTTGATATGGTGTCGAAAATGCCTCCTCTGGAACCGTATCAACCGCATTTATTCAAGATCATTCTGAGATATTTTCAAAACACCTGTTTTGTCGCCCGGTGCGGAGACCGTCTGGTCGGTTGGGTGATGGGTTTCCGTGACCAGACAAACCCTGAAACCTATTTTCTGTGGCAGATCGGCATTCTGCCGGCGATGCAGGGCAGCGGATTGGGCACGAGTCTGATGAAATATGTCGTGAAAGAGATGGCGGAAGCCGGTGCCGGGCGGATCGAGGCAACCATCGATCCGGAAAACACCGCGTCTCAAAAATTGTTTGAAAAACAGGGATACCGGAATATCAGCCGTTGTATCGGTGAAACGGCCAGTCTATGCGGCAATCAGGCGGTGATCGATTATTACGGGCCGGGAAGACATTTTATGGTGTATGAAAAAATCCTGCAAGAAACGAAGTGATCATACCGGCGAGACGTTTTGATGGTCTTGATTTCTTCGAATTTCCGCTTTCGCGCAGATGACATTTTGATTTGCAACAAAGCCTGTTTTTTATTGATTTTACGGATTTCAATCATTATTTTTAAATATAGACATTTTCGTCCATTTTTAATATTTGCAGATTGATTGAGAATAATCTTTCAGTCGATCGATATGCCGTTCATTGCCGGAGAGAGAACCGGATCTTAACCGGCTGCGGGTTATTGCAGGGACGGCGGCCGCTTTTCATCTTGCCTGACCGGCTTCATCGGACAGCCGGATATTCGCATTTGATTCAGTCCAAAGCGGGAAACACCAGCCGATGCACTATCTTAATGAAACCCATATTTTTCTCTTTTTGGCCCAGGTCTTTGTTCTTCTTCTATTGGCCAGGGGCCTGGGTGAACTCTTCAAGAAAATCAATCAACCCGCTCTGACCGCTGAACTGCTTATCGGTATTCTGCTGGGCCCTACCATTCTGGGTCGGTTTTTTCCGACTTTTCGTGAGGCTTTTTTCCCGTCCGGTGTTGTTCAGCAGACCATGCTCGAGACGGTCGCATGGCTGGGTGTTCTCTTCCTCCTGTTGACGGCCGGATTCGAGATCGATTTTTCGGTGGCCTGGCGTCAACGAAGCAAAGCCCTGATCATTGCCATTGCCGATATTATCATCCCCATGATCGTCGCCTTTCTGCCCTGCCTGCTGCTGCCGGATCATTATCTGGCCGATCCGGATCGAAGGATCGTGTTCGCGCTGTTCATGGCGACGGTCATGACCATCAGCGCCATGCCCGTGGCTGCGAGAGTATTGCATGACATCAATCTGCTGAAAGCGGATATCGGATTTATTATCATGTCGGCTCTGGCGGTGAACGACATTATCGGATGGGTGCTCTTCACCATCATTCTGGGTTTTTTCACTCAGACCGCTGTACAGGCCGGTTCCATTCTCGCTGTTTTTATGGGAACGGTCGGATTCGCTGCGCTGGCCCTTCTCATCGGACCCCGTATATCGACGCGTATTATTGGATTTCTTCAACATCGAAAGCTGCCGGAACCGGGCACATCGCTGACATTCGCCTGTCTTCTCGGGCTTCTGTTCGGTGCCTTTACCCAGAAACTCGGCGTTCACGCGCTGTTCGGATTCTTTATCGCGGGTGTGGTGATGGGTGAAGCCAAAAACCTTTCCGAGCAGACGCGTCACATTATCTCCGAGATGGTCCATGCTGTCTTTGTTCCGCTTTTTTTTGTCAATATCGGCCTGAAAATCGATTTTATCGAAAGTTTTGATCCCCTTCTGATCCTGTTTATGTGCCTGATCGGGATCGCAGGGCGTTATGCCGGAGCCAGGGTGGGTACTGTTTTATCCAGGATTCCTCGAATCAACCGGCATCTGATTTCCATTGCGCATACGCCGGGCGGCATGATGGAGGTTGTTGTGGCGGTGCTTGCCCTGGAGAACGGGCTGATCACCGCACCCGTGTTCGTGGCGATTGTTTTCAGTGCCGTCTTCTCATCGGTCATTATGGGGCCCTGGATGCGATTCGCCATGGCACGAAGATCTGCGGTTCGTCTGATGGATTTCATGAGCCGTGACGCGCTTGTTGCCAGGCTGACGGCTGAAAACCGGACTGAGGCGATTCGGGAACTTTCCAGCCGGGTGGCCGCACAGGCGGGTGTTGCGGGAGGGCAAATAGCGGATGCCGTGCTGGCGCGTGAAGCCGAGTTCGGCACCGGTCTGGGTCATGGCGTGGCCATTCCGCATGTTTGCATGGATTCTGTTTTGAATCCTGTGATCGCTGTGGGCAGATCGTTACAGGGGCTGGACTGGAACGCTCCTGACGGGCAGTCCGTCCGCAGGATCTTCTTTTTTATCACACCCACAGGGGTGAATGATGTGCATATACAATTTTTGGCGGAAGTGGCCAGAGTGATGAAAAACGGGCAAAACAGAAAGCGTTTTGATGAAGCGGCGGGAGATCAAGAACTCTGGGAGGCCCTGAAAGAACTGTTTTCCATGAAATCGGATGCCGGCTGACGGAAGAGTCTCCAATGTTTTACACAACGCTTGTTTTTACAGGTTTTACGCAAAAGTTGTTTTTACACATCACTTCTTTAGTTTTATTTCCGGGTTCTTTATACCCGATTCGCTGAATACGGGGAGAAGCCATGACGGATCAAACCGCAATTCTCATCGTTGAGGATGAACGGATCGTTGCCGAAAATCTTCGTGAGGTTCTGATCCAGCTGGGATTCCGCGTGACCGGTATCGTCTCCACCAGTCAGGACGCCGTAAACGCGGCCGGAACGCAGCATCCCGATCTTGTGCTGATGGACATCAAGCTGAAGGGTGAGGTGGACGGGATCGAGGCGGCGCGGCAAATCACGGAACGATTTCAAATCCCAGTCATCTATCTGACGGCTCACACCGATGTCATGACCCTGGAAAAGGCCAAAACCACCGGCCCTTTCGGATATCTGGTCAAACCGTTCCATGAGCGGGAGCTGAAAAGCTCGATCGAGGTAGCGCTTTACAAGCACGGCATGGAGATGCGCCTCAAAGAATCGGAGATGCGCTATCGGGGTCTGTTTGAAACGATGAATCAGGGGGTCTGTACTCTGGACGCGCAATTGCTCATTCAAAGTGTCAATCCGGCGGCGGAGACGATTCTGGAGGCGCCGGCTCATCAACTGATCGGAATGAATATCCTGGATACTTCGTGGGAAACCGTCAACGAGGATGAAAAACCCTGTTCAAGAAAGGACCATCCCGCGGAATCGGCCATGAAGGGAAAATCCGAAGGAAACCGGATTGTGGGAATCCGTTCACGAAAAGGAAACAAGAAATGGCTTCTCATCAATGCGGCCGTCATTTCGCGCCATCCGTCTGACCCTGAAACCGTTCTTCTGACATTTTCGGATATCACCCGAAATCGGCAGCTCGAGCTTTCGATGAGAAAACAAAACGAACAGCTGGCCGCCATGAACCGCATGACCGGAATCCTGAGCAGCACGCTGAATTCCTCCGAGCTGGTGAAAAAGGCTCTGAAGGAAGTGGTTAAAATGTCCGATTGTGAGGCCGGAAGCCTGGTATTGTTAAATCATGCTCATCAGGTCGAAAGTCTTTATTTTGAAGGTTTGGGCGCAGCAGACCGGGATTCCCTGGATGCATGGCATCGGGAGCCTGAAGGCCGATATCGCGAACTTCTGAGGAAAAGAAATATTTCGATTGTCGAAATGTCTGAGGCATACTTCAGTTATGCCATGGTCATTCCCTTTCAGCTTGACCGGAAGAAGGGAGCTCTGAATCTTTTCAGCCAGGATAAATGTTTTTCCGATGATACGATCCACCTGTATTCCAGTATCGGACAGCGGATACAGCTGACTCTGAATAATGCCCGCCTTTACGAGGAGACCCGCAGCGCTCTCCGGCAGCTCAAAGAAACCCAGGACCGGCTGATCCGGTCGGAGAAACTGGCCGGTTTGGGCGCCCTGGCGGGCAATGTGGTCCATGAACTCGGCAATTCACTGGGCGCCATTTCCAATTCGATTCAGGTGCTTCGAAATCGTCTCGATCTCGAAGGGCCCCTGAATGAACTGATGGACATCATTGCCACGGAGAGCAGGCGGCTGAACCAATGCGTGGAGCAGTTGAGAGAGTTTGCCCGGCCCCGTCAGATCCGAAAGCAGCCGGGTGATTTTTGTCAAATGGTGCGGCATGCCGCGGCCGTGATTCAACAGGATACCGATTTGATCCGCTCCCGCAGCATCGACCTGGATCTGCCGGAGCACATGGAAGCGGTCAGCTTTGACCGGGACGCCATGGAACAGGTCATGCTGAATCTGATAAGAAACGCCCTGCAGGCGGTACCGGAAAACGAAACGATACGCATCCGTGTCCGAGAAAATACCGGTGGAAAGAGGAAATGCATTTGCGAGGTTCGTGATCAGGGGACAGGGATCCCGCCGAAGCATATCGAAAATCTGTTTGAACCCTACTTCACGACCAAATCCAGGGGAATGGGACTGGGTCTGCATATCGTCAAACAGATTGTCGAAGGACACGGCGGCCGGATCCAAATAAAGAGCCGTGAGAATCGGGGAACAACCGTGATCCTGACATTTCCAAAAGAAAGGGATTGAAATGGGCGGAGTACTTGTCGTTGATGACGAACAATCCATGCGGAGGAGTCTGATAATCGCTTTGCAGACCTGGGGTTATGACGCTTCTGAAGCTTCAGGCGGGGATCAGGCTCTGCAGCTTATTTCACAGGGACTCTTCGATGTGATCATCACCGACCTGATTATGGACGGCATGGACGGTCTGGAACTCCTGGACCGAATAAAAAACATCAGTCCGTCCACGGACGTCGTTCTCATGAGCGGATTCGGCACGATCGATCGTGCGGTTACGACCATAAAAAAAGGCGCTGTTGAATTTCTGGTCAAACCTTTTCCCCTGGACCATCTGGAAGTGGTGCTGCAGCGAATCTTCGATCAGCGCAAAATGAGGGCGACTCTGAAACATCTAAAGGCGGTTCTGGCCGATCAGTATCCATTTGAAGACATTGTCGCCGTCAGTCCTAAAATGAGGGAAACTCTTAAAAAAGCAGCAGCCATCGCCAACACACAGGCTCCGGCGCTGATTCTGGGAGAGAGCGGTTCGGGCAAGGAACTGGTGGCAATCGCCATTCATCATCTCAGTGATCGGGCGGAAAAACCCTTTGTGCCTGTCAATTGCGGCGCGTTTCCCGAGACCCTGCTGGACAGCGAACTGTTCGGCCACGCCAAGGGCGCTTTTACCGGTGCCATCTATACAAAGCGGGGACTGATCGAAGAGGCCGATGAGGGCACCCTGTTCCTGGATGAGATCGGCGAGGCGCCGGCCGCGCTTCAGGTCCGGCTTCTGCGTTTTCTGGATAACGGCCGGTTCCGGCGCATCGGTGAAACCCGTGAGCTGTCCAGCGATGTGCGCATCATCGCGGCTACCAACCGCCCGCTGGAAAAAGATCTGGAGCAGTCCAAATTCCGTCAGGATCTCTTTTACCGCCTTGCCGTGACGGTCATCGAAATACCGCCTCTGCGTGAACGTCCCGAAGACATAAGGGCTTTAAGTCAGCGATTTCTTCAAATCTATTCCAAAAGGCAGCAAAAAGAGGGTCTGCGTATCCATCCTCGGGTCTATCAGCTTTTCATGAAGTATGCCTGGCCGGGGAATGTGCGCGAAATGGAAAACACCATCGAACACGCAGTCATTATGACTGACGGTCCGGAGATCGGCCTGAAAGATCTGCCCCCCAAATTTCATGAATCTTCCGGCGAACGGGGTTTCACGATGGATGAGGATATCAGTCTCGCTTCTCTTGAGAAAAAATATATACTTTCCGTTCTCGAACGAACAGGCGGAAATAAAAAGAGGGCGTCTGATATACTTCAAATTTCCAGAACCACACTCATTTCCCGGTTGAAGAACTATGACAAACAATAGCCTTTATTATACACTTCAAGTGTCGAGATGTGAACACCCGATCGACTGATGGCCCGTATCGGTCCGGTTGTCAAGCTCCTCTTTTCCATTCAATAATATCCAGTAAATAAAGAAGTTGACACCTTTTCTTCCATGCATTCCCAGGTGCCGGGCCCTTGCTGGCATCAAAGTTGTATATCACGATATTGAAAAACAACAAAACAGTAAAGGCCTCAACATGAACATTCTGGTCGTGGAGGACAATCCCGGTTTCCGCCGCTCGCTGGTTATCCAGCTGGAAATGGAGGGGTATTCCTGCACAGAAGCCGTGAACGGCCGTGAAGCCATCGGCTTATTGGATGGGAAAGACGCAAAACTGCAGCCCGATCTGATCATTACAGATTACCGAATGGACAGGATGGACGGTGAAGCATTGATGCGTTACGTGTCTGTCCGGTTTCCCCACATCCCGGTATTGGTGGTTTCCGCTTACGTTCTGCCCGATTCGATGAAGGATGTTCCGTTTCTGAAAAAGCCTTTCACCCTGGATGGAGTCCTGCAAACAATCCATTCAATAACCGGTTCTCCGCCGATCAACGGGCGTTAAAAACGGATCCGGACGTATTGCATGGTTCGATAAACCAATGGGGAGGGGAATTTGACACTTCAAACAATACTCATCGTTGATGACAACAAGGAGTTTCGGCGTTCCCTGTCACTCTCGCTCCGAGACATGGGGCTGAAAATCCTGGAAGCGGGCGACAGCATCGGCTGTTTCGAAACCCTGATGCAGTGCCTGGACCGGGGAGAGACGATCGACGCGGTGGTCATCGACGGCCGAATGCCCGCTCTGGATGGGTACTGGCTGGCCGATCAGATCGAGAGCCACTGGCCCTGTCTGCCTCTGGTGATACTGACGGCTTACCCAAGACCCGTGAATCACAGAAATCACCGGGTCATGACCAAGCCTGTCAAACCGGAAGAGTTGATCAAAACGATTGATCATATCCGGCTGGGCCGTAACGCAGAAATCATTTCGTGAAGAGTGAATGTTTCACACCGGAGAAGAAACGATGAACAAAATATATGACCTGAACGAGATCGGGATCGATGCGTCTACCACGGAATTGGCCAAACGGCATTCTGCATTTTTCAACTCAAGCCATGACGGTATTCTGGTTTTTTGCCCTGACGGTATGATTCTCGATGCCAATCCGCGCTTGCTGAATATGTGCGGCAAATCGTACGATGCATTGATGGGCATGAATGTATTCGACCTGTTTGACGAAACCACTATACCGAATTTAAAGAAAAGCATCACCTGCCTTAAACAGAATCGCCCGCGGCAGCAGCCGCTTCGGTGCCGGCTGAAGACCGGGAACGACCGCCCGCTGTTTGCGGAGATCAGCCTCAGTCCGCTGGAGAATCAATACGGATATTCATGGCTGCTCCTTGCCATGGTGAGGGATATATCGCGGAGAGTCCGGTTTGAAGCCGAGTATCAGCGTCAGGCACATGAACTTTCATCGGTTTTTCAGGCGATTGCGGATCCGCTTTTTGTAATCAATGACCAGAGGGTGATACGCCGTCTCAATCGGGCCGCTTTGGAGATGTGTGCCGTCAAGAAAATTGAAGCGACAGGTCGGAAAGTGGGTGATGTCCTTCGATGCACGGGAAGACATTCGTCCTCCAGAGGCTGCATGTACGGGGATCAGTGCCGAAAATGCCGTATTCGCGAATCGGTGATGCGCTGCCTGAAACTGGGACAGACTGTGCTGAATCAGGAATCAACCCTTCAAACGGAGTCGGCAGACCATTTATCTGTTTTTAGAACCAATGCGGTGCCTGTCGCTTTTCAGGGCAGAAAGGGGTGTGTCCTTTCCATCGTGGATATTACGGGATTCAAGGAAGCCGAGAAGAAAGCCGCAGAAATGCATGCCAATATTACCCGCGCGAATCTGGAGTTGAAACAGAGCCTTGAAAATTTAATGCAGAGCCAGAGCCTGCTGTTCGAATCCCGGAAGATGGAACAGATCGGTCTTTTGGCATCGGGACTGGCCCACAATCTAAAGAGCCCGCTGGCAGGCATCAAGGGATACGCCCAGCTGATGCAGATGGAGGAGCCCAGGAGGGAACTGGAACTGATCATCAGGCAGACGGATGTCATGGAAAACATCATCAATAATCTGATGACCAAAAGCCGCCAGGACCACACCGAACGGCCCGAACCGCTGAATTTAAATCAGCTTCTGATTACGGAGCTCGAATTCTTTGAGTCCAATATGTTCTTCAAACACCGCGTAACCCGAAATATGGAATTGACCGATAACCTGCCATTGATAGAGGGAGTTTACGCTCATTTCAGTCAGACTTTCAACAATATCATCCAGAACAGCATCGATGCCATGCATGAATCGGACAAACGGGAGTTCACCGTACGGTCGCGTTTCGATGGAGCCAATGTCTGTGTGGATTTTGAGGATTCCGGATGTGGAATTCCTCCGGAGAATCAAAGTAAAATATTTGATCCTTTTTATTCGACCAAACCTTCGCGAAATGACCGAAAGGAAGGCGAACCTTTCGGAACCGGTTTGGGGCTGAGCAGCGCCCGGTTTATCATGCAGCAGTACGGAGTGACCATTCGGGTGTCCAGTCAGGTGGGCAGGGGAACCTGTGTGACCCTTCAGATACCGGTACGGGTCCAGGAGGAAACCGGAACTCGAAAAGCCGTGCTCATAGTGGACGATTCCCAGACCATGGTGGATATTCTGACTCAGGTCTGTGAAAACATGAATCTGGAGGTTTACGGAGCCTATGACGGAGAGAGCGCCCTGTCGCTTTACCAGTCGATTCGCCCGGAAATCCTGGTGACCGATTTATGCCTGCCGGGTCTTCTGGGCTCGGAGCTGGTTCAAGAAATCAGAAAAATCACGCCTGATCAAAAGGTGGTCTATATTACGGGATATTCCGAAAATCCGGATTATCAGGCATGGCTGAATCAGGAAAAGGAATGGCCGCAGACAAGCCGGCTGCTGAACAAGCCGTTTACCCTGGAATCTTTCAGGCAAACCATGGAAACCATGCTGGAATACGCACAGGCCGAAAAATGAATGGATCATCATCGAGACACGTGCTCATTGTGGAAGACGATGCCGTTCTTCGCAATTTCATGCAGGAAGTCATCCAGCGAAAGGGGCTCCGAGTTTTCACGGCCCGGAACGGCATCGAAGCCGTCAGTTTTCTGGAGAAAGAGGCCGTTCAGCTGGTCATTACCGACCTGCGCATGGACGGTATGGACGGCATGGAACTTCTTCGAACGGTCAAGGAAAAGACTCCATCCACTGAAGTGATCATCACAACCGCATTCGGATCCGTGACTTCCGCGGTGGAGGCCATGAAACAGGGGGCCTTTGATTTTATCACCAAACCCCTGGATCTGGAGAAACTGGATGTTCTCATCGACCGCGTCATGGCTCATCGAACACTGGTGGATGAGAATCAATTTCTCAAAGAACAGCTTCAGGGTGAGAAAATCGTCCGGAATATTATCGGTCACAGCGCCGCCTCGAAAAGGGTGCGCGAACTGATACAGACCGTGGGTCCTCTGGATTCCACCGTGCTCATTCAGGGAGAAACCGGGACGGGAAAGGAAGTGGCGGCCAATGCCATCCAGGCTGTGAGCAGCCGGCGGAACCGGCCCTTTATCAAGGTGAATTGTGCGGCTCTTCCGGACACGCTGCTGGAGAGTGAATTGTTCGGTCATGAAAAAGGGGCCTTTACCGGGGCCCATCAGATGAAAAAAGGACGGTTCGAGCTGGCTGACGGCGGCACTCTGCTGATGGACGAGATCGGTGAACTGGGACTGCCGGTTCAGGCCAAACTGCTTCGAGCCCTGCAGTATCAGCAGTTCGAACGGGTGGGAGGCGGTGAAACACTTCAGGTGGATGTGCGATTGATCGCCATTACCAACCGTGATTTGAAAGAAGAGGTCAAGGAGGGGCGTTTCCGTAAAGACCTTTATTTCCGTTTGAATGTGGTGACCATTCCCGTCCTGCCTCTCAGAGACCGGATGGAGGACCTGCCTTTGTTTGTGGACACTTTTCTGAAGATCTATAATCAGAAATACAGCAAAGATCGCCGCCTGTCGGATAAAGCCATGGAACGGCTGATGAATTACAACTGGCTCGGGAATATCCGCGAATTGGAAAACTGCATCGAGACTTCGGTGATTCTGGCCGGCGATGATGTTCTCAAGCCCGAACACTTCATGTGCCTGGAAGAACATCAGGATCTGTTCGCCGATTGCCAAAAGCGCGGTGACGCGCTGATTACTCTGGAGGAGGCCGAGAGACATGCCGTGCTCAGCGCGTACTCCAGGTTGAATCAAAATAAAACGCATACGGCCCGCGCGCTGGGTATCACGATCAAAACGCTTCGCTCCAAGCTCAGAAATTACGGAATGATCGAAGAGGCAAACGGGTAAGGTCTATTCAGCAGCCGGGGAATAATTCCCTGGCTGCCGAAGCGTTCTATGCGCGGCTGACGGAAAAAGGAATCGGATTGATGTTGTCTAATTGTATGATTAACAACAATAAAGAAAAAAGGAAAAGATTGAACCTGAATGGATATCAACCGACTGGCACGGCCCTTGCCTGACTTGATGCCGGCTTTAAAAAGTGATTTCCTCCTGTCTTACCGTTCCCGGAGGCGGACTGGGTTGTGCGGTTCCGGTCCGCCTCTCCTCCTCCCGAAAGAACCGTTGTTCGTTCGGGGACGAGCAGAGGCGTTCGGCCGGCAGGCAGCGGAATCCAGGCAAGACTGACAGTGCATGGCATCTTTCATCGTTGAGTTCAGGGATTCTAAACAGGACGTGCCGGTTGAACATGAGAAAACTTGGTTTACATCTTGGAATCGCCGTTATGATGACCATTTCTTTGACACTTCCGGCATCGAACCGAAGCAGCCACCGGGTGACGATTCGGGTTAATCTTCCCAACCGGCTTCAACCGGGGTCCGGCCGCTTTCTGCTGAGCCGGGGCGAACAGGGCGGACCGCACTCGGCGGTTGAAGACGTTATGGACTGGTCGAGTACGGGAAACGGCACGAAGATTACCGTAGCGGGTTCCCTGGAAGGAAAATTCCCTGCGGTATCCCTGAATGTATCCGGAAAGAAATTCGGAGGCAGCCGGTCATCCGGAGAGCCGGAACACCGTGACTTGTATTTAAATCAGGATGAAATAAGAGGCCGGCTGAATTTGAAATACGAATTGGCCGAAGAACGGATCGATACAAATAAGCGATTAACCACCGTATGGTATACAATGATAGATACCCGGTAGCAACACGCAGGGGGGTTATGGATCACTAGGATGTATTTGTTTATTCGGCAGGCATTGTCATTCAGGCCGAAGGAGGATAACGGGAAATGGAACAGTTGTCGATTCTGATTGTCGAAGATGAACGTATTGTCGCTCTTGAGCTTGAGAAATCTCTGATCGGGCTGGGATATCTTGTGTGCGGCCGCGTTTCGACAGGGAAACAGGCTGTCAGTCAATATCGAAAACTCAGGCCCGATCTGGTGCTCATGGATATTCGGCTGGGGGAAGGATCCGACGGCATCGAAACCGCGCAGCGTATCAGGGACATTTCCTCTGTGCCGGTTGTCTACATGACAGGCCATGCCGATGAGGCGACACTGCAGAGATGCAAGGAAACCGGCCCCTATGGATTCATCGTCAAACCGTTCAATATTCACGAAATCCGAAGCGCGATTGAAACAGCCTTTCTTCGTTACAATCTGGAAAATCGGATACACACCTCTCAGGAACACTTGCATACTGTATTGAAAAGCATCGGTGACGGAGTGATTGTCACGGATGAAAAAGGAGCCGTGACGTTTGTCAATCCGGCGGCCGAAGAGCTGATCCATTCCCCATGGAAACCTTCCGGATCCAAAAAGATCGAAGAAATTTTTCCGCTCATCGATGAGAAAACAAAGCAGAATCGCTATTCCTGCCTTCGGCGGACACTGAAAACCGGAGAGGCTCTCGGACCGGAAGACAACAAATTGCTGGTTCATTCTTCCGGCAGCCCCATCGCCGTGGAGGGGCGCAGTTCCCCTCTGTTTGAGGACGGGAAGCTGAAAGGGGCGGTTCTGGTATTCCGGGATATTCGGGCGCAGCGGAACCGGCGGAACCTTCTCAGGGCTGGCGAAACCAAATACCGGGCCCTGTTTCAGCATATTCATGATCCGGTCGTGGTTGCAGAGGCGTCGTCGGGCCGTCTGCTGCAGTGGAACAAGGCCGTGGAAAAGGTCTATGGATATCCGTCCGGCACGTTGTCTTCCATGACTGTGAAGGATTTTCTGGCGGATCCCGAATCCGGTACCTGGAAGGATCCGGCGCTCCGGTCGAAACGGATTTCCCCCTTTCAGACCCGGCATTCGACCCGTGACGGCCGGGTTCTGGATGTGGAGGTCTACGCGAAAAAAGTCTGTCATCCTGATGAAACGGTCTGGCTGTACACGTTTCGGAATATCACGGCTTTGACTGATTCGAAGCGGACCCTGGAACAGCAGGTCCGAATGGCCGGCATCATCAATCGGGTCGCCCGCCGAATCAGCAGCCGTCTGGATCTGGATGTTCTGATGAAGGAGATCGTCAAATCGATTCAGGAAGGATTCGGTTTTTTCAGTGTCCTGATCCTGCTTAAGGATGATTCAGGCCGGAGGCTGCATTTAAAAGCCATTGCGGGCGGGTATTCATCGGTTTTTTCCGACGATCTGACTGTTGATATGGGAGAGGGGATGGTAGGTCACGCAGCTACGACAGGTGAAACTCAGTCCAGCGGCCGTGTGGAAACCCATCCCCATTATGTCCGGAAAGCCGATGAAAAGACCCGTTCGGAGGTTTCGGTTCCCCTGAAGACCCGAACGCACGGCATTATCGGTGTATTGGATATACAGGATGATGTGTATGACGCCTTTTCAGAAGCCCAGATACAGGCGCTTGAAACCCTTTCGGCCCAGCTTGCCGGAGCCGTTGAAAACGCCCTGCTCTACCGGCAGTCTCTGGAAGAGATTCGGGAAAGGCAGAAAGCAGAAGAAAAGGCAAGAGAGAATGAAGAGCTGCTTGGTAATATTCTCGAGTCGATCGATGACGGCATTCTGGTTCTGAATACGGATTATCAGTACATGTACTGGAACCGCAGGATGGAGGAAATTTCGGGAATGGACCGCACCCGCGTACTGGGAAGCGGCAGGACGGCCTGGGATCTCTTTCCTCATTTGAAAACGGTGCATACGGACGATCTGATGAAAAAGGCCATGGGCGGTCAGATCGTGACACGATCCAATATTCCATATAAACTGGAAAACGGACGCGAGGGCTATACCTATGAAGCGTATATGCCACTGAAGGAGGAATCGGGAGAGATTCGGGGCATCATCGGTGTGGTCAGGGATATCACGGAAAAGAAAAAAACCCGGGAGACTCTGCGCCGGAGTGAACTGCTCTACCGAAGCGTGACCCAGTCGCTGAGCGCGGGCGTGGCCATTTCCAGCAGCCGGAAAATCCTGACTTTTGTCAACCCCACCCTGGCCGAAATGCTGGGCTATTCGGTCTCGGAGCTGCTGGGGAAGAGTCTGCGGGATATGGTTGTTCCGGGTTCCGGATCCGATTGTTCGAAGAATACCGGGAATCACAATGAGAGTGAACCCGACCGATTCGAGTGCAGGCTGAAACGGAAAGACGGGACCGGACTGGATGTGCTCGTCTCTTCTTCTCCCATGCAGATCAGCGGCGAGCAGAACCCCGGTACTCTGATGGTGATTGTCGATATTACCGAGAGGAAAACCGTTGAACAGGAACTGGAGTTCAGAAGGCAGTCTCTCGAATCGATTTTCCAGAACGCGCCCAGCGCCATTGTCGTGTTCGATCCCGACGGACGGATCACGGAGTGGAATCCCCGAGCCGAGCAGGTGTTCGGATACTCGCGTGATGAAGTTATCACCAAACCCATAGACGATATTGTTACGCTGCCGGAAAATAAAAAGAAATGTTCCGCCTTGACACGGGGAGCCCTTCAGGGTGTGGAAACAAGAGGCATCGAGACGGTCAGGTATGATAAAGACCGAAAACCCATCGATGTCATGGCATCCGCGTCGGCCATACGCACGGGCGCCAAGGTTCACGGTGTGGTCGTGGTTTATCATGATATCTCCCGGTTGAAGCGTGTCGAGAAAGAGCTGCGGGAGTCGGAAGCAAGGATCAGGGAGCAGAACCGGTACAACAAGCTGCGAGCCGATGTGTGGAAACTGGCCTTCGACCGGTCATTAACGGAATCCGGACTGATTCAGAACCTTCTGGACCGCATCGGTCCCGAACTCGGGGTCTCGCGGGCGTGTTACAGTCCGGTCATGGGCAGAGAGGTGGTATGCACACAGGAATGGTGCGCCGAAAAAGTAAAACCTTCACTGGGAACGCATCTTCCCCTTTCTGTGGCCAGATGTTTTGTCAATAATAAACGGAATGAGTTCTCTCTCGAAAACGCTTCGGACATGCTGCCCTCGAAAATGAAACCTGCATTGACGCCGGTTGTCAAACGATTCGCGAAAAGCCTCAATCTGCAATCCATCTACGTCGAACCCTTTTCACTGGGAGGACAATGGGCCGGCATGATCACTTTCGATATTTGTGAAGGCAACACGGAATGGGCCGGCTGGTCTGAATCCCAAAGGAAAATCGTGGCCGAGGTCACACAGATCATTACCCAGAACATCGAGCAGCGGCGGGTTCGAATGGATCTGGAAGAGAGCGAGGAACGGTTTCGAAGCATCAGCGTGTCGGCCCAGGACGCGATTGTCATGATGGATCAGGATGAAAGCATCACTTACTGGAATCCGACGGCTGAAAGGATATTCTCCCGGTCGAAAAAGGAGGTGCAGGGAAAAAACTTCTATCAATTGCTGATTCCCCGGGAATACAGACATCGAATCAGAGAGTGGATCGACGATGAGAATCGTAAGACCTTGAAGTCTGAAGGCATAAGCCTGATCGAGGCGATGGGAAGGCGGAAGCAGGATGAGCTGTTTCCCATGGAAGTTTCCCTGTCGACTGTGAACATTCAGGGTCGAAGGCACGTCATTGGAATGATCCGCGATATCACGGACCGCAAACGCTCCGAGGAAGAGATCATCCGGCTGGTATCGGCCATGCGTCAGGCCAGGGAAGGCGTTGTCATCACCGATCTGCAGGGTCGTATCGTTTATGTCAATCCGTTTTTCAATGAAATGACGGGCTATTCTCTGGAAGAAGTCAAGGGAAAGAATCCCCGCATTCTCAGCAGCGGGCGCCAGGATCAAGCCTTCTATCAGGAACTCTGGTCAACGATCACGCGGGGTAAAACCTGGTCGGGAATGTTTATCAACAAGCGGAAGGACGGTTCGCTATATCCGGAAGAGTCGACGATCTTTCCGGTAAAGGACCCATATGGAAAGATCATCAACTTCGCGGCGGTCAAGAGGGATATTACGGAACGCCGCGAAGCCGAAGAGGCGATGCAGCGATATACCGAAGATTTGAAAAAGGCCAAGGAACGTGAGGAGAAAAACGCGAAGGTTCTTTCCGGCCTGGTGAAGGAACTCGAAGAGGCCAAAAATCAGGCCGAAGAAGCGGCACGTACCAAGAGTGAATTTCTCGCCAATATGAGTCATGAGATCCGCACTCCCATGAACGGGATTATCGGCATGACCGAACTGGCTCTGGATACCGAGCTTACGACTGTTCAGAGAGACTATCTGCAATCCGTCATGAATTCGGCGGATTCTCTGCTCACGGTCATCAATGATATTCTTGATTTCTCAAAGATCGAAGCCGGAAGAATGGACATGGAATCCATTCCCTTTTCCCTCAGTGACACGCTGGATGAAGTTCTTCAGCTTCAGTCCCTGAAAGCGTCTGAAAAGGATCTGGAAGTCATCTCCTTTGTCAAGCCGGAGGTTCCGGATCGTGTGATCGGGGATCCTGTTCGGTTCCGTCAGATCATTACGAATCTGGTCAGCAATGCGGTTAAATTCACCGATGAAGGTGAAGTGTCGGTTCAACTGGAACTGGCCTCTAAAAACAACCGTCATGTCGTTTTGCGTGGAAGCGTCAGAGACACGGGAGCGGGAATCGACAAGGCCAAGCAGGAGATGATTTTCCAGGCCTTTACCCAGGCCGACGGATCCACCACGCGCCGGTATGGCGGAACCGGACTGGGTCTGACCATCACCGCGAAATTAATTGATATGATGAGAGGAAAGATATGGGTGGAGAGTCCGGCCCCCGGCGGGGATGGCAGCACCGGAGGTCCAGGATCCTGTTTTTACTTTGAAATCCCCATGAATATTGCCGAAACAGGTCAGACACAAAAATCCCGGTCCGGCCCGCTTCTGAAACTGGCAGGCAGGAAGGTTCTGATTGTGGATGACAATGCCACCAATCGGCGGGTTCTGGAAGAGATACTCGACGGATGGGGGATGAAAACCTCTTCGGCCGTGAACGGCAAAGAGGCATTGAAAATACTTGAATCGGCTTCCCGAAACGACCATTCTTTTTCACTGATGCTGCTGGACGCGAATATGCCTGTAATGGATGGATTCGAATTGGCCGGCGCGGTCCAGAAAAGCCCTTCACTGGCGGATGTTACCATCATGATGCTGACCTCTTCCAGGAGGAAAGGCGATGCACTGCGCTGTCAGAAGCTGGGAATTTCCATGTATCTGGTAAAACCCATTCGGCAGAAAGAACTTTTGCAGGCCATCCTGTCGGCACTGGGAAATGAGGAGGCGATTGAGATGGAAAGGACAGATGGATCATCACGGAAATATGATGTTCCGATACAGGGCGGGTCCGATGGTTTAAAACCCTGTCAAATTCTGCTGGCCGAAGACAATGAGATCAACCGGAATCTGGCCGAGGCCCTGCTGAAGAAGAGAGGCTGGACGGTTCGAGCCGCGGCGGACGGGGAAGAGGCCGTCATATTATGGAGGAAATATTCTTTCGACCTGATCCTCATGGATGTGCAGATGCCCGGCATGGACGGATACGAAGCGACGCAAATGATTCGACGGGAGGAGGAATCGCTCGGTGTTCATACGCCTATTGTGGCCATGACCGCCCATGTGATGAAAGGGGACCGGGAGCGATGCCTCGAATCCGGGATGGATGACTATATTTCAAAACCCATGAAGGCCCGGTCTTTGTATGAAACTGTGGAGAGGGTGATCAGTGCCGGGGATCAAGAGCCCCCGGCTCTCATCGACTGGAATCAGGCCGCGGAAGGTGTGGATGGCGATTGGGATCTGTACCAGTCGCTGGCAGAGACGTTTCTGAATGAATATTCGGAATTGAAACCCCTGAAAGAAGCCGTTCAAAACCGGGACGCCGAAGGTCTCGAAAAGTCGGCCCACAGCCTCAAGGGCGCCATGGCGAATCTGGGTGCCGAAAGCGCTCGCCGCCTCGCGGCGGAACTGGAACGCAAAGGAAGAAGCGGCGATTTATCGAATGCGGTTGAAACCCTTTCATCTTTGAAAGACGAGATCAGCCGATTGAAAAGACTTTTCTTGACACCGGCCTGGAGAACTCAGGCGGCTGTATCGGGAGAGCTTGTGAACGGAGAACCGTCATGAAAGTACTGATCGCGGAAGACGATCTCATCTCTCGTAATATATTGGAAGCCACGTTGGCTAAACGAGGGTATGAAGTCATTGTTACAACGGATGGCACCGAAGCCTGGGAGACCATGAAAGGAGACCGGCAGATACAGCTGGCTGTTCTCGACTGGATGATGCCCGGAATCGACGGTGTGAACCTGTGCAAGAAACTCAAGGCATGGGACTCGGAGGTCTTCATCTATGTGCTGCTTCTGACCGCCAGAACCCGAAAAGAGGATGTGGCTCTGGGCCTCAACGCGGGCGCCGATGACTATATTACAAAACCTTTCAGCGCCAGAGAGCTTCTGGCCCGGGTGTCTGTGGGTGAAAGGATGATACGGCTTCAGAATCAGCTGACGCGTCATGTCCGTCATTTGAGACAATTCGATCAGAAGAAAAACGAATTTCTCGCCATGGTTTCTCATGAGCTGCGTACCCCCATCGCCATTATGAAAGGAGGCGTCTCTCTGTGTCTCGACGGTGTTGCCGGAGATTTAACGGATACGCAGACGGAAGTGCTGACCGACACACTGGAAAGCATCGACCGGCTGAACCGTCTGGTGACCGACTTGCTCGACCTGGGAAAGATCGAATCCGGTAAAATGACACTGCATGACAAGCCGGTGAATCTGTGTGAATTGACTGAGAAGGTCGTCAAGGCGTATCAGAAAATCGCGGACAAAGCCGGTGTAACTCTCAGTGCCGATCTGCCCGGGGAATCGCTGATACTGGCGGTTGACGAAGACAAGATCAATCAAATTTTCAACAATTTGCTGAACAATGCTTTCCGGTTCACGCCACGCGGAGGGTGCGTTTCCGTTGGATTGAGCGAAGACGGTGATTCAGTCCACTGCTTTGTGAAAGATACAGGGCGGGGAATAGCACCGGCGGATCTTCCCAAAGTTTTCTCAAAATTTGAGCAGTTCGGATATGAGGAATCCGGCGGCAGCAAAGGATCCGGCCTGGGGCTGGCCATTACCAAAGCCCTGGTTGAACTTCACGGCGGCCGAATCGATGTGGAATCCAAATTGGGTGAGGGCAGTGTCTTTACTTTTAGCCTGCAAAAGAACCGGCTTCCCAAAATTCTCATCGTGGATGATGAGGAGACCATGGTGGAGCTGGTTCAGCGTTTTTTAGAGAATCAATATCAGTACCTGGCTGCGCACAATGGATTGGACGCGGTGCGAATGGCCTTGGAAGAGAATCCTTCATTGATTGTTCTCGATATGATGCTCCCCGGCATCAATGGATACGATGTTATTCGTGAGCTCAAACAGCATCAGGGTACGGCGGGTGTCCCCATCGTGATCAACAGCGCCTTTCCTGTGGATAATGAACGGCTGAAACGCATGAATGAAAACAGGCCCATACCCGTGCTGCACAAACCATTGGAACCCGGTATGCTTCAGACAACCATCAAAGAGATGCTGGCGGCCTGATGAAGGGGATAAGGAATGACGCAATGAAAAAAATACTGGTTATTGAAGACAACCCGGCCTACCATCGCATACTCCGAATGCGGCTGGAATCAAGAGGATACAGGGTCCTGTCCGCGTGGGACGGATTGACGGGGTTCGAAATGGCGCGAAGAGAAAAACCGGATCTGGTTTTATCGGATTTGATGCTGCCCCGAATGAACGGCCACAAGGTCACGCGAATGCTGAAATTCGACCGGATTTTCAGCAAAACGCCTGTTGTGATTCTGACATCGAGAGATCTCGAAATGGAGGCCGATTCGGCCAGTCAGTGCAGAGCCGATGCGTTTATACCCAAGACGACGCATCCGGACATACTGATGGATGTCATCGAAAAGCTGATTGAACAGACGCCTGCCGGTGTGGAATTATGATGAGAGAAAATCAAATCGAACGAATGCCTGACCGTACTCCGGTTCTCATTGCAGAAGACGATGAAGTTTCAAGAAGGCTGCTGTGCCGCCTGCTGGAAAAACGGGGGTTGTCGGTGATCGAGGCCAATGACGGCTCGCAGACCTGGAAAGCGCTGCAGAAACCTGAGCGTCCCGCCATGGTGATTCTGGATTGGATGATACCGGGAATCGACGGCATTGAGCTGTGCCGAAAGATCCGTTCGGAGATACCCGTGCCCTATATCTATATTATTCTTGTGACATCCAGGAATTCTACGGATGATATCGCTCTGGGCCTGGATGCGGGCGCGGATGATTACGTCACCAAACCTTTTCACGCCCGGGAACTCTACGCGCGGGTCGAGGTGGGCATGCGGATTCTGGATCTTCAGGATCGTCTTGAATCACGGGTCAGAAAGCTAAAGGATGCTCTCTCGAAAGTTCGGCAGCTTCAGGGGCTCGTACCGATTTGTTCATACTGTCATCGCGTTCGAAACGATACAAACTACTGGGAGAAAGTCGAGCAGTATATCACCGAACATACCGATGCCCGGGTCAGTCACAGTGTCTGTCCGGACTGTTACGAAAGCATGATTCGGCCTCAGCTTGACGCGATCAGGAAAAAGCGCTCCAAATCATAAAGAATCATAAGCATGTGTCATGTATCCCGCACCAACAAAAAACCGGATTCTCAAGGGGAGAGAATCCGGTTTTCATTGATTCCAGCGAACGGGTTATTTGGTCCGGTTCAGGCGAATCGGTCCCGCCTGCTGCACTTCCTGAGAGACGCTTTTTGAGAACAGCTTGAAATTTTCGATGAAGCGGGCGGCCAGGGCGTCGTATTTCTTCCAGTATTCGCCCTTATTGCCCCAGGAGCTCGAGGGATTCAGCACGTCTTCGGGAACCTCCGGGCATGTCATCGGGACCTCGAATCCGAAGAGCTCGTCTTTTCGATACTCCACTTTGTTCAACTTGCCGTTCAGGGCCGCGTTGAGCAGATTTCGAGTATGACGGATACTGATCCGTTTGCCCACACCGAAACGGCCGCCCACCCATCCCGTGTTGACGAGCCAGCATTGGGTTTTATGCTTGAGCATGCGCTCTTTCAGCATTTCGGCATATTCAAAGGGATGGCGGACCATGAATGGAGCGCCGAAACAGGCGCTGAATGTGATCTGGGGTTCGATCCCTAGCCCGATCTCCGTGCCGGCTATTTTCGATGTGTACCCGCTGATAAAGTGATACTGTGCCTGGGACGGATTCAGTCTGGCGATGGGAGGCATGACACCCGATGCGTCGCAGGTGAGAAAGATGATGTTTTTGGGATGCGCGTGCACATACCCTTCCTCGACCAGATTGGGAATGAACCGGGTTGGATAGGAGGCCCGTGTGTTTTCAGTCAGTGTGTCGTCATCAAGATCGATGCGCCGGCTGACCGGATCATAAACAACGTTTTCCAGTATGGTTCCGTAGCGCCGCGTGCAGGAATAGATCTGGGGCTCGTGTTCGGCCGAGAGACGAATGACCTTCGCATAGCAGCCGCCCTCAAAATTGAAGATTCCGTACTCGCTCCATCCATGTTCGTCATCGCCGACAAGCTGCCGTTCGGGATCGGCCGACAGCGTGGTTTTACCCGTGCCGCTGAGCCCGAAAAACAGCGCCACATCCTTCTTTTTACCCACATTGGCCGAACAGTGCATGGGCAGAACATCTTCAAAAGTCAGGAGAAAATTGAGCACCGTGAACATCGCTTTTTTAATCTCTCCGCCGTAAAGCGAATTGAGAATCACGGCCGTTCTTTCGGCAAAGTTGATGACAATAGCGGTTTCTGTACGGGTGCCGTCAATGCGTGGATCGGCCTTCATTCCGGGCAGGGCGATAATCGTGAATTCGGGCACAAAGTGTTTCAAAATGTCCTGATCACCGGTTGTGATGAACATATTTCGTGCAAACAGGCTCTGCCATGCCCGTTCGGTGATGACCCGGATGGGCATCCTGTATTCCGGATCGTTGCACACGAAGCAGTCCTGGACAAAAAGCTCTTCGCCCTGACAGTAAGCCTGGATTCGGGCCATCAGGCCGTTGAAAGTCTCCACACTGATCGGCCGGTTTTGTTCGCCCCACCAGATTTTATCTTCGGTGCTTTGTTCCCTGACGACATATTTGTCATTGGCGGCCCTGGCCGAGTGCTTGCCGGTACGAACCAGAACGGGTCCTTCATGAACGATATGTCCTTCATTTCTGAAGACAATCTCTTCATACAGTGCCGATTCGGGCAGGTTCCAGTAAACCCGGTCCAGATAGAGCAGCCCGTGGTTTTTCAGGCCGTAATCCGATGCCAGTGTTTTGGCTTGTTTGCCTGCCGGAGTCTCAAATTCGAGATACTTGCTCATGTCCAATCCCTCACTAATTTACGGTCGCCGATGTACAGTTCGTTTGGAGAGTTCAGATCCAGGGCCCATTTCATGCGCTCGATTCCCTCTGTGATGTCCTTGACCGATCCGCAGTAGCTGAGACGCAGATGCCCGTCCAGTCCGAAAGCGATACCCGGCACCGTCAGAACCTGTACTTTGTCGATCAGGAAATTGGAGAGTTTCATGGAATCTTTCTCATAGGCGCTGAAATCGGCAAAACAATAAAAGGTCCCGTCAGGCTGCCGGACTTTGACGCCTTCAAAGGAGTTGAGCCGGTCTATCATGATATTGCGATTGTTTTCCAGCGTGATACGCAGGTTTTCCACGCAGGACTGAAGCCCGTTGAGTGCGCCGGTAGCGGCTTTTTGCAGAAGGACGGAAGGTCCGGAAGTCTGATGGCTCTGAATATTACTCATGACATTGATCAGCTTCTTGCTGGCCACCGCCCACCCGATTCGGAATCCGGTCATGGCGTATTGTTTGGAGACACCGTTGATGACGATCAGTTTGGAATTTTCCGTGCGGTCTTTGGCATAGTCGTAACAGTTGATCATCTTTCGGTTATCGAAGATCAGTCGGTGATAGATGTCATCCATGATCAGATAGAGATCCCGCTTTTCACAGAATTCCACGATCTCTGCGATGAACTGTTCGGAGTACATGGCTCCCGTCGGATTGTTGGGGCTGTTGATGATCACGGCTTTGGTATAGGAACCGACCTGCTGTTCGATATCCTGAAGCCGCGGATAAAAGGTTCCGTCTTCGGGAAGCACCGGAACGGGAATGCCCTGACATAATTTCACCATATCCGGATAGCTGACCCAGTAAGGCGCCGGAAAAATCACCTCCTCCTGGGGATTGACAACAGCCTGAAGAGCCACCATAATGGCTTGTTTGGCGCCTCCCGAAGCCATGACGTTTTCAGGCTCCACCAGCCGGTTGTAATACTCTTCGGTATAGCGGATGATGGCCTTTTTCATGTCAATGGTTCCGTCGGCCGGGGTGTAACGGATTTCACCGGTGTTCAGATGGGCCGAGGCCGCCAGAATGGCGTCGATGGGCGCCTTGCTTTTGGGTTCGCCGCCGCCCAGATGGATTATTGGATCTCCTTTCTGGCGGAGAATAGCGGCCTTTTCATTGAGCTTCAGAGTCGGCGATTCGCCGATGCTTCTTCCGATTTGGCTGATACTCATAGTCCGATCCTTGTTTTTCGGGTCCATTTCCAGAAGGCGATAAAACAATCTTGAACTTGTCATGATCCCTGTTTTTGCCGGAAAATCAAGGTACAAAATAACAAATTCAAAATCAATCTCTTTTAGAAAAAATTACTTGGAGTCTGCTGATATTAAGAAATATTCATAATTTATTCGATCCGGGAGTCTCTGTTGATTTGTGCATTCAGCCGCGCAGGGGTATCAAGCCGCGGCGAAAACAGAGCTCGGCGGTCAAAACCGCACCGCCGGCCGCTCCACGTGCGACATTATGAGACAGTGTCACGAATTTCCAGTGGAGCAGGGAGTCCTCTCTCAGCCTGCCGACAGAGACGGCCATACCTTTGCCCGCATCACGGTCGAGACGGGTTTGGGGGCGGTCTGATTTGCTGAACAGGCGGATGAGAGGATTCGGAGCGGACGGCAGATCCATCCCTTTGAGGGGATTCCTGAAATTCTGCAGGGCTTCCTGCAGAGCCGCGCGGCCGGGAGGATGATCGAAACCGGCATGGACGACGGCCATATGACCGTGGCTTACCGGAATCCGAATACAGGTGGCGGATATGACAGGTTGTGAGGCGGGCTGAATCAGGCCGTTTTGAACACGTCCCCATATTTTCAGGGGTTCACGTTCCGATTTCTCCTCCTCCCCGGGTATAAACGGAATGACATTGTCTCGAAGATCATCCCATTCATCGAGGATTCGGCCCGCGCCGGATGCGGCCTGGCAGGTGCAGATCAGTACGGATTTCAGACCGAAAATCCGCAGAGGATGGAGAACCGGAACTATGCCCTGAATCGAGCAGTTCGGCTTGACCACGATGAAGCCGGTTTTCCAGCCCCGGTTTTGCTGCTGAAATGGAATCACATCCAGGTGTTCTGGGTTGATCTCCGGAATGATCATGGGTACATCTTCCGTCCACCGGTGCGCCGAGTTGCATGAGATCACCGCTGTGTTTCTTCGTGCATAATCTTCTTCAAGGCTTCGCACCGAATCTTTGTCCATGGAAACGGCTGAAAATATCACGCCGCATTGACCGGTGATTGTGTCCAGGTCTGCCGAAACGTCCATCAGACGCATATCGGACACGGTCTGAGGCCAGGGAGGATCGGAGGGCGATGAAGCAACGGCTTCCGTGAAACGACGTCCGCGGTTTTTGGGAGAAGCGGCGATACACTGCAGTTTGAACCAGGGATGGTTTTCGAGCGAACGAATAAACCGCCGGCCGACCATACCTGTGGCGCCCAGAACAGCCGCGGGGATGCGTGATTCGGAGTCAAATTGATCGGACATCAAAGCCTCTTGGTGATGCGTTTTCAATGATTGCTTCTTAATATAAAGAACCCGCCGCTTGAAAACAAGTTGCAGGTATGAAAAGCGGAAAAAAAGAAGCATGAAACAGGAAACAGATACCTTTTTTAAAAGAAAACCGGTGCTGGATGAAAAACGTTCACCTGGGTTGTTTTCAACTAAAAAGGTGAATGTACTTCTCAAGACCTTGTTTTTGAAAAATTATAAGAGCAATAAAAACAAGGTGATAGTATATAGCGAAAAATTTTATATGCTGGCACTTTTTTTGCTTGGTTTGAAACCTGTGACTCAGCTATAAGCGTGCGCCTCAGGAGGATTCTAACTATGAGAAACCGTTTTTTCAATGGTTTACACACAATCATCCCCTGCCTTGTCCTGATGATGGCGGGGTGGATATCGAACTCCCATGCCCAGACCAAATACCTTCTTCCCCTGGGCAACTCCATTACGCAGGGTAAGTACAACAAGCAGGATCCCCTGCCTGGAGAACATGGATACCGGCAATTTCTCTATGATAAAATCCATGATGACTATAGCATCGACTTTGTCGGGACCAGAGGGACCGCTCCGTATAACGGATATTTCCATGCCGGTTCCAGGATTCATCAGTTTTTGCCCGATTCCACTTATGATGTGCAAGCCATGCTGGATGGTCTGGCCGACAAACCCGATTATGTGCTGCTTCATCTGGGTACGAACGACATGGGCACGGACAAGAATGTGGGGACGCACACAACCGCGGGAACCATTCTCAATGATCTGCAATTGCTGCTGAACACACTTCTGGATTATAACGGCGGCAGCATCGAACAGATTTTTCTATGTAAAATCATACCTGTAGCGCCTTTCAACGAATTTCCGGGACGCAACGCCAAGATCCTGGACTTCAACTCACGCATTGATCTCCTTTATGAGGATCTTACCGCGGCCAGACAGCAGCGGGTGACTCTGGTCAACATGCATGCTCCGTTTTATTCCAATCAGTTCCAGTTGTACAATGTCGATAACGATCCCAGCACGGACTGGGACGATCATCTGCATCCGAGATATCCTGAAGGCTATCAGGAAATGGCCAATGTATTCGCCGATTATTTGGAGAATTATCTGTCGGTTCCCATTCGGGATGATTTCAATGTCTCTGCCCGCTCGCTGCACGGATACAACAACTGGGTCAACGACAGAACGAATGACATGTTTGTGTTCAATGCTGCTCCGGGCACCGGCGGAGCCGTGTATTCGAATTATACAGCCGATCAAGGCTGGAACGATCTGGCCGTGTGGACCGACTCGGAAAACCGGAACTCGATCAGCATTCGGATTCATCCCAATTCTTCCGCAAACGAAGATACCATCCACCGGGTCGGTATACTGGTCGGCCTGAGTTCGACAGAACTGAATCCGTCGGATCCTTCTGCGGCCAACGGCTATATGGTCTTCACCAAGAGGGATGAGCTTTTTCTGTTTACCATCGAAAATGGAATCCTGGGTTCGCAGGTGGCCAAACGAAGTGTAGCCATATTGCAGCCTGGAGACAGTATTCAAGTGACCATAACACGGACCGCCGTACAAAACCGCTTCGATTTTTCGATAAACGGTGCTGATCAGGGATCGCTGACACATAACAATCCTGACGCCAAGTTCAGGGCCGCCACTTTCTATTCGGGTATTATTTTCCGGGGCCAGTCGGGGAATCCCGAGCTGAGCGAGGCCGCGGTTTTTCTTGACTGGTTCAAGGCCGAAACCAAATATGAGGATTTGATACCACCAGGCACTATCACCGACCTGACGGTTATCTCCGAGGGCAATTCCACCCTCACACTGCAATGGACAGCGGTAGGAGACAATGGACTCGAAGGACTGGCCGCCAACTACGATCTGAGATTCTCGATCAACACGATCGGTCCCAGCACATTCGAAGACGCCACGATTATCCCGCAGGTTCCCAGGCCGGGGTCCTATGGAACAGTCGAGCGGGCCACGGTCAAGGGGCTTTTGTCTGGAACCACCTATTACTTTGCCATCAAGGCCGTTGACCGGGCGGGAAACAAGAGCAATATTTCCAACCCGGCTTCCGGAGTCACCGAACCTGTGGGTCAGATCATCGATGATTTCGACCGGTCCGCGATGGGTCCTGAATGGGTCTGTGATACCACGGAATACAAGATCGATACGGTACGTGACGAAATGCAAAACGTACTGGGAAGCGGCCAATGGGGAAGTGCGGCCATCTACAAGGGACGGTCGAATCCCACGACAGTTCGGGTAAAGCTGGGTAACAATTATCAGGAGTGGACGCCGGGAACTATCGAAAATTTCGGTATGGTGGTTCTTGCTGAAGATACCAGTCTGACTGCCGGTGGATATATGATCATGATTCGTAAACGGTATAATGTGATCTATCTCTATGATATCCATTGGGAAGGCGCGACAAGAACCTTCAGACTTCTGGATGCCATTTCCTGGGACTTGCCCTCCTATCCGGTAGCCGGAGACGAAATCGCCGTGGTCATTGACTGGTCTGAAGAGGCCTACAACCGTTTCGATGTGTATGTGAATTCGCGACCCGCATCGCGTTTCGCGCTGTATGATCCCGGTTCGATCGGCAGCAACACCAGCAAATTGTACGGCCATGTGGAGAGAAATTGGGCGGGTTTGATTCTGGCCCGTATGAACGGGATTCGAAACAACAATATCGCTTCCTTCATCACATCCGGAGAGAGAGCATCGGCCGCTGGTATTATCCCTGCCAGTGCCACGGCTTTTCAGGATACAGTCAACCGCGTTCTGGCCGATTCGATCAAGGTGAGGGTGTTGAGCACGGACAACGTGCCCCTGGAGAAGGCGCCTGTTTTCTTCTCCATCGCCGAAGGAAACGGCAGCCTGACGACACCCATGCCTCCGGCCGGCCGCATTTATATCGAGGCCGAATGGTGGAAAGATCTGAAGCCGCCCATGATTGAACTGAATTTACCGGGCGAATCGGGCAACAGTTATATCGTTTCCACGGAAAGGACACCCAGTGATGCCAGCAGGGGATACGCGGAGTATCAGTTCTATATCGAAGAGGCGGGCACTTATTATTTCTGGGCACGCACCAAATGGGAGGGAAGCTATACCAACAATCTGCTGAATTTCGAACTGCGGAGAGGAACAACCTATCTGACACCCCAGTATGGTTTTCTGTGGTATATTCAGCGTTACGAAGGTTCATCCACCCGGTGGAAGTGGGGAAAAATCCGCAATGTGGATACCTGGTTTACGCCCACATTGACGGAAGGCATGTATACTTTACGGGTCTATACGCATCACGCGGACGTTCCATTGGACAAGATCCTTCTCACCACAGAATCGACTGGTAACCTGAATGTGCTGCTGGATGCGAATCCGGAACCGACCGGAGCCCTGATAACGAACAGTCAGGGAGAAACAGGAACGAAACTGCAGCTGGGAAAGACGGCCGGAATGAACCGCGTGAGAGCCTGGGCTTTTGGAACGAATCCGCAGGTAAATTATGCCGAGTTTACGGCAACGGGTTTGCCCGATCGACCCAAAGTGCTTCAAAAAACCAATGACAATCAAACCGGCAACGCCGGCCGCACCCTGCCGCTTCCCCTGACCGTTACGCTGGCCGATTCATTCGCCAATCCGGCGTCCGGTATAACAGTCCATTTCAGTGTGACAGGGACGGTGGACGGATCCGTGAGTCCGGCTTCTGCAACGACCAACGCAGCGGGTCAGGCATCCACAGTATTAACTCTCGGATACCAGGACACGGTCTATCATGTCATCGCCACAGTGGACGGGCTGGCGGATACAGCGGTTTTCACGGCCAATGTCAATGCCGGGTCAGGACTCATTGGTGAGCTTCAGGCCATGCCCGGAGCCGGGGCCGGACAGCGTCATTTTGTCAATCAGGCACTTCCCAACTTTCTTAAGGTGAAGGTTCTGGATGATCAGGATCCTCCACAGCCTGTGGTGGGAACCCCGATATCTTTTGAAGTGGTCGAAGGCAATGCTACAGTGGGCTCTCCCACCTATAACACAGACAGTCAGGGCATTGCCACCGGATCTCTCACCATGGCTTCCACGCCGGAACGGGTTGTAGTGGCCGCAAAGACCAATCTGCAGCAGACAATCGTGGTGGTCGATACCGCTTTTTATCGCGGAGAACGCATGTCCTGGTACAGCGGTGGAGGTTATGTGCTGGAACTGGGAGCCACGGCACCCGCTCCCTGTGAAGTGGCCGTAACCAACATCAACGGTTTTGCGGTTCAGGGACAACCCGTCAACTTCATTATTGAAAACGGCAACGGATTTCACTTTACAGGCGGCGGAACCATACTCAATAAAGTCACGGATGCCCGGGGAGTCGCATCGGCCGGTGTTGTCGCCGGAATGGTTCAGGGTGTTTATAAAGGGGTTGTCAAAGCCTATTCAACCGATGGATTTTATCCAATCACGGGGTCGCCTTTTTCGTTTGATTTTCATGTTAAATCCCAGGCATCCAGTCTGATGAAAATTTCAGGGGACGGCCTGACCGGGGTGGTAGGAAATCTGGTCGGTCCTATAGGAGTTCGAATGGTGAACCGGGACGGGACCCAGGTCATTCCCAATCAGCCGGTTCATTTTACACGAACCATCGGCGACGGGTATTTTGGAGGATCTTTGCCAAAGACATCCGTTGTGGACACAACCGATCAGAACGGCATGGTCTATGTCTATTACCGTCTGGGATCCGAATCCGGTCAAAACAACAACGGCATTGTTGCCTGGACGAAAAACGGCCGCGATAGTTTGTACACCAATTTTGCCTTTTCCGCCAAATCCTCAGACGCTTACCGAATGTCTCCGGCAGGAGATACGGTATTGACGGGCATTGTCGGAAAACCGCTGGATCAGGATATCTCTGTGGTGATCACCGACAGTCTGGGCAATGTCAAAGGCGAGATCGTGACTTTTTCGGTCATTGCCGGAGGCGGATCACTGAACGGTACGGCGGATACCACCGAAACGGTTGTATCCGACAGTTTGACGGGCATAGCCTCAATATCATGGACCCTGGGAGAGCAGGCCGGAGTTCCGAATATGCTGCGAGCGGAAGCCCACAACGGCCTGGGTCATCTGAAAGGTTCACCCCTGGTTTTCCATGCCGTATCGACCCACGACTCGGTAAGTCGAAGCAGCAATCATTCCACTATTTCGGCCACCGGACCTATTCAGGCCACGAACAGGGATACATCGCATATCACAATTACACTGAGGGATAAGTATCATAATCCCGTACCCGGCAAAGTGGTCAACGTGGTGGTACAGGGAGGGGAGTATGACTCTTGGCGGCGCCAAACGCTGCCGACCGATGATTCGGGCCAAACAGTCAGCTTTCTCTATTCCCGGTCGGCCGGAGAGAAAACCATCAAGGCCATTGTAGACGGAGACACATTGGAGCAGACGGCTCGAGTGATTTGTCTGGCACAGAGTGCCACGAATATGATGCTGCATGCCGGAGACGGCCAGATCGGAAATACGGGAACCGTGCTGAAAGACCCGCTCGTTGTGCTGGTAACCGACGGGGTTAATCCGGTGGCCTATGTGCCGGTGACCTTCAGTGTGACTGCGGGCGGCGGACGTATTGTGGGGGATCAGACCGTTGTCACCGACGCCCAGGGACACGCTTCTGTCGAATTCATTCTGGGAAGCACGGTCGGAACGTTCAACAATGAAGTGGAGGCCCGTTCTGACGGACTCAGCGGAAGTCCGGTCCGGTTCAAGGCCAGCGGTCGTCCGGGAGTGCCTCATACCATGGCCGCGGTTTCGGAGATGTCCATCATCGGCAAGGCCGGTGAAGTTCTGCCCGAGCCCATTGTTGTGGCGGTCAAGGACATAGACGGTAACGCCGTGGCCGGTGTGGAGATGCGTTTTCAGGTTGAAGGCGGCGGCTCTCTGACCAGCCCGGCGATTGTGAATACCGATGAGTTTGGTTATGCCCGGGCCAGTTATCGGGCCGATACCCAGGCGGGAAGCATCAGTCTTGTCAAGGCTATAAACAACAGCCTGGGTTCTCCCCTGACCTTTTCAATCAGCACGATTCCAGGGAGCCCGCGTAAAATCGTCTCCGTGTCTGGAGACCTGCAGGAAGGATTTGTGGGAAGCACGCTGATGAACTCACTGGTTGTCAGAACAACCGATCTTTACGGCAATTCGGTTGGAAACCAGCCGGTTCAATTCATAATCCGGTCTGGAGACGCAACAATCGAAGGGGGTTATTCGGTAACGAAATATTCCAACACACAGGGTCTGGCGTCCGTACTGGTGGATCTGGGTCAGGAGTCGGGTGTGATTGTGGTCGAAGCCGTCAATATCACACTCGAGGGGTCGCCTGTGGTGTTCACACTGACGGCCAAGCCAATCGGCCCGGTCAATCTGGACATTCACTCAGGAGATAATCAGAAGGGAACCGTCGGGCATCCTCTGGTTGATCCGCTTCGGGTTCAGATCACCGACAGTTACGACAATCCGGTACCCAACTATTCTGTTCGTTTCTTTAAACATTCAGGAGGCGGGCAAATAATCGGCAGCGAAAACGTAGTTACCAATGCCAATGGCATTGCCATGGCTGAGTATCGGGTCGGTCTTTCACCCGGAACGGATATTGTCCGTGCCGCTTCGATTGGGAAGACAAAAGATTTTCATGTTGAAGCCGTGTACAATTCCTATTTCCCCGTACTCAATAAAACCGCCTATTCCAAATACAATCAGAAGCGCGAGAAGGAATACCTGGCGCTCGCGCTGATTGCCACAGACGGAAACGCCGGCGATGAGCTGACATTCCAGGCTTTCGAAGAAGGAAAACTGACTGCGCCGAGAGGCGCTCGCGTGCTGACCGAGGGTCAGGCGCATCGAACCGCCATATTCGAATGGACACCCGATTATGATCAGCAGGGGATCTATTCCATCGTACTTCGGGTCATCGACAATATGGGTGGATTCGATGCCGACACAGTTGTCGTCGAGGTGCTGAATGTCAACCGGAAGCCCAGAATCGTTACCCAGCATCCCACGGTTCAGGATACCACGGTATTGGCCGGACATACGGTTATTTTCTGGGTGGATGCCCGCGATGATGACGAAGATGATCTGATGTACTCCTGGAAAGTGGATGGACAGTCCGCAGGCGGGAATTATGCCGTCTATCATCACAAAGTCGATCGAAGTTTTCCCGGAACACAGAATGTTGAAGTCACGGTATCCGACGGGGTCTCGAGCGTCAAACAGTCGTGGAATCTTGATGTACAGGTTTCTGTTCAGCTGTCCCAGTTCCAGGGCCGCTTTGAAACCGGACAGGCGGGCATCCTTTTAAAGTGGATGACCAGCCAGGAGAATCAGAACCAGGGATTCCATGTTGATCGAAGTCATTCGGAAGATGGACCGTACACGCGGATTTCCGAAACTCTGATTCCAAGCCGGGATGACGGTGTTTACAGCTATCTGGACAGCGATGTGAGGCCGGGATCCGTCTATTTCTACAAACTGGTTTCACTGGATCTGCAGGACAGAGAAACATCACACGGGCCGATTATGGTACAGGTTCCCCAGCCCGACACTTATATGCTGGGTCAGAATTATCCGAATCCGTTCAATCCGGAGACGGTTATTCGGTATCAGATTCCTGTTCAGGAGTCCGTGAACCTGACTGTTTACAACATGATGGGACAGGCGATCGCCACACTGGTGGATGAAGTACAAAGTCCCGGCTATTATGTGGTGGTTTGGGACGGACGCGATGACCGGCATCAGCCGATATCCACCGGCATTTATATTTATCGCCTGAAGACCTCCAAACAGGTTCTGACACGGCGAATGATTTTTCTGAAATAATGTGTATGGATCACGGTTGATTGATAAGGGGTTTCCAATTGCTGGAGCCCCTTATTAATATTCATCAGGGGAAAGATTCTATCTTGATTTAGAGTTTTTTTCGCCCTACATTTAGGCATAGAATCATTCAAAGGCGGGGCGAATGACGCGCAAGTTTGTTTCGGCTGTATTTTTCATGCTCTGTATTTTAACGGGACTTGATGCGGCCGATAATCGTATTCTGCTGATCGGAGATTCCATCACACAGGGAGTGCGGAGCAGTGATGATCTGGGTTTCCGTAATGATTTGTATGATTCCCTGTCCAGCGTGGAATATCCCTTTGAGATGGTCGGTTCTTCGGGAAGCTCTCCTTATTTCGGTCATTTCAAATCCGGAGGCCGGATCGGTCAGTTCTACAGAGGCCCTGGAGGCGATGGGTCCTTTAATGTGGCAACGAGTATGGATGCGTTTGAGCCGCATGTGGCCGTGATTCATCTGGGAACCAATGATGCCTTTTTTGATCCTCTGATGCGGCCCTATTGCGATTCCGAGGGGAATCTGAGGAGCGATACCGTAGCAGGCAAGCTGGCGCATCTGGTTCAATATCTGATTCGCTGGGCAGACGGAACCCGGGGTAACTCACTGCGTCTCATTGTCGTTTCACGCGTGATTCCCAATGCCAAGAATCCTGAAAACATTGATCTGCTGAATCAGGAAATATCCCTTTTTATCCAGGATGTGCAGGAAGGACGTGTTAATGGTATACCGGCGGATATGGTGAAAATGGTGGATCAATATTCGGCCTTTGATCAGGGCGCCATGTTCGATTCAGACGGGACACATCCCAATGATGAGGGATACGCGCATATGGGAAAGGTGCTCTTTTCAGCCCTGGCTCAGCAGCCCATGCTGGTTCGTGTATTGACCCGGCAGATCATCAGCGGGCTGCCCGACAGCATTCCTGAGGACTCTCTTGGATTGATCATCACCAACGGTTTCGGCCAGCCCATGCCCGATGTGCCGGTTCATTTCCAAAAGCTGTGGGGTTCGGTCACCCTGTCGGCCGAATCCGACACAACCGACAGTACCGGCCTGGCTTATGTGACGGCGTTTCTGGGCTCGGAGTTCGATACATCGGGTGTGAGAACGACTTTCGAAGCACCGCTCATGGCCCAGGCGGTTCCCTTCTGGGTCTATTGCCGGGATTGGATCGAGGTGCGCGGCAGCGCTGTGTATCACACCGATCACACTCCCTTGCCCATGGTTCATATCATGTGGGAAGAGCAGGAGGTTGACCTGGCTTTCACGGATTCAACCGGCGAATATTCCGGTCAATTGTCTGTTTACTCCGATCTGACTCTGCATGCCGAAAAAGAGGCTGAGAACGATTCCCGCGCCGCCGGAATCCTGTCCTATGATGCCGCCCTGACGGCCCGGCATGCCGTGGGACTGGACACACTGGAAGGTCTGTTTTTTACGGCCGCCGACACCGACGGCGACGGCGTGATCCGGATCGACGATGCCATGCGCATCGCCCGTTATGCGGTGGGCCTCGAACCCGGCGACTCTTCACGGGTGGGCCAATGGCATTTTATGCCCGAAAAATATGCTGAGGGTTCGGTTGCCAAAGATCTTCGTAATCGTAATTTTACGGGAGTGCTGATCGGAGACGTACACGGCGGCTGGACCGCCCGATCCCGCCTTGCCCGCGGAGCCGGGGTAATGAGTATGTCCTGGACCACAGAGCTGAACGGTGATACACTGGTCACCACACTGCGTCTCGGCGGGAATCCCGTGTATTCCTGCGATTTCGATCTTCTTTATGATTCACGCCATGCGCAGTTTCTGGGTTTTGAGGATCCCGGAGGCGGCAACATGTCCTGGCGGTGGGTCAGGACCGGAGAAGGAAAAATGCGGGGAGGGATGATCTGTGTTCAGGGAATTCGGGGAGAAGAGGATGTGCTGACAATCCGATGGAAACTTTCCGGCCTTGTAGATCCTGATATCCGGATTACCCAATGCATAGTCAATGCGACACGCCTGTACGATCTGGCCTGCCCGTTTGAATATGGCGGCGGAGTTCCTCTGCCTGAGGCGCCAATGCTTCATCAGGCGTATCCCAATCCCTTCAACGATGAAGTCATGGTCGCGTTCACGCTTCCGGAACGAATCCGGGTTCATCTTCGTATTTATAATCTGATGGGGCAACATGTGATTACTCTATCCGATGAAGTGAAGACGCGGGGAGCGCACGTGATTCGTTGGGACGGACGAAACCGGCATGGAGTACGGGTATCCAGCGGTCTGTATTTAATCGAAATGACTGCAGGCAGAGTCCGGCAGGTTGCCAAAGTGGAGATGATTCGATAGAGGTGTTATGGTGAAACATCTTTTCATCGGTTTTTGGGCTGTATTTCTCGGAGTTCTCCCTGTGACGGGAATCCTTGCGGAACAAACCCTGTCGGGGAGATTTACATCCAAGTGGGACCGGGTGATGGATTTGGCCCAGGAAGTAACGGTCGGCAATGAACTCCACCGCATGATGATCAAGGATTCCATCATGTCTATCCTCTATGCGCAGGAACCGGGATATCCGATTGTCTATGTTGATGCCGATGCCTCGGGTGCCAATAACGGGTCCTCATGGAAAGATGCATTTACCAGCCTGCAGGCAGCTATTAATCATGTACATCCTTCTGAAGCATGGATCTGGGTGGCGGCGGGTCGTTATACCGGCAATTATTATGAAGATGATTATGGGAAATACCAGTCTGTAGCAGCCATTAAGTTGAAATCAGGGGTCATGGTTTTCGGTGGTTTCGCGGGTCATGAAACCCGACTGTATGAGCAAGACCCCGAACGCAATGTCACCATTATTCAGAACCGAAATGGCCCCAATCCCCAGGGTCCGCGGGCCGTAGATATGGATCACAAGACTCTGATTGACGGCTTTCTGATTCGTAATTCGGGTTACAGGGGATACCATAGTGTCCTGTCCGACTGGATCGCCGGAGGGGGCATACGGACACGCGACTGGTTCACCATTATCCGCAATAACCGGGTGACGGGTAATCATACCAAAGACGGAGCGGGCATAGCCGTATGGAACCGCCATGGCCGGGAAGAAGAGACCATACCCGGTTATTCACCCATAATTGAGAATAATTTTATCTATGACAATCATGCGGTATGCGGGGCTGTGCAGTTTCGGAATTCTGAAGTGCTTTTTATCCATAATGTGGTTGCATACAATTATCATGATGTGGATCCCGGAGACATGGACCGTTCAAAAGGTGTGGAGATCGTACTGGATCTTTCCCTCAGTGATAAACCCTACATTATCAATTCCATCCTATGGCGAAATACAGGAGGCGGCATTTTCCCCGATCTGTATAATCATGTAAACAATGCGCCCGATGCCAAGGCTTTGAGTTATTACAATTGCGTCGGTGTGGGGGGATATGGACCTGGATTGGTACAACAGGATCCGATGTTCCAGGATGAGAGCGCCCACGACTACTCTTTGAAAGAAGCCTCGCCGTGCATCGATGCGGGGCATCCTGATGGGCCTCTTGATCCGGACAGCACACGTGCGGATATCGGGGTCTTTACGCTGCGCTACAGGCTGGAAATCATCGATGGCGGAGTGGGTGCAAAAACCCATGGAAGGGGAAGGTACTTTCCCGGAACCCGGATCACCATATCGGTGGACAGTGTCGTGCTGGACTCATACGGGACTTCCAGGCTGACTTTTCTGGGATGGGAGGGGACGGGGGAAGGGTCCTATACGGGTCCGCAACGCACCCCGACCGTGGTTATGAATGAACCCATCACTCAGACTGTAATCTGGAACCAGGAATATTATCTCGATATTCAAACCGGCACACAAGCTGATGCATTGAGCGGATGGTTTTCTGAGGGAACCATTCGAACCATTGAAGTGCCGCGTTTCGTGTATCTGTCTGATGATACTCGCCGTCGATTCGTTCGGTGGCAGGGGGAAGGAACCGGATCGTATTCAGGGGGCGATACCGTGATTGCTGTGACTCTGAACAATCCGGTCAGACAGGTAGCGGAATGGCAGAATGAGTATTATCTGGCCGTGGTTTCAGAATATGGGGGAGTCACCGGTTCGGGCTGGTACGCCGAAGGATCCAACGCCCGTTTCAGCGTTCAATCCCAGGTTGCGGGTGGTTCCGGTGTACGCCATGTGTTTACCCATTGGGAAGGGTCCGAAGGGGGATATACAGGCAGTGATCTGGAGCCGGTTCTGGTGATGAACGGTCCGGTTGTTCAGACCGCTCACTGGAATACCCAGTATGAGCTGACCATCCATTCCGATTACGGTTCGCCCCAGGGGGCGGGCTGGTATGATGCCATGAGTCAGGCCACAATCAGTGTTACGACACCGGTATTGATTGCAGAAGACACACAAATGGCATTGACCAATTGGCATGGCAATGCCTATTCGGGAACAGAACCTTCTTTCACATTTGAAATGGCCGGACCGGTTACCCAGACGGCTGTCTGGCATGCTGAGTATTGGCTCAATCTGTCCGTTTCCCCACAATGGGGAGGGAATATATCCCCGGTTTCCGTGCCGGGGTCCTGGGAACCTTCAGGCAAGCAGATCACACTCTATGCGTTCGGCAATACCGACAGCTTGTATACTTTCCATTACTGGTCCGGCGATGTATCCTCTTCTGTGGATTCCACAAAGATTATTGTGCAGCAGCCCATGGACATTACGGCCCATTTTCGAAAAGCCAATATTGTGATCGAAACCGAACCGCCGGGGCTGCGCTTTTTGGCTGATGGAATCTTGAGAACCGGCCCCCATGCCTTTTACCGGTCCGAGGGAACCGGAATTCTGTTGGATGTGCCGGATCCTCAGCTGGTCGAAGCGACCACTCGATATACGTTCAGGACCTGGAACAATACTTCAAGCCGTCAACAAACCGTGACAGCCTCTTCACAAACGATGTATTATGTGGCGTATTTTGACACGGCCTATTTCTTACGCATTGAAAACGATTTCGGCACGGGTCAGGGCGAGGGATGGTACTTGCCGGGTGAAACGGCCAGTTTGAGTGTGGACAGTCTGCTGCAGATCACTGCGGACATTCGAAAACGCTTCTCGGAATGGGAAGGAACCGGTCCGGGAGCCGTTCAATCCACACAGAGACAGATCAGTGTGCAGGTGCAGGGTCCTGTGGTTCAGAGCGTTCAATGGGTCGAACAGTATACTCTGGAGACCCGATGTACCCCGGAGAGCGGCGGTTCCATCACCCTGACACCTGCAGGACCCTGGCATGACAGGGAAACGGAAATCACACTCAACGCGATTCCACAGGGAAGCGGTGTGATTTTTACCGGCTGGACCGGCGATCTCAACAGTTCTGTTAACCCTCTGATCGTGACTATTCAGACTCCCCTTTTCGTACAAGCCAATTTCAATGCCACATCCAATGTGGCTCCCACGCTGTCCGGTTTGCCCGATATTACGATTTTCGAAGATCAGCCCTATGTGTTTCCGAATATAAGTCAGTATGTCAGCGATCAGAACGATGGATTGGAAAACCTGACATTTTCTGTCAATGAGGAATGCCATTTTTCGGTGGATTATGATCCGTCCAATACTCGGTTGATATTGATACCCGAACAGGATTGGAATGGATCCGAAGACGTGATTCTCACGGTTCGTGACCCTTGGATGCTTTCCGATTCGGATACTTTTCACGTAACGGTCTTGCCTGTACCCGATCCTCCGGGCGTTTTCTCTCTGTTATGGCCTTCAGACGGGGCGTCTCTTCCCGACACATCGGACCACATCACTTTTATCTGGGAAAGGTCTGAAAATGTCGATGATGACAGTCCGATCACCTATGAGTTTAATCTCGGACCGGATTCCAGTTTTACGACTGTGGATTTGCGAGTCAGTACCGGTGTGGACACTTTTTTGATTTTAAACAAGGATCAGATTTCCGGGTCTTCATTCTGGGGTGTCAGGGCGACAAACAATGTCAATAAATCACGCTGGTGCAATAAAAAGTTTTTAATCTCCATGGATACATCCGTTGACCCTGTAAAAGGGCCGGAATCGTTTCATCTCCATCAAAACTACCCCAATCCTTTCAATGCGGGCACACGGATATTTTTCGAACTGAACCGGCCGGACCGGGTTGAGATTTTCATCTATGACGGAAGGGGGCGGCGTGTTCAGGAATTCTTTGTTCAGGGAGGACCGGGTACACAGTCTGTTCATTGGGACGCAACGGACTTGAAGGGCAGGCCGGTACCTTCGGGCATCTACATCGCCCAAATCCGATGCGGTTCTGAATCGGGACGGCGTATCAAGATGCTGTTGATTCGATAAATGGAGGAGGCGCCTGGTTGCGAGCGGCACGGTTTGTACTTTTTATTGTACTATGGGCAGGGAGGATGTCCTCCCTGTTTTCACAGGTGGTCTTTCTGCCGGATTCCACGGTTAGTTACCAGCGTTCATTTTTCGTAACGGTTTCAATCCGAAATATGGCCGAACGGGATTCTTTGCTGGCCTATCAGTTTGGTTTGAGATATGAACCGGCTTGTCTGAAGGTTCTGGACGTGACAACGGATGGAACCGTTGTGGAAGACTGGGGTGCGCCTTTGGCGAACATTACCGATTCACTCCTCCAGGTGGCCGGATTTTCAACGGAAATGGTTTGGCTGGATGAATCCAGGCCGCTCCTTAACCTGGAAATTCAGGTGAAAGAGGGTGTAACCGGCCAGGTTACGCTCACTTTTGAGGAAGCCTATCTGTTCGATTTGAATGGTTTTATCCCCCTGGATTCACTGATCGGCGCCTGTTTCGAAGTGCTTCACAATGTACCTCCTGTGATTATGCCCATTCCGGAGATGCGTTTTCTCGAGGATATGACGGGTGTGTATGATCTCAACGGTCGAGTATTTGATTTCGAAGATTCCCTGGACGCCTTGACGTTTCTGTTTTCGGGCAATGAGCATGTATCGGTATCGGTGGACGCTTGCGGGCGTCTGGTCGTTGTTCCGCCGGCTGACTGGAACGGAACAGACAGTTTGCATGTGCGTGTGGAAGATACAGGAGGGGAAGCGGATGAAACCGATTTTCGGGTGGTTGTGGTGTCTGTTGACGATCCGCCGAAACCTTTTCGTTTGCTGAGGCCCGAAAACGGCGCGGTTCTGAATGCAGGGCAGGGTTATATTGATTTCGTCTGGGAGGAGGCTGAGAACGTGGATGAGGGAGACATTGTCGTGTATTTTCTCCAGATTGCCGAAGATCCTGCAATGACTCTGAATATCCATGAATTTGCGGCGGGTGAAGAGTGTTCTCTGAATGTCAGCCTGGACTTTCTGACGACGGGCACTCATTTCTGGCGTGTACGGGCACAGGACGACAAGTCCAATCCAAAATTTCGTTACAGTACAGATACGTTCGGTTTTGATTTTACGACTTCGGTGGATCCGGCCTTTTATCCCGATCGAATCATGCTTCACGCCAATATGCCCAATCCCTTCAATCCGCATACGGAGATCCGGTTCGATCTGCCGCGGCGTGCCCGGATCATCCTCGATGTCAGAGACCTGTTGGGAAGACGGGTCTGTGTCCTCGAAGAAGCCATCAGAGAGGCCGGCCGGCACGCGCTGGTCTGGGACGGCAGGAATGAGAGCGGAGTTCCCGTGCCTTCCGGTGTGTATATCCTCAGCCTTCGCGCCGAAAAAATTCGCCTCAACAGAAAAATGACGCTGATCCGGTGAGCATCGAATACCGGAATTATCCCGAAAATCAGATTCTTCATTTTTGACTTGCTATTCAATACATCAGTGATTATATTTTTTCTTTCCAATCCATTTATCCCAATTTAACAGGAGGCGGTATGAGGAAGAGACTCATCACCGGTCTGTTGCTGCTGGTCATGGTGCAGGGCGCCTTCGCGGGCGGTATTCTCACCAACACCAATCAAAGCGTGCAGTTCGTCCGAATGCTTTCCCGCAACGCATCAACAGACATCGACGCCGTGTATTTTAACCCGGCAGGCATTACGCTGCTGGCGGATGGCTTTCATTTCGCCATTTACAGCCAGACGATCACTCAGGGAAGAATTGTGACCAGTACGCTCCCCACTTTGAATCAGGCCAAGTATGAGGGAGACACGTTTGTGCCCGTTTTTCCGAGCTTGTATGCGGTGTATAAAAAGGCGAAAATGGCCTTTGCTCTGGGCTTCGGGCCCATTGCCGGCGGCGGCACAGCAGACTTCAAAAAGGGATTGCCGGATATTGAATCGACGTTTTCAGTTATTCCGAGTTTATTAAGCAATTTGCCATTCGATCCACCGATTACGACTACAGCATACAGCGCGGACATCGCTTTCAAGGGTTCCTCCATTTTTTACGGCATTCAGTTCAGTTTCGCCTACGCCATCCATGAGAAGATCTCCGCGAGCGTCGGCGCGCGGTACAATCTCGCGCAGAATGCCTATGAAGGTTCGATTGAGAACATCATGATCAATCCATATGGAGGCCCCATGATGTCAGCCAGTGCTTTCTTTCAGTTGGCAGCGAGCAATCTCGGATCTGGTCACCCTTATTATAATACATTATTAGGCGCGGCAGCTCTCACATCGGATCAGGAATTGGATGTCGCCCAGTCGGGCAGCGGCATCACGCCGTTTTTCGGTCTCCATTTCAGGCCGACGGACAAGCTGAACATCGGTCTCAAATACGAAATGGCCACCACACTCGAACTGGAAAACGACACCAAGAAGGATCTGGCGGCGCCCATGTTCCCGGACGGCGAAAAGAATCGAAACGACATTCCCGCTATTCTGTCCGGAGGCATGTCGTATCAGCTCA